>ENA-OQHP01000313-OQHP01000313.1-human-gut-metagenome-genome-assembly--contig:-NODE-313-length-16077-cov-1.618307_pt1 | contig 16077 bp, 18 predicted proteins | sample MGYA00242563_ERZ504717 | MGnify/ENA primary metagenome ERZ504717 (study PRJEB26092, sample SAMD00036212) | human gut metagenome | host: Homo sapiens | study: EMG produced TPA metagenomics assembly of... | reverse complement strand
ATTAAAAGCAGGTATTGTTGACGGTATTGTTTATGACAAGGCTGGAGTTGAAAAACTTGCAACAATTCCATCAAAGGAAGTTCTTATTGCAAAACTTCTTGGAGCTTCAAAGCTCCATTATCAAACCTTGCATATTTATTAAATGCAATTAAGAAAAAAGAAAATCAGAGTCAGCTGAATAATAACTGATAAAATTTTGGAGGTGCAATTAAAATGACAAGAGAAGAAATCATTCAAGCTATAAAAGAAATGACTGTTTTAGAATTAAACGAATTAGTAACTGCTTGCGAAGAGGAGTTTGGTGTTAGCGCTGCTGCTCCAGTTGCTGTTGCTGGTGGAGCTGTTGCAGGTGCTGCAGCAGAAGAAAAGACTGAGTTCGACGTTGTATTAGCAAACGCTGGTGCTAACAAGATCAAGGTTATCAAAGTTGTTAGAGAATTAACTGGATTAGGATTAAAGGAAGCTAAGGAAATAGTTGACGGAGCTCCTAAGACATTAAAAGAAGCTGTTTCTAAGGAAGAAGCTGAAGACATGAAAGCTAAATTAGCTGAAGTTGGAGCAGAAGCAGAAATAAAGTAATTTAAACTTTATATATAAAAGGTGCTATATAGCACCTTTTTTAATGCCCAAATCGTGAATAAGATTTGAAAAAATGGAATAAAAAATTTTGTAATACTATCATATTAATGGATTGTAATTAATATGCAAGGTGTTGACAAAGGAAATTGTGTATGTTACTATCATAAATGTACTATTCATTATGGATAATATATATTCTTGCGAAAATGAGTATAATCGAAAGTGATTATGCTATAACGTGATGCTCTCCGAAAGTATAAGTCCTTAGGGAAATTATGCTTTTGGTTATTTTACTTTAAACAAGGGGTGAAAATTCATGGTACATCCTGTCCAAGTCGGAAAAAGAACTAGAATGAGCTTTGCTAAGGTTAAAGATGTAACCGAAATGCCAAACTTAATCGAGGTACAATTAGATTCTTACGAGTGGTTTTTAAGAGAAGGTTTATTAGAAGTATTTGATGATGTAAACCCAATTTCAAATTTCACTGGAAATCTTGTACTAGAGTTTGTAGATTACAAACTTGATATGGATAATATTAAGTATTCAGTGGAAGAGTGTAAGGAAAGAGATTGCACTTATGCAGCGCCACTAAAAGTGTCAGTAAGACTGACAAACAATGAAACAGGAGAAATAAAAGAACAAGAAGTATTTATGGGAGACTTCCCATTAATGACAGAGCAAGGTACTTTTATTATTAACGGGGCTGAAAGAGTTATCGTAAGTCAGTTAGTTAGATCTCCAGGTGTATATTATAGCAATACTGTTGATAAAAGCGGTAAAAAGCTGTTTTCATCAACTGTTATTCCAAACAGAGGTGCATGGTTAGAATATGAAACAGATTCTAATGATGTTATTTATGTTAGAATTGACAAAACAAGAAAATTACCAATCTCTATATTAGCTAGAGCTATGGGGTATGGAAGTGACCAAGAACTTTTAGATTATTTGGAGAAGAAGAAAGATTTAAAGCAACTATTGAAAAAGACAACACTAAGACTAAGGAAGAAGCTTTACTTGAAATTTATTAAAAGATTAAGACCAGGTGAACCACCAACAGTTTGATAGTGCTGTTTCATTAATAGACTCTTTATTTTTTGATGCTTAAGAGATATGATTTATCTAGAGTTTGGTAGATATAAATTTAATAAAAAATTAATGCTATTAATCTTAGATTAATTAATCAAATTGCAGCTGCTGACATAATAAATCCTTCAACTGGAGAAATAATGGTTGAAACAAGGAGAAAAGATAAGCAGAACAATGGCTTCTGATATTCAATCTGCAGGAATAAATTCTGTTGATATTTTAGTAGAAGACAAAGTTGTAAGAGTAATGGGAAATCACTTTGTTGATTTAGAAAAAGTTGTTCAATTTGATGTAAGTGATTTAAACATAAGGGAAGCTGTTCATTATCCTACATTGATGGAAATTCTTGATAATTATGATGATGAGCAAACTATAAAAGAAGAAATTAAGAAGAACATAACAAGATTAATACCTAAACATATTATAAGAGATGATATATTTGCTACTATAAGTTATCAATTAGGATTAGCTTATGGTATTGGATATACTGATGATATAGACCACTTAGGTAATAGAAGATTAAGATCTGTAGGCGAGTTACTACAAAATCAATTCAGAATTGGTTTATCAAGAATGGAAAGAGTAGTTAAAGAGAGAATGACTATTCAAGATCAAGAAGCAATTACTCCTCAAATGTTAATAAACATTAGACCAGTAGCTGCTGCAATAAAGAATTCTTTGGTAGTTCTCAATTATCACAATTCATGGATCAAACTAATCCATTATCTGAGTTAACACATAAGAGAAGATTATCTGCTTTAGGACCAGGAGGTCTTTCAAGAGAAAGAGCTGGTTTCGAAGTTAGAGACGTTCACCACTCTCATTATGGTAGAATGTGTCCTATAGAAACTCCAGAAGGACCAAATATAGGATTAATCAACTCATTAGCAACATATGCAAAAGTAAATGAATATGGATTTATTGAAACACCATATAGACTAATTGATAAAGAAACTGGAATAGTTACAAATGAAATTAGATACTTTACTGCTGATGAAGAAGATTTATACTTAATTGCACAAGCAAAAGAACCAATTGGTGAAGATGGAAGATTCGTAGATAGTAGAGTTACTGTTAGACATAAGCATGACATTTTACAAGTAAATGCTAAAGATGTAGATTTAATCGATGTTTCACCAAGACAAATAGTTTCTGTTGCTACAGCAATGATACCTTTCCTTGAAAATGACGACGCATCTAGAGCACTTATGGGAGCAAACATGCAACGTCAAGCAGTTCCACTATTAAAGCCACAAGCACCAATAGTTGGTACAGGAATTGAGTATAGAGCAGCAGCGGATTCAGGAGTATTACCTAAAGCTAAGAACTCAGGTACAGTTGTATATGTTAGTTCATCAGAAATCAGAGTTAAGAGAGATGTTGATGGTGGAATTGACACTTACAAATTACTTAAATTCAAGAGAAGTAACCCAGGTACTTGTATAAACCAAAGACCTTTAGTTGATAAGGGTGAAATTGTATTTAAGAACCAAGTGTTAGCAGACGGTCCAGCAACTGACCTAGGAGAAATCGCATTAGGAAAGAATATCAGAATGGGATTCATAACTTGGGAAGGTTACAACTACGAGGATGCTATGCTTATCTCTGAAGAATTAGTAAGAGAAGATGTATTTACTTCTATTCATATTGAAGAATATGAATGTGAAGCTAGAGATACTAAGCTAGGACCAGAAGAAATAACAAGAGATATTCCTAACGTTAGTGAAGATGCTCTTAAAGATATAGATGAAAGAGGAATAATCAGAATCGGGGCTGAAGTTAGATCAGGAGATGTACTTGTAGGTAAAGTTACACCTAAGGGAGAAACTGAATTAACTGCTGAGGAAAGATTATTAAGAGCTATATTTGGTGAAAAAGCAAGAGAAGTTAGAGATACTTCATTAAGAGTACCACATGGAGAAGCTGGTATTATCGTTGACGTAAAAGTATTTACAAGAGAAAACGGTGATGACTTAAATCCAGGTGTTAACGAACTTGTAAGATGTTATATAGCTCAAAAGAGAAAAATATCTGTTGGGGATAAGATGGCAGGACGTCATGGTAACAAAGGGGTTATTTCTAGAGTTTTACCAGAAGAAGATATGCCATTCTTACCAGATGGTAGACCACTACAAATTTGTTTAAATCCACTAGGGGTTCCATCACGTATGAACATTGGTCAGGTATTAGAAGTTCACTTAGGATGGGCAGCAAGTGCATTAGGATGGCACATTGCAACACCTGTATTTGATGGTGCAACAGAAAAGAACATTGAAGAATGCTTAGAAAAAGCAGGATACAATGCAAATGGAAAGACTGTATTATATGATGGAAGAACTGGGGAAGCTTTTGATAACGAAGTTACAGTTGGTATAATGTATATCTTAAAGCTTGCTCACTTAGTAGATGATAAGATCCATGCTAGATCTACAGGTCCTTACTCATTAGTTACTCAACAACCACTTGGAGGTAAAGCTCAATTCGGTGGTCAAAGATTGGGGAAATTGGAAGTTTGGGCACTAGAAGCATATGGTGCAGCACACACATTACAAGAAATCTTAACAGTTAAGTCAGATGACGTTGTAGGAAGAGTTAAGACTTATGAAGCTATAGTTAAGGGTGAAAATATCCCTGAACCAGGAGTTCCAGAATCATTTAAGGTTCTTATTAAAGAACTTCAAGCTTTATGTTTAGATGTTAAAGTATTAAATGAAGATAACGAAGAAGTTAAATTAAAAGAGTTCTCTGATGATGATTCAGAAGACTTAGATGTAAATATCGAAGGAACAGAAGAACTTGTTACTGAACCTGTTGCTGGAGATGATAGTTATACAACTAATGATGAGGAAATGGATGAAGATATTGATTATGAATCATTTGCTTTAGAAGGTTTCCATGAAGAAGAATTAGAATTAGATGATTTCGTTAATGACGAACACTAAAATTGAAGGGAGGATATACCCTTGTTTGAATTGAACAATTTTGATGCTATACAAATCGGATTAGCTTCTCCAAGCCAAATTAGAGAATGGTCTAGAGGTGAAGTTAAGAAGCCTGAAACAATTAATTATAGAACTTTAAAACCAGAAAGAGATGGTCTATTCTGTGAAAGAATATTTGGACCTATGAAAGACTGGGAATGTCATTGTGGTAAATATAAGAGAGTTAGATATAAGGGAATTGTTTGTGACAGATGTGGAGTTGAAGTTACAAAAGCTAAAGTAAGAAGAGAAAGAATGGGGCACATTGAGTTAGCTGCCCCAGTATCTCACATTTGGTACTTTAAAGGAATTCCATCAAGAATGGGATTACTTTTAGATATGTCACCAAGAGCTTTAGAAAAAGTTCTTTATTTTGCTTCATATGTTGTTATAGACCCTAAAGAAACATCTTTATTAAAGAAACAACTTTTAAGTGAAAAAGAATATAGAGAAGCTGTAGACAAATTCGGTGAAGAAAGTTTCGTAGCTGGAATGGGTGCAGAAGCTGTTCAAGAAATCTTGGGAGAAATTGACTTAGAAGCACAAGCTAAAGAGTTAAAAGAAGAATTAAAGAACAGCAGTGGTCAAAAGAAGGTAAGAATTATAAGAAGACTTGAAGTTGTTGAGTCTTTTAGAAAATCAGGAAATGATCCAAGATGGATGGTTATAAACGTAATTCCTGTAATTCCACCAGATTTAAGACCAATGGTTCAATTAGATGGAGGAAGATTTGCTACATCTGATTTAAATGATTTATATAGAAGAGTAATCAACAGAAATAACAGATTAAAGAAGCTTTTAGATTTAGGAGCTCCTGATATAATCGTTAGAAATGAAAAAAGAATGCTTCAAGAAGCAGTTGATGCTCTTATAGATAATGGTAGAAGAGGAAGACCAGTTACAGGACCAGGTAACAGACCTTTAAAATCATTATCTGACATGTTAAAAGGTAAGCAAGGTAGATTTAGACAAAACTTACTTGGTAAGAGAGTTGACTATTCTGGTAGATCAGTTATCGTTGTTGGACCAGAATTAAAATGTACCAATGTGGTTACCTAAGAATGGCTTTAGAATATTAAGCCTTTCGTAATGAAAAATTAGTTGAAGATGGCGTAGCTCACAATATTAAGAGCGCAAAGAGAATGGTTGAAAGGGTAAATGAACAAGTATGGGATATACTTGAAGAAGTTATTACTGATCATCCAGTTTTACTTAACAGAGCGCCTACTCTACACAGACTAGGAATTCAAGCATTCCAACCAGTATTAGTTGAAGGTAGAGCAATAAAACTTCACCCATTAGTATGTACAGCATATAATGCGGACTTCGATGGAGACCAAATGGCTGTTCACGTACCTTTATCAGTAGAAGCACAAGCAGAAGCTAGATTCTTAATGCTTGCAGCTGGTAACATAATGAAACCTTCAGATGGTAAGCCAGTATGTGTACCTACACAGGATATGGTTTTAGGTTCATACTACTTAACAATGGATAAAGAGGGTGCTAAGGGAGAAGGAATGTATTTCTCTTCTGTTGATGAAGCTATAATGGCATACAACGTTGGAGAAATAGCTGTTCACGCTGCTATTAACGTTAGAATGTTTAAGGAAGTTGATGGTATAGTTAGACATGGTATAATCAAAACTACAGTAGGTAAGATTATATTCAATGAATCTATTCCTCAAGACCTAGGATATGTTGATAGAGAAAATCCAGAAACAGAATTTAATCTTGAAGTTGATTTCTTAATAACTAAGAAAACTTTAGGAAAATTAATAGATAAATGCTATATTAAGCATGGACCTACTAATACATCAATAATGCTAGATAAAATTAAAGCATTGGGATATCACTATTCATCTATTGGAGCTGTAACAGTTGCAGCATCAGATATGATAGTTCCTGAAGCTAAGTATGAATTACTAAAAGAAGCTGAAGAAACAGTTGAAAAAGTAGAAAAGATGTATAAGAGAGGTTTCATATCTGAAGATGAAAGATATGAAAAAGTTATTGAAAAGTGGAGTAAAACAACAGAAGATGTTGCCAATGCCTTAATGGATAGCTTGGATAAATTCAATCCAATCTTCATGATGGCTGATTCAGGAGCCAGAGGATCTAAGGCCCAAATTAAGCAATTAGCTGGGATGAGAGGACTTATGGCCGCTCCATCAGGTAAGATCATCGAATTACCAATCAAGGCTTCATTTAGAGAAGGGCTTGACGTATTAGAATACTTCATATCAACACACGGTGCTAGAAAGGGTAATGCCGATACAGCACTTAAGACTGCCGATTCAGGTTACTTAACAAGAAGACTTGTTGACGTATCACAAGATGTTATCGTAAGAGAAGAAGATTGTGGTACTGATAGAGGATTAATAGTTGCTGAAATTAAAGAAGGTAATGAAGTAATCGAAGGATTAGCAGAAAGATTATATGGAAGATATACTGCTGAAGATGTTTATGATCCAGAAAGCGGTGAATTATTATTAGGAAAAGACCAATATATTGAATCTCATATGGCTGATAGAATAACAGCTGCAGGTGTTAAAAAGGTTAAGATAAGATCTGTATTTACTTGTAACTGTAAAGTTGGTGTTTGTGCTAAGTGTTATGGTATGAACATGGCTACAGCTCAAAAGATTAATATTGGTGAAGCTGTTGGTATAATAGCAGCTCAATCAATCGGTGAACCAGGTACTCAGCTTACAATGAGAACATTCCATACTGGTGGTGTTGCTACTGGTGCGGATATCACTCAAGGTCTTCCTAGATTGAAGAGTTATTTGAGGCTAGAAAACCTAAGGGTCTTGCTATAGTTTCTGAAATTGCAGGTACTGTAAGAATAGAAGAAACTAAGAAGAAGAAGACTGTATTTGTAATGGCTGCTGACGGTGAAGAATGTAGCTATGATATTCCATTTGGTTCAAGATTAAGAGTATCTGACAATGATGTTATAGAAGCTGGAGATGAAATTACAGAAGGTTCAGTTAACCCTCATGATATCATGAATATCAAAGGTGTTGAAGGAGCTAGAAGATACTTACTTTCTGAAGTTCAAAAAGTTTATAGATTACAAGGTGTTGATATCAATGATAAGCACTTAGAAGTAGTTGTTAGACAAATGACTAGAAAAGTTAAGGTTTCTGATTCAGGAGATACTGATTATTACCAGGTACTATGATAGATATGTTTGACTTTGAAAGCGAAAATGCTAGAGTAAGAGAATTTGGAGGAGAAGAAGCTAAGGGTGAAGTAGCATTATTAGGTATTACTAAAGCTGCTCTTGCAACTGATAGTTTCTTATCAGCAGCTTCATTCCAAGAAACAACAAGAGTTCTTACTGAAGCAGCTATTAAAGGTAAAATAGATCCATTAATTGGATTAAAAGAAAATGTTATTATTGGTAAGTTAATTCCAGCTGGTACAGGTATGATGAGATATAGATCTTTAAAGCTTGATGTACCAACAGAAGAGTTAGAAGAAGATAATATTGAAACAATAGAATAATACAATGCAATTTTATTGACATGTGTATGCTTAAATGATAAAATACCAATTGTGTGATTTTTGAAGCTACACTACAGTATGATTGTCTACATGATTCATGGAGGCATCCTGTATAACATGCCTCTTATGATCTTTAATTTAAGGAGGGGGATTCATGTTAGACAGAATTGTAGTAAAAAAAAGTTATTGGAATAAAACAATGTACTAAGTTAATTAAAAATAACGAAGGAAAAGTTTTATATGTAGCTAAAGATGCAAATGCTAAGTTGATACTTCCAATAATTCAACTAGCAAAAGAGAAAAACATTAAAATTGTAGAAGTATCTACAATGAAAGAACTTGGGAAGATAGGTGGGATTGATGTTAAGTCATCAGCAATATTGACCCTAGAATAATAATTAGTGTTTATCTTATTTTATATAGATAAATAAATTTCAGGAGGTGAAGAAATGCCAACTATAAGCCAATTAGTAAGAAAAAGGTAGAAAGAGTGTTGTTAATAAATCAACAGCGCCAGCACTAAACGAGTGTCCACAAAGAAGAGGAGTTTGTACAGTTGTTAAAACTACTACTCCAAAGAAGCCTAACTCAGCGTTAAGAAAGATTGCCAGAGTAAGACTTACAAATGGATTCGAAGTTACTGCTTACATCGGTGGTGTAGGTCACAACTTACAAGAGCACAGCGTTGTTCTTATAAGAGGTGGTAGAGTTAAGGACCTTCCTGGTGTTAGATACCATATCGTAAGAGGAGCACTAGACTGTGCTGGAGTAGCTAACAGAATGCAAGGAAGATCTAAATACGGTGCTAAGAGACCAAAGCAAAAATAGTTTTCTAAACTAAGACAGTGCTTATCTTCGGCATTTACATAGACTAGAAATTTTACATAAGTTTATATAGATGTAAGAAGCGAAGCACTTTACGGTAAGTTAACTTGCCGAGTACCTATGAATTAAATTAAAAATTGTTAAGGAGGGAAGAAAAGTGCCAAGAAAAGGATTTATCGCAAAAAGAGATGTATTACCAGATCCAATATACAACTCAAAAGTTGTTACTAAGTTAATAAACAACGTAATGGAAGATGGTAAAAAAGGAGTAGCACAAAAGATTTGCTACGAAGCGTTTGAAATTATGGCGCAAAAGACAGGCAAAGATGCTTTAGAAGTATTTGAAGAAGCTATGAACAATGTTATGCCTTTATTAGAAGTTAAAGCTAGAAGAATAGGTGGTGCTAACTACCAAGTTCCAATCGAAGTTAGACCTGAAAGAAGACAAACTTAGGTATCAGATGGATTTTAGCTGCTGCTAGAAAAAGAGGCGAAAAAGTTATGGCTGAAAGATTAGCTGGAGAATTATTAGATGCAGCTAATAATACTGGAGCTGCTGTTAAGAAGAGAGAAGATACTCACAAAATGGCAGAAGCAAACAAAGCATTCGCTCATTACAGATACTAATATTACAAAACTGTTTTGGCTTATGCCAAAGCAGTTTTGTCGAATATAAATTACTCATTGAGAGGAGGACATAAAATGGCTAGAAAATATCCATTAGACAAATTCCGTAATTTTGGAATAATGGCTCACATTGATGCTGGTAAAACAACAACAACTGAGAGAATATTATTCTATACAGGAAAGAGCCACAAAATAGGAGAAGTTCATGAAGGTGCTGCTACAATGGACTGGATGGTTCAAGAACAAGAAAGAGGTATAACAATTACTTCTGCAGCAACAACTTGTTTCTGGGAAGGGCATGAATTAAACATCATCGATACTCCAGGTCACGTAGACTTCACAGTTGAAGTTGAAAGATCATTAAGAGTTCTTGATGGAGCTGTTACAGTTCTAGACGCTAAGAGTGGGGTTGAACCACAAACTGAAACTGTTTGGAGACAGGCAGATAAGTACGGTGTTCCAAGAATGATATATGTTAATAAGATGGACGCTACAGGAGCTGATTTCTTCAGATGTATAAACACTGTTAGAGATAGATTAAAAGCTAATGCAGTTCCAATACAAATTCCAATAGGTTCTGAAGCAGAATTCAGAGGTATGGTAGATTTAATATCTAATCATGCAATCGTTACTTATGATGATTAGGTAAGGATGTAAGAATTGAAGAAATTCCTGCAGAATTAGCTGATCAAGCTGAAGAATACAGAATGGCTATGATTGAAGCAATTGCTGACTGATGAAGCGTTAATGGAAAAATACCTTGAAGGTGAAGAATTAACTGAAGAAGAGTTACATGCTGCTTTAAGAAAAGCTACTATAGCTAATGAAATAGTTCCATGTATCTGTGGATCTTCATACAAAAACAAAGGGGTTCAAGAAATGATCAACGGTGTTGTTGCTTACTTACCATCACCATTAGACATTCCTGCAATCCAAGGTCAAACTTTAGATGGAGAAGAAGATTCAAGAGAAGCTTCAGATGAAGCTCCAATGGCTGCTTTAGCATTCAAAATTGCTACTGACCCATTCGTTGGAAAACTTGCCTTTACAAGAATATACTCAGGTGTAATGAACAGTGGTTCATATGTTCTTAACTCAACAAAAGGTAAGAAAGAAAGAATCGGAAGACTTGTTAAAATGCACTCTAACACAAGAGAAGAAGTTGAGTCATTAGAAGCAGGTGAATTAGGAGCAATCATCGGATTAAAGAACACTACAACAGGTGATACTTTATGTGATGAAAGCGCACCAATCATACTTGAATCAATGGAATTCCCAGAACCAGTTATATCTGTAGCTATCGACCAAAGACAAAAGCTGGTCAAGAAAAGATGGGATTAGCTTTAGCTAAGTTAGCTGAAGAAGATCCAACTTCAAGACTTGGACTGATCAAGAAACAGGTCAAACAATCATCGCTGGTATGGGTGAATTACACTTAGATATCATTGTTGATAGATTACAAAGAGAATTCAAGGTTGAATGTAACGTTGGAGCTCCTCAAGTTGCTTACAAAGAAACTATAAGATCAGCAGTTAAAGCTGAAGCTAAGTATGCTAAGCAATCAGGTGGTAAGGGTCAATACGGTCATGCTGTAATTGAAATGGAACCAACTGAAGGAGAATACAGCTTTGAAAATGCTATCGTTGGGGGAGCTATTCCAAAAGAATACATTCCTGCAATCGATGCTGGTATTCAAGAAGCTGCTAAGAACGGTATAATAGCTGGATACGAAGTTATCAACTTCAAAGTTAAGTTAGTACACGGTTCTTACCACGAAGTCGATTCATCAGAAATGGCATTCAAGATTGCTGGTTCTATGGCATTCAAGAACGCTATGCAAAAGGCAAGCCCAGTATTACTTGAACCAATGATGAAGGTTGAAGTAACTGTACCAGAAGAGTACATGGGAGATGTTATTGGTGATATCAACTCAAGAAGAGGTAGAATGGAAGGTATGGAAGCAGTTAACGGAGCTCAAGTTATAAGAGCATTCGTACCACTAGCTGAAATGTTCGGATATGCTACAGCTTTAAGATCAAGATCTCAAGGTAGAGGTAACTACTCAATGGTATTCGATCACTATGAAGAAGTACCAAAGAGCATTCAAGAAGAAGTTGCTGGTAAAAGAGCAAAATAATTTGTAATAATTTTTTGTAATGTTATCCATAATATAATTATGGGTAATGTTGCAAAGTTAATATAGACATAAAAACAATTTAAATTTATAATAAAAGAACAATTATTAAAACTTTAAAAATTTTAAGTTAACATAACATTGTTCCATAAAGGAGGAATTTCAAATGGCAAAGCAAAAGTTCGAAGAAGTAACCACACGTAAATATCGGAACAATTGGTCACGTAGACCACGGTAAAACTACATAACAGCAGCAATCACTACTGTATTATCAAAGAGAGGATTCGCTGAAGCATTCGATTACGCATCAATCGATAAGGCTCCAGAAGAAAAAGAAAGAGGAATCACAATCAACACTGCACACGTTGAATACGAAACAGAAAACAGACACTATGCTCACGTTGACTGTCCAGGACACGCTGACTATGTTAAGAACATGATCACTGGTGCTGCACAAATGGATGGAGCTATCTTAGTTTGTTCAGCTGCAGACGGTCCAATGCCACAAACAAGAGAACACATCTTATTAGCATCAAGAGTTGGTGTTGAATATATCGTTGTATTCTTAAACAAAGCAGATATGGTAGATGACGAAGAATTATTAGAATTAGTTGAAATGGAAGTTAGAGAATTATTATCTGAGTATGAATTCCCAGGTGATGATATACCAGTAATAAAAGGATCAGCTTTAAGAGCATTAGAAAACCCAACAGATCCAGAAGCAACAGCTTGCATCATGGAATTAATGGATGCAGTAGATAGCTACATTCCAACTCCAGAAAGAGCTACAGATAAGCCATTCTTAATGCCAGTAGAAGACGTATTTACAATCACTGGTAGAGGAACAGTTGCAACAGGAAGAGTTGAAAGAGGAGTTCTTCACGTATCAGACGAAGTTGAAATCGTAGGATTAATGGAAGAAAAGAGAAAAGTAGTAGTAACAGGAATCGAAATGTTCAGAAAGTTACTAGACGAAGCGCAAGCTGGAGATAACATCGGAGCATTATTAAGAGGTGTTCAAAGAACAGACATCGAAAGAGGTCAAGTATTAGCTAAAGTTGGATCAGTTCACCCACACAGCAAGTTCGTAGGTCAAGTATACGTACTTAAGAAAGATGAAGGTGGTAGACATACTCCATTCTTCGATGGATACAGACCACAATTCTACTTCAGAACAACAGACGTTACAGGATCAATCAAATTACCAGAAGGAATGGAAATGGTTATGCCTGGAGACCACATCGATATGAACGTTGAGTTAATCACTCAAGTAGCTATGGATGAAGGTTTAAGATTCGCTATCAGAGAAGGTGGAAGAACTGTAGGTTCAGGAGTTGTTACTTCTATAATCGAATAATAAATCAATTACTTCATAATATAAGGACTGGGTTTGTTTACCTAGTCCTTTACAAAGCTAATATTATTGACATAATATCGGTTTTATGATAGAGTGTTTAAGTAATTAACGAATTAGGTAACACAATATCATATATATACTTATATAATTATTTGGATAAACTGGAGGTGCAGACTGTGAGAGTTAAAGTAACATTAGCATGCACAGAGTGTAAGCAAAGAAATTACAACACAATGAAAAATAAGAAAAACAACCCAGACAGAATGGAAATGAACAAATATTGCAGATTCTGTAAAAAACACACACAACATAAAGAAACTAAATAGTTAGCTTTAGAGCAATGACACATATTCGCAATAGTTAAGGATGTGAAGTAATGGCTATTAAAGAAAATGTAAATATTAATACTAAAACTTCTGAAAAAAGAGGGCTTTCTAAGTTTTTTAGAGAACTTAAGGCAGAGGTTAAAAGAATAACTTGGCCTTCTAAAGATGACACAAAAAAAGCGTTAATTGCAGTAGGCGTAGTCGTACTAATATATATTATATTGGTAGGCGGGTTAGATTATATTTTTACAAACCTCTTTAAATTGATTTTTAAACTATAATAAAGGAGGTTTAGATGAAACTTTTCATCTATAGTAAATATGAGTGAAAGAGCTAGATGGTATGTAGTACACACATATTCAGGTTACGAAAATAAGGTTAAAGCAAATATTGAAAAAACCGTAGAAAATAGAAATCTTGAAAATCTACTTCTTGATATACAAGTTCCTATGGAAGAAGTTATCGAAGAAAAAGATGGTAAGCAAAAGGTCTCTTTAAAGAAGAAGTTTCCAGGATATGTGTTAATAAAAATGCTTATGACTGATGAGTATGGTATGTGGTTAGAAATACAAGAGGTGTAACAGGATTTGTTGGACCAGGTTCTAAACCAGTACCTCTTACTGATGAAGAAGTAGAATCAATGGGTGTAGTAGAAATGCCTATAGATATTGATTTAGAAGTAGGAGAAAGCGTAAGAGTTATCTCAGGACCGTTAAGAGAATTCGTAGCGATAATCCAAGAGATAAGTGTTGAAAAACACAAGATAAAGGCTTTAATAGATATGTTCGGCAGAGAAACATTAGCTGAACTAGATTTTAACCAAGTTGAGAAGTTAGTTTAGTATAATTATATATAAAACTAATGTTTTTAATTAAGTGGGAGGACAAAAGTCCGTATTACCACAGTATAGGAGGAATAGTAAATGGCTAAGAAAGTAACAGGAATGATTAAATTACAACTTCCTGCAGGTAAGGCAACACCAGCACCACCAGTAGGTCCAGCATTAGGGCAACACGGTGTAAATATTATGGGATTCTGTAAGGAGTTTAACGCAAAGACTGCTAATCAAGCTGGATTAATAATACCAGTTGTTATAACAGTATATCAAGATAGATCTTTTAGTTTTATCTTAAAGACTCCTCCAGCAGCAGTTCTAATTAAGAAAGAATTAGGATTAGAAAGCGGATCAGGAGTTCCTAACAGAACAAAGGTTGGATCATTAACAAAGGATCAAGTTAGAAAGATCGCTGAATTAAAAATGCCAGACTTAAACGCTGCTACAATCGAAACTGCAATGAGCATGATCGAAGGAACAGCTAGAAGTATGGGTGTTACAATAGCAGAGTAATTCTAATTTTTTAATAAGTGGGAGGTAAAAACCGCTAAAACCACGAAGGAGGCATAACAATGGGAAAGAAATATATTGAAAGTTCAAAATTAGTTGATAAGAACGTTTTATATACACCAGCTGAAGCGTTAGATTTAGCTGTTAAGACTGCAAAAGCTAAATTCGACGAAACAGTTGAATTACATGTTAGATTAGGGGTAGACCCAAGACACGCTGACCAACAAGTTAGAGGAGCTGTTGTTCTTCCAAACGGAACTGGTAAAAGTGTTAAAGTATTAGTATTTGCAAAGGGTGCAAAAGCTACAGAAGCTCAAGAAGCTGGAGCTGATTTCGTTGGAGCTGAAGAATTAGTTCAAAAGATCCAAGGTGAAAACTGGTTTGACTACGATGTAGTAGTTGCTACTCCAGACATGATGGGTGTAGTTGGTAGATAGGTAGAGTTTTAGGACCTAAGGGATTAATGCCAAACCCAAAATCAGGAACAGTTACATTTGACGTAGCTAAGGCTATAGCTGATATCAAAGCTGGTAAGTTGAATACAGAGTTGATAAGACTGCTATCGTTCACTGCCCAATCGGAAAGAAATCATTTGGTGTTGAAAAGTTACAAGAAAACTTCCACGCTTTAATGGATGCATTAGTAAAGGCTAAACCAGCTGCTGCTAAGGGACAATACATTAAGTCTGTATCAGTTTCAAGCACAATGGGACCTGGAGCTAAGATTAATCCAACAAAAGTTTTAGATTAATATTGACATAGTGAAATTAACATAGTATAATAAATTTCGTTGTGAAAAAAGAGAATACTGTTTCCGTAGACAGTAGGTGCCGTAAGGTTTAAAGTTGTAATCGCCTGCCTAGGATAACTAGATAAGTGATTATTTATTTGGTCTTCCTATGTCTATGGGAAGACCTTTCTTAATATATATTACAGTTAATAACTGTGAGGAGGTGGACACACAGTGATAAAGAAGAACAGACAAATCAAAGAAGCTAAAGTAGCTGAGATTAAAGAAAAGTTAGAAAAAGCTCAAGGTGTAGTATTAGCTAGTTACCAAGGGTTAACAGTTGAAGAAGATACAATGTTAAGAAAGAGCTTAAGAGAAGCTGGTGTTGAATATAAAGTTTATAAGAACACATTAGTAACATTAGCTGCTAACGAATTAGGTTTAGGTGATTTAGTTCAATACTTAGAAGGGCCAGTTTCTATAGCTTTCGGTTACGAAGATGCTACTGCTCCTGCTAGAGTATTACATAACTTCGGTAAAGATCATAAGAAGTTAGAATTAAAAGCAGGTATTGTTG
>ENA-OQHP01000312-OQHP01000312.1-human-gut-metagenome-genome-assembly--contig:-NODE-312-length-16092-cov-1.300595_pt1 | contig 16092 bp, 28 predicted proteins | sample MGYA00242563_ERZ504717 | MGnify/ENA primary metagenome ERZ504717 (study PRJEB26092, sample SAMD00036212) | human gut metagenome | host: Homo sapiens | study: EMG produced TPA metagenomics assembly of... | reverse complement strand
TTGCCATTTTCATCCATGAGTTTTCCTCCTTTGCCGGATTTTTGAACCTATTATAGCACGGGTTTCGTTTAGATTCACTATGAAAAACAAAATTGCTCCTGCCCGTTTACTTATACTTCCTCTGATGATATGATAAAAGAAATTAAACATTCGATCCCGGAGATAACATACATGAGCCAAATCAGAAGAATTACTACAATCAAACAGCAGGTATATGAGATATTAAGAGATGATATCTGCAGCGGCGTCTATGCGCCAGGACAGCAGATCCAGGAAACAGAGCTGTCAAAAAAACTGGAGATTTCCCGCAGCCCCATCCGTGAAGCCCTGCGCCAGCTGGTATCCGAAGGACTTGCTGTAGAATATCCCAACCGGGGCGTATTTGTAAAAACCTACACACCAAAGGATATTGAAGATGTGTTCGATTTGCGGATCCTGCTGGAAAGCTATGCCATTATGCGTTCCGGAAACTGTCTGACCTTAGAAAAACACCATGAATTAAACGACTGCATGGAACGCTTAAAAACCTATCACAGCCAGGACGATATACAGCGTTATGTGGAAGAGGACACTCTGCTTCACCAGCTTTTGATCCAGCTCAGCGGAAATAATCTGGTAATCAGTACCTATGAACGCGTCTACGCCATGGTTCAGCGGTTCCGCATCTATTCCTTAAAAAGCCGGAAGCGTTTTGACGATTCCCTGACCGAGCATATACAGATTATCCAAAATGTACTGGCCGGAAATGTCAAAGAGGCAGACCGGATCAATCGGGAACACCTGCTTCTTGCAAAGGATGCCATTATCGTATATCTGGACCAGATGCATCAGGATTGATGTATTTCCATACAAAGACAGCCGGCGCACCCGCAAAAGAGCCATCTCCCAAATTAGAAGAGACAGCTCTTTTTTCATATCATATCACAGTCCTGCATTCTTCCCATCAATGGATAAAGATAGACAGGATGCAGAAAATAGCTGAACCAAATGCCGGAACCAGAATAGATCCAATCGTCCATGTCTTTAAGCTGGTCTTGATATCCATACCGGAGAAATTGGTTACAACGTGGAAATAGGAATCGTTTAAGTAGCTTGGGCACATGGTTGTCAGGCAGAGTGACAGTGCTGCAAGATACGGATTGATATTCAGTGTGCTGATCATCGGGGCAATAATCGCGGAGCCTGTAATCATAGCTGTGGTTCCGGAGCCCTGCGGGAAACGCATGATGACACCAATGATAATCGGTACTAAAATACCTGGAACTCCCGCAGCAACGATTGCGTCTGCCATCATCTTTGCTGCGCCTGTCGCATTGATAACTGCGCCAAGGGCACCGCCTGCTGCTGTGATGAATACGATAGGACCTGCATCACGACAGGCTTCCTGCATCAGATCCACACAGGTCTTGCGGTCATATTCCGCACACAGAAGGAATGCGCCCATGCAGAGGGAAATAAACAGCGCCATAACCGGCTGTCCGAGGAATTTCACACACTCTGCAAATGCAGTTCCCTGAAGCGCTCCAATCTGTCCTACCAGAGTGTTGGCAAAGATCAGAACAATGGGTACTAATAAGGTGGCAAAGGATAAAAATGCACTGGGAAGCTTCTCAGCAGCCAGCAGATCTGCAAAATCCTCTGTAGCAAGATCTTCATTGCGGCTCTGTTTTTCCTGAATGCGGTCAAGAACCTTTAACTGGCTCTCACTGTACTTGGAACGGTCGATCTCATAAGGCACAACCCAGATCCGGGTATTCTTTCCAAAATAACGGAAAAGAAATACAGAAAAGATAAACAGGGGAACAGAAATCAGGATACCAAAAATGATATACATTCCCAGATCCAGATTATAACCATTTTCCTGGAAGTTCCTACAACTGCCAGAGGACCCGGTGTAGGCGGAACCATAAAGTGGGTAATGTAAGTCCCATACCAAGAATCGCCGCCCAGCCAAACCATGGATTTCTTGGTAAGGCGTGAAAACTCTTTTGCCAGAGAGGACAGGATAACGAAACCGGAATCGCAGAATACGGGAATGGAAACTACGAAGCCTGTAAGTCCAAGAACCACATCGCAGTTCTTTACACCGACCATTTTAAGGATTGTCAGAGCCATACGCTTGGCAGCGCCGCTCTTCTCAAGGAAAATTCCCATGATACAGCCAAAGCCGATTACAACGCCGATACTTGCCATAGTGTTTCCAAAGCCCTTGGTAACGGTGCTTACACATTCGGTCAGGGTCGCAACTGTGGCTCCCTCCGGACCAAATGGCATTGCAAGAACCGCAATCAGGATTGCCGAGATGATCAGTGACGGAAATGCATGCATTTTTTGTAAAAATGATCAGTACCATCATAACGACAATACCGATTGCCATAGCTAATACAGGATTCAGCATAAATAATTACCCCCTTACATGATTAAACCCCAAATATCAGATTACAGGACCCAGGCAGAAAATATCCATGGATCCGTAATAGCCCAGTGCCTCGTTCTTTGTCATTTTTCCTGAAAGAACATCCAGCATCAGACGGAAGGCCTCTTCTCCTACCTCCTCGATCGTCTTTTCTCCCTGAATGATCCGTCCTGCATTCAGATCCATGTCGTGCTGCATCCGCTCATATGTATGAGGATTGCCGCAGATCTTGATTACAGGCATGGACGGAAAGCCCTGAGGTGCTCCTCTTCCAGTGGAGAACATCATAAACTGCGCTCCCGTGGCCGCCATTCCGGTCAGAATCTCCGGTTCCCGTCCGGAGCATCCTTGATCCACAGCCCCTTCTGTCCGTCTACCCGGTCACAATATTCTAAAACTCCCTGGATCGGCCGATGGCCGGATTTTACGATCGCTCCCAGGCTCTTTTCCTCAATACTGGAAAGTCCTCCTGCAATATTGCCCGGTGTAGGCTGACCGCCTCTCATATCCTCTCCTACGGATTTAGCCCGTTTCTCCATCCGATCTACGATTTCATAGATTTTCTGGCCTATGGGGCCGTTTTCTCCGCCTACTGCCCGTTTAGCAAGAATGTGCTCGCCGCCTAAGAATTCTGTGGTTTCCCCAAATACCACAGTTGCTCCCAGGTCTACCAGCTTATCTGCCACATAACCGATCACGCAGTTGGAAGCCATACCGGAGGTAGTATCGGAAGCACCGCATTTAATTGCCATGACTACCTCAGAAATATCAACCGTTTCCCTCTGCAGTCCGGAAATCTCCTGAACCAGTCTCTGAGCCGCATCAATTCCGGCCTGGATTGCCCTGGAGGTTCCTCCCAGCTCCTGGATCCGGATAATCTCTACCGGTTTTCCGGCTGCCCGTATTTCTTCCACCATCCGCTCGTGGTCTGTTCCCTCACAGCCCAGGCTGACGATCAGCGCCGCTCCCACATTGGGGCTCTGTCCCAGATTGGAAAGGGTGTCCTCACTCTCTTTAAGTCAATGGGAAGCTGGCAGCAGCCCTGATGATGGAAATATCCGATGGTTTCCCTGCACCTGACGGCAGATTGCCTGCCTACGTCATTAGCACAGATAACGCTGGGGATCACAGCTACCAGATTGCGGGCGCCAACCTTTCCATTGGCTCTCCGATATCCCTGAAATGTATATTCGCTCATTGCTCCACCTCCTCCAGATCGCCTCTGCCTCTTAATGCATCCAGGTTATGCACATGGACATAATCACCCTTTTTGATATCCGTGCTCGCCGCTCCATGATGCTCCCATATTTCATAATATGAGCTCCCTTCGGAATGTCCGTCACTGCGATCTTGTGACCGTAGGGAACATCCCCATGGACGCAGATTTCTTCCTTCTGCCCCTTTTTATCCCGGACCTCTACCACCGTGCCGTCTGTGATATCATCGGCAAAATGGTAGCTACATTGTCCAGATCGTCTACCTTTAACGCCAGCTTAAGCTCCATCTTAGTCCTCCTGTTCCTTTACTGCCAGCACTGCCACGCCATCGGAATAACAATCACCCTTGCGTCCCGTCCCATCATCTCATAGGCCATTTCAAGAGCCTCATCCGGCGAAGAGGCCGGGATCATATTGGCTTTGCGTACCATCTCATGATCCAGATAGGTGGTCACAAGAATCACCTTATGCTTCTTTAAGATCCTGGAATAGATCTGTGCACACCACTGCTCCGGGATCGTCTCTCTGGGAGGAATCTTTGACAAATAAGCATCAATTTCATCCACCGTTCCCTGAACGATCAACTTTTCAAAATGAGTGCCGCCCATACCGTCAAAGCAGGAGGCACACATGATGATAACTCCGCCGTCTTTACAGCAGGCCTCTGCTGTGGCCACTGCCTTGGGACTCTGATACAGGTTCTGATCCAGAGGATAACCGCCGTTTGAGGTGATAACGATATCTCCCGTCATGCCCGGACACTGAGCCAGACCGCGGACAAACTCCACGCCTTTTTCATGAGCCTTTTCCAGATCTCCTGCAAAGGCTGCAATTACCTTTTTCTCCCCATTTAATGCTACATTTAAGATAAACTGAACATTCACTGCTCTGGCCGCATACACCATATCCTCATGGATGGGATTGTGCTCCAAAACGCCTGTAGCAGCATAGGGACTGGAAATGGCCTTGTAGGAATGGTTTTCATTTACGGTTGCCGCATTGCAGATACCCGGCAGGATACTCTTTCGTCCTCCTGAAAAGCCGGCAAAGAAATGCGGCTCAATAAATCCTTCCGTAATCAGCAGATCGCAGTCTAAGGCCAGTTTGTTTACCCACAGCTCCGCTCCGGAGGGAAGACCGGTCACATAGGCAAAATCATCCGGCTCAAATGCCTTATTTACCGCAATCTTCTCATGGTCTACGATCGGATCGCCAAACATCCTGCGCTGCTCTGCCTCTGTGGTAGGACGGTGAAGGCCGGTAGCGATCAGAATCGTAATATCTGCGTCCGGATTTCCTTTGCGGATCTCTGCCAGAAGCAAAGGCAGAGTCAGTTTACTTGGTACGGCCCTGGTGTGGTCTGAGGTAACAAGCACGATCCGGTTCTTTCCCTTTGCCAGTTCACTGAGCCTGGGTGTTCCGATGGGATGCTCCAGCGCCTCCTTTACCAGCTCCTCCTCACTCTTTCCTGCCTCGTATTCATCTGTGCGGGCCGTGATCACCGCCTCCAGATTTTTTCATCCACATGGAGATCTAGACTGGAAGTGTAATATGGAATCTTAATAGTCTTCAAACTTCATCACCTTCCCTGAATTTTAATCCGTCTTTTTAAATTGTCGACTGTCTACTTTTCATTCTATTACATTTGCAGCTTAATGTCAATATTTTCCAATATTTTATTTATTTCAACTTTTTTGATATTTTACACATATGACTGTCATAAAAACAGACCCTCCATAGAATTACTTTTCCATGAACAGTCTGTTTCCTTTTTTATCCCCTTGCCACCTCTTTTACCAGAAGAAGCCTCTGCCCGGCCTTAATCTCCTCGTCCGCCAGTTCATTGGCTGATATGATGTGGCTGATGGTCGTATGGAATTTTTTAGCGATCATCCAGAGACTGTCACCGGGCTGAACAATGTATCCCGCAATTCCCGGCAGCTCCTGAAGCTTCTTTAAATCCAGAGGGCCGGAAGAGATACCTGTGATCACCTGTTCCTTTACAGGCTGCAGAACCAGGAAGTCCAGCACTGCCACAGCCTTAATTTCCACCATATCTCCTCCCATCATCACGGCTGTGAGCTGTTCCAGCCCCGCATCCAGCTGGTATACGCTGTCTTCCCGGATCCTCTGGCCTCTGCCCGTACATTTAAAGGGAATCTGCTCTACTGCCGGCTGAACCGGAGCCTGGTCATCACTGGTAAGATAAAGAAGTGTCACCTCCAAAACACCCTCTATCTTTAAGCAGTCCTCTCCCGGTTCTACCTCATCCAGTTTTATGGTTCCGCTGTGATGACATATCTGTAAAATCCGCTCTCCCTGGGGAAGCTTCACTTTTTCTCCGATTCTGGAACGGCATACATTCGTGTAAGGATCCGGTCAAACACCGTTTCCCTACGCTCCGGTGTCAATTCCCGGCTGTTGGAATATACATCGCTTAAAAGCTCTGTTTCCAGTTCCTCATACAGACGGATATCCAGCTCAAGAACCCCGTCAATCTCCAGTTCCCGCATCTCTCCGTCATAATCCGGTTTTGCCTCGATCTCCCGATGGGAAAGCCGGACCGTAATCATGGGGATCTGATCCTCCTTTACTCCCTCTGCCTCCATTTCTCCTGAAAACGGGATCGTTTCCTCCAGCCACTGCACAGGCATTGTATCATCCTCCGCCTCATAGATCACAAATACCGTGAGCTCCCCTTCCAGATGCAGAGTGCCGTCAAGAGGCTTTACCGATACAGCCCGCAGCTTCATTTCTTTCCATAAAAGGCGGCCGATCCCCGGCTTTCCGCCTGTAAGCCCTACTGCCTCCCGAATCCGATAGGTATCCTTTCTGCATACTGCCATAGATGCGGCCGTCCTCCGGCGCTTTAGGGTTTCAACCGGCATTTCCCCATGATTCTCCGCAGCCCCTGTATAGGCCTCTGTATCCGTCCCCCCTGCTTTACATCCACGGCAGCTTCTGTATCTTTTGATGCCTCAATCCGCACTTGAAGGGTAACGATCGCCTGAACTCCCAGTTTTCGGGAATGGATCATATTGGTATTCAGGTCATCCAGCGTCCAGGACAGACTCACTGTATCCTTATCCTCTAACTGGGGAACATTGATCATCTCCTCAAAAGGAATGCTGCCTCCCAGCGTCTGCAGTCCGCCCCCTCCCTGCGGTACAGAACCTGAAATTCCAGACGTCCCTTTACATTTACCTTATCCCCCACAGGCTTTACCTGCTCCGCCTGGATCTCTCCATTATCCAGCATAACCTGCTCCATATCGTCCATGGTGTCAGGCACAATAAAATCATCATCCAGGGTAATCTGAGTAGCCACATTTCCTTTCCACTGGTTCATATGTATCTGTTTCTTTATAAGCTCCATAAAAACACCTGCCATCCCTCATAGTCTCTTATAAAAAGAATCTATGCAAATGGCAGGTTAAATATAACTCTCAATAGGTTTCCAAAAAATGGTGCCGTACACCCTTCTGAACATAGCCCAGACAGGCATCCAGATTGATATTTTCCACACTTTTCATGATATTCGCATCAATAAAGGGGCTGTTTTTCCTAAGCCTTGCGATAAGCTCCTTCATCTCCTGGCGCTTGGAAGTATGGACAATATCACCGCCGTTCACCGCTTCCCCGGCAGCTGCCCGTTCTTTTGCGATCTGCTCCGTAAACCGGCAGGCACATTGGAGGAAATGAAGGTGGTTGCTGTCCCTCCAGGCCAAAATATCCTCTTCCTTTACAAAATACAAAGGCCGTATGAGCTCCATACCGGAAAAATTAGTGCTGTGAAGCTTCGGCATCATGGTATTGATCTGACCGCCGTAAAGGATCCCCATAAGAATGGTTTCGATCACATCATCAAAATGGTGTCCCAGTGCGATCTTATTGCAGCCCAGCTCCTTTGCATGGGAATAGAGGTAACCCCTCCGCATTCTGGCGCAGAGGTAACAGGGGGACTGATCCACATCCACCACAATATCAAAAATATCCGAGTCAAAGATCCGCACAGGGATATTCATAAGAGCTGCATTTTCCTCAATGAGCTTCCTGTTTTCCGGCTGATATCCCGGATCCATCACAATAAATTCCAGTTCAAACTTCGTATCACTCTGGCGCTTTAACTGCTGCAGGCACTTGGCAAGCAGCATGGAGTCCTTTCCTCCGGAAATGCACACAGCCACCCGGTCCCCGTCCTGAATCATCTCATATTCCTGAAGCCCCTTTACAAAGGGCCTCCAGATGGTTTTTCTGTATTCTTTTATAATACTCCGTTCTATATTAACGTAAGGGGCTTCCTGCTTCATCCTGTGTGCTTTCTCCTTCTGTTTTCTCATTTCCGGATACGGATTTCTCTGAAAGAAGCTTTACCGTTTCCTTCAGCTGCGTAATCTCCTGAGTCATCATCCGGATCTGGTTCTTCATCTGCTCGTATTCCTCTAACGTCATAGTTCCCGCTTTTTCGGCAGGGTAACGCCGTCCTTTTTTATGGGACGGGCCGGAATTCCCACGGCTGTTACATTGTCCTCCAAGGGCTTTAAAAGCACCGCATTGGCGGCAATAGAACAGTTGTCTCCCACCTCAAAGGCGCCTAAATCTTAGCTCCTGCGCCTACCATAACGTTATTTCCAAGAGTTGGATGACGTTTTCCCTTTTTGGTTCCCACGCCGCCCAATGTAACTCCCTGGTAAATAGTGCAGTTATCTCCCACCACTGCCGTCTCTCCGATGACCACACCGCTTCCGTGGTCGATCAGAATCCCGCGTCCCAGCGTAGCGCCCGGATGGATCTCGATCAGCGTAAAGAAACGGGCTATCTGTGAAATCAGCCTGGCAATAAAAAACATTTTATGCTGGTAAAACCAGTGGGCAAACCGATGCCAGATCAAAGCATGGATGCCTGATACAGCAAAAGAACCTCAAGCGCACTGCGGGACGCCGGATCCCGCTCCTGCACTGCCTTATATCCAGCCAAATATCCTTTAAGATCATTTCTGCTACCAACCTTTCCAAAATGCATCCATTTTGATTCATAACGCATTTTGATGTAGTATAGCATATGATCCCGGCGAAAAAAGGATTTTCTTTCTACTTAAAAATAACCGGCTCCTCTAAAAGCTCTGTCCGCAGTACAATATAGGGGAAGGACTTCTCCATGCCCGGATCTTCCCCCTTTTCCGGCCCCATCAGCTCCGTTGCAAGGACAATCGAATTTTCCGTCAGATAAAGTTCTCTTATGCTGATACTGTATCCCCCTGTAGGCTGGGCCCCATATCCTACCGCTATGTACAGGTTCTTATCATCCGTGTAAGTCAGCTTAAAGGGCTGGGACACCTTTTCTGAAATCAGCTTTGAAAGTTCTTCAGGCAGCTCCTCTGAAGGGGCAGTCTGAAATTCCAGATCCCGCACCTTATCCCTGTTTTCCTTTGAAACGGAACAGCCTGTAAAGCCTGCGGCAAGAGAAAGAATCAGTCCCGCCATCCAAAGAATCCTTAAAACTCGTTTCATATCTGAAAAACCTCCCGAAATATACCATCTGTTATCAGTATATTCCGGGAGGCCTGTCTGCGACCCTTACATTATTTTACGGATCCATCCTTCTGGTGCCTCAATGCGTCCCATCTGGATACCGGTCAGCGTATCATACAGCTTCTTTGTAACAGAGCCCATCTCCTCCATACCGCTTGGGAAGCAGATTTCCCTGCCATGGTCATTAACCTTTCCTACAGGGGAGATCACAGCCGCGGTTCCGCAGAGGCCGCATTCTGCAAATTCCTTTAATTCTTCCAGCTTTACAGGTCTCTGTGTTACCTTTAAGCCCAGATAATGTTCTGCCACATACATGAGAGAACGTCTCGTAATAGACGGGAGAATGGAATTGGATTTAGGCGTAACAACCTCTCCGTCCTTTGTAATAAAGATGAAATTAGCTCCGCCGGTTTCCTCTACATACGTTCTGGTGGCCGGATCCAGGAACATATTTTCATCAAATCCATTGGCATGAGCCGTTTCATGGGCATGAAGGCTCATAGCGTAATTTAATCCAGCCTTTACATGACCGGTTCCATGAGGAGCCGCACGGTCAAAATCGCTGACGCAGATCGTGATCGGCTTCGCTCCGCCCTTAAAATAAGGCCCACCGGCGTCACAAACATTCTGAACTGATATTCATCTGATGCTTAACGCCGATCACCGGCCGGAAGCAAACATATACGGGCGGATATAAAGCGTCGCTCCGCTGCCATAAGGCGGAACCCAGGCTGCATTTGCCTTTACCACCATGATCCAGAGCCTCTAAAAAACGCTCCTTTGGAAATAACCGGCATTTCCAGACGGCTGGCAGAATCCATCATACGCTCTGCATTTAAGTCCGGACGGAAGGTAACGATGCTGCCGTCCTCTGTGGTATACGCCTTTAATCCCTCAAAGCACTCCTGGCAGTACTGTAAAATGCCTGCACATTCATTGAGCACTACCGTTGAATCAGCCGTCAGCCGTCCCTCTCCCCATACTCCATTCTTATAATCTGCTACATATCGCATATCTGTGGGCACATAACTGAAACCGATATTACCCCAGTCCAGATTCTTTTTTTCCATAGCTGCTTCCTCCATTCCTGTCCTTGGAATTTATTTTACAGACATTATAGACTTATTAAATCAGAAAATCAACGTCAAAACAGGAGGATGGGTATATCATTCGGATATGGAAGGTATAACCCGTACCGGAAATACCTTTGGATAGAATTGACATCCTTCCAGCAGTGTTCTATGATACAGTCAGAAACGGCAGAAAGGACTTATTGATGAAACTTCCTGAGTTCAGAAAACAAATAGAAACATATTCCATAGAAGAGCTGCGCTATCTGACCGCAGAACTGTACAAAGCGATCCCGAAGAAAATAAAAGAGGAAAAGGACATTGACCCCCTGGTTCTGTCTGTTCCGGAGCATTTCAAAGAAAATGGAACAGGCAAGGCCTCTTCCCCCTCTAAAGTAAAAAAAGCCCCGGATCTTGGAGCCCTGGAATCAGAGATTGAACTTTTTCTTGAAAATGCCTATGCACAGAATTATTTTGCCCCAAACCGCTTCGTTCCAAAGCATGAGCGGCCCAAATGGCGTTTTAAGGTAAATATGAATGAAACTGCGATTGCAGAGGCAAAAATCTAAGGCAGGGAATAATCAGCATACGTTACTCCGACCGTGAACAAAAAACAGCCTAACTACGCTGATTCTGATGATTCATTTCTCTCTGTACGAATATGAGGAGGGGATCAGGGATTTTAAGGAAAAGTATCTGGAACCGGATAAAGAGATCTTATATTACGTACTGCTAAGCCATATGTTTTTCTATGATCTTAAAAATTACTGGGTGCGGGAGTACAAAACGGCTTTGAATCAGGGAATTTCACTGAGGAAATCTCTGATGGAAATATATGAATATCTGATGGAGCATGGGGAATTTCCGGAGAGCTTTTATTTATAAAAGGAATGGAGGATACACTTATATGTGGCTGTTTTTCGCGCTGCTGTCCGCTCTCTTTGCGGCCCTTACTTCCATTTTGGCAAAACTTGGAATCGATGGAGTAAATTCAAATCTGGCAACCGCCATCCGGACCGTTGTAGTCGTAGTGATGGCCTGGGGAATGGTATTTCTTACCCATGCTCAAAACGGAATTTTTTCGATTGGAAGAAAAAGCTGGATTTTTCTCATCCTGTCCGGCCTTGCCACCGGCGCTCCTGGCTCTGCTACTACCGTGCATTACAGCTGGGAGACGCCTCAAGTTGTTCCTGTGGATAAACTCAGCGTTGTGATGACGCTGATCCTTGCTTTTGTCTTTCTCCATGAAGATTTTACCGCAAAGTCGCTCATAGGGTGTATTCTTATTGGAGCCGGGACGTTGGTAATGGTATTATAGGTATACTGCTGAAGCTTTTTACCTCTCCAGAAAATCTATAAGTAAAAATAAAATCAAATTGGAAAGGTGACGATTATGTTAAAGAAAACTCATATGCTGTACAAAAACCGGAAATGGATTTCCAACGGTATGACAGCCAGCATAAACCGCATAAAGGATATCCTGGCGATCAGTTTTCAGCCTGTGGTAGGGGAATTAAACCAAAATACAGAGCGTCTATCCACCCTCTATAAGATAAATAGACGCTCTGTTCATTTGTATATCATGTTTCTTCATACTCAAAAATCAGTTCTTCTGTCAAATACTCATCGCTCATACAATGTAAATCTGATACCCCTTCACAGAGCAAAGGATAAAGGGCAGAACAATAGAAAAATTTCAGGGCTTCATCGAAAGACAGATTTTTCTTTTTCGAAAATCGCTCAATGATCCAGGCATATTTTTTGCAGCAAATCGGATTGGCTGTCAATCTGTTCACTCTCTTCATAATGCAGATACTCATCAAGAACCGTTTGTGTACGCAGGCACATCTGCAGGTTTAGTTTTTCATAACGCAATCGGTGAATCGCTTCCTTCTTATCAATTAAATTATCAAAGTAAAGTTCAACAGTATTAAATACTTTATCATTTGCAGCACCGCCAATCACTATATCGTAATCGGTTGCATCATTCCCCTTCTGCATTTCAGAATTTTAAGTCTCTGATAAGCTGATTCGTCAAAACTGTAGTGAGAAACAATTCCTCTTTTCCCGCGCCGCTTAAATCTTTCACACCACTTTATTGCCTGTTCATAAAGTGGTGTTGTATAAAAACCACGCCCAAAATCAAGATTCTCTCTGGAATGTACTAAATCCGGAGTTTGAACTTCCAAATATGAACCATGATATAAAATCATAATTGGATATCCATTTCTTCTATAAGATTAATAATATCGTCCACAATATATTCTTTGCTCTGGGTATGAAGCATCTCATACTCCGGTATAACATAACTGTTTAAAATATCGCTCTTTTCTGTCAAAGCTCGATACCATTTTTTCAGACTCATTGCAATATTTTCAATGCAGAAAACAGCAAATTCCAGTTCATCGGTATTTTTATTTTTATATCATTCAACATCGTCAGCTCCCCTCCGTCATTCATATTTTGATCTCAGCATCTTGAGGTTAAAGTAAATACTTCTGTATACTTTTAATTTCCATGGAACAAGTATATGACAACCTTCTGCTTTTGGCTATCTCCCCAATGCATAAAATACCACAGCTTGTAATATGATGGTAAAAACGTTCTCAGGGTGAAATACCATGAAGGAATATATTGAAGAACGGGCCATTGCTATTGCGAATTACATTATCGACCACAACGCTACCGTGCGCCAGACAGCCAGACGGTTTGGAATTTCCAAGTCTACGGTACATAAGGATGTCACCGATCGTTTGGAACACATCAACATCCCTCGCCGCCCAAGCCAGAGTAGTGCTGGACATCAACAAATCCGAACGGCATATCCGGGGCGGACTGGCTACAAGGGAAAAATACCAGCATCGGCTGGCAATCTGCAGTAAAGAGAACAGCTGAACAAATACTTATGTGTACTACATACATCACAAAAACCGGCAGACCCTCACAATCTGCCGGTTTTTATATCAATTATTCTAATTTCAAAGCTTAGTTGGTTCCAATCGACATTGTCTCAGGCAATGTGCTTCCGCCATCAATAACAATCTGAGAACCTGTGATAGACTGGATTCGTCGCTTCCCAGGAATGCAAAGAGCTCTCCTACCTCGATTGGTTTTGCGAGGCGCTTCATGGGACGCCGACTGCGATATCTGCGATTGCTGCCTCCGGATTTTCAGGATTAGATTCCAGAGCCATCTTTTCAACCATAGGTGTACGCGCATAGCCCAACTGTGAGCAGTTTACACGGATGTTGCGGTTTGCATACTCAACAGCCAGACATTTTGTCAGGCCAACCAGAGCAGCCTTTGTCATAGCATACGCTGCCTCACCTGCGTCTGCTACAATATCTCCGGTTACAGAGGAAGCGATCACAATATTGCCTCCGCCCTGCTTTAACATATATGGGATTACTGCCTTACAGGTGTTCCATACACCTTTGATATTTACATCGATATGGAAATCTCTGGTAGCATCATCCATCTCCTCAAAAGGAGCCAGACGGCATACACCTGCGTTGCAGCAGGCTACATTGATCTCTCCAAAAGCCTCAATGCCCTTTGCCGCAGCTGCATCCATCTGTGCGCGGTCCGCTACATTGGCAACTACGGTGATATCTCTGAATTGTATTCCTTGCGCAGTTTTCAGCTGTTTCTTCTACAGCAGGAGAGAGATCTACCATGATCAGCTTTGCTCCGTATTTTGCATACGCAGTAGAAATTCCTTCTCCAAGTCCGGCAGCAGCTCCGGTAATCAGTGCAACTTTCCATCCAGTTTAGCCATTTTATCTTCTCCTTTACTTCATTCATTTATTTTCAGACGTTTCGTTTCGTCCGGATTAACTGTTTTACAAACTTAAAATTGCTGTACTCCATCCGGTGTTTCAATCTCAACCGGATGTTTCTTCCAGTTTACCAGAAGCATCCACAGCCAGATCACTACACCGATGCCCAAATATACTCCAAAGCAGATCCAGGAATCAATTCCCTGGCCCAATGTACAGAAAAATGCAATCGCAACTGCAATGAGCATCGCAAACACACGAAATGCATCACCGCCCTTAACGGTATTCGCACTCTTCCACTCAGGATGCTTGTGATGAATGCACACAGCTGAAATCATTGTTAAAGCATACGCACAGGCGCAGCCAAAACTCATCAGATTGAAAAATGCACTCATAAAATCGGAAGAGTTCTGAAGTACAATAAAGATCAAAGATAATACCAGCAGAAAAATGTTAGGAAGCATCGGCTGCTGATTTTTATTTACCTTGCAAATACTTTTGGAAGGAAATTCTTATTTGCCATGGAATACAGCATACGTACGGTAGACATCCAGAATCCCAGCAAAGATGCTCCCATACCCAGAAGGCAGGAAAGAATACCTACAATAATCGGCCAGAAGGTCCATCCCAATACATTCTGCATGGTCGCAATGGTCAGGAAACCGTCCTGTGCGAAATTGGCATGAATGTCCTTCAGACCATCCAGACCTGCTACACAGAAATAATAAAATACATAAATACAGCCGCAGGTGAGAATGGAACCGCAGATTGCTTTTTTAGAATTTTTAATAGGGAAATCTCCTTCTTCTACCATCTGAGGAACGGTTTCAAATCCAAAATACGGAGTGATCAAAAGAGCCATTCCAATGATCCAGCCCGGTATACCGTTCACAGACTCCAACGTTGTAGTGAAAATATTTCCAAAGTTTTCCAGATGCCAATGACCGGAAAACAGAAGAATAAATCCAGTCAGAATGGTTACTGTGATATTACAAAACAGCATACCTGCCTGAGCCTTTACCAGAAACTGCACATTCTGGATACTCATTAAAAAATACAGAACCAAGAGTACAGCTGCACATCCCACCATGGGCCAAGTACCAAGGTTTAAACCCAGCGTTTTGTTTACCCAGGTCATAATTGCCATAACCACTGCCGGAGGAACGGAAATCCACGCTGCCATAATAAGCCAGGAAGCCAGGAAACCAACGTGCTTATTGATCCCTACGGTATTGTAGATCAGCTCGCCTCCTGAGGTATGGAACAAGGATGCCAGCTCACTGTATACCAGAGCTACCGGAAGGATCGCCACTGTCATCAGGGCGAATGCCAGAAACGTACCGCTGCCGCAATAACCATAAAATACAGAATCCCAATAGTTTACAAATGTGAAAATAGATCCTGTCGCAACCGTATAAACAAAAATCAATTTCAGACTCTTATTCAAACCATTGCTTTTATTTTGTTTGTCCTCCATGTAAAACACAACCCCTTTACTTTTACTTTGCAATTTTTCAGCATACAAAAAAAGCCCAAAATCCCCCCTATACTTAAAAGAGAAAATCTGGACTTCGATGTCGCTGTTCGCTGATATGCGCCGTTGTATATCAGTTATGTTTTTTAAAGAGATATCGCTTTAATTGCTTTCAATCATACCACTTTGCTCAAAGTTTGTCAAGTAATTAACAATTTTTATCCTACATGTTATACGCCATTAACAAAATCCGGGCAATTTCTGCATGGTCTGCTCCTTATCCATAGCCTGACGGCGAATATAGGAATATGCCTCATTTTCAGAAAGCTTCCTGTGCTCCATTAAAAGCCCCTTCGCCTTTTCAATGTATTTTCTGTCCTCCAGCGCTTTTTTTGTTTTCTCACATTCCCTTTCTGCCTTCATAATATGATTTCCTGACAAAGAGCTACCTCCACCGACTCCCAAAGCGCTGATTCCTCCACCGGCTTCACAAGATATCCCATAATATCCTCCTGTGCTGCCTGATGCAGCAACGCTTTATTGCGGCAGGAAGTAAGCACAATGATAAAACCTGCCAGCTTCTCCCTGCGGATCACTCGAATTGCC
>ENA-OQHP01000311-OQHP01000311.1-human-gut-metagenome-genome-assembly--contig:-NODE-311-length-16104-cov-1.554985_pt1 | contig 16104 bp, 25 predicted proteins | sample MGYA00242563_ERZ504717 | MGnify/ENA primary metagenome ERZ504717 (study PRJEB26092, sample SAMD00036212) | human gut metagenome | host: Homo sapiens | study: EMG produced TPA metagenomics assembly of... | reverse complement strand
CGGTTGTACTAGGAACCCACCCGTCAAATATCTTCATTGTATATGTGTCACCTTTCAACCATTGATCAGCAAAAATATCTGCCGGATGAATAAACAGGCAACATAACAGTATGATCCTCAAAAGTATTTCATGGCAAACGAAATTTATAGATATGACTGTCGTCCTCTGCAAAAACTCCATATATGATCTGATTGGTTTCATCTACGACAAACGAACTGATGTAACAATCCAAATATAATTGTTTTACCGGTGTTCCATTCCAATCAAAAACCTGAATATTGGGAAATTTATTCGCTGTTCCAAGTTCCTGAGCAGTCATATCCAGATTAAGTGTATAAAAATATCTGTCCGTTGCATAAACTGCAATGGCATGAATACATCTCTCATCATCATTTAAAGCCGGTTCACTTGAACCCGGTTCAAGAGTCATCACATTGTCTGATAACAAATTACCACTGTCATCGTATATTCTGTTTCTGCGAATAAACTGATATACCAGTGCCAGACGGCTTCCATCGGGTTTAGCCACAATTATATTTGAATAAGCCTGATTGCGTGACAGCACATTTTCAAACCGGCCTTCTGACTTTTCAGGGTAAGCACCCGATTCCTTGTATGTGCCGTCTTTAAAAATGTATCTTAGTTCATACTCTGATTCAAATCCGGCACTACAGACATAAGACCCGTCCTTCAAATATACCAAATTGTTTATTACAAAATTCTCAACCGGGAACTTACTGGAGAGCACACTGAACCTGTTATCTTCAAAGACAATTGTTTTCAGACAGTCGGAGTCGAAAAGACTAAAACTATCATTCTCCGTACGGACAGCATAAACCAAAGGCAGATTGAAATCTCCAGGTCCCTGTCCTTTCTGCCCGAACTGGCCCCAATAACTACACTCCGGCAAATTATATACAGAGAATACAGTGTCAGTTTTTTCATTCAGAACAACAAGTCTATCATTCAACAAATACAGGGACATTACACTGGGACGGGTCATGCTGTTTTGTGACCTTATCATCATCTCTTCCAGCTACTTCGTGCTGAAAGACTGGGAAAAAGTAGTATACGGCTATGTCACTCTATACATCTGTAGTTTCGTTCTGGATCAAGTAGTAAATAGTGCACGCCAATCCGTGCAGTTTTTCATCATCAGCGAAAAGTATGAGGAGATAGCCAGACATATCAATGTGTATCCTCACCGCGGTGCGACAGTTATAAATGCTTCCGGATTCTATACCGGCAAGGAAATAAAAATGCTGTTTGTACTTGCCAAAAACGGGAGTCGACCATTATCTTCCGGCTGATAAAAGACATAGACCCGAATGCCTTCGTGTCACAAAGTCAGGTAATCGGAGTATACGGAGAAGGATTCGACAAAATCAAAGTAAAATAAAAATCAAACATGAAGAATTAAGTATAAGAAATAAGGAAATCTACACTGTTCCTCTGATATTCTACATTAGCTTAGCTTCTGTAAGCCTTATTACTTTATACCTTATACTTAATTATTGAACTTCCCTTCTTTCCACGTATAGATTATAGGATCGCGGAGAAAGGTTTTAGTTTTTCCGCTGTTTCTTTTTCCATATAGTCGGGAGTGGTAAAGTAAAAGTCAGCGTAGCATCCTTACCCGAAAGGTCGGGCTTTCATTAAAAGCATATCAGCCTGAAGGCGAGCATCCTGATAGCGGTACACATCTACCGTATCGGAAGCAGGCAGAATAAAATCATCCATATTAGGTAATGATGCCAGATAGGATGCAGCGGGTAACTCTTCCCAACCGGTAGTATAAAACTTGATATGACTGTCACAAGCCGGAGCACAAACTGTAGAAACAGTACAGATAAGACGGGTACTGTCGTTCACTGACAAAAGTTTCATCTGCCAGGTACTTTGAGGTGTTACCTGCACACGGATATATCGGGAGTAAGCTCAGTCATTTCCGACTTACCGCCAAAACGATTGGTTACTTCCGCTTTCATCTTGCTCTCCAAGAAGTCAATGAAGTCGGCACGATTTACAGCCGTAAGCAACGGACTCAGAGAATCGGGCATATTGGTAAAACAAGTTTTTGCCAGTTGCGCCGACAAAGAACCAATTCCCATACCTACTACAAATAAAAAGACTATCAACTTCTTCACCATATCCCTATAATATTTTATCAATACTAAAATCTTATTATTATAAAAATCACCTTACAGATAAGAACACAACTCCTGCAAAAAACGCGCATCCACCTCATCAAAACTATTCAAGTTTTCACTGTCCACATCCAGCACACCCCATACTTCTCCCTTTGCACGAAGAAGCGGAAGCACTATTTCCGAACGCGACAAAGAACTGCATGCTATATGACCCGGAAAAGCATCCACATCCGGTACAACCAATATTTCAGCCCTCTCCCAGGCCTTTCCGCAAACGCCACGCCCTTTCTTTATTCTGGTACAAGCCACCGGACCCTGAAAAGGGGCAAGCACCAACTCCTCACCTTTCACCAGATAAAATCCCACCCAGAAAAAGTGAAAAGTCTCTTTCAGTGCAGCCGCAACATTAGCCAGATTAGCGATAAGGTTATCCTCTCCTTCAATCAGACACTTAATTTGCGGAAGCAACATACGATACTTCTCTTCTTTGCCGCCATTACTGATACACAAATCTTCTGCCATACGCGCTATTGAAATTCTATTTGCTCCCCAAATATAGGAAGAACATTCCAATCAGCACCAAAATGAGGTCTACTGCCTTGCTTTTTAAATTCTTTTCACGGAAGAAAAGGGCTCCGAACAGGAAAGAAACAACCACACTGCCACGTCGTACCATAGATACGATAGAAATCATGGAATCCTCATAACTCAAGGCATAGAAATACACAAAGTCTGCCGCACAAAGAAAGACGGATATACCGATGATAGTCCAATCCCAACGGAACGGTGTACTTTCCTTTCTCTTGGGATACCACAACAGCAGGATAATGGGACACATGATAAACACCTGATAGATGTTGTACCATGACTGCACCACCATAGGCGGCAGCTGCTTCATCAGATACTTGTCGTATAATCCGCTGACAGCGCCCGTCACGGCCGCCAGTACAATAAAGAGAATCCCATTTATTGTGCTTGAAGTCGATGCCCTCTTTCTTACCGGAACGGCTTAACATAAAGAACGACAGGACTGCCAACATCACACCTATCCATTGATACAGATTGAGCCGCTCGCCGAACACAAGCATGGCTCCCACAAGTACCATTACCGGACGCGTTGCATTAATCGGCCTACAATGGTAAGCGGCAAGTGCTTCATTCCGAAATATCCGAATATCCACGAGGAAAGAACGATGAAAGATTTGATGATGATAAATTTATGCACATCCCATCCCACTACAGGAACATCAAACATCGTACCTCCCAACACAGCAGGAGCAAAACACGATACCAGAATAAACGGAAGAAATATTAAACTGGAAAATACCGTATTCAAAAACAAAACCGGAAGCACGGCATTGTCTTTGAGCGCCTGCTTCTTGAAAGCATCATAAAATCCCAACAAGGCTGCCGAGAAGAAAGGCTAATAATAACCACATTGACTTTAGCTATGAATTATGAGTTATAAGTTGTGAATTAGCTATATTACAAGAAGAGAAGAGTGAAGTAATCATTTATCACTAATCACTTATCACTAACCGCTAATAAAGTTTCTTCAGGATAGGCAACATCTACAAGGAACAAAGCGTTACCGGGAACGGAAGTTCCTGCACGGCACCGGTCTTTTTGTTCGATAATCCGGCGAAAGCCCCGATGGTAAGTTTACCCCTGCCGACTTCGAGCAATGTACCCACTACAGCACGTACCATGTTCCGCAGAAAACGGTCGGCCTGAATGGTAATACCCAGGTCACTTCATCTACCTGCGTCCAGGCAGCGTGCATTATCTTGCAATTATTGGTTTTGACATCGGTATGCAACTTGCTGAAACTGGTAAAATCCGTATATTCAAACAAAGTCCGGGCAGCTTCGTTCATCCGTTCAAAGTCCGGAGTCTGGAACAGACGGCAACGATACTGACGATTGAAAGGCATCTTGGCCGTAGTAACATAGTATTTGTATGTACGTGCCGTGGCATCAAAGCGCGCATGAGCATCGGGACGTACGGCACGCAGACGGTAAACGGAAATATCCGGGGGAAGCAGGCGGTTCAGCTTATCCGTCATGAATATTACATCCAACGGAGTTTCACTATCAAAATGTGCCACCATTAGGGAAGCATGTACACCGGCATCGGTGCGTCCGGCACCCACCACCTCCACTTCACGCCGCAACAAGGTAGAGAGTGCTTTCATCAAACACTCCTGCACACTTGCACCGTTGGGCTGAATCTGCCAGCCATGATAAGCTGTGCCGTCGTAGGCCAAATAGATAAAATATCGCTGCACGTTTCTTTTTATTCCTGAATTTGGCTGCAAAGGTACAAAAAGAGGGGAAAAAAGCAGCAAACTCTTCCAATTGTTCTATAGGATTACACTATCTTTGCAGGTAGTTTTCAACCACCAAATTAACACAATTCTAACAAAGTTCAGAATTAATTATGTATAATAAAAGCCGTTTTCATTTCCCTGTTTTTATTGGCAGGCATGGCAATAACTTGCTGCCTGGCTGGATGTAAGAAAAAAGACATGTCCCTCAAGCTGAATGAACCGCACAACATACGGGGTGTTATCAGTTACAAACGTTCTTTCGGCGATTTGAATGAGAAGCATTTGAATGTGGCGCAGGCTATCGGCATCCGTCCATTAGCATCGCGCGAGGAAGCGGAAAAGATGAAAGAAAAGTTGCAGTATATCGCTACAAATGATTTGTACGCGGTTGATTCTTTGACGCATTCCGTCCCGTATCTCATTCCGGGAGCGGCTGCCCTGCTCGATACAATCGGTTATAACTTTCTCGATTCCCTGGCTGCCAAAGGCTTGAATCCGAACAAGATTACAGTAACTTCCGTACTGCGTACAAAAGACGATGTCAAGCGTTTGCGCCGTCGCAACGGCAATGCATCCGAAAATTCCGCTCATTGCTACGGCACGACATTCGATGTCAGTTGGAAACGCTTCCAGAAGTAGAGGATGAAGACGGACGTCCGTTACAGGATGTCAGTTCGGATACATTGAAGCTGGTGCTGTCCGAGGTATTGCGCGACTTGAAGAGAGCAGAAAAGTGCTACATTAAATATGAACTGAGGCAAGGTTGTTTCCATATTACTACAAGAATGTAAAAAACGAATCTATTAGTTTTTAAAACATCAGAATATTGAAATACCAACATTAACATGCAGTTTACAATTTCTCCTCCAGCATCCGCCATGCCAACGGTAAGCAAGTAACAATATCCCCTGCCGTCATACCCATTGCTCCATGCTTCTTGCAAGCAATATCTCCCGCCAGTCCATGGACATAAGCGGCCATACGTGCAGCAGTTTCCGCATCGTATCCCTGCGCCAGCAAGGCCAATACGACACCCGTAAGCACCATCACCGCTACCCCCTGTCGCCCATGCCGGGATTTCCGGTAGGATTAAACCAGCACTTTCCCGACGGTGCAATAATAACGGAATAAGCTCCTTTCAATATAATGTATACTCCGGCGCTTTTTGCCAGTTCACGGGCTTTTGTCAAACGTTCGTACGAGTTCTGACATTTCCCAACCAACCGTTCTAATTCTTTGGGATGCGGAGTGAGAATACTGCCTTTGGGCAAACGGCCGATGTAACTGCGATGTTCACCCAACAGGTTCAACGCATCGGCATCCACTATCATGGGCGTCTGGCAAGAATCTATCTGATCCAGTAAAGCAGCTTCGGTATCTTCCGCCCTGCCTAATCCCGGACCGATACCCACCGCCTGATAATCGTCAGTATCAGTGGCACAAGAAAAACGGACATCGTTTATATCTATTTCCGTCATGGCCTCCGGTACGGAAGTCTGCACAATAAAGTTATTGCAAAAAGGAATATGAACCGTAAGCAATCCCACTCCGGAGCGCAGGCAAGCACGTGCCGCAAGCACCGACGCTCCCGCCATTCCTTGCGAACCTGCTATCAACAAGGCGCGTCCGAAGCTTCCTTTATGTGCAAAACTTGCCGCGTGGCTTCAGCACCGATGCCATATCCTCGTGTTCCGTCAACGCAAAATCCGTTTCCTTTCTGTAATGGCTTCCTCACTCAAACCGATATCCAGCAACTGCCACTCACCCACAAACGGCTCGTTCTCGGCAAAGAGAAAAGCCAGTTTCGGCAGTTGCAAGCTTAGCGTCAGGTCTGCACGGATGATATTAGCCTGAATATTATAGGTATTGTCCTCTCCCATTAAACCGGAAGGCACATCAATAGCAACTACCGTAGCTGGCGAGGAGTTGATGTATTTCACTACCGCAGCGAAACCACCGCTCAAGGGTTTGTTCAGTCCGCTACCGAACAGTCCGTCTACAACCACATGCTCCGCTGTCAGCACTGGCGGCACGAATTGCGTGGTTATCTCATGAAAATCAATTCCGGAAACCCTTGCCAAGCGTTCCTTATTCGTTTCGCAATCCGGAGACAAAGTACCTTTCGTATTAAAGAGATATACCTCCACCCGATATCCCTGCTCTGCCAGCAGACGCGAAACAGCCAGCGCGTCTCCCCCATTGTTGCCGGGGCCGGCAAATACCGTAAAAGGGGTTTCCGCTCCCCAGCGCTCGGATATGGCTTTTGCCAGAGCCTGCGAAGCGCGCTCCATAAGGTCAATGGAAGCAATCGGCTCATTCTCTATCGTATAGGCATCCAGTTCTTTTATCTGAATGGTAGGAAATATTTTTATCATTGCAGTTTATTCGTTTAAGTTACGAGCAAAGGTACAAAAAATAATAACTACTTTTGCGGCTCAAAACATATAAAGACAATTAACACATAACCAATGAGCACATCCAAACACCCTAAAGGACTTTACCTGATTTTCGCCACCAGTACCGCAGAACGTTTCAGCTACTATGGCATGCGGGCTATTTTCATTCTGTTCCTGACACAGGCCTTGCTGTTCGACAAAGAACACGCCGCTCCATCTACGGCAGCTACACCGGACTGGTCTACCTCACCCCGCTTATCGGCGGATATATTGCCGACAAATACTGGGGCATCCGCCGGTCTGTCTTCTGGGGAGCCATTATGATGGCATTGGGACAGTTTCTGATGTTCTTCAGCGCTTCCATGCTGGACGCTGTCCAACTGTCGCACTGGCTGATGTATGGCGGACTCACCTTCCTTATATTGGGAAACGGATGTTTCAACCTACGGTATCTTCCTCGTGGGACAATTGTACGAACCGGGCGACAGACGGTTGGACTCCGCCTATACCATATTCTATATGGCGTCAACGTAGGCTCTTTCCTTGCCCCGCTGGTATGCGGCTATTTTGGCGAAACCGGTAATCCGAACGACTTCAATGGGGCTTTCTGATTGCTGCAATTGTCACCGTCTTTACGGTCATATTGTTCGAGACACAGAAGAATAAATACCTTATCGGTCCCGACGGCAAGCAGCTCGGCATCATTCCCGATGCTAAAAAGGAACAACCGCAAGCTACAAAGACAGCCGCCCAATCCACTACGCACAACAGCAAGAAAAAACGTAATTATCTCTTATTGGGAGTATTGACAATAGCGCTTGCCGTTTTCTTCTACTGGTGTTTCGGCAACGACTGGATCAGCATCGGCATCTTCACCGCCTGTATCGTCTTTCCTGTCAGCATCCTGTTGGAAGGCTCGCTTACGAAGATTGAGCGCGACCGCATCTTTGTCATCTATATCATCGCCTTCTTCGTAATCTTCTTTTGGGCAGCCTACGAACAGGCAGGCGCTTCACTGACGCTTTTCGCTTCCGAACAGACCGACCGCGTTATCTTCGGCTGGGAAATGCCGGCTTCCTGGATACAGTCGTTCAATCCATTCTTCGTAGTGATACTGGCAGCCGTCATGCCGGGAGTATGGGGCTTCCTCAATAAACGGGGCATGGAACCCGCCTCTCCCACCAAACAGGCCATCGGCTTGCTGCTTCTCTCCTTGGGTTATCTCGTTATCTGCTTCGCTGTAAAGGATGTGCAACCCGGCGTCAAGGTAAGCCTCATCTGGCTCACAGGACTTTATTTCATCCACACCATGGGCGAAATTGCCCTTTCGCCTATCGGATTGTCCATGGTGAACAAGCTCACTCCTATCCGCTTTGCTTCGCTGATGATGGGTATATGGTATCTCTCCACGGCCACAGCCAACAAGTTTGCGGGTACACTGAGTGGGCTCTATCCCGAAGCCGAAAAGTAAAGACACTGCTTGGCTACCGCATAGAAACGATGTACGACTTCTTCATGGTATTTGTCGTAATGTCCGCCACCGCATCGCTTATCCTTTCCTACTCTCAAAGAAATTGCAGAAGATGATGCACGGAGTGGAATAAAATCACTATTTTTGCGCCAACTTTCTAAAAACTCCCATTTATGGATACCATACAAATAAAAGACAAAATGTTCACTGTTTCCATTAAGGAACAGGACATATTGAAAGAAGTAACCCGTGTAGCGAACGAAATCAACCGCGATTTGGCGGGTAAGAATCCGCTTTTCCTAAGCGTGTTTGAACGGCTCGTTCATGTTTACTTCCGACCTGATGAAGCGCATCACCATTCCTTGTGAGATTTCTTTCGTTAAACTTGCCTCTTATCAGGGAGTATCTTCTACGGGAGTAATCAAAGAAGTGATCGGCATCAACGAAGACATCTCCGGACGCACCATTGTCATTGTCGAAGATATCGTAGATACCGGCCTCACCATGCAACGCCTGCTGGAAACCCTCGGCACACGCGGCCCCAAGGAAATTCACATTGCCTCGTTACTGGTGAAACCCGACAAGTTGAAAGTAGACTTGAACATCGAATACGTAGCCATGAACATTCCCAACGACTTCATCGTGGGCTATGGTCTGGACTATGACGGATTCGGACGCAACTATCCCGACATCTATACCGTAGTAGACTGAAACCGGGAAAAGGCAGCAAGGCAAAGGTATTAATTTGTAAATCATAAAATAATAGCTAAACAAATGTTGAACATTGTAATTTTCGGTGCTCCCGGTTCAGGTAAGGGAACACAAAGCGAGAGAATTGTAGAGAAGTACGGTATCAACCACATTTCCACCGGAGACGTGCTCCGCGCAGAAATCAAGAACGGCACTGAGCTGGGCAAGACAGCCAAAGGCTACATCGACCAGGGACAACTGTTGCCGGACGAATTGATTATCGACATTCTGGCAAGCACATTGGACAGCTTCAAGGATAGCAAAGGCGTTATTTTCGACGGTTTCCCCCGTACTATCGCACAGGCAGAGGCATTGAAGAAGATGCTTGCCGAACGCGGACAAAGCGTAAACGTTATGCTGGACCTTGACGTTCCCGAAGACGAACTGATGAAACGCCTCATCAAGCGCGGACAGGAATCAGGCCGTGCCGACGACAACGAAGAGACTATCAAGAAACGTCTTACCGTATATCATTCACAGACAGCTCCGCTTATCGATTGGTATAAGAATGAAAAGCTGTACGCACACATCAAAGGTATAGGCGAATTGGATACTATTACGGCAGATGTTTGCAAAGCAATTGACGCTGCGAAATAATATTTGATATCTAAAGCAGATATTTTTAACGCAAATTACGCGAACCACTACGGATGACTACTCGTCCGTGCGGTTCGCGTAATTTATATTGTTTCCTACATCGCTCTCAGCCGTTCCACCATTTACATAGATTCGCCTCGTTCTGTTCATCCGAAACAGTGGGTCTTCACAAAATACCCGCAAGGTAAGTCCGGACAATCACCGCAATTCTTTTTCCTCTTGGTGCGGCAGCATCATAAATGCGGCAGACATCATCACCCGTATACCGCAACCAGAATACTTTTCCTTTTATTTTCCTGCATCCGCCGCATTCCAGCGGAAAAGAAGCACACTCCACGCAAACCGCACCGCAGGGAGAAGGCTCAACAAAATCATCTTTCCAGAACCACCACTTGCACTTCATCGGATCGGGATTCCCGGTATTTACAAAGTATTCCACGGCACGATAAAGATACAACTGGCAGCGGTCAAGAGTGCAACCGCGCAACCAGCACTCCTCGGCATAAAGTTCTTCGGCGCTCTTGCCACGCAATGAGGCGATAGTGGTATACCCCATCAGTATCAGGTCCTGCTCCGTGCAGGCACCTATATTGGGAATCGTTCTCAGTTCACTCATTAAGATTATTGTATTAGGATGTAAATCAATGAACAAAAATAACGTTATCAATCCATCCAACCTAACAAATCACAACCCAAATTTGAGCATATCGCTTGAAATCACTAATTTTGCGCCTGTTATCCCGACGATAACAATAAAGAAACCTAAAAAGTAAAAAGAATATGGCTGAATCGAATTTTGTTGACTACGTAAAAATCTATTGCCGCTCCGGTAAGGGCGTCGAGGCTCCACGCACATGCGGCGTGAAAAATACATTCCCAATGGCGGCCCCGACGGAGGTGACGGAGGACGAGGCGGCCACGTGATTCTCCGCGGCAACCGCAACTACTGGACCTGCTGCACCTGCGCTACGACCGCCACATCATGCAGGCCACGGCGAGTCGGGCTCCAAGAACCGCAGTTTCGGCAAGGACGGAGAGGATAAAATAATCGAAGTGCCCTGCGGCACGGTAGTGTACAATGCCGAAACCGGTGAATACATCTGCGATGTAACCGAGCACGGTCAGGAAGTCATTCTGCTGAAAGGCGGACGCGGCGGACTGGGTAACTGGCACTTCAAAACCGCCACACGCCAGGCTCCCCGCTTTGCACAACCGGGCGAACCGATGCAGGAGTTGACGGTAATCATGGAACTGAAGCTGCTGGCAGACGTCGGTCTGGTAGGTTCCCCAATGCAGGAAAATCCACTTTACTGGCATCCGTTTCTGCGGCGAAGCCAAAATCGCCAATTATCCGTTTACAACGCTGGAACCCAATCTGGGCATCGTGTCCTATCGCGACAGCAAATCGTTTGTGATGGCGGACATTCCCGGCATCATCGAAGGGGCAAGTGCGGGCAAAGGTTTGGGACTCCGTTTCCTGCGCCACATCGAACGCAACTCACTGTTGCTGTTCATGGTTCCTGCCGACAGCGACGACATCCGTAAGGAATATGAAATTCTGCTGAACGAATTGCGTACTTTCAATCCCGAAATGCTGGACAAGCAGCGTGTGCTTGCCATCACGAAATGCGATATGCTGGATCAGGAGCTGATGGACGAGATAGAGCCTACACTGCCCGAAAGCATTCCGCACGTATTCATTTCGGCCATTTCCGGTCTGGGCATCTCCACACTGAAAGATATGCTGTGGGAAGAGCTGAACAAGGAAAGCAACAAGATAGAAGGCAAGATTGAAAGCATTGCCCACCGCGCCAAAGACATGAGCCACCTGAAAGAAGAACTGAAAGATGAAGGCGAGGACGAAGACCTCAGCTACGAATACGTTGACGACGAGGACATCGAGGACCTTGAAGACTTTGAATACGAGGAAGAGGATTGGGAGGATGACAGAAAATGATTCCTCTCACAAAAGATAAAAGAATGTTGGATATGAGGTACTTGCCCCATATCCCGACATTTCTTGTTTTGTAACCACCCGGCATGGCGGATGCAGCACCGGCAACTATGCTTCTTTCAACTGCACTCCTTATACCGGAGACGATGCGGATTGCGTACGCAAAAACCGGGAACTGTTATGCGCCGCCCTGCCTGTGCGCCCCCAAGAACTTATCATCCCTTTCAGACCCACGGCACCGATTCCCTCATCATCGACGATACCTATCTGAACGCAACGCATAGCGAACGGCAAGCCATGCTGCAAGGCATCGATGCACTCATTACCCGCATGCCCGGCTGCTGCATCTGCATCTCCACTGCCGATTGCATTCCCGTATTATTATATGACAGGCAACGCCGCATTGTTGCCGCAGTCCATGCAGGCTGGCGGGGAACGGTAAACCGCATTCTTGCCAAAACCCTTCACCGGATGCAGTCTGCCTACGGAACAAGGGGAACGGATGTTATTGCCTGCATAGGGCCGGGCATCTCCCTCGACTCGTTCGAGGTGGGCGATGAGGTATATGAACGTTTCGCACCGAAAATTTCCCGATGGAATACATATCCGTATGGAAGCCCGAAACGCACAAATACCATATAGATTTGTGGGCAGCCAACCGTTTGCAACTCTCCGACTTCGGAGTGCCGCCCCGGCAGATAGAGAATGCAGGCATCTGTACCTACCGGCAGCATGAGGACTTCTTCTCGGCACGGCGTCTGGGCATCAAGTCGGGACGTATCCTGTCGGGAATTATGTTGAACGGACAGGAAAAGGAAGAAAGAAGTAACGCTATATTTGAAAGAGTTACAGTTTATGGCTACTTTTGTACCGTGCCGATAAGTTGAAGCAACTCTAATTCTCGACTCACATTATACGAACAAACCAATACCTCCAATGATATGAAACAAAACCGGGAAGACATTCCTTTCGAATATGCATTGTTTGCCACAGACGGGCAGTGTCCGTAACGTTCGGGATGCCTGCATGCCCTGATAACGGAGCTTCCGATGAAAACATCGCAATACGCAAGCAATATCATAACCGCCATAGACCCGCGCTACATTGCTTCGCTGCATGGCAAGGGCGACTGTACCTTCTACCGTAGCTCCGACCTCAAGCGTTATGCCTGCGGAATGTCCCGGATGTTCGATGCCGTGCCCAGCAGAATCGTAAGCGAAGTCAGAAGATGTGTACAGAACTGCTTCACCTGCCGCAGCTATTACTTTGCCAGCCGCAAAGGCAAGAGACTTATCTCACCCGCAGAACAGGCGGAGATTGCATCCGTTTTCCGTGCCCTTTGCCCGGAGCTACGTCCCATATACGACAGCTTTGAGGAAAGATACGAATGGTGACCGGAGAAGTACAGGCGGGTGATACTGCAAACCTGCCTGTGCCAGATCTATCCCACACTTAGTTTATTTTTATTTATCCACAATAAACTTCGAGTTTAATCCTATTAAACTCCGGGTTCATTAGGATTAAACCTGAAGTTTAACGCCGTTAAATTCCAAGTTTATCCACGACGAACCGACAGTAAACCATACACAATGAAAAGCCTCATGTACCACATCACCTTATCCGAAGAGATTAAGCGCCTCTGCCCCGCCCTTTCAGGCGTTGCCGTCATGGCGCAAGTAACCAACTCCGCACACAACGCAGAACTGTGGCGGGAAATCGACGCTTTCACCCGCGAACTGAGAGCCGGTGAAACCGCGGAAAGCATCAAACAGCAACCCGCCATCGCCGCCACCCGCGAAGCCTACAAGCGTTGCGGCAAAGATCCCAGCCGTTACCGTCCTTCCGCCGAAGCATTGCGCCGCCGTCTTATGCGGGGACTCGAACTGTACCAAATCGACACGCTGGTAGACCTCGTCAACCTCGTATCGCTCCGCACCGGATATTCCATCGGCGGCTTCGATGCGGACAAGATACAGGGAGACAGCCTTGAACTCGGCATCGGACGTGCGGAAGAGCCCTTCGAAGGCATCGGGCGCGGAACGCTGAACATTGAGGGGCTTCCCGTCTACCGCGACCGGGCAGGCGGCATAGGCACTCCCACCAGCGACAACGAACGTACCAAAATGGGACTCGAAACCCGGCGTATCCTTGCCATAGTCAACGGATACAACGGACGCGAAGGCTGGCGGAAGCTGCCGGAATGATACAGGAACTCCTGCGGAAATACGCAGACTCCGATGGCGGAACAATACTCTATTTTGAATAAACAATGACAACAAAGTGATGCCGCCATGCAAGCCGGTGCAAAAAAATAACACGCAGAACCGTCCAAGTATTCAAACGTTTCACTACATTTGCAAAACGTTTTACCTGAAAAAAAGAATTGAACTTTAAAACATATCGATGATAGAAAAACTGATTGTTCTTGAGGATATCGACCCGGTTATCTTTTACGGCGTAAACAACGCCAATATGCAACTGATAAAAGCTTTGTATCCCAAACTCCGCATCGTTGCCCGCGGCAATGTCATCAAAGTGCTGGGAGATGAAGAGGAGATGTGCGCGTTTGAAGAAAACATCACCAAACTCGAAAAATATTGTGCCGAATATAATTCTCTGAAGGAGGAAGTCATCATCGATATCGTCAAAGGGAACGCCCCGCAAGCTGAAAAGTCGGGCAATGTCATCGTGTTCAGCGTAACGGGAAAGCCCATTATTCCGCGCAGCGAAAACCAGTTGAAACTGGTAGAGGCATTTAGCAGGAACGACATGGTATTTGCCATAGGCCTGCTGGGTCGGGCAAGACCTATACGGCCATCGCCCTTGCCGTACGCGCGTTGAAGAACAAGGAGATAAAGAAAATAATCCTCAGCCGTCCCGCCGTAGAGGCCGGAGAGAAGCTCGGCTTCCTGCCCGGCGACATGAAGGACAAGATAGACCCGTACCTGCAACCGCTTTACGACGCCTTGCAGGACATGGTTCCCGCCGCCAAACTGAAAGAGTACATGGAGCTGAACATCATTCAGATTGCCCCCCCTCGCTTTCATGCGCGGACGCACGCTGAACGATGCCGTAGTGATTCTGGATGAAGCGCAGAACACCACCACCCAACAGATAAAGATGTTCCTCACCCGTATGGGCATGAATACCAAAATGATTGTAACGGGGGATATGACGCAAATCGACCTTCCCCAGTCACAGACTTCCGGACTGGTGCAAGCGCTCCGCATCCTGAAGGGCGTGAAAGGAATCAGCTTCATCGAGCTGAACAAAAAAGACATTGTACGCCACAAACTGGTTACTCAGATTGTGGAAGCCTACGAAAAGTTTGACAAAGAAGCGAAAGCCGAACGGGAGAAACGGAAAGCAGAACAAGCCGCCGGACAGCAACTCCCGGCATAGACAGTAAATATCCAACTCATAAATATCACTAAAATGAATGCATTAACAGCAACAGATTTCAACTTTCCCGGACAGCAAAGTGTCTATCATGGAAAAGTGCGCGATGTGTACAACATCAATGGCGAAAAGTTAGTTATGGTCGCTACCGACCGCATTTCAGCCTTCGACGTAGTATTGCCGAAAGGTATTCCTTTCAAAGGACAGATGCTGAACCAGATTGCAGCCAAGTTCCTCGATGCCACCACCGACATCTGCCCCAACTGGAAAACAGCCACCCCCGACCCTATGGTAACCGTGGGCGTAATGTGCGAAGGCTTCCCGGTTGAGATGATTGTACGCGGCTATCTCTGCGGCAGTGCATGGCGCGCCTACAAGAGCGGTGTCCGCGAAATCTGCGGCGTAAGCTGCCCGAAGGCATGAAGGAGAATCAGAAATTCCCCGAACCCATCATCACCCCGACCACAAAAGCCGAAATCGGCGAGCATGACGCCGACATCTCCAAAGAGGAGATTCTTGCCAAAGGTCTGGCCACTCCCGAAGAGTATGCAATTCTGGAGAAATATACAATGGCGCTCTTCAAACGCGGTACGGAAATCGCTGCAGAACGCGGCCTGATTCTCGTCGACACCAAGTACGAATTCGGCAAGCACAACGGCACTATCTACCTGATGGACGAAATCCACACACCGGACTCCAGCCGCTATTTCTACTCCGAAGGCTACGAAGAACGCTTTGCCAAAGGCGAACCGCAAAAGCAGCTTTCAAAGGAATTCGTGCGCGAATGGCTAATGGACAACGGTTTCCAGGGCAAAGAGGGACAGCAGGTTCCGGAAATGACCGACGAATCGTGACTTCCATCAGCGAACGTTACATCGAGCTGTACGAGCACATCACCGGCGAGAAGTTCGTTAAAGAGGACACAAGCAACATCGCCGAACGTATTGAAAAGAACGTAACGGAGTACTTAAAGTAACGATTGACGGATGGACTACCCCCAAGAACACATCAACTACGCACAGGCCGAACGAGCAAGAACGAGGTGAACAGGATTGAT
>ENA-OQHP01000310-OQHP01000310.1-human-gut-metagenome-genome-assembly--contig:-NODE-310-length-16113-cov-1.994182_pt1 | contig 16113 bp, 27 predicted proteins | sample MGYA00242563_ERZ504717 | MGnify/ENA primary metagenome ERZ504717 (study PRJEB26092, sample SAMD00036212) | human gut metagenome | host: Homo sapiens | study: EMG produced TPA metagenomics assembly of... | reverse complement strand
TATGAGGGCACTGCTGCCGCCGATACCGGTGCGAACGATGCTGCCGTGGAGGACGGCACGGTACCAGTGACGCTGCTGCCGGTCAGGGTACGACTTCGGGCGCCGCGAAGGGCGATGACGCCGCAGGTGATGCGGCTGATTCCGGCAGTTCCACCGCGATGCTGCTGTCGCTTCGGAGCAGGGCGAGCCGAAGGCCGCTGCCGCTTCTGCCACGACGCTTTCCAGCGTGGCCAGGGTCTGCATCCAGGACACCAAGGATGAGAACTACTCGTATTCCACGAAGTCCGGCGCGCTCAATGCGGGTGATACGCTCTGGGCCAATATGTACGATAAGGATGAGGACGACTACTACAGTTCGGCTTATTCCGTCTCCAATCCTGGCACCTGGACTTACACCTGGCTCGCCGGCACGACCAGGGCCAGCAGCAATGTCGCCGACTACACCGAGGTCGTAGGCCACGAGCAGTCGCTCACCGTCACCGCCGCGATGGAAGGCAAATACTTCATCTGCAAGGTGACCGCGGACGGTAAGGACTACTACGGTCCGTCCGTCTCTGATGGCTCGGGCATCAATGCCAACTTCATCCCCGGTCCCGTGTTGGGCGCCGGGCAGATGGAGCTTAGCAGCGTCAAGCTCAGTAGCGACACGCCGAGCATAGGCGATACCCTTACGGCGACTCCGTACAAGGATTGGTCGAGCCCCGCGGCTCCGACGCCAAGGTTACCTACACGTGGTCCGCATCCACCTCGCAGTCCTCGGGCTTCACCAAGATCGAGGGCGCGACGGGCGCTTCCCTCACGGTAACCGATGACCTCGAGGGCAAGTACATTAAGGTCGAGGCCACTGCCGGCGTCAACACGGTGAGCAAGACCACTTCCAGCAAGGTCAAACAGGCCGGTGCGGTCGAGATTTCGGCCGTGTCCATCATCAACACCAAGGACAACACGAGTGTCTTTGCGGTGGGGGATACCGCTAAGGCCCGCGCCAAGGAGAAGGGCGGCGCGTACGGCGCATTCGTCGACGCGAGCAAGCTCAACTATCAGTGGCAGTGCTCTGACACCAAGAGTGGCACGTATACCGACATTGCGGGCGCCACGGGTGAGACCCTCGAGCTTACCGAGCTTTGGGCGGCAAGTACCTCAAGTGCAAGGTGTCTTCGAAGATCGGCTCTTCGAGCTTGACCAACTCGACGGGTGCTCTCGTTGCTGCCGCCGGTTCAATTAATGTCACGAGCGTGACTATGAGCCCGACTTCGGCAAAGTCGAGGTTGGCTCCACGATTACGGCGACCGCAAGGTGGTTCCACCGACGTTACCACCGATTCGCATGTCACGTGGCAGTGGTATAAGGGCACCTCGAGATACGCGAGCTCGTGCAACACGCCTATCGAGGGCGAGACCGGCAGCACCTTGACGGCGACCGCCGCCCTTAAGGGCTACTACGTCGTGGCTAAGGCCAATGGCGGCTATGGCGAGCAGAAGCCGTACTATGCGGCGGGTCCTGTGTCCGTCGCTGGCCAAGTTGAGCTTTACGACGTACAGTTTGAGGGCTCTCCCGCCACCAATGGCGTGCACGTGGCGATACGCTCAAGACCAAGGTACGCAAAAAGGACGGCTCGAACTACAGTTATATCGAACGTACCGACAATGTGACCTATCAGTGGCAGTATGCAAATACCAGCTCGAGCTACGACTCCGCTTACACCGATATCCCCGGTGCTACCAAGGCTACCTATACCGTTGACGCCGTCTATGCCGGCAAGTACCTGCGCGTGAATGTGACGAGCGAAATACCGTTTTCAGCACGCAGAAGAAGAGCTCGTACGGTACGCAGTCCGTTGCCCCGCTCGGCCCCGTGACGCTCAAGGGTCAGTACAAGCTGGCGGGCATCGAACTTGCCGATAAGAACGTTACGCTGAGTGTGGCTCAAAGATCACGCCGAGCGTGCAGGTTCCGGGCAGCTGGTCGGGCTCGACGAAGGACGTGCCCGACGATGCCGAGTTGACCATGGCGTGGTACGCCAAGGGCGAGGGCGATGCCGATTGGACCGAGCTCACCGACGGCATCGATACGACCGATGGCAGCCTGACCATTTCGGACGCGCTTGTTGGCAAGCGCATTAAGTTACGGCGAGCGCTCTCGATAACACGGTTGAGTGGGTTTCTTCCGATAGCGTTACCGCGGCGGGGGAGTATAACCTGCTGCGCGTGACCACTACGCCGCAGATCAATAGCGATTCGATCCATCTCGTCTCGGGCGATAGCGTGAAGGCGACGGCGCAGGCTAAGCGCGCTGACGGCTCGACCACCAACGGTATCGACGTCACCGATCAAGCGACTGTTGTCTGGTACGCGGCTGACGACGCGAAGGCCTCTGCGGCCGACTGGACACTTCTGCCCGACATGTCGGCGCCACGGCAACGGTTTCGGCTTCTGCCGCGGGCAAGTATCTGAAGGCTGTCGCCACGAGCGGCAGCTCGACGGTCGAGCTTGTCTCTGCCAATCCCGTGATCGCCGCAGGCTCTCTTGAGGCCGCAGTCCAAAAGCTCAACGATGCCAATAAACAGATCGCCGTTGATTACAGCGCTAAGGGCGGCAACGTCAATGACGCGCTGAAGGCGCAGCTTGCCGATCTGGGATTTACCGATATTGACGTCAAGGTCTCCGAGGGCGGCGTTGCCTTTAATGCAGAGGATGACAAAGCCACGGTCGGTATCTCCGACGCTCAGGATAAGACCAACGGCGATGTGACCTTCTTCTTCATTGACCCCAACGACTACACCGGTTACAACATCGACGGTCTGCGTAGCGCCGAGGTCGTGTTTGAGCTGTCGCGTGGCGACGAAACCGAATACTATCAGCCCAGCAAGACAGTGCAGGTTGCTTGGGACGAAGCCCGCGTTCAGCAGATGCTCGACGATGCTGCCGAGCAAATTGCCATAGGCTACGCTTCGGGCGATTCGGCCGAGTCCGTCACGTCGAATCTCACGCTTCCGTACCGCGCAGGCTCCAAGAGCAAGTTCGAGGTTGAATGGAAGAGCTCCGACGGCGATGTCATTTGGCCGTCCGGTTATGGCTGGGACGACTACACCGGCAAGGTGACGCGCTTTTCGAGCGATCGCACCGTAACGCTGACCGCGACCGTTTCGTTTGTGAGCGGTGGCCCGTCTGACGTTAAGGCGCGCACGACTTCACCGTGACCGTCAAGGGTGATCCCGAGAAGGTCGCCGCCGACAAGAAGGCGCTGCAGGAGAAGGTCGATGCGGCCTTTACCTACGACAATATCAAGTACTCCGGCACCGACGCGGTCGCTAACAAGGATGGCCTGACCGCCGATCTGCAGATGCCGCGCACGAGCACGCTTAATATCGACGCAAGTACTACAAGGTCGAGTACTCCGCCAGCACCGATGACATCACGTTTAACGGTTACAAGGGCACGGTCTACCAGCCGCTGCCTGGCGCCGAGGCGGCGAAGACCAAGATCACCCTTACGGTGACCGATAAGTCCAACGCCGAGGTCACGGCAAGCAAGACCCTCGACTTTGCGATGCTCCGCAGGACCAGGGCGAGCTCGATGCCGAGCTATCTCTTATGGAGCAGGCCAAGGCTGGCTACGCTGCTGCCATCCTTAACGGTCAGGATGCCGCTGCTGTCACCGGTGACATGCACGCGTTCCAGAAGGCGTATCTCGATGCCGACGGTAAACTCGCGTGGAGCTACGACAAGGCGACGACCGATTCGACGTCCCTTGGTATTGTTCCGGTGGATCTGCCTGGCTATGACGCGATGTCCGGGCAGGATTGGCGTCTGTTTAAGTCGAGCAACAGCTCTATTGTCTCCGCAGAGAACCTCAAGGTCACGCAGCCGCAGTACAACACGAGGTTGTCGTTTCCTCGCGCCTGACGAGCGAGAAGTACGCTCGCTATGCTGAGCGCTATCCCGACAATGCCACGTATGCCAAGCTTGCGAACCAGGACGTATCGGCAAAGATCACGGTTCGGGGCACGAGCGGTCAAGATAGCCCCGAGGTTACAGCAACATGCTCGGTTATCGGCATCGATGCGATGGCAACCAGCAGACCTGGACCGCCGCCGAGCCGTATACGTTAAAAACGGGGTCTACCGCCGCCGACCTCTCTGAGGCGCTCTTCAAGAAGCACGGCCTCACCGCCGATTACGGCATGGGAACCTGGGGCTGGTACCTCAATTCCATCACCTCGCCCGTCGACGCGGGCCAAACGCTTGGCTATGATTCGCAGACCGGAGCGTACTGGCAGCTCTTCATCAACGGCACGGCCGCATCGGTTGGTGCGGGCGGCTACGTGCTCGAGGCCGGCGACTCGGTCTCTGGTACTACTCCAAGTACGGCGACCCGGCGCCCACCGACCAGCTCTCCGTGAGCTGCGAGGTTGTTGGCCAGGCTAAGGACGGTAGCCAGCAGACCTGGGCTCAGCCCACGACTATCCAAGTGAAGGAGGGCTCGACCGCGGCGGAGCTCTCTGAGCAGGTGTTCAAGCAGGCTGGCATTGGCGCCAACACTGGGACGGGCTCCTACGGCTGGTTCCTCAACTCGCTCACCTCTCCGTTTGATGAGGACGTAAAGCTCTCGACCGAACAGGTTGACGCTTCCACTTGGAAATTCTGGCAGTTCTTTGTCAACGGCAAGAAGGCCAATGTCGGCGCCGGTAACTACACGCTCAAGGCCGGTGACAAGGTTTCCTGGGTCTACGGCTCTGACGGTACTATGCCTGGGCAGGCAGAGGCTTCCCTGCAGATTATCGGTGTTGACAGCGGCGGTAATGTTCAGACGTGGGCGCCTGCAGCTGACTACACCATGGTTGATACCGCGACCGTGGCTGATGCGACTGAACTTGCCTTCAAGCAGAGTGGCATCTCTGCGAATTATGGTACGGGTGCATGGGGCTGGTTCCTCAACTCAATTACATCGCCGTTTGATGGGCGAACGCTCGCTTGGGACTCCACGACTGGGGCTTACTGGAAGCTCTTTATCGATGGCAAGCCTTCCGATTTGGGCGCGGGCGCGTCCAGCTGAAGGACGCGAAGTCTATCGCCTGGGTCTATACGGCTGGCGACAAGCTGCCTGACCCCGATGCCCTCACGACCGACCCCAACGCGCCTAAGTCTAACTTCGACTCTGCCTGGCCTGCGTTGCCGGCGGCAAAGTCAATGGCTCGGTTGCTGAAGTGCCGACTCCGTCTGGTGCGGCTGAATCTGCGTGGGATGAGCCCGCGGATATCAAGGGCGATGCAAAAGGCGTTTCGGACTTGCTCATTATCGACGGTAATATTTGCGCGGTTAAGGGCAACCGCATTGTGCTCATAGATTCTGAAACCGGAAAGAAGGAGCTTGCGAGCTGCTCTATTGGCGCGAACATTGGCTACTTCTGCCGTCCCGCCTATAAAGACGGCTATCTGGTTGTTCCTTTTGAGGACGGCTCGCTTGGCATTTTTGTTCTGGACAAGAAGGATGGGCAGTACTCGATAGCCTGTCGATACAAGACCCCTTCGCTCGGGATCAAAGATACCCAAGCTCTCACGTCCGTGACCATCTCCGACGGCAAGGCCTACGCAGGCTTCACTGTTGTCGACGGTTCAGAAGGTGCGCTCGTGTGCGTTGACCTGGCTTCCGGCAAAGTGGACTGGACAACAGACAAAAAGAAGTCCGAGACCAACGAGAACGAGGGCTACTACTGGGCGGGCGCTGCGGCCTCCGGTGACGACATCATCATCGGTAACGAGTCCGGTAAGGTTGCCCTCATTGATGGCTCCAACGGCAAAGAGCTCTCGAGCGTAAGCGTAGGCACGCCCGTTCGCTCCGGCATCATTGCCGTCGAGGTCGGCGAGAACGGCGACGGCACGTATCTCGCGGTCTCCCGCGATAACGGAACGCTCTACAAGATTCGTCGCAGCGGGGACAAGCTGACCCTCGAGGGCAAACCCGTTGCCTTCGCGGCCATCTCCACCTCTACGCCGGCAGTGAGCAACGGCCTGGCGTATGTCTGCGGCATGGACATCGAGGGTTACGGAACGCTCTCTGTCATCGATCTGAGCACTATGAGCGTTAAAAAGAGCATCCGCGCAGACAAGGGCGAGTCCAAGAGTACCCCGCTCGTCTCGGTTCAAGGTAACGACACGTACGTGTACTTCACCTGCAACGCTCTGCCCGGTGGCGTTTACGCTTATAAACTGGGCGACGATGCGGCGCAAATGATATTCACGCCCGACGCAAAGTATCGTGAATACTGCACCGCTTCTATCATCTGTGATGAGAAGGGCAACCTGTACTACGCCAATGACTCGGGACGCCTCTTTAAGCTAGCGGGTGCCGAGTCTGGAGAGTTGCGTTCGATGCACAGGGCGGTTCGTACGTTGCACCGCGTTATGTTGCCAAGAACAAGATGGTTTCCGAGCCGGCCGCCCCTACCCGCGACGGATATACGTTCCTCGCTGGTACACTGCCGAAGGCGAGAAGTGGGACTTCGCCAAGGACGTCGTGACGGCCGATATGACGCTCTACGCCAAGTGGATCAAGAATGCCGCTAACCCTGGCGGTAACGGTGGCTCCAATGGCGGCTCGGGTAATGCCGGTGCTGGTTCTGGCCCCGGTAACGGCACAAACGGCCAGCAGAGCGGCGGCGCTGTTTCGCCTGGCAGAAGCCTGTGTCGTCGACCACGACCAAGACCAAAACCAAGGACGGCAAGGATTCCAAGAAGGATTCCGACAAGTCCGACAAGAAGGACAGCAAGAAGTCTGATAAGAAGTCCGCTGAGGCTCCGGCACAGCAGTCTGGCTTCAATCCGCTCGCCATCGCTGGCGTGGCGGCCGGCGTGATCGGTCTCGCGTCATCGGCGTGTTCGTGCTCACCAAACGTCGGTAGGTGAGGGCTGTGTCCAACAAACCTCAGGACGCCGACTCCAAGCAATCCGAGTCGTCGTTCATTCAACTCGACGATGCAAAGCAAAAGGGCGCCGCTTCGGCGGCGTCCGTCTCGCGGCGCAAGGCGCTTGTTGGTGCCCTGACAGCCGTTTGCGTCGTTTTGATCGTTGTGTCGCTAGGCTTTATCCAACCTTCTTCCAGCGGTGCATGGTCCATCGATTGGATCGCTCAGGCTGTGACGGGGGAGAGCGTCGTTGCCAAGGACGCATCGGTTTCCGGCTCGACTACCGTTTCGGGCAAGGTTGCGTCCAAGGACTCCAAATCTTCGGACAATGCGAAGGACGGGTCGAAGGACTCAAAAAGGGATTCGAAGGAGAAGAAGTCCGAAAGCAAGGACGGCAAGACGTCCAACAACGCGTCTGCTGGACAGGGCTCTGAATCCACCGGTGGATCGAGTTCGTCTTCGGGCGGCGGCTCGGCGACCGGCGGTGGGTCTGCATCCAACAGTGGCAGCGCCTCTGCGGGCAATCAGGGCGGCTCGCGGCAGCTGGCTACGTCACAGTGACGGTTTCGGTCACATCGAGTGCGTGGGCAACCCTGTGTCTTCTGGCGGCACCTTTACCTTTAACGAGGGCGCTACCGTCTACGATTGCCCTGTGTGGCGCTGGGGCTTTCCGTCAATGCGCACGGCTCGTCGTACGGCACGTATGTCGCCGCTATCGGCGGCCTGGCCGAGAAGGAGCACGGCGGCACGAGCGGCTGGATGTATTCCGTCAACGGTGTGACGCCCAACACGGCGTGCAGCAACTACGTCCTATCCAACGGCGATAGAGTCGTCTGGTATTACGTAACGGGCTAAATGCCTCAACATAGCGCGCCAAGCGGGCGGTTCGGATAAACATCCGAGCCGCCCGTTTTTATGCGAATGGGACGCCGTTTCCCAATCGAGGCTCAACCGGAAATTCCATCCACTCTGAAGGCGAATTCCGGGATACAGTTTCCGCATCAGCATCCATTGGGAAAGCGCATCCCGTTCTAGACATCGATAACGGGATACGCTTTCCGTTTCGGCGTCCGCGGGAAACTGCGTCCCGCTCTGGGGGCTCATTCCGGGATGGATTTTCCGCATGGGGGCTCATCCGGAAACTGCGTCCCGTTCTGCCGACTGATTCCGGGACACACTTTCCGCTAGGACGGCGTTGCGGAACTGCGTCCCACTCTGAGGGCGCAATCTGGGATGCAGCTTCCGGAACGGTGCCCCTAGGGAAACTGCGGCCCATTTCGGCGTTGTAGCCCGCCTCGTACGCCTTCCTCGGCAGGCTCTGCAAATAAAAAACCGTTGGAACGAGAATTCCAACCGGTTATACCTTCAAGCAAATGTCGAACAAACTACGACTGTGCGCCCTCGAGGAATAAGCGACGGCTAAAGTAGTTGTACCAGGTGACCAAGAACGTTGCGATTGCCTTCATGGCCTGGTAGCCGATGCTCAAAAACGTGACGCCCACAAACATGTACAGGTCGTTGAGGCCTAAACCAATCACCGACAGGATGGTGAAGATCGTGAACTCGCGCTTGCGGCTCATGCCCTCGCGATGGTCGAACACGTACTTCATGCTGAGCCAGTAGTTAACTACGACGGACGTGGTAAACGAGATCGTGGTGCTCATCAAAAAGTCGAGGTGGAACAGCTCGACGAGCGCAATAAGCATGCCCCAGTCGATGCCAAAGGAGATAAGACCCACGACAGCGAACTTGAGGAACTGCTTGGTATGAGGTTGTGCCAGTGCCTTGCGCACGTAATCACATCCAATGCGTTGACGAATCGAGCAGAGGATACTTTAGAGCTTTTGCAAGGGAAACGTAAGGTCTTTGGCAAGAACTATACGAACTCGCCAAATATTCAAGAGGTAATCCGCAAACGTTGCAAATCTTACCGTAAACGAGCAAGGCCCACGAACAACGCAGCGCTCGACGCACGTCATCCGCAGGTCCCCGTAGTGCAACGAGGAGGCCGGGCTACTTGGTCTGCTCGCCCTCCAGGAAGATCTTGCGTGTTACAAGTTGTAGACCATGACCAGCGCGGTGGCGCAAATCTTGGCGATATTGGCTCGAGGCTCAGGCCGGCGTTGAGGGCCAGCACGATGCCGTCGTTAAGCGCCAGGCCAATAACGGATAGCACGACAAAGATGATGAACTCGCGGCGGCGGCTCATGCCCTCCTTGTGTGCAAACACGTACTTCATGCTCGCGACGTAGTTAAAGATGAGCGAGACGATAAAGCCGCTGGTGTTGGCGATCAGGATATTGAGACCCAGACCGTAGTGGAGCAGATTCATGATGCCAAAGTCGATGACGGTGGCAATGACGCCGACGACGCCAAACTTCATGATCTGCGCAAGGAGCTTTGCATGGTACCTGCCTTAGGGTGGCGCCGGGCGCCGTGGGGATGACAAACTCAGCAAGTTTAGCCAATCCGCGCAGGCGGGGCTAGGCGCGCTCCTCGATAGCACCGTTTCTATATGCATCGAGCAGTTGGCGCAGGTCCTGGATCTGGCTGCGAATCTTGACGCCGGTATCGGTGTCGCTCACCATGCGGCGCCGGTCGGCCTCGTCAAAGCGGTTGGTCTCGCTTTCGATGTCGATGTTGCGGGTGAGCGCTTCGGCAACCGTTGTAAAGGCCTGGTGCGACTTGAGGCGGCATCCGCGCGAGCTCGAGATGAGCGTGTAGCCGGCGATGCCTGTTTGGATGGTAGGCGCGACAGAAACCGCCATCGATGACCAGCAGCTTACCGTTGGCGCGGATGGGCTGCTCGCCTTTGGTGGTCTTGACCGGGGTGTGGCCGTTGATGATGTGGCCCGTCGGCGAGCAGGCCATGGGTGCGACGCCAAACTCGCGCATGATATCGTCGCAAACGGACGAGGACGTGGTGAGCGTATAGTACGGGTCCATCGGCTCGACCACGTGCTCTTGTCGGCGATGTAGCGCGCTCGAACGTGCGCACCACGCGTCCGCTGGCGGGTGAGTTAAAGCCGATCCACAGGTACCACATCCAGTCGAGGGCATCGCGGTCGCGACGCGCCAGGCGCGGCGGGCGATATAGTCGCAAAAATCAAAATAATCGCGCCCGGCGTGCCAGGTGCCCAGGCAGTTCATACTGCTAAAGGTGCCGTCTTCGTTGAGCGGCACGCAGCCGTGGAACAGCAGGTTGCCGTTGGCGACCTTATACAGGGAGCCGTGGGTATAGAGGAAATCGATGTGGCGATGCAGGTGATCGGCGGTGACAAACTCGGACACGAGTTTGTCGATGATGTGCTGCTCCTCGGGCGTGAGCGTGTAGGGGTCCGCCGGATCGACGGTGGGGAAGTCGTTGGTCGTGAGCGGCCACACGCTGCCGTCGGCAAGCGTGACTGTGCCGGCGTCGTGATCGATCTTGTCGAGCAGCAGGCGGTCGGCCATGTCGAACTCGGGGTGGCGCTGGATAATCTGGCCCTCGAGCTTAAAAAGCAGGACGTTGATGCTTTAATCAGCGGCTGATGGCTCGCCGGCGGTATAGGTGGCGTCTGCGAAGGCGACAAGCTCGCGCAGCGAGATGCCGTAGTCGTTCTCGAGAATCTCGTAGTTGTCGTAGCGCAGATTGTTGCGCAGTACTGTGGCGATGCAGGCGGGCTCGCCGGCAGCGGCACCCATCCACAGCAGGTCGTGGTTGCCCCACTGGATGTCGAGCGAATGATAGGTGAGCAGGCGTCCATAATCTTGGCCGCGCCGCCACCGCGATCGAAGATGTCGCCCACCAAGTGCAGGTGGTCGACGGCGAGGCGCTTGATGAGTGAGGCGAGCGACTCGATAAAGTCGTCGGCGCTGGCGGTCTCCAAGATGGATTCGATAATGCGTTCGTGATAACGCACGCGGTAGTTGTTCTCATCCGGATGCGTGTGCAGCAACTCGTCGATGATGTAGGCGTAATCGCGCGGGATGGCCTTACGCACCTTGGAGCGGGTATAGCGGCTCGAAAGCGAGCGGGCAACCACAATGAGCTGGTCGAGCATGGTCTTGTACCAGGTGGGCGAGTCCTCGCGCCGGCTGCGGACAAGATCGATCTTCTCGCGCGGATAGTAGATGAGCGTGCACAGCTCGCCCTTTTCGTCAAAGGAGAGCGAGTCGCCAAAGATCTCGTCGACATGCTCGCGCACGACGCCCGAGCAGTTGTTGAGGATGTGCATAAAGCTTCGTACTCGCCGTGCACATCGCTCATAAATGCTCGGTGCCCTTGGGCAGGTTGAGGATGGCCGAGAGGTTGATGATCTCGGTGAATGCGGATTGCTCGGTGGGAAACTGTCTCGACAGCAGGCGCAGATACTTGAAGTCTTGCGGATTGCGATCGAATGCGACCATGAGGCACCTTCCGATATGGTTGGTAAAACTGATAAAACAGCGTCAAACGTTTATCAGTATGCGCCGCTTTTGTTTCGATTGGAGATGTGAGGTCAAATTGTTGGCCGAACGGTTTGGTAAATCGATTTAGTCGAGGTAGATATGGCGGTTGAATGGAGACATGTGGTCGTTTTTGTAGGCGCATACCTCCGGGATCGATAGAGATGATGACGGTAAAGATATTCACTACCTTTGGTCAATTTGGTAAATAGTGGACATTTGTACCGTATTCACGCTTACTGTGCGATAATTTGCGCAGCATGAGTAAGGAGCCTCATATGAGCGATTTTGTCCTGACCTGTGAATCTGCCGCCGATCGAACCCGTGAGTTCTTTGAATCGCGCAATATCCCTGTCGTGTGTTTTCATTACGAGATCGACGATGTTGTCTATACGGACGATTTATATCAGTCGATTACGCCGGACGAGTTTTTTGCCAAGATCGCCGCGGGTGTCATGCCACGTCGCAGCTGAGCGTGGGCGAGTACGAGGAGTTTTGGGAGCCGTTCGTTGCCGAAGGCAAGGACGTGCTGCACCTGACGCTATCTTCGGGTATTTCGGGCACGTATGGTTCGGCTTGCGGTTGCGGTCGCAGATGCTCGCGGATCGCTATCCCCAGGGCGGCAAGGTTCGCGTCATCGATTCGCTAGCGGCGTCTTCGGGCTTTGGCCTGTTGCTGGAATATGCCGCCGACGTGCGCGATAGCGGGGCTTCGCTCGACGAGACGGCCGCTTGGATCGAGGAACACAAGCTCAACCTGCACCACTGGTTCTTCTCGACCGATCTATCGAGCTACCTGCGCGGTGGTCGCATTTCGGCCGCGAGCGCGATTATCGGCACGGCGCTCAAGATTTGCCCGCTTATGACCGTCGATTGCGAAGGCAGCTGTCGCCACGTGAGAAGATCCGCACCAAGAAGCGCGCGATCTCCGAGATGGCCAAGACCGTGATGGCACATGTGCAGGACGGCGCGAACTATTCGGCAAGTGCATCATGTCGCAATCGGCGTGCCGCGAGGACGCCGAGGCCGTTGCGGCGCTGATCGAGGAACAGGTTCCGCAGCTCAAAGGCAAGATCGAGATCAACAATATCGGTGCTCTGATCGGTTCGCACACCGGCCCTGGCACGGTGGCCGTCTACTTTATGGGCGACAAGCGCGTGGATTAACGTCCGTGTGCTGGCTGACGGTTTTAACGGCTACGCCTGTCCTCCCGACATTTGATAACAGAAAAGGCCCGTCCCGTTGTTTGCGGGGCGGGCAAGATGTTTTGCTAGCGTTTCTTTCCGCGGAAGAAGAAACCGTGCAGCGAGGGCCTGAGTCCGCGGTTGGCGCGACGCTCCTCGATATGATCGTGGATCGAAGCGACGCGTTCGATGACTTCGTCGGGGATCGGCACATCGGGATTCATGTTCTCGACCTGGCTAACCTCGGCGGCGGCGACCTGGTCGATAATGGGCACATCGTCGCGCGAGATGACGGGCGTGGCGTCTTCCTTCATCTTGCGGTATCGCTGCATCATGTCGGTCTGCAGCTGTTGGGCCGAAGGCGGTGTCCAGATGATGGCGTTGGCGCCGGCGGCGATGGTCTCGCGGATGCTCTCGGGCGTCTTACCGCCCGGCGCGATGAGCGGCAGGTTGGGATAGTGCTCGCGCAGCTCGCGCAGGACCTGGGGCGTGTTTTGCCGGCGGCGATGTTGAGAATCTTGGCTCCGGCGCGCACCTTGGCGTGAGCATCGTCGTCGCAGCGAACGACCGTGGCGATGACGGGGATGTCGGCGATGTTGGTGATGTGCTCGACCATCTCGGCAGTAGCGGGGGAGTTGACCACGCAGCCCGCCGCGCCCTGCATCTCGGATACGGCCGCCATCTGCACGGAACGCTACCGGTGGTGGTGCCGCCGCCACGCCCACAAGACCGGGCACTCGGCAACAGTCAGCAACGCTTGCGTAATGGCGGGCTGCGGCGTGAAGGGGTAGACGGCAAACACGGCGTCGGCATTGGAGTTGCGGATGACCGCCACGTCGGTGGTGTAGATGAGCGATTTGATGCGGCGGCCAAAGAGCGTAAAGCCGCTGGCCTCCTCGATCTCATCGGGCATACGGAGGGCTGCCTTGCGCAGACGCCCGTCGATGGGCAGCGGCTCCATGGCAAAAGGCCGTTGGGAGTTACGGCCACCTGGGGCTCGGTAAATTCGTCTGCAAGCTCAACCTCGGAGAAGTCGACCGAGGCGACGATGTCCTCGTGAACCTCGGCGGGAACATCGATGGGGCTTGGTCGTTCGTCGCGGCAGGCGTCTCGAAGGAGCTGGTGCCGACAAAGGCGTCGACGCGCTCGTTCAAATCGTTGAGAGAATCCATGGCGGTCCGTTTCTATGCTGTGCGGTCGGCAGTGTACGACCGGCGTTGCGAGTGCTAAATCGTTTGACGAGTTGATTTTCCCCGCTGCGCCATCCGTTAGACTGAAGGGCCGGCGAACGTGAAGGAGCTGTGGTGGCGGGAATCGAGGTGCTATCTTGAATGTCCCGTATACAAAAGAGAGGTGACGCGGTATGGAATTCTCGGCAATGTTGGGCTCGATTGGCCTATGCGTGGGCGCAATCGTTGCGCCGCGGTCATCTACTTTGCGGTCACGGCCATCAAGGGCAAAAAGGCTGAGCGCAAGGAGCGTGAAGCGCTTGCGCGGCATAAGGACCAGCAGGACAGGCGCGCACGGCGATAGCTTGTTGAGTTTTGAATCCGTGCGCTAGCTGCGTTTTCGGACCAGGGCGATATAGAAGCCTCAAGTCGCGACTGGGCGGAATGGTCAGCGTGCCGGGCATGCCGTTGGCAATGGCCGAGACGTGGCTTCGGCAATGGCTTCGGTAAGGGCGTTGCACTCGATATGCGGATCCTCGCCGGCACCCTGGGCGCGACGCGCTTCGCTTTCGCTTGGCGTGCCGTCGAGGGGGATGAGCTCGCAGTCCATGTGCTTGTCGAGGGCCTCTTGCAGGGCATCCTCGTTTTCCTGCGGCAAGATCGAACAGGTCGAATAGACGAGCGTGCCGCCCGGTTTGAGGGCCCCCATGGCGCGGTCCAGAAGCGCGCGCTGCGAGCGGGCGCACTTAACGAGCAACTGTTCGGTGAGGCCGCGCAGGCTCTTTTCGTTGCCGCTGATGACGGTGCCCGTGCCGGTGCAGGGGGCGTCGAGCAGGATACGGTCAAAGCGGAAGAACTCGTCGAGCTCGCGTGCGTCAATGCGCATGACGGGCACGTTTTTGGCGCCCTGGCGGCCCAAGTTTGCCTCGAGCTTTTCGGCGCGGGGAATGCTCATCTCACAGGCGGTGAGGTGCGCCTGTCCCTGGGTGAGGGCGGCGATCTGCGTCGTCTTGCCGCCGGGGGCCGCGCACATGTCCAGGATGTCCTCGCCGGCCTGGGCGCCAGCACCAAAGGCGGCATCACGGACGACAAGCTCTGCAGATAGATTTTGCCGTCACGGTAGATGTCGAGATCCCACAGATCGGAAACCTGGGCCTCGGGCAAGATGAACGCGTCCGGGTACCACGCGACGGAGCGGTGGGCGATCCCGGCGGCGTCGAGTGCCGCGGCAATGTCCTCGGCGGTCGCCTTGAGCGTGTTGGCGCGCAGCGTGACTGGGCGCGCGGCTGCGGCGCCAAAGCCTCGATCATGAGCTCGGCATCGGCAGGCGTATAGGCACCGGCAACCGTGTCGACCATAAAGCGCGGCAGGTCGGCGGCGGAGTGTTGGGCGGCAAGCCGGTCGGAAAGCTCGGTAGCGGCAAACTGCCTAAGCTTGAGCTCGGCTTAACCTGCTTTTTCTGCTTACGACGACGCGGCTTGGACATCCGTCTTTCCTTCCCGTCCCAAATTGACTACTTTCCGGGCACGCTGCTGCCGGCGTGCTTTAGTACTGGCTCTCGTGCTTGCTAAAGAAGTCGAAGCGCGGGGGCAGCGGCTTCACGCGGTGCTCGCCGGGCTTCTCGCCCAGGCTCTCCATAAACTCGTCCGTAGAGGCAAAGATGTTGTCCCAGCTAAAGAAGGCGACCGGATCGACGTCGAAGTACTCGCAGATGAGCTCGCAGCCGGCCGGGACGATGCCGTGCATGAGCACGGTCGCCACGCGCAGCTCGGTAAAGGCGTCGACCAGGGCCTGCTTCATGGCGGCGTTGGCTGGTTCGCCCTCGAGCTTGTTGGCGGCCTTGGAGGCGTCGCTCCAGCGCTTGTTGGCGGCGCGCAGGTAGTCGTCGCACACGGCGAGCGCACGGTGCGTCTCGAACTTGTACATGGCCTGCTCAAAGGCAAGAGCGGCCTGCTCGGCAGCCTCGACCACGGCGGCAGAGGCGGCACCGGCGGGGATGCAACCGTTGCGGTACGGGCTCTCGTCGCCCTCCTTGACGGCGACGCCGTAGAAGCAGCTGCGGGCCAGGCGGTTGAACACGCCGGTCAAAAGAGCGCTCTCCTTAAGGCAGGATCGATGACGCGCTTGTCGTCGCAGGCGCGCACCTCGTTGCCGTCCTTGTCCTTGCCGGTCACGCGCGTGTCATATGCCTTGGGGCTAAAGCTCACCGGCTTCTCGGACAGACCGAGCGACAGCCAATGCGCGCGCATCTGCTCGCAGGTGTAGTGGTTGAGCAAGTCGTCTGCCGGCGGGGGAGGCGTCTGCGAGGACGAGCTGGCCTTTGCCCATGAGAGCAGGTGGTAACAGGCGCTGACGGTGCTCTGCGTGAGGTTCCAACCAGGGCCTCCCACTGGCGGTCTGCGCGTGCAGTAGAAGTAGATGTTGTCCTGGCCG
>ENA-OQHP01000309-OQHP01000309.1-human-gut-metagenome-genome-assembly--contig:-NODE-309-length-16151-cov-1.019533_pt1 | contig 16151 bp, 28 predicted proteins | sample MGYA00242563_ERZ504717 | MGnify/ENA primary metagenome ERZ504717 (study PRJEB26092, sample SAMD00036212) | human gut metagenome | host: Homo sapiens | study: EMG produced TPA metagenomics assembly of... | reverse complement strand
AAGATTACAGTCTGCGAATATGTACGCAAACATGAAAACAGTGCAGATAAGTCTCTGACTAAACTGATTGATCATCCCGCGAGTTTAATACAAATAAAGCCCCGTACCACAGGTGAACGGTTACAAAGGAATGCTTCATCAGCCAGACCCTGATAAGGCTCCTGACCTTCTTGCCGGAATTATTGCTATCCGCAAGATGCACATGAGAGTTATGCAGGAGACAGGACTCTCTTCTGCAGATGAGATGCTTTATCCTGAAAACCGCAGCTATCTGGATGATATTCTCTCCTATGAAGCTGTAGGTGCACGTTCTGTGGAGAACCAGCAGCATCGTCTCACTGCCAGTGGCATGGATATTCCTGTCGGTATGAAGAATCCTACCAGCGGTGATCTCTCTGTTATGCTGATTCTGTCACTGCTGCACAGCATCCTCACCACTTCATCTACAGAGGAATGATGTGGAAACTTCAGGAAATGATCTGGCACACACAATTCTCAGAGGTGGTGTAAACCAGTACGGACAGACTATTCCTAATTACCACTATGAAGATCTGATACATCTGTCTGCTTTGTATGCCAAAAAGGACCTTAAGAACCCTGCCATCATCATAGATGCCAACCACTCAAACTCCAACAAGCAATACAAGGAACAGATCCGTATTGTTTCAGAAGTACTTCACAGCCGTAACTATAATCCGGAACTTAAAAAGCTGGTGAAAGGGTGTTATGATTGAAAGCTATCTTCTGGAGGGCCGTCAGGATATCAGTGATCATATGACTCCTGGCTGTTCCATCACAGATCCTTGCCTCGGATGGGAAGATACAGAACGGCTTATCTATGATATTGCTGAGAAATGCTGATTTTTATGGATAATACAAATAATTCCTGCTGTTGTGGAGAGACAGAACATTTTTCAGGCTGCCTGATCTGTGGAGCACCGGTCACATACAGCGTCGAAAGTTCTGTGAAAACCTGCAGCATCTGCCACAAAGAGCAGCTGACAAATACTGTCTGTGAAATGGCCATTTTGTCTGTGATGCCTGTCACAGCTATGGTACTTATATACCGGTGAGCACAGCCCTCAGAAGCAGCACAGAGAAGGATCCCCTGCTGCTTCTGGAAGAGATCATGGACCTTCCTTCTGTCCACATGCATGGACCTGAACATCATGCCATTGTTCCCAGTGTTCTTCTGACTGCACTTCGCAATAATGGAGAGCGTATGAATTACGATACCGCATTATCTGAAATCTGTAAAAGAGCGAAGCAGGTTCCCGGTGGTACCTGCGGTTACTGGGGAGTGTGTGGTGCAGCAGCAGGTGCCGGAATCTTTATGTCTGTTATGACGGATCCGTCCCCTCCATAAGGATGCATGGCCCTTTCCTCAGAAGCTTGTCTCTGTTATTTTATCCAAACTGGCTGATGTTGGTGGTCCGCGCTGCTGTAAACGCACCAGCAGAATTGCTATTGAAGAAGCGATCAGGTTTTACAGGCAGTTCAGCTCTGTAAAGATTCCGCTGTCTTCTGTACTATGTAAATATTTTGAAGATAATAAAGAATGTATCAGAGAGGACTGTCCGTATTATCCTGTGAACAAATAACTATTCATAAAATAAAACAGAAACGAAATCCGACTGATAGTCAATGGGTTTCGTTCTGTTTTCTAATAGTTTCTCTATAAAATAATACGTTTCGCAGGATACAATGCCCTATCGCTCCATTCTGCTTTTCTGCAGTCCAAAGAAATAATATTCTTCTCTGCGCAGACATTTCTGATCAGTTCTTCTCCGTTATCTGATATAAAAAGTGCTGTGATTTCTTTTTCCCTCCAACACTCCTTACACAGTAATCTACCAGTTCCGGAAAACTGAAACAGTAATTCATCCATTTCTCTCATACTTTTGGACTGGTCGATGCGCCTTACAAAATCCAGACGCCTTACCTCACTTCCGCAGATACATTTTCCGGGGATGATACGTGTATGATCGCCGGTCCTGTATCTGATCATAGGCTGTGCCTCCATCCCAATGGTTGTGATCACCAGTTCTCCCCATTGACCGTCAGGCAGAACATTTCCCTCTTTATCTATGATCTCTGTGATACAATGATTCTCCCTCATGTGCATGCCTCATGAGCCTGACAGCAAATCGCACCCCCAAGCCCCATCTCTCTGGAACCATAATGAGGCCAGAGTGGTGTTCCCAAAATTTTTTCTATTGCTTTCATTACTGTTTCCGGACAGGCATCCCCTGATATCAGTGCTCTCTTTATACTGCCTTTTCCACACATTCTGAGCATGGAAAGCAGTGCTGTCGGCATACCTACATAAGTATCCGGCCGCTCCTCTTCCAGAATTGTTTTTAACTCACCATAGGTTTTATTGTTCCCGGTTAAAAGGGGGTGTGCTCCTATACGTCTGATTGCTTCTGCGATCAGCTCTCCCAGTCCAGAAGGACCTGAAACGGCATGGCAACCATAGTCCTGCTTCCCGGATAAATAAACTCACCAAGTCCGGCCATAAAAGTTCTATGGTATGTTCACAATCTCCTTCTGTATAAAATACACGTTTACCTGCACCTGTTGTTCCGCTTGTCTGTTCTGAAATGATCCTCTGTATTTCTCCCTGAGAGCACAGTAACATCCTGCCCCCTTTCTGAGCAAGGTCGGATTCCGTTGTAAAGGGAAGGGTTTTCAGATCATCAATGCTTTCCAGCCTTTCCGGCAGATCTCTATAAAATCCCTGCCTTTCTTTTTCTCTTTTCAGAACAGCATTCAGTTTATCCAACTGTATTTTGTTTATTGTTTCCCTTGTAATATCTGTAATTTTTTCCTGCCTACAGATCATTGCATCTATATTGGATCGTTTCACTTTCTGTATAAATATGTTCCTTTCAGATTAGTCAGATTATATGCACAGAACGGTACCATTCCGTGATCAGGATCCACTTCACAGATATAACAGCGTTTCAGACGGTCAAGATCCAGATTCCAGGCATCCTGAAAGATCATACCTGATACTGCAAAGGTTTCATTATGTATCCGGATCAGAAACTCATCCAGCGCATCTGTCTGTGTCATTTCTCCCTCATCATAGGTTTTTGTACTGTAGCTCCACTGATTTTCCACATACTGCCTGGAATCATCACTGGTAGTACAGCAGCATCCTTTTCCTGATTTTTTTTCAAGAAGCTTCAGTTCCCGCTCTCCTTTTCTCAGATAACTTGCATGAAAGGAGCAGTAGGGATTCTCTGCGCCGCCGCCTGCAAATCCTCAATTTTCATCAGTCCCTCTGTCTGTTCTTCAATAAGCCTCAGCATCTTTGGTATGGTGATGGGATTTTGGGGCGCTTCTGGGAACATCTGCCAAATAACTGATAGCTGAAAATGTACGCCACGAACAAAGGGCATATGATCCAGACCAAATTTCAGGATATCCCCTACCTGCATATCATTTACTCCCGGCGCAATGACCGGCACAAGAGCAATACCAAGCTCTGCTTCTGAGCAGTTTAAGACCGCCTTTTTCTTCAGTTCCATCATAGCCTGTCCACGTAAGTCTCATAAACCTGATCTGTCACACCGTCAAACTGAAGAATACTGTATTCAGTCCTGCTTTTTTCAGCTTTCCGGCATACCCCTCCTCCCTGGCAAGCCGGATCCCATTGGTATTTAACTGAAAAAATGTAAATCCTTTTCTCTTCCCATATGTATGATTTCAGGCAGATCGTCCTCATGGTTGGTTCTCCTCCTGAAAGCTGTATATTAAAGGGACCTCCGTGAGCCATCAGAAAATCATACTGTTTTTCTATTTCACAGATGGGAATATCTCCCTTTTCCCTGTCTTCTCCTGCTGAAGCAAAGCAGACAGGACAATGCATATTACAGCGTTTTGTGACTTCCAGGATCATACAGCACCCTTTTCTTTCATGTTCCTCACAGAGTCCGCAATTATCCGGACAGGATTTTTCTTTAATCTTCGGATTTACAGGAGTTTCTGCTGAAAGATTTTCTCTTCCCCAGGAAAGATAATCTGTTACATTTCCCTCCCAGATCAGAGTCTGAAATTTCCCATGCGCATTACATTCTTTTACCAGATAAATCCCGTCTTCACCAATACACTTTTTGGCAGGAACTACCTTCATACATTCCGGACAGACACTTTTTGTTTTGCCAATGGTGATCAAAGCTCCAGCACCTCCCGTTCTGTCAGTATTTCCATAACTTTTGTATAAGTATCTGCAATAAGTCCAGGACATTTCTCCATGATCACACCCCAGTCCAGATGAGTGATATCCTTACAGTAAAAGCTCCGAATTCTTCCTCTGTCTTCTGGCGGAACCACTGATATAATTCCTGTACAGCCGGTTTCATCTGTGCATCTTCCTTCTCCTCAGGAGCCAGATTTCCGAGAAAATATCCGATGGCACAGGCACTTCCTGTCAGACATCCGCAGGTATCTCCACAGTAACCGATTCCTCCGCCAAGGCCTCCCATTGCCTTTACAAGCTGTGGATTTTCCTCTCCTATGGTTTCCAGAGTCATGATCATAATGATCTGTGAACAATGATATCCCATGCTGCCTAATTCCATTATTCTTTCGTAAAGATCCATACATTACTCCTTTCTGCCAACCACCATGGTATAGCCTATTTTTCTGCCTTTGTATTCTTTCTGCAGAAGCTTATGATCCTCGCAGCAGAATGAATCATTCCAGATTGCTTCCAGATAATATTCTCTCCAGAGAGCAGTCTGATCCTCCTGACAGAGAATCGTAAACCCTGTTTCTTTCACAATTTCCAGAAGATTGCCCGGATCCAGATCTGACAGCAAAAGAAATCCTCCCTTTTTCAGTACACGCCAGCATTCAGAGACTGCCTTTTTCTGATCTCTGCTGACAAAAATGCACACTGGCTGATACAGAGATCCATACTGTCTGCTGCATACTGAAGGTCCAGAAAATCTCCCTGCTGCACCTCACTGCTTCGCGGAACAAGATCCACACCCTGCACATTCAGACCAAATGCTTTCATGATCCGCACGGTCTCTCCCTCTCCTGCTCCCAGATCCAGAGCTTTCATTCCTTTTTTCAGTTCTATGCTTTTCAGAAGATGAATTGTCTGCTCTTCTGCCGGGATGTCTGTTCATCTATTTATCCTCCAGTGCACGTTCCACTGCCAAAACCTTTCCAAGAGCCAGCTCTTCCGGAACATAGACAAAGCCACATTTGGGACAGACCGGCATCTCAACAGGAAAACCGTTCTCCAGATACATAAATTTTGCTTTTCCTTTTACAAGAGGAACCTTGCATTTCATGCAGGTCAGCTTTCCCTCAGGATCAATGGTATAATATGTTCTCTCTACTGCCATTACTGTCCCACCCTTTCATAATATTCATTCTGTGACTGTATGCTCTGCGTACCAGATACCCTTCTTCAGTTTCCACAAATCGCACCCAGAATGTCACATTTCCAAGTCTGCTTCCTTGTCACCAGTTCTTTTGTCTCTTCATCAAAATCGCTTCCTGGTTTTCTCTGTAATCTGATAATACACGCTCCACATCACTTTTCAGTATCATGCGTTCATCCATCACTACTGATAGCATCTTCTGTATATGCAACGGTTATAATCTTTTTTCTCCATCATCAGTTCCTCATTCCATATATTTTTTAAAAGCTTCTCTTTTAGCTCAAGCCGGTTGTAGCGTTTCTCACTGATATCCGGCATATTGGCGGCATTTATACCATACAGAAGTTCCAGGATATGTCTGGATTCCCTGCCTTCCCTGACAAATCGGTCCCTGCATGCCATGCAGTACGTTATATATGGGGAATCGGATCGTTCCAGACACTTTTCTGTCATTTTATCTGCCATCTCTTTATTAGCGTAGGCAGTCAGTCCGCCGTATCCGCAGCAGGGAGACCGATCTCTGGAATATTCTGTATTTACAACAGTGCACCCCATATCTGCAAGAAGCTCTCTTATTGTATCCTGTGTCTGTGTATCTCCCCTGGCACCGCAGGCATCATGTATTGCAACAGGTATCTCCAGTCCTTTTGCCTGTCCGGGAAGTCCGATTTCCTTTAAGATCTCCCAGATTCCTGTGACTTTGGCGCCAAGACTCTCTTTTAACTGTTTCATACAGCTTGGACAGCCTGCTATAATCATAGGATCTCCCAGTTTTGCAAGCTCCTGCTTCAACTGTTCATTTACCTTTTCTGTCATTTCATAGCGTCCTGCCCATTCACTGATAGCACCACAGCATCCCAGCATCAGAGCAACACCGCCCTCTGTCCTCCTGCAAAGATCCTCATATGCCTCTGTGACAACATCCGGCGCTATGGCTCCTGCCTGACATCCCGGAAAAATACATATCTGCAGGTTTCATATCCCGGCTGAGGTCTGCATAAGAAAGCCTCCGAATTGGAGAACAGCATATCCATCAGTGCAAATTCATGAGGTGCCAGAGGCATCTTGTCTGTAGATACCATATTTTCTCTTGCAGATTTGCAGACCTGGCTCATATCAAACCCATTTGGACAGGTTACAGTACACTGTCCGCAGAGTGAACAGGAATTCATCGGTTTATTCATCTGGTGATCTCCCATAATGATCTGGGTATTATTATAAATCTCACGTGCAAGAAGACCAGGGTGCTTTTTTATATTCACTTAAATAGACACAGCTTTTCATACACTCATCACAGTGGCACTGAATGCATCGCTTTGCTTCCTCCATAGCTTCTTCTTTTGAATATCCATCTGTGCTGCAGGGAATCTTTTTGGAGCCTTTCATCCCGTCCATATTTGTATAGAGCCTGGTGGTAACTGCTCCTTCACTGCCTCTGTTGCTGTGGGGCGAAAGATTCTGTACAAGGAGGTCTACAGTCAGGGCAGCTCTCTTTGCAGCAAAAGCTGCATCCATCACAGACCGGACCGGACCGCTGACAATTCCCGCCTGTTCTCTCAGCATGATCTCTGCGTCTGCTGTTTCCTCTGGAGCCAGCTTTTTGGCCACCTCCTCTGAAGCACAGACCACATCTGCCTCCTTCATTTTCGCTCTGATAAACGGAAGGTCAAGACTGCATCCGAATTCAAAGGAAAGGTCCATGGAACTGAGACGTTTTACCTCATTTTTGCGATCTGATTCCAAAGCTCCGGAGCTGCTGCTGCAATATAGGCTTCATAATCTTTCTCCTGACAGTAAATGGTTGCAGGATACATCTTCTTTTCCAGCTCCCCTGCAAGAAACAGCGGGAATAATCCTGAGCCAAAAATCACAGCCTTTTTTTCTTTCTGATACGAAATACACTGCTCCGTTTTCCAGGTTCCCCATATCGTACAATGGCACGCTCTACTTCACGTATGGATATGCCATCACCCAGCTCACAGAGTCTGCATTTTTCCTCACATGGTGCAGTACATCCGTTACAGAGGATCATGGGAAATGGTGTGATCTTTTCATAGATAGCCAGAGCTTTCTTAAAGTTTCCTTTTGCAGCATAAAACAGCATTTCTTTTGTATCTGCTTTGAAAGGACAGGCTGCAACACAGTACGCCGGCTGTTCATGAACACAGAGGCTGATCATATGATCCATCTCTTCCTTTGACATTCGATTTACGTGATAAACATGAGTGGAACCTCTCTCCTGTATATATGTCATAACCCGATACTCCTTTCATTTCCAAAGGGGAGACAGTCTCCCGTCTCCCCTTATTATATCACATGATAAAATTATACTGACAGTTATTTCTCAAGTTCCTTTAATGCTGCAAGAACCTTTTCAGGACGGGCAGGAACACGTGTGATACGTGCGCCTGTAGCATTGTAGATCGCATTCAGGATTGCAGGATGAGGAGCATCCAGCGGAGCCTCACCACAGCCGGCAGCACCGTAAGGACCGCTTGGGCGATATGTTTCATTGAAATGAAGTTCAATATCATCCGGCGCATCATTTGGATACGGAATGCCACAGTTCTTCAGAGAAGTATCATGGTTCAGATCCTCGAAATCTTCTGTAAGAGCAAGACCAATACCCTGTACAAGGCCGCCGTAGAAGTTGCCTTCTACAAGAAGTCTGTTCATGATGGTACCTACGTCAGCCACACAGGTGAATTTTTCAACTTTAACTTTACCTGTTTCTGTATTAACAGCAACTTCCGGAAGGAAGATCGTATACATGTAGGTTGCAAACGGATCACCCTGTGCTGTATCCTGATCGATCGGATGATCTGCACAGAAGGTTGTCACCCAGTTACCTTCATATTTTGTTGCAAGACCCTCAGCCACCATCTCATCATAAGTACGGAAGGTTCCGTCTTCTTTCTTCATGGCTGCCACAAGGTTTTCTGCTGCCAGACGACATGCATTACCTGACATAACCTGTGAACGTGATCCACCTGCAGGACCTGCATTAGGACATGTCTTGGTATCATTCATAACAAGTTTGATCTGTTCCGGTCTGATTCCTGCCTGACGAAGTGTTTCATGAGATGATACAAGAACACCCATATCAGCGCCCTGTCCGTGATCTTCCCATGCAGCATACATTGTAACTGTTCCATCCGGATTCAGCTCTGCAAATGCGTTTGATGTATCAACACCATCAAAGACCACAGCCATATACACCGAGAGATACACCGATACCATATTTGATCTTGCCATCAGAAGCTGCATTCTTTTCAGCCACACGTTTCTTAGCTGCTTCATACAGTGGACGTGCTGTCTTGAACAGATCTTCTTCACAGTATACTTCAGGCGGATAACCTGTAGGGATCGTACTGCCTCGGATTCTTTGTAACAGTTCATTTCACGGATATCGAACGGGTCGATTCCATCTTGCTGCCAGAACATCTATCGCGATCTCAGATCCCATGTAAGACTGCGGAGAACCGTAAGCACGGAATGCGGAACCCCATGCGTGGTTTGTAAATACTGTTGTAGATTTATTGCGAATAGAATTGATTCCATAACCTGCACCTGTAAACTGGGAAAGTCTCATTGTAAGCAGGTCACCGAATTCTGAGTATGGACCATGATCCACATAGTTATTGCCCCAGAGTGCAAGAAGCTTACCGTTTTCATCTGCTGCAAGCTTGATATTCATAAAATGCAGGAGATCTCTTTCCTGTATATGTAATATTCTGGAACTGATTAAATACCAGAGATACTGGACGTTCAAGAATCTTAACAGCAGCACCGATCAAAGCCTCATTTGTAGGAGAGAACTTATAACCAAAGGTTCCTCCTGCATGGTTCTGAACAATTCGTAAGTTCTCCATTGGCACACCGATACCATCAGCGATCATAGGCATATGCAGATGGATACCAATGGATTTGGAATGAACAGTTATCATACCGTCTTCGTCAATATAACCATAACCGCAGTCCGGCTCAAGATGAAGATGAGGCTGACGTGAACAGTAAGATTCTATCTCAACCTGCTGTGAATCCGGAATGCTGTCCCAGTCAAAATCAGGACCCTTGATACAGTTTGTCTCAAAGAATGCGTTCGGAGTACCGGGATGAATCTCCGCTGCATCCGGTGCGATGGCATCCATTGCATTCATGTATGCAGGAAGCTCTTCAATCTCAACTTTAACTGCTTCTGCTGCTGCCCGTGCATGCTCTTCTGTATCAGCAGCTACAATGGCAATCGCATCACCAAACTGGAAGATTTTTTCATCGCAAAGTACAGGACGTTCGAAACCGTCTGTCTTGTTGTGTTTTGGAAGCATTACAAGACCATTGATCTTATTGGTTCCGCCTGCTGCCTTAATATCTTTTGCTGTGATAACACGAACAACACCAGGCATACTCTCTGCTTCTGCTGTGTCAATATTGAGAATATTTGCATGAGAAACCTTTGCCTGTGTAAGAGCAAGGCGAAGTGTTCCTGATGGCATCTTTAATGCATCATCTGCACCAAAATCCCAGGTACCTGTTACCTTCTGTGCTGCTGACGGACGGATATAATTTGTTCCAACAATAGAATCACCTGTCTGTTTGAACACAAGGTCTTCCTTTGTCATCTCGCCGCGCATAACTGCTGCTGCAGCCATACGTAGCATCGATCAGCGGCTTATAGCCTGTACAACGGCAGAGATTACGCTGTTTGTTAAACCAGTCTCTTACCTCCTCACGGGTAGGACTTGGATTATTGTCCAGAAGCACTTTTGCTGAAATAATAAATCCCGGTGAACAGAAACCGCACTGTGCGCATCCATATGCCATCCATGCAACCTGGATTGGATGCATATCAGAAAGTGTTCCCACACCTTCAATGGTTGTGATCTCTGCATGATCGGGAACACGGCTCATCTTGTAGATACAGGATCTTGTGACTTTCCGTTCATAATAACATTACAGGCTCCACAGTGACCTTCACCGCAGCCGATCTTACATCCTGTAAGAAGAAGGTGATTACGGAGTACCTGCGCCAGTGTCTCATCCTTATCAAGAATAAGTATTCTCTCAACACCATTAATCTTCAATGTCTTTTTAATCATGTCCATTCCTCCTTTAAAAAATTCATTTCAATCTTACTGATCTTCAGGCTTATGTGTTCCGCACGAATCATGGTCAGCTCCCTGCCTGTCAGATCTTTCAGTCTCTCTATTCCTCTGGCGGAATAGAAAACAATGGAAGAGCTGCTCCCGTCCAGATTCTCACCGCTGAGCTTTAAAACATTTGCATTCTCATAATAATCGATGGGAAGCGTCCGGCTATATACAACCCCTGTACGCTCATCTTTTACCTGTACAGTAACTTCTTTTGCGGTAATCTCAAAAATCTTATCCATAAAAAAGTTCTCCTGTCCACGTTATTTTATATATCCATACTACCATAATTTGCACAATTATACAAATTACAAATAATTAATAGTTGGCTATTTTATATATTGCAGACAATTTTATTTTGTTTTATTTAAAATTTTAAACTATTTTTATTCTTTTATATGTTATAATAATATCAAATTTGTATAATGTCATTGAAAGAAGGAGGTATCTGAATGCAGACAGGCGCCCTCATCGTGGCTGCGGGGAAATCATCACGAATGGGAGACTTTAAACCCATGCTTCAGCTTGGCTCCATTTCCATCGCACAGCGCGTGATCAATAATTCCGGCAGGCCGGAATCTCCAAAGTAGTAGTGGTAACCGGATATCATGCAGATGTTCTGGAATGCCACCTGGCTTCCAATAATGTAGTCTTTCTTCGAAATGAGAACTATGCAAACACTCATATGTTTGATTCTGTCCGAATCGGACTTGAGTATCTGAAAGACAAAGTGGATACGGTACTCTTTACACCTGTTGATGTTCCGCTGTTCACAGCCCAGACAGTCACTCAAATGCTCTCTCTGGGGCGTCCCCTTGTAACTCCGGTCTGTAATGGCAATCCCGGTCATCCCATTCTGATCCGTTCCACACTGATTGATTCCATTCTAAGTGATGACGGAAAATCAGGACTTAAAGGTGCTGTGGATAATTGCGGGGAACCCATGTATTATCTTAATGTAGAGGATCCCGGTATTATTCATGATGCTGATACACCAGAGGATTACGATGAACTCCTCCGCATACACAACCAGAGCCTAATCCGTTCTGAAATCCATATTCAGCTAGCCCGGGAAAAGTTTTTTGATGAAAAACTCTATTCGCTGCTTACACTGATCCATGAAACAGGATCTGTCCGCGATGCCTGTGAGCGCATGCACATTTCCTATTCTACCAGCTGAACCTGATCCATACCCTGGAATCACAGCTTCATGAACCTCTGATCATCAGAAGCCAGGGCGGTACAAGGGGAAGCCATAGCGAACTGACACCATACGGCGAAGAATTTCTGAAACGATATGCCCGTTTTTCAGAAGAAACACGTTCCTGTTCAAAAAAAATATTTGAAGAATGTTTCGGAGGGTTTTTAAATGCGTAACCTTTATCTGGTCCGGCATGGAAAACCACAGTATCCGGATGAACATTCTTACTGTGTGGGACAGACAGATTTCTCTCTATCCATGCTTGGACACTTGCAGGCAGTCCTTCTTAATGAAGAATTGTCCGATAAAATATCAAGGATATACTGCAGTCCTTTGTTAAGAGCTGTTGAGACAGCAGGCATATGCACCTGAGCTTCCACATATAATTGTTTCTGATCTGTCAGAACGAAATCTGGGAGAATGGGATGGCCTTTCTTTTGATGAAATACGCCAGAGATGGCCGGACATTTATAAAGCGCGTGGGAATAAACCCTGATCATCCGATCCCGGGAGCAGAAACTCCTGCTGCATCTGGTTTTCGCTTTTCGCAGGCAGTTCATAAGATTCTTTGCGCTTCTGAAGGTGATATTGCAGTGGTAACTCATACAGATGTAATCTCTTCTTATTTACATGCATTACATTCTGATATGTACAGCAGGCAGCAGTTTCGTCTGCCCTGCGGCTCTTACTATCATCTGGAAGTGAATGAAAGAAATAATATTTCTTTCTCTGATCCCAGTTATATACTGCCTCATCCTGAATTAAATGACGGGCTATGCTTCAGGCTTCGCAATGCGGTTTCTCTGCCCCGTCATGTACAGGCTCACAGTGATGCTGTTACTGAACTTGCCTGTTGTTTATGCAATATGTTGGAATCCAATGGTATATCTTTGACCAGAAGCTTGTTCGCTCCGGTGCACTTCTGCATGATATTGCCAGACTTCAGAGGCATCACGCGAAAACAGGCGGTGAACTTTTCTTACAGTTAGGTTATCCTGAGATCAGCCAGATCATTTCACAGCACCATGGTCTGTTGGAAGCCACGCTGGATGAAGCAGCTATTGTATTTCTGGCTGATAAACTGATTCAGGAAACACAGCGTGTAACCATAGAAAAAAGATTTGCCGACAGCATGAGTAAATGCAAAAGTCCGGAAGCTTGCAAAGCTCATGAGCAGCAGTTAGAACAAGCCCGCAAACTGCAGGACATGATACAGTCGCTCTGCCATATCACGCTTTAGTCCAGGCAGACATACACAACTGGAGCAAAAAAATCACTTAATTTAGTTAGGAGGTATTTTATTATATGAGAACATTATTTCAGACAATAAAACAACAATTCCTGGAGGGAAACGATCTTGTACTTGTTTCCGTTACAGCATCCTCAGGGTCTACACCAAGAGGTGCCGGTTCCCGCATGCTGGTCGGAAAAAACGGCAGAATTTCCGGAACCATCGGAGGTGGAGCTGTAGAATATCGTGCTGAATGTATGGCATTGGATATTCTTGAAAAAAAGGAATCCTGCGAGCATGAATTCCGGCTGAATCATAAAGATGTTGAAAATATTGGTATGATCTGTGGTGGTGATGTTACGGCCTTTTTCCAGTATCTTGATCATAACGATCCGATTATTATGGAAATCACGGAAACTGCTGAAAAAATTCTATGAAGAGCGAAAAGATTTCTGGCTGATTTGCGATCTTCTCACCACCTCCGGTGTGAGCCTTTACAGTCCTGCATGCGGTCTCATCGGAACTGCCAATGTTCCTTCTTCTGTATTATCTTCTTTATCTGCAAAGCCACACCGATATCATAGTGAAGATTATGATCTGTTTTCTGAACAGATTGGAACCTCAGGAACTGTCTATGTATTCGGCGGCGGACATGTCTCACAAAAGCTTGTCCCAATCCTTGCAAGCGTTGATTTTCGCTGTGTTGTCCTGGATGACCGGCCGGAATTTACAGATCCTGCTCTTTTCCCGGGAGCAGTTGAAACAATACTTTGTGATTTCAACCATCTGGACCAGTATGTTTCTATTACAGCTGCTGATTATTGCTGCGTCATGACACGTGGACATTCCTATGATACCATTGTACAGGCACAGCTTCTCGCTACACCTGCATGTTATATAGCGTCATTGGAAGCCGTGCAAAAAAGCTGCTGTATTTCGCCGTCTGATTGAAGAATACAACATTAATGAACAAGATTTAAACCGTATCATCTCACCTATAGGACTGGAGATCAAAGCAGAAACACCGGCTGAAATCGCCATCTCCATCACAGGACAGATGATCCAGGTTCGCGCTGACAGAAAGGATACATCAAAATGATGGCAAAATCAGTATATAAAACTGTAATATTTGGTGCCGGACAAATTGGACAAATGACCGCAAGACTTCTCAGCAGTCCCTGTCAGCTCCTGTGCTTTGCTGATAATGACCCCCATAAACACGGATCATATATTGGAAATATTCCAGTCTGTTCTCCGGATACTGCAGCAGCACTTCTCCCGGATCTGGTCATCCTGGGAGTTCTGGATGAAGAACGGCGCAATTCTATGATAAAGCAGATGGAAAACTTAGGTTATCACGGACCTTTTCGTGATCCCTCCGTCCTTCGCATGTTTGACGCACGGGTTGCTGTTATGCGTCTTTTATCTGAGCAGATCTATCAATTGGATATTCCGGGAAATGTTGCAGAACTAGGTGTTTTTCGAGGTGAATTTTCTTCCCTGATCAGTGCAGCCTTTCCAGACCGAAAAATCCATCTTTTTGATACTTTTGAGGGCTTTTCAGAAAAGGATATCACAATAGAAGCCTCCGGTAATCTGTCCCGTGCCAAAACAGGTGATTTTTCTTCTACTGATATTGACTCTGTTCTTCATGTTATGCCTAATCCTACACGTACTGTGATCCACAAAGGATGGTTTCCGGATACCTTTTCCGATGTCACAGATGAAACTTTTGTTTTGTATCTCTGGACGCAGATCTCTATGCTCCAACTGCAGCCGCACTTCCTCTGTTCTATGAACGCCTGGCCACCGGAGGAGTTCTCCTGATCCACGATGTGTACAGTACACAGTTTTCCGGATGTCGAAAAGCGGTCGGGGAATTCTGTCTGAAAAACCATCTGTTTGCAGATCCTGTATGCGATCTGCATGGAAGCGCAATAATCCGAAAATTATAAAAAGAAACGCCGGAACCGGTATTTACCGGAACCAGCGTTTCTTTTTCATTTATTTATTGTATAGCCCTTTTTCACGTCCATGCCTAACCTTTATAAGTTCCTTTCAGAACATTTTCCAACTGTTCATCGGACAGATCAACATGATAAAAAAAGATCGAAAAATTTATGTATTTCTTCATTGATATAACATTTAATATATTCCGGATAAATCAATGCTGAGAACCATCGCATACCGATCAGACGATTTGGTCCTGCCGGACGATCCACCCAGCTAAACGGTGCATTCGGAGTTCCATAAACCTTTTGGTCCTGTACTGCTTTTAATGAAGCATAATCAGGATTGCTCAGGATATCTTCTGCTGCAGAACTTCCGCTTTTATCTGCCTTTGGTTCACCATTTACAACAATCACATCCGGATCCCATGCAAGAAGCTGTTCTGCTGAAATCTGAACACGAGATCCATCTCCCAATTCCAGATCTGCAACATTGACTGCATTGATGACATCAAAATCTGTGCATGCTGGGATCCCCTGGGTGCAGTTCCAGTGAATCCTCTCCATTACCGAAGTATACACTGACTTCTTTTCTTCTGGAATATCTGAAAGTGCATTAATATCAGTAAATACCTGCTCCGCATACTGGGCAAGCTCTTCTGCATGATCTTCTACACCAAGAAGTTCGCCCATAAAACGAAAAGCTTCCGCAGAATTATTAAGCTCGTTGTCTACTGCAACAACCGGAATTCCAAGGCTTTCTGATAACGCATCGCAATCAGAAACCATTGCATCATTAATCTTTCCACTATTAATAGCAATTGTAGGATTGGCAGCAATTACTGCTTCATAATTGACAGCATCACCCATTCCAAAATTAGGAAGATCCTGATATTTGTCCAGAATAATAGATTTCTCAACATCATTCAGTTCATAATTCCACCCAAGAAGCTTATCCGGTGCAACCATATACAGAAAAATTGCAGCTACAGGACCCGCTGAAAAAACAGATTCAATATTTTCTGCTGTTGGGACAGTTACTTTTCTTCCTGCCATGTCTGTGATCTCACGGGTTTCAGCAGTTTCCTGCGTGGCATCCTGCTCCGCACTCTGCGTCGGCTCTTCAGTAGCAGCTTTCGTCTCAGAATATCCTGTTAAAGACTGACTGACACTCACAGACATATAACAGAGCCAAAAGTTGTCTGTGCTTTCATA
>ENA-OQHP01000308-OQHP01000308.1-human-gut-metagenome-genome-assembly--contig:-NODE-308-length-16157-cov-1.288272_pt1 | contig 16157 bp, 37 predicted proteins | sample MGYA00242563_ERZ504717 | MGnify/ENA primary metagenome ERZ504717 (study PRJEB26092, sample SAMD00036212) | human gut metagenome | host: Homo sapiens | study: EMG produced TPA metagenomics assembly of... | reverse complement strand
GATAACATCACCATGGATGTTGAACTGATCACTCCGATTGCTATCGAAAAAGGTCTGCGCTTTGCTATCCGCGAAGGCGGCCGTACCGTTGGCGCTGGTGTTGTTACCGAAATCGAAGAATAATCTTCGAAATAATCTTTAAAGCCCAAGCGAGGGGCTTGACAAAAGCCCCTCACTTCTTTATGTTATTATGGGCCCGCGATGAGGCAAGAGATGGCTTCCGCCCGAGAGGTCAGGAAGGGAACTTTTGCTGAGTATGTCCGTTCATTGAAACGTGGCGATTGGAGGAATTAAGCACAATGGCAAAGACTCAAAAATCCGTATACGCCTGAAAGCGTATGACTACAAAGCACTGGACCTGAGCGCTTCCAAGATTGTGGAAACGGCAAAACGTACCGGTGCACAGGTTTCTGGTCCGATTCCGCTTCCTACGGAAAAGAACATCTACACGATCCTGCGTTCCCCTCATGTCAACAAGGACTCCCGTGAACAGTTCGAGATGAGAACCCACAAGAGACTCGTTGATATCCTGGAACCGACACCTAAGACGATCGACGCACTGACCCGCTTGGATCTTCCTGCTGGTGTAGATATTGAGATCAAAGCGTAAGGAGGTGCGATGATGGCTAGAGGAATCTTAGGTAAAAAATTAGGCATGACCCAGATTTTCGAAGCTGACGGTACGCTCGTCCCTGTAACCGTTGTTGAAGCAGGTCCCTGCGTGGTGCTTGCCAACAAGACGGAAGAGACGGACGGCTATAACGCCATTCAGCTCGGATTTGGTGATATCAAAGAAAAACACGTTAATAAAACCCATGAAGGGTTTCTTCGACAAGGCTGGTGTCGCTCCTGTCAAATTCGTACGGGAATTCCGTCTTGCTGAAGCTTCTGAATATAAAGTCGGCGATAAGATTGCAGCTGACATCTTTGCAGCTGGTGATCTCGTTGACGCCATCGGCGTTTCCCGCGGTAAGGGCTTCGCTGGTACGATTGAACGCCACAACTTCGCTCGTGGTCCTATGAAACACGGTTCCAAGAGCCACCGTGAACCGGGCTCCAACGGTCCGATGCATTCCGGTCCTGGCGGACGTGTAATCAAAGGCAAGAAGCTTCCTGGCCGCCTGGGTGGTCAGAGTGCGACCGTTTCAAAGACTGACGATTTGCCAAAGTGGATGCAGAACGCAACCTCATCATGGTCAAGGGTTCTGTTCCTGGTGCCGCTGGTACCTTCCTGATGCTTAGAGACACGGTTCGCCCCCCCGTTTGTCAAAAAAGCTGACAAGAAATAATTCGAAAGGAGGGCGTTACAATGCCGAAGTTGCAATTTACGATCTGACCGGTAAAAAGACCGGTGAAGAATAGATTGATGGATTACGTCTTTGGCGTAGAATTCAACGAAGCCGTTGTCCACCAGGCTGTTGTTATGCAGCAAGCCAATGAACGTCAAGGCACCCATGCTACCAAAACCCGCGGTATGGTCCGTGGTGGCGGCAGAAAGCCTTGGAAACAGAAAGGTACTGGCCGTGCCCGTGCCGGTTCCGTTCGTTCCCCTCTGTGGGTCGCGGCGGTACCATCTTTGGACCGAGTCCCCGCAGCCATGCTATCGATATGCCCCGTAAAGCCCGTCGCCTTGCTATCCGCTGCGCACTGAGCTCCAAGGTTGCCGATGGCTCCCTCGTTATCGTTGATGGTCTTTCCTTTGCCGATAACAAAACCAAGAACACCGTTGAAATGCTCAAAGGCTTCGAAGCTTCTAATAAGAAAGCCCTGATCATCACGGACGGTGAAAACGAAAACGTTGAACTTCTTCCCGCAACATTGAGAAAGTCAAGGCACTCAGCAACGACTGCCTGAATGTTTCGACATCCTGAATGCAGAAAAAGTACTGCTGGCCAAAGATGCCGTAGCTAGAATTGAGGAGGTGCTCGCATAATGCTGCTAATCCTCGCGACATCATCATTAGACCTATCGTTACCGAAAGACTTCTGATATGATGAAGGACAACAAATATACTTTCCAGGTAGCTATGGGAGCTAACAAGACAGAAATCCGCCAAGCCATTGAAGCCATCTTCAATGTCAAGGTTGTTAACGTCAACACTGTCCGCGTTGAAGGCAAGAAAAAACGTATGGCAGATTTGAAGGTAAGCGTTCCGATTACAAGAAAGCAATTGTAAAGCTCGCTAGTGGCAATACGATTCCGCTCTTCGAAGGAATGTAATTCGTCTAAGGAGGTCAAAACATGGCTATTAAAAGCTTAATCCGTATTCTCCTTCTAGACGCAGCATGACTGTGTCCACCTTTGAAGAGATTACGACGGATAAGCCCCATCGCCCTTTGGTTGTCAAACTGAACAAGCATGCCGGCCGCAACTACACCGGTAAGACCACGGTCCGTCATCAGGGCGGCGGCCACAAGAGACAATATCGTATCATCGATTTCAAACGTACGAAGGACAATATCCCGGCTAAAGTGGCTACGATCGAATACGATCCTAACCGTTCTGCCAACATTGCCCTTTTGAACTATGCTGACGGCGAAAAACGCTACATCCTGGCTCCTCAGGCCTGAAGGTCGGCGATGTCGTCGTAAGCGGTCCCGAAGCTGATATCAAGGTCGGCAACACGCTGCCGCTCCTCAATATCCCCCTTGGTACCATGGTCCACAACGTCGAAATGAAAATCGGCAAAGGTGGTCAGCTTGGCCGTTCTGCTGGCGCTGGTATCCAGCTCATGGCTAAGGAAGGCAGCTATGCCCTGCTCCGTCTCCCCTCTGGTGAGCTCCGTCAGGTCCACATCAACTGCCGTGCAACCATCGGCGAAATCGGCAACCTGGATCACGAAAACCTGACCCTTGGTAAAGCCGGCCGTTCCCGTTGGCTTGGTGTCCGTCCTGCTAACCGCGGTGTTGCGATGAACCCGAACGACCATCCGCATGGCGGTGGTGAAGGTCACTCCCCTGTTGGTCGTAAGCGTCCTGTTACTCCTTGGGGCAAGAGTGCTTTTGGTACTCGTACCCGGAAGAACAAGAAAGCTTCCAGCAAACTGATCCTGAAACGCAGAACGAAATAACCAAGTACTGGGAAAGGAGGCATAACCCGTGTCCAGATCTGTAAAAAAGGACCGTACGTCCAGGAAAGCCTGAAAAAGAAAATTGATGCCCTGAATGCTGCAGGGGAAAAGAAAGTCGTCAAGACTTGGAGCCGCAGCTCTACGATTCTCCCTGAATTCCTGGGGCATACCATTGCTGTTCATGACGGCCGCAAACATGTTCCCGTCTACATTACGGAAGATATGGTTGGCCATAAACTCGGCGAATTTGCACCGACCCGCCTCTTCAGAGGCCATGGTGATAAAGCGGCTGCTGTCGCTGGTAAATAATTAGGGGAAGGAGGAACCATACGATGGAAGAAGCTAAGGCTGTTGCCAAATATATCCGCATCGCACCGCGCAAACTGCGCATTGTGATCAACCTCATCCGCGGTAAGTCCGTGAACGAAGCATTCGCAATCCTCAAGTACACCCCTAAGGTTGGTTCTGAAGTGATTGAGAAGGTGCTTCGCTCGGCTGTTGCCAATGCGGAACATAATTTCGACATGAACGTTGATAATCTGGTAGTGTCCAGCGCATTTGTGGACCAGGGTCCGACCATGAAAAGAATTCATCCACGCTCCCGTGGACAGGCATTCAAGATCCTGAAACGCTCCAGTCACGTGACTGTTGCTGTATCCGAAAAATAATCATCCTGTCAGAAGGAGGGAATGAATAGTGGGTCAGAAAGTTAATCCACATGGTTTTAGGGTTGGCGTAATCGATGATTGGGATTCCAAGTGGTTCGCCGACAAAGACTATCAAAAATATCTTTTGGAAGATATCAAAATCCGTGAATTCATTAAAGATAAACAGTTCCAGGCTGGCATTTCCCGTGTAGCCATCGAAAGAACCGAACAAAAGATGCGTATTTCCATCTACACGGCTAAACCGGGTATTGTCATTGGCCGTCAGGGCAGCAATATTGAGCTCCTCAAGAAGGATCTTGCTAAACTGACTGACAGCAAACTGGACATCAACATCATCGAGGTCAAATCCCCCGATATGGACGCTACCCTCGTTGCTGAAAACGTAGCTGGCCAGCTGGAACGCCGTATCGCTTTCCGCCGTGCCATGAAACAGTGCGTAGGCCGTACCATGCGCTTGGGTGCAAAAGGAATCAAGATCACCTGCTCCGGCCGTCTTGGCGGTGCTGAAATTGCCCGTACCGAATCTTATCGTGACGGCAGCATTCCCCTGCACACCCTGCGTGCCAACATTGACTATGGTACTGCTGAAGCCCATACCACCTATGGCCGCATCGGCATCAAGGTATGGATCTATAAAGGTGAAGTTCTCCCGACTGTGAAAGCAGCCGCTAAGAAAGAAGCTCCTGAAGGGCAAGAAGGAGGGGCGAAATAATGTTATTACCAAAGAGAGTACAGCATCGTAAACAACATAGAGGACGCATGAAGGGCCGCGCAATGCGTGGTAATCGTGTAGCACACGGCGAGTATGGTTTGGTCGCCCTGGAACCGTCCTGGATCACCAACCGTCAGATCGAGGCTGCCCGTATTGCTATGACCCGTTACATCAAACGTGGCGGTCAAGTCTGGATCCAGATTTTCCCGGACAAACCTGTCACCGCTAAAGCCGCTGGCTCCCGTATGGTAGTGGTAAAGGTTCCCCTGAATACTGGGTTGCCGTTGTCAAACCGGGCCGCGTGATGTTCGAAATGGCTGGCGTAACGGAAGAAGTTGCTCGCGAAGCATGCGTCTTGCTGGCAACAAACTGCCGATCAAGACCCGTTTTGTTAGCAAGGAACAGCTGGATGCCGAAGTCACCGCGCGTGAAAATGGAGTAGGTGGTGAAGCTTAATGAAAACTAAAGAAATCAGAGAAATGTCTGGCAGCGATCTCGATGCAAAGCTGGCCGGCTTGAAAGACGAACTTTTCAACCTGCGTTTTCAAATGGCGACGGGACAACTGGAAAACCCCATGAAGATCCGTGAAGTCAAGAAGTCCATCGCCCAGATCAAAACGATCCAGAGAGAACGCGAGATTAACTCCTGATTGGAGTTATACCTAAGCGAAGGAGGCAACATTTCGTGCTGAAGAAAGAAACATGCGTGTTACGCGTACGGGCAAAGTCGTTAGCGACAAGATGCAAAAGACCGTAGTGGTCGCCATCGAACGTCTGGTTCAGCATCCCCTCTATAAAAAAGGCGTAATGCATACCATCAAATTGAAGGCTCATGACGAAAACAACGATGCACATGTTGGTGATACCGTTAAGATTGCGCAGACCCGTCCTTTGTCCAAGGATAAGTGCTGGCGTGTCGTTGAAATCGTTGAACGCGCAAAATAAGATTGACTGATAGACTGCTGGGCAGTCTTGCTCAGCAAGGGAGGTAAACCATGATTCAACAACAGACGGTGCTGAATGTTGGCGACAATACCGGTGCCAAGAAGATTATGTGTATCCGCGTATTGGGCGGTTCTTATCGTAGATACGCCAATATCGGCGATGTGATTGTAGCTGCTGTTAAGGATGCAACACCCGGTGGCGTTGTCCAAAAAGGTCAAGTCGTAAAGGCCGTTGTCGTCCGTTCCGTCAAAGGCACTCGCCGTGCTGACGTTCCTACATTCGTTTCGACGAAAACGCAGCTGTCGTTATCAAAGACGACAAGAGCCCGGTGGGCACTCGTATTTTTGGACCAGTTGCACGTGAACTTCGTGAAAAAGATTACATGAAGATCATTCCCTGGCCCCGGAAGTACTCTAAGAAGGAGGTATCGCGAACATGACCAAATTACACGTAAGAAAAGGCGATACCGTTGTGGTACTCGCCGGCAAAGATAAAGGCAAGGAAGGCAAAGTTGTAGCTGCTTTCCCTAAAAAAGGCAAAGTTACCGTTGAAGGCGTCAGCGTTGTGAAGCGCCACAGCAAACCGAGCCAGAAAAACCCGCAGGGCGGCATTGTGGAAAAGGAATCCCCGATTTCTTCTTCCAACGTCATGATTGTCTGCCCGGCTTGCAAGAAACCGACCCGTATTAAGAAGTGGCTGTTGGTGACGGATTCGCCAGAGCTTGCAAGAAATGCGGCGAAGTCATCGATAAATAATACGGGAAGGAGGAGAACAAATGGCAACCAGATTGCAAGAAAAATACACTTCCGAAGTCTGCAAAGGCTTAATGGAAAAGTTCAATTATAAGAATGTCAACGAACTTCCGAAACTGGAAAAAGTTGTCATCAACATTGGCTGCGGCGATGCTGTCACCAACAGCAAAGCCATTGATTCCGCAGTTGAGGACCTGACTGTTATTCCGGCCAGAAACCCCTCATCACGAAAGCCAAGAAATCCATCGCTGCTTTCAAACTGCGTGAAGGCATGCCCATTGGTGTCAAGGTTACGCTCCGCGGCAGCCGCATGTATGAATTCCTTGATAAATTCATGAACATCGCTCTTCCTCGTGTCCGTGACTTCCGTGGTGTCAATCCCCAGTCCTTTGACGGTCGTGGCAACTACTCCATCGGCCTCAAGGAACAGCTGATTTTCCCGGAAATCGACTATGATAAGGTTGATAAAGTCCGCGGCATGGACGTAATCATCGTTACGACGGCTAAGAGTGACGAAGAAGGCAGAGAGCTCTTGAGACTGCTCGGTATGCCGTTCAGTGCGTAAGGAGGAGTAAAACCGTGGCAAAGACCGCATTGATTGAGAAATGGAAAGCGGAAACCTAAGTTCAAGGTTCGTCAATATAACCGCTGCAAGATTTGTGGCAGACCGCACGCTTACATGCGCAAGTTCGGCATTTGCCGTATCTGCTTCCGGAAATACGCTTATGAAGGCGCTATCCCCGGTGTTAAAAAGCAAGCTGGTAAGAGCGCAAATTCAGGAAGGAGGATATTCGCAAATGACTATGACTGATCCGATTGCCGATATGCTTACGCGCATCCGTAATGCAAACTCGGTTCATCACGATAAAGTTGAAATCCCCTGTTCCAAAATCAAGACTGCCATTGCAGAGATTTGAAGAACGAAGGTTTCATCAAAGATTTCGAAGTCGTTCCCGGAAAGCATCAAGATGTGATCCGCGTACTTCTGAAATATGGTCCGAACAAGGAACATGTTATTTCCGGCATTAAACGTATCTCCAAACCCGGCCTCCGGGTTTACTCCCAGAAAGACCAGCTGCCTCGCGTACTGGGTGGCCTGGGGATCGCTGTTATCTCCACCAGCAAGGGCATGATGACTGACAAGGCTGCCCGCAAGGCTGGACTTGGCGGCGAAGTCATCGCTTACGTTTGGTAAGATCATCCTAGGACCGGAGGTGCTTATAAGTGTCAAGAATTGGTAAGAATCCGATTACCGTCCCTGATAAGGTTACGGTAACCGTGAACGATAATCTGGTCACCGTCAAGGGACCGAAAGGCGAACTTCCCGCCAGATCAACAAAGAAATTAGCGTGGAACTCAAAGACGGCGTCATCACCGTGACCCGCCCCAGCGATGATAAGACCCATCGCTCTCTCCACGGCCTGTCCCGTACCTTGATCAACAACATGATCATCGGTGTTACGGAAGGCTATTCCAAGAGCCTGGAAATTCAGGGTGTTGGTTACCGTGCTGCTAAACAGGGCAAGGCCATCAGCTTTACGCTCGGCTTCTCCCATCCCTGCGTCATGGAACCGCCCGAAGGCATCACCTTTGATGTTCCTGGTCCGAGCCAGATCGTTGTATCCGGTATCGACAAGGAAAAAGTGGGTGCTGTTGCCGCTGAAATCCGTAGCCTGCGTGCTCCTGAACCTTATAAAGGCAAAGGGATCCGTTACGTTGGCGAACATATCATCCGCAAGGTTGGTAAAGCGGGCGCCAAAGGCAAGAAGTAATTTCTAGAAGGAAGGAGTGAATCTCTTGCTGAACAAGAAAGATAAGAACGCTGCACGTCAGAAACGTCACGTGCGCATGCGCAGAAATATTGTGGGTACTGCTGAAAGACCCCGTTTTAACGTATATCGCTCCCTGAGCAACATCTATGCTCAGATCATCAACGATGAAACCGGCGAAACCCTCGTCGCTGCTTCCACGGTTGAAAAGGCCAACAAAGAAAACTACGGCGGCAACATCGAAGCAGCCAAGGTTGTTGGTGCTGAAATCGCCAAGAAAGCCCTTGAAAAAGGGATCAAGACCGTTGTGTTTGACCGTGGTGGTTACCTGTACCATGGCCGCGTAGCTGCTCTTGCAGAAGCTGCTCGCGAAGCTGGCCTGGAATTTTAACAGAGGGAGGACATTTAAGTGGCTAATTTTGAAAAACAAGATGACGGCTTCAAAGAAAGAGTCGTCTTCATTAACCGCGTAGCTAAAGTCGTCAAAGGCGGACGTCGTTTCTCCTTCTCTGCTTTGGTTGTTGTCGGCGACGAAAATGGCAAAGTTGGCATGGGCATGGGCAAAGCTGCCGAAGTGCTGAAGCATCCGTAAGGGTGTGGAAGATGCCAAGAAGAACCTCATCACGGTTCCGATGAAGGCTCCACCATTCCTCATGAATCATCGGCATCTTTGGTGCTGGCCGCGTCCTTCTGAAACCGGCTGCCCCTGGTACCGGTGTTATCGCCGGCGGCCCGGTCCGTGCCGTCCTGGAACTGGCTGGTGTCAAAGACATCCTCACCAAATCCCAGGGAACTTCCAACCCGAACAACGTTGTTCGCGCAACGCTGGAAGGCCTGAAGCTCCTGAAAATGCTGCAGATGTTGCTGCCCTGCGCGGTAAGACTGTAGAAGAATTGTTAGGCTAAGGAGGACAGCGAGATGGCACAAGTTAAAATCACGCTTACCCGTAGCTTGATTGGTTATCCGAAAGACCAGCGCGCAACCGTTAAGGCCCTGGGCTTGGGTAAGATCCGTACCAGTGTTGTAAAAGAAGATAGTGCTTCCCTCCGTGGTATGCTCCACAAGGTTGCACATCTTGTTGAAGTCGAAGAAGTCAAGGCTTAAGGAGGGCTTGCGATGTATCTGCATGAATTAGCACCCGCTCCTGGCTCCAAGAAATCCCGCGTCCGTGTTGGCCGTGGTCTTGGTTCCGGACTGGGCAAGACATCCGGTAAAGGCCAAAAAGGTCAGAAATCCCGTAGTGGCGGGGTAAAGCGTCCTGGATTCGAAGGTGGCCAGAAGCCGTTATACCTGCGTCTGCCGAAACGCGGTTTCTACAATAAATTCGGCGCTCATTACACCGTTGTAAATGTCGAGGAACTGAATCGCTTTGACGACGGCGCAGTGGTCGATCCTGTATCCCTTATCGAAGAAGGTATCGTCAAGAACGTCCGCGACGGTATCCGCATCCTCGGTAACGGCGAACTTACGAAGAAGCTCACCGTCAAGGCTTGTGGCTTCAGCAAGACCGCAGAGGAAAAGATCGTTGCTGCCGGCGGTAAGTAGAGGTGATCTAATTGGCTTCAGCCCTTGATAACCTGATGCAGGCTACAGAACTCCGAAAGAAGTTGTCTTTTACACTTGCGATGTTCATAGTATTCAGGGCTGGAACGCAAATCCCCGTTCCGGGGGTCAACGCAGCATGATCGAACAGCTTTTCAATAACGGGAACCTGTTCGGGCTGCTCGACTTGTTCTCCGGCGGCGCACTCAGCAAATTTTCAATATTTGCTATGAGCATTACTCCTTATATCAATGCGTCGATCATCACTCAGCTTTTGACCGTGGTCATCCCGACCTTGGAAGAATGGTCCAAGGAAGGAGCGGAGGGCGCCAAAAGATCAACAAGATCAACCGCTACGCAGCCGTTGTTCTTGGTGTGATCCAGGCAATCGGCATGGCCTATGGCCTCCGCGTTGCCGTCAATAACCCGACTTTCTTCTCCTACCTCACCATTGTCGTCTCCCTGACGGCAGGTACGATTCTCCTCATGTGGATCGGTGAGCAAATTACGGCGCGAGGGATCGGAAACGGGATCTCGCTGATCATTTCGCTGGTATCATTTCAAGGCTTCCGAGTGGAATGGCCGTTATGTACCGGTACTTACAAGCCGGAACCATCAACATCTTCAATCTCCTGATTTTCGCCGTCCTGGCCGTACTCATGGTGATGTTTGTCGTAGCGATCACCGTCGCTTACCGCAAGATTCCCGTCCAGTACGCCAAGCGCGTTGTTGGGCGCAAGATGTACGGTGGCCATACGACCTATATTCCGCTTAAGGTCAACCAAGCCGGTGTCATGCCTATCATCTTCGCCTCTTCCGTATTGATGTTTCCTGTAACGATTGCCCAGTTCATCCAGGTTCCCTGGGTGCAGAAGGTAGCCAGCTATCTCCAATGGGGCACTCCGCTGCAGACAACACTGTACGTACTGCTCATCCTGTTCTTTACTTACTTCTATACGGCAGTAAGCCTCAACATCCCTGAGATGTGCGACAACATCAAGAAGTATGGCGGGTTCATCCCGGGCCTCGTCCTGGCAAGCCGACCATTGCTTACCTTGATAAGATCATGAACAGGATCACCTTGCAGGGGCCGTATTCCTCGCCTTCATTGCGGTGATGCCAAACATCATCGTGTGGCTGACGGGAATCTCCGGCATCTACTTTGGCGGTACGGCACTCCTCATCGTTGTTGGTGTTGCCCTCGATACGATGAAGCAGGTTGAATCCATGGTACTGATGCGTCATTACCAAGGCTTCATGAATAGGAGAGAAAATATGCATATTCTTTAATGGGACCTCCCGGCGCAGGCAAGAACCCAAGCAGAAAAATTAGTTGCCGACTTCCCAATTCCCCATATTTCCACGGGAGATATGTTCCGTGCGGCTGTGAAAAATGGAACGGAACTGGGCAAGGAAGCCAAGAAATATATGGACGCCGGCGGACTGGTGCCCGACGAAGTACCATTGGAATCGTACGGGAACGCCTGAGCCAGCCGGACTGTGTCAAAGGATTCATCCTGGATGGATTCCCACGCACGAAGGAACAGGCTGCTGCTCTTGATGACATCCTGAAGGACCTCAAGATCGAGCTTGACGCCGCTGTGAACATTGCTGTTCCCGACGCCGACCTTGTCAGCCGCGTAACGGGCCGCCGCATCTGCAAGGCTGTGGCGCAACCTTCCATGTCACCTTCAATCCCCCCAAAAAGGAAAATGTCTGTGACAAATGCGGCGGATCCCTCTACCAGCGGGATGATGACAAGGAAACGACTGTAAAGAAACGTTTGGAAGCGTATCATAGCCAAACAGCTCCTCTGATTGCGTATTACAAAGCTGCCGGCGTGTACAAGGAAATCGATGGCACCCAGCCCATTGACAAGGTCTATGCTACGTTGTCAAGGCTGTAAAGGGTAAGTAAGGAGCAGGATTGTGTCGAAACAAGATGCTATTGAAGTAGAAGGTACGGTCCTTGAATCCCTGCCTAATGCCATGTTCCGGGTCAAACTGGAAAATGACCACGAAATCCTTGCCCACATTTCTGGCAAAATACGTATGAACTTTATTAAGATCCTCCCTGGCGATAAGGTTACCGTCGAACTGACGCCTTATGACCTCAACCGGGGCCGGATTACTTATCGGTTTAAATAAGAGGATTGGCAAGAGGAGGTTCAGCAACAATGAAAGTTAGACCGTCTGTAAAACGCATTTGCGAAAAATGCAAGATCATTAAGCGCAAAGGCCGCGTTATGGTCATTTGCGAAAACCCGAAACATAAACAAAGACAAGGTTAAGAAGGAGGTGCTTTGAATAATGCTCGTATCGCCGGTGTAGATTTGCCGAGAGATAAGCGTGTTGAATATGCTCTGCCGTATATTTACGGTATTGGCCTGACCCTTTCCCGCGAAATCCTGGAAAAGACTGGGATCAACCCGGATACCCGTGTCCGTGACCTGACGGAAGCTGAAATCGCAAAGCTTCGTGAGCTCCTGGATCACGAATATAAAGTAGAAGGTGACCTCCGCCGTGAGGAATCCCTGAACATCAAGCGTCTGGTGGAAATTGGCTGCTATCGTGGCCGTCGCCACAGAGCAGGTCTGCCTGTTCGTGGTCAGAACACCAAGAACAACGCCCGTACTCGCAAAGGCCCCAAGAACGTTGGCGGCAAGAAGAAATAATCGTAAGGAGGGATCAGACGAGTGGCTGGTAAGAAAGTTGTCCGTAACAAACGGAAAGTAAGCAAAAACATTGAAGCTGGTGTGGCACATATTCGTTCCACCTTTAATAACACCATCGTAACGATTTCCGATACGACCGGTGCAGTCCTCAGCTGGGCATCCGCAGGCGGCATGGGCTTCCGCGGTTCCCGTAAGAGCACTCCCTTCGCAGCTCAGATGGCTGCTGAAACGGCTGCCAAAGCCGCTATGGAACATGGCCTGAAGAGAATCGAAGTCTTCGTCAAGGGCCCGGGTGCTGGCCGTGAAGCCGCAATCCGTGCACTGCAGGCCGCAGGTCTCGAAGTTGAATCCATCAAGGACGTAACTCCGATCCCGCATAACGGCTGCCGTCCGCCTAAACGCAGAAGAGTATAATGGAGGTGAAGTGTTAGATGGCTATTGATAAGACTCCTGTTCTGAAAAGATGCAGATCCTTGGGCATGTCTCCGGCTTTCGTCGGTGTGATGAAGGAATCTCACCGTCAGCCGAAACGTCAGTTCAAGAAGAAGAGCGAATACGGTATGCAGCTGGCTGAAAAACAGAAAGCCAAGTTCATCTATGGCGTTCTGGAAAACAGTTCCGCGGCTACTATGAAAAAGCAAAGAAAATGGAAGGCATCGCTGGTACCAACCTGCTGATCCTTCTGGAACGCAGACTGGACAACGTTGTGTACCGTCTGGGTCTTGCTCGTACGCGCCGTCAGGCTCGTCAGCTCGTTACCCATGGTCACATTGCCGTAAACGGCAAGCGCCTGGACATCCCCTCTGCGCTCGTCAAAGCCGGTGATGTTGTTTCCGTTATGGAAGGAAGCCGCAGCTCCGCTTACTTCAAAGGTATGGCAGAAACCCTCGGCAAGAGCGCTGTTCCTGCTTGGATCTCTGTGGACGGACAGAACCTCAGCGGAAAGGTTGACCGTCTGCCTGTTCGTGATGAAATCGATGTTCCTATCGAAGAACAGCTCATCATCGAACTGTACTCCAAGTAATCTTATACTGTTCTCCACAATAGATACTGCGTATTGTGGTAATGCGCAAAAGGAGGCTTCCGCATGAAGGAAATTGAAAAACCGAGCCTTGTTATCGACGAAATTTCCCCTGATGGACGATACGGAAGTTTGTCTGGGAACCTTTGGAACGTGGATACGGTATTACCTTAGGCAACAGCCTGCGTCGTGTGCTCCTGTCCTCTGTCCGGCATGGCCGTCACGGGAATCAAGATGATGGTGTGCTCCATGAGTTCTCCACCATCGAGGGGGTACGGGAAGACGTCGCAGATATCGTTTTAAATATCAAAGCCTTGTGCTTCAAGGTGAACCTGGATGACCAGGCACCTATGAACCAAGACTTCCTATATCAAGAAGTCCGGCGAAGGTGAAGTGACCGGTGCCGACATCATTACCGACCAGGATACGGAAGTTCTGAATCCGGAGCTGCACATTGCAACCCTCGACAAGAACGCCAACCTGAATATGGAAATCTATGTCGATATCGGACGCGGCTACGTCTCAGCTGATAAGAACAAATCCAAGGATCAGCCATTGGATTCATTCCTGTCGACTCCATCTATCTCCGATCACGCGCGTCAAGTTTGGTGTCACCGATACTCGTGTCGACAACGTCACCAACTATGACCGCCTGACCCTGGAAGTTTGGACCGACGGCAGCTTGGGACCGGATGAAGCCGTGACGAGTGCTGCTGAAATCCTGATCAACTACCTGGCCCTCTTCAAGACCACCAATGTTCCAAAATCCAGGGGAGCGAAGAAAGTGGCAAACCCGATGAGGAAGGAACGAAATCGTCCGTGCTCCAGATGTCCATTGACGATCTGGACCTCACCGTCCGTTCCAACAATTGCCTCAGACGGCCGGCATCAACACGGTAGAGGATATCATCAACAAGACGGAAGACGACTCATTTGCGTCCGTAACCTCGGAAGCAAATCCTTGGAAGAAGTCAAGAATAAGATTGAGGAACTGGGCCTTCACCTGCGCAGCTCCGACGAAGAATAATAGGAGGAAGACGAAACATGGCATACAGAAAATTGGGCCGCAGCTCCAGCAACCGGAAAGCGCTGTTCCGTAGCGTCCTGACCGCCTTCTTCAAAAACGAGAGAATTGAGACCACTGAAACCAAAGCCAAGGAAATCAGCGGTCTGGCAGAAAAACTCATTACGACGGCCAAAACCGATGATCTGGCTAGCCGCCGTAAGTTCTGGCCTTCCTCGTAGATGAAGAAGCCACGAAGAAACTCTTCGAAGTCATTGCCCCGAAATACAAGGAACGCAATGGCGGTTACACCCGCATCTACAAGACCAGCCCTCGCCGCGGCGATGCTGCTGATATGGCCATTCTGGAACTCATCTGATTGGGTCTCAAGGCATAAAAACAACCCCTGCAGCCATAAAAAGCTGCAGGGGTTGTTTTTTACCTTTTAACAGGACAGCAACCGGTTCTTAGCGGGCAGCCCAGGATTCGATGGCCTTCCAGTAAGGTCCGTCCAGTTTGTCCTTGACCATCCGATATAACCAGCCAATCGTCCTTCCCTTGAGATAGGTGCGATATTGGTCTTCGGCCCCTTTCATGACCTCACTGATCAGGCAGGGACATTCCGAAAAGGAAGGCGGCAATTCGTGCGGATCCACAATGGCCATATGCTGCCTGATTTCGGCACATTGAAACCGATAATGGGGCCCTCGATGGCCTCCACGACATCCCAAAACGTAATCTCATCAGCTTCCCTGGAAAGGCGATAGCTCCCTTGACACCGGGAACCGCAGATACAAGTCCTTTTTTCCTAAGCTTCATGAAGATCTTTGACAGATACGTCTCTGAAATGCCTTGGAATGCAGCCATCTCCTTGATGCCGATGGACCGGGACGTCGTGGGAATGGCTAAATAGATCAAACAGTGGAGCGCATATTCAACGCCGACAGAAATTGACATAGTGAGTTGTCCTCCCTCCCAAAGGGATGTTTCTTTTCGCTAGCCCCTAACCGGGGTCCTTTTCATATGGTACGTCACAAGGAGGGGATTTCGTCAATATTACAGATATAATATATCTGTAATATTTTAGGAAAATATAATTGACTCAATGTTTATAGAGATGATATACTTTAATCACGGAGTTAATCTATCCATAATAAAAAGGAGGACGCAATCATGCTGCCTAAAAAATTTTTTCGACGTACTAAACCATGAAGGAGTCGTAACGGTCATTTCCTGGGGAGATACAGAAGAACCCCATTTTGCCAATACCTGGAATTCCTATCTGGTCATTACGGAAGATGAACGGATCCTGATCCCTGCTTATGGGTTCCGTGTCACGGAAAGAAATGTCAATCGAGTAGGGAAAATCAAGATGTCTCTTGGCTCCAAGGAAGTCAAGTACAAAGACTATCAGGGAACGGGATTCTATCTTGAAGGCACGGCCCGCTTCCTATCGGAAGGACCTGACTATGACCGCATGAAGGAAAAATATGATTTCCTGACCCGCGTACTTGAAATCACGCCCACTTTGTACAGCAAAAATTTGATCAAGGCAAAGAAAAATAAAACGGGCCGCCTGCCTCTAAAGAGGACGGGCGGCCTGTTTTCGGAAGGAAATATCAATCGTGAGGGGAACCGTGCGTTTGGCCTTTCATGGCATACGAAGGCAATGATGAGGCGCGGTCCCAAACCGTCCCTTCTTCAAAGGGTGGGGACCGAATTCATCCGCCCTTACACATGTTCTTCGGCTTTCCGATTTCACTCCCCTCTTATACTTTGGAGCAAAAATCGCTCCGATTCTCCAGCACTACATCTCTCCATTGCATCCATAAAAAAGGAATCAAGCAATGGAGGCATATCGTGGTAGAGACTCGGCGCGGTTTGGCGCCTAGTCAAAAAGTTGGAAACCTAGCGGTCTCATCCTTTTTTCTGATACACCCTTTCCCCACCCACAAAGGTCATCTTCACGTCAAACTTCTCGTCAAAGATGGTCATGTCAGC
>ENA-OQHP01000307-OQHP01000307.1-human-gut-metagenome-genome-assembly--contig:-NODE-307-length-16179-cov-3.252866_pt1 | contig 16179 bp, 20 predicted proteins | sample MGYA00242563_ERZ504717 | MGnify/ENA primary metagenome ERZ504717 (study PRJEB26092, sample SAMD00036212) | human gut metagenome | host: Homo sapiens | study: EMG produced TPA metagenomics assembly of... | reverse complement strand
CCAACGCATCATAAGTGGACTTAAAGGACAAGATCGCCACTTCGGGCGTGGAGACGGTGAACAGTGAAATGTTTGCCAATCCGGGCAATACGGAATTCATGACGAGGCTGTCGCCGCACTCACCATGCTGGGATTCGCACAAGCCGCATCACAAAGGTAGTGGCTGCCATACTGAAAGAGGAGCCTGCCGCCCCGGTAGAAAAAGTGATCAAGCTGGCCTTGAAGCGATTGTAAGGGCCGTACATGAAACAAGGAACACGGACAATGCGGACTTTGGGGAGGTTCTCTTCAGGATCCGCATTGTTTGTGTTCCCATCCACATCACTTCTCTTCCTCCTGTTCCTGCATTTTGCGGGTTACAAACTCTATTTTCAAGTTCGCTTCTTTCTTATCTTTACGGATTTGTTCCATGCCGGACAGGATGCGCGCCAACTCCGTCAATTCTGCAATCGCCTTACGGTCATTGGGTTGCATAGCCGTTTTATAAGTACGATCTCCGATAAACTGAAGTTGGATATTCTTATCTTTGTTCGCTACAATAAAAGCGATAACGCCGCCGTCTTCCCCCATCTTGTAATCGGCCTTCTCGATTGCACGGCCCAAGTCAGTGGTTTCATAGCTGTCTTTCGAGGCGGGAGTTTCGGCAAAGGTATCCCCCACACTCACTTTCACCGCCGTGTGATGCAACGTGCCGCCAGCACAATAAATAGAGGTAAGGGACATTTCCCCCTGCTCGTTCACTTGCCCGCGCAAGAATGAACGGCCTATATTCTTTTCTACTGTCTGGGTGGGATAAAAATAGTTACCCACCTCCTGATATGCAGTATCTTTCTCAAGAACAAAATTACCCTTGACGGAATCCAGCTGAGCTTGTTTCACCACCATCATGCTATCCAGGTAAATCAGACTTTTCCGCTGTTCTTTCAAATCCACCTGCTGCATCAGCTTGACTCCCTGTTTTCTGGCTTCAAACGCTTTCGGATAAAGGATGCGGATACTGTCTATCTGCAATTTGGCCTCATTAAAGTTCTCTTTTTCTAAAGCCGCTTCGGCCTTACGCAAATTTTCTTGCGCTTTCTTCTCGCCGCCATCATCACAACCGGCCAGCAACAAGGCAAATAATGCTACTAATCCTATCTTTTTCATGTACTTGATCGTTTTATATGCAGGCAAAAATACAATTTAATTGCGTGATTTCTCCTTATCCTGCGCAAAAAATCGTAAATTTGCCCCTCTTTAAGATGAATATGGAACTAAAAGAACACTTTAATAATAAGATATTCAAGTTAATCTCCGAAACGGCAGACGAACTGGGATTGGAATGTTACGTTGTAGGAGGTTATGTACGAGATATATTCCTGAAGCGTCCCTCGAAGGATATAGATGTAGTCGTAGTAGGGAGCGGAATTGAAATGGCACAGCCTCGGCAGGAAGCTGGGACGTGGGGCACACGTTTCTGTTTTAAAAACTTCGGTACGGCACAAGTTAAATACCATGACACGGAAGTGGAATTTGTCGGTGCCCGTAAAGAGTCGTACAGCCATGACAGCCGCAAGCCTGTAGTAGAGGACGGCACCTTGGAGGATGACCAAAACCGGCGCGATTTCACGATCAATGCCATGGCAGTGTGCCTGAACAAAGCACGTTTCGGTGAACTGGTAGATCCTTTTAACGGGCTGGACGATTTGAAAGAGAGAACTATCCGTACACCGCTGGACCCGGACATCACTTTCAGTGACGATCCGCTCCGCATGATGCGTTGTGTCCGGTTTGCCACACAACTGAACTTCTATATTGACGACACCACTTTCGAAGCACTGTCACGCAACAAGGAACGCATTCATATTATCTCCAAAGAGCGCATCGCCGACGAGTTGAACAAGATCCTGCTCGCCCCCATACCGTCCAAAGGCTTTATAGAACTGGACCGCTGCGGACTGCTGCCTTTGATTTTCCCCGAACTGGTGGCGCTGCAAGGAGTGGAAACCCGGAACGGGCGTGCCCATAAAGACAACTTCTATCATACCCTGGAAGTTGTGGACAATATTTCCAAACATACCGACAACCTATGGCTGCGTTGGGCTACGCTGTTGCATGATATAGGCAAGCCACGTACCAAACGCTGGGAGCCACGTATAGGATGGACTTTCCATAATCATAACTTTATCGGTGAGAAAATGGTTCCGGATCTCTTCCGCAAGATGAAACTGCCCATGAATGAGAAGATGAAATATGTCCAAAAGTTGGTCAGCCTGCACATGCGCCCCATTGTTATCGCAGATGATGTAGTAACCGATTCCGCCGTGCGACGTCTGCTTTTTGAAGCCGGAGATGATATTGACGACTTGATGATGCTGTGCGAAGCGGACATCACTTCAAAAATGAAGCACGAAAACAAAAATTCCTGGATAACTTCAAACTGGTACGCCAGAAGCTGAAAGACCTGGAAGAAAAAGACCGGATACGCAATTTCCAACCTCCGGTAGACGGAGAAGAAATTATGCGGATATTCGACCTGCAGCCCTGCCGTGAAATAGGCAGTCTGAAAAGTTCTATCAAGGATGCCATACTGGATGGAATCATCCCTAATGAGCATGATGCTGCTTTAGAACACATGTTGAAGAAAGCAAAAAGCATGGGATTAACTCCAAAAAACTTATAAGAAATTGACCATACACTATACCAAAGGAGAAGAGTGGGCCAATACCCTGTCACATGGCGTTGGTATCCTGATAGGTATCGCCGGCGGCGGTTATCTGTTGCTTACTGCCATGAAAAGTGGCAATCCGTGGGCAACAGGCGGCATGTGGCTCTATCTATTCGGTATGCTGTCTTCCTATATCAGCTCCACCTGGTATCATGCCAGCAAACCATCTCCTCACCGCGAAGTGTTGCGCAAATTCGATCATGCTTCGATTTATCTGCATATCGCAGGCAGCTATTCCCCCATCATGCTGATAGCCTTGCGGGAAGCAGATTATTGGGGATGGGGAATTCTTAGTTTCGTATGGCTATGCGCCCTCGCCGGGATCATTCTATGTTTTTGTAACCTGAAAGAACATAGCAACCTGGAAACAATTTGCTATATAGCCATGGGATGCAGCATTTTTGTAGGTTTCAAGCCGCTCTGCCAACATGTGCCTCCCGCTTTTATTTATTGGTTAATCGGTGAAGGAGTGTCTTACATCACCGGAGCTGTTTTTTATTCCTTCCCCAAATTGCCCTATATGCACTCTGTTTTCCATCTGTTCGTATTAGGAGGAACGGTCTGCCACATGATGGTATTGTGGTACATTTTATAACCTTCCCATCTTCAATAAGTTATCCGTTTTGGAAAACTTTTATCCATTTTTTAAATAGAAAGTTTCCCAAAATGTTATACCTTTGCAGCTGTCCGACAAGGTGAAGTTAACCACTTCCAAGAGGGAATGCCGTGAAAATCAGCAACAGTACGCTGCTGTAATTCTCGTAGAGCTGAAACAATATGCACTACAAAACCATTTGCGGGAAGGCGTTTTAAGGGAGAGATAAGTCAGAAAACCTGCCTGGAAGGACAGCCAAGTTTTTTAAATTAACAATTAATTTTTCAAACAATGAATTACGCTGAGATTTGTATTATTAAGCGTGATGGAAAGCGGGAAGACTTTTCCATCAGTAAAATTAAAAATGCAATCGGCAAGGCATTCCATGCCTCCGGAATTGACAATGAAGACAAACTGATTGCTGAAATTACCATGCGGGTTATCAGCAATTTCGTATCTCCAACCATCAGTGTGGAAGAGATTCAGGATCTGGTAGAAAAGGAACTGATGAAAGTACGTCCCGAAGTGGCCAAGAAATATATTATTTATCGCGAATGGCGGAATACGGAACGCGACCGTAAAACGCAAATGAAGCACATCATGGACGGCATTGTAGCCATCGACAAAAATGATGTCAACCTGAGCAATGCCAACATGTCCAGCCATACTCCCGCCGGACAGATGATGACTTTTGCCTCGGAAGTTACTAAAGATTATACCTATAAATACCTGTTGCCTAAAAAATATGCCGAAGCACATCAGTTGGGCGACATACATATACATGATTTGGATTACTATCCCACCAAGACTACCACTTGTATCCAATATGACCTGGATGACTTGTTCGAACGCGGCTTCCGCACTAAAAACGGAAGTATCCGTACTCCACAGTCCATTCAAAGTTATGCCACTCTGGCCACCATCATATTCCAGACAAACCAGAACGAGCAACACGGCGGACAGGCTATTCCCGCCTTCGACTTCTTTATGGCGGAAGGGGTACGGAAGACATTTCGCAAACATCTGAAAACTTTAACCGAGTTTTATATAGAAGTAGAGGGAAAAGAACCCGGAACAGAGGCTCTCAAGAAAATTGAAGAGAAAGCATACGCCATGACACGCAAAGATACACATCAGGCCATGGAAGGATTCATCCACAACCTGAACACCATGCATTCGCGAGGGGGAAATCAAGTCGTGTTCAGTTCCATCAATTATGGAACAGACACTTCTCCCGAAGGCCGCATGGTCATAGAGGAACTGCTGAAAGCTACCATCGAAGGCCTGGGTACCCGTGGCGAAGTACCGGTCTTCCCCATACAGATATTCAAGGTTAAAGACGGAGTATCTTATTCCGAAGAGGACTATAAGAAAGCCATGGAAAACTTCGAAGCGGCACTGGAAGGCAAAATGGAATTCCAAGCTCCCAATTTCGACTTGTTTCTGAAAGCCTGCCGTACCACCGCAAAAGCCTTGTTCCCTAATTTTATGTTTTTGGATACTCCTTATAACAAAAATGAGAAATGGGATATCAAGGACCTAAACGTTACCGCTATGAACTGGCAACTATGGGATGCCGTACCCGCGTATACGAAAATATAGCAGGTGAAAAAAGTTCATTAGGACGTGGCAACCTGTCATTCACCACCATGAATATGCCCCGGCTGGCCATCGAAGCACGCATCAAGGCAGAAGTCTGGAAGAGTCAGGCAAGAAAGAGGCCATAGAAAGAAAAGCAAAAGAAATATTCATGGAAAGTGTACATGCTTTGTCCGAACTGATTGCCGAACAATTGTATGCACGCTACCAGTATCAACGTACAGCCCTGGCACGCCAGTTCCGTTCATGATGGGGAATGATGTGTGGAAAGGCGGAGGAAAACTTTCGCCCAACGACCAGGTGGGGGATGTATTGCGTCAAGGCACATTAGGGATAGGCTTTATCGGCGGACACAATGCCATGATGGCTCTTTATGGAGAAGGTCACGCACATAGCCAGAAAGCATGGGATACATTATTCGAAGCCGTTACGGAAATGAATAAAGTGGCAGACGAATACAAACAGAAATATCAGTTGAATTTCTCCGTACTTGCCACTCCTGCCGAAGGACTTTCCGGACGCTTCACCCGTATGGACCGCCGCAAATACGGCATCATTCCCGGCGTGACGGACAATGACTATTATGTAAACTCTTTCCACGTAGATGTAAAAGAGCCCATCACCATCACCGAGAAGATAAAACGGGAAGCTCCTTTCCACGCCATTACCCGCGGAGGGCATATCACTTACGTGGAACTGGACGGAGAAGCTCAGAAAAATGTAAAAGCCATAGCCAAGATTGTAAAAGTAATGCATGACGAAGGCATTGGATACGGTTCCATCAACCATCCTGTTGATACTTGTCAGGCTTGCGGTTACAAAGGAGTCATTTACGACAAGTGCCCTGTTTGCCAGAGCGAGAATATAATGCGAATGCGTCGCATTACCGGGTATTTGACAGGCGACCTCAGCACTTGGAATTCAGCCAAGCGTGCTGAAGAACGTGACCGGGTAAAGCATGGATAATCAGCATGAACTTGTTATTTACCTATCCTGAAACAATAGTCGACGGTGAAGGCATCCGCTATTCCATCTATCTGGCCGGATGCCGTCACCATTGTCGCGGTTGCCAGAATCCCGAATCCTGGAATCCATCGGCAGGCACTCCGCTCACACCGGAAAAATAGAAAAAATGATCTGCGAAATAAATGCCAATCCATTATTGGACGGAATCACCTTTTCCGGTGGAGATCCACTTTATCATCCCCAAGAATTCCTGGCTCTGGTCAAACAGATCAAAGAAGCTACCGGACAAAACATCTGGTGTTATACTGGATATACATTTGAACAGATACAAAACGATGAAATGTTAAAACCGATACTGGATTATGTGGATGTTATAGTAGACGGACGATTTGAGCCGGATTTGTACTCTCCTTACTTGGAATTTCGGGGCAGCAGTAATCAACGCATCATCCGTGTGCGATAACGCTAAAAGAAATAAAAAAGGGGTATTTTCTTGATATATATCATGAATTCACCCTTTTTTATGTTTTTCAGCATATATTTACTTGCTAATTTCAAGAAAAGCCGTACCTTTGCAATGTGGTTGTGAAACCAAATATTAAGTTAATAAAGAAAAGAACAAAATTAGGTATTAAGTATTAAGGTAAAGATTTTAATTTAAGGTATTAGATTTAGGTAAAGAAAGATTGATTTAGAAAGGTATTAGTAGTAAGATTTAAGGTAATTAGAAAAAGAAAGTTTTCAGGAGATTAGTTTTATAGGTATTAAAAGAGTTGTTTTTTTTAGGTACAAGAGAGAGAGGATAACACAACTGAGACGAGAAAGATGAAAAGAACCCCATAATGGAGGGGGGTTCTTCAGGATGTGAGCGGGTTTGATAAAAACTTTCGCTCTTTTTTTATGTCTTTTTTTCACCACGGGAGAGAAACAATATAAAAACGCAGATTTCCGCAAAGACGATTGATTCAATCTTTGCGGAAATCCGTGCCTATCGGCATTGTTATAAAAATGCCGTGTCCTTTTCTGTCATGCAGACCTAGAACAAGAATCGCATGATATCATTAAGTTCGCCCAAATGAGCAAGGCAAACAGTAAAACATACCTACCATCTGTGCATATTCCATAAACTTGTCACTCGGCTTACGGCGGGCAATGATTTCATAAAGCAGGAATAATACATGTCCGCCATCCAATGCCGGAATAGGCAGAATATTCATAAACGCAAGAATGATTGACAGAAAAGCAGTCATTTCCCAAAAACGATGCCAATCCCATACTTTCGGAAAAATACTTCCTATCGTTCCAAAACCACCTACGCTCTTGGCTCCTTCCTTAGTGAACACATATTTCATATCGTTCACATATCCCTTCAACGTATTTACCCCCAATTGCACCCCGGCAGGAAAAGATTCAAAGAAACCAAATTCACGGGTTGTTTCTTTATAATCAGCCAATGAAGAGAATGTTGCGCCCACTCTAAACAAAGAGTCTGTACGCACCGTCACGGTGTCACGCAGTCCGTTACGCGAATATACCATTTGTAGAGAAGCATCTTTATCTCCTGTAGCTTCCGCATCAGCCTGCATATTATCCAGTTTTTCCACCAATGCATTCCATGAGTTCAACCTCTCGCCATTGACCGCGACCAGACTATCTCCCTTCTGTATACCGGCCTTATCCAAGCCACCGCCCGGTATCACCGAGTCAACGACATTAGGAACTAACGCCGTAACAAACATCGGATCATCCTTTGCTATATCCAACAAGCTGATCTCAGGCATATATACTTCGGCTTCCTTTCCGTCGCGCAATACAGTCACTGTACGTGCCTCAGCAATATCACGAAGCATATCCACCCCGAAACGCTCCAATGGTTTTTCATCTGCACGAAGAAGAATATCACCGTCACGGAAACCTATTTCCCGGGCACGCTCATTAAATTTCATACCATGAGTCATGTCTTGCAGCGATACAAAAGAATCTCCCCAATGGAATAAAATCATGGAATAGATGAAGATAGCCAGCAAGAAATTCATCAAGACACCACCCACCATGATAAGCAGACGCTGCCAAGCCGGTTTTGAACGAAATTCCCATGGCTTAGCAGGCTGTTTCATCTGCTCGGTATCCATAGACTCGTCTATCATACCCGAAATTTTCACATATCCCCCCAAAGGCACCCAGCCAATACCATATTCCGTATCACTGTTCTTCGGTTTGAATTTGAACAAAGAAAACCACGGATCAAAAAATATGTAGAACTTCTCTACTCTTACTTTAAAAAGACGTGAAAAAAGAAAATGTCCTCCCTCATGAATAATGACCAATAATGAAAGGCTCATTATCAATTGAAGAGCACGAATCAAAAATGTTTCCATCTAACTATTTACTATTTTATAATTTATAATTAACATAATTCTCTGCCAACTACCATTAAGATGACAAAAGGGACAACGCTACCGACGCGCCTCAGCATCAGTATCCACATAGTCTTCATAAGTCGGTTCCTTGATATAAGCAACTTTACCCATAGTCTGTTCTATGACATCACTCATACCCAGGAAAGATATTTTGTCTTTCAGGAAAGCATCCACCACCACTTCATTAGCTGCATTCACTATACAGGGCATATTTCCGGCCCGATACAAAGCCTCGTATGCCAATGCCAAATTACGAAAACGTTTGGTATCAGGCTGTTCAAAAGTCAGGTCTGTTATACGGGCAAAATCCAACCGCTCGAAAGAAGATTTCACGCGCTCCGGATACGAAAAAGCATATTGAATAGGCAAACGCATATCGGCATGCCCAACTGTGCTTTCACGGCCCCATCCTCAAACTGCACCATAGAATGAATGACAGATTGTGGATGAACTACCACTCAATTTGCTCCGGACGCATTCCGAATAACCATTTAGCCTCAATCACTTCAAACCCTTTGTTCATCATGGAAGCCGAATCAATGGTTATCTTCGCTCCCATCTCCAATTGGGATGCTTCAAAGCTTGTGCTTTGGTCACTGTTTGCAACTGCTCCATGGTATAAGTACGGAACGGCCCTCCTGAAGCTGTCAAGATCACTTCTCCAACCGGTTATTTATTTCCAGACACTGGAAGATAGCCGAATGCTCCGAATCCACGGGAAGTACAGGTGTATGGTACTGATTTGCCAGTGCATTAATCAACTCCCCGGCTACAACCAGTGTTTCTTTATTAGCCAAAGCAATAGCTTTACCTGCCTTTATCGCATTTATAGTAGGACGCAATCCGGCATAACCTACCATAGAAGCCAGTACAATGTCAATAGGTTGTGATTCCACAATTTGAGAGAGCGCATCCGCTCCTGCATATACTTTGACAGGCAGATCACTCAGCGCCTCTTTCAATTGAAGGTATTTTTCCTCATTGGCTATCACTACCGCCTCGGGCATGAACTTACGGGCTTGTTCTACCAATAAATCGACCCTGTTATTGGCTGTCAACGCATAGACCTCATATAAATCTGGATGTTCCTCTATTACCTGTAAAGCTTGTGTACCGATAGAGCCGGTAGAACCTAATATCGCTATTTGTTTTTTCATAATGTTGTTAAAATACAATGTATTTTGAGGGATCAATCGCACGTCCCTTATGCCATAATTCGAAATGCAGATGCGGTCCGGTAGTTTTTTCACCGGTATTTCCTACCAATGCAATAGCTTCACCACCTTTCACCGGATCTCCTTCTTTCTTTAATAACGAACCGCAATGTTTATACACCGACACAAAATCCTGTCCATGCTGTATCTGAATAACATAACCGGTTTCTGCCGTATAAGTAGACAAAATCACTGTCCCATCCAATGTTGCCAACACACTTTCATTTGGATTAGCGACAATGTCCACACCGTAATGCCTGTTCTCCAAGTCAAAATTAGATGACATCATGCCCCGTGTAGGACGATAGAATATCAATCCGGAAGCGGCATTATTATCATCAACAGCCGTCAGATTATATCGTTCCGATTCTTCATATTGCTTGCGAAACTCTTCTTCCTGCCTGGTACGTTCCATCAAAGAATCAGAACGAAGAATGGTCAGAGAGTCGATAGATTGGACTGTATCAGCTTTTACTTTCCCGCTAAATATATCCTGAATGTTCATGATATACATATTCTGCCTCGTCACCACTTGTTGTAATGAATCGGCCCGCAAGGCATTGGTCACCACCTGCGCACGTACCTCACTGTTCATATATCCCGGCAAATAGTTACGTAAAGGAGTAAAAACAATGATAGTTGCCGAAATCAGGAAAATTACCGTTACGGCAGACAGCAATACAGACACACCATTGAGTTTGGAAACGTGCAGTCCCACAATCTCCTCCAACGTATTTTCATTGGTAATGGTCAGTTTATACTTAAACTTGAAATTATGCCAAAATGCTTTCCTTCCTTTTTTCTTCATTGTGCGCACCTTCTATATTTATATCAAGCCATCAGGTACTTCGACCGTCAGCAAACGCTTTTTCTTATCCAATTTGATGATAAATTCCTCGTGGGCAGGCAGCAAAAGTTCCTCGCCATCCTTCTCAATGGCAAAAAGGACATTCATCGTACTGTCATCCACCGCCACAATCTCGCCCAACTCACCATGATTCACATCTTCCACCTTAAAGCCAATAAAATAGTTCCAGGTAGGTATATCATCCGAATCTTCCTCCTCACCGACATATTTCTTCGGGAAATAGACCTCTACATTCGTAAACATACGGGCCTTTTCCGAGGTATCCACCCCTTCCAGTTTGACTAAAGCAGTGGTATCTGAACGAAAACGATACTCTTCAATAAAGAAAGGCACGAATATACCGTCTAACAAACAGACCAGATACTCACATTCCACACGGTCAAAAATATCATCCGTAAAAGTGAATGAGATTTCTCCTTTTACTCCATGTGGTTTGTTGAATATACCAATCTTGAAAACTTCATCTTTCTTAATCATGATTGATTTCTCTAAATTCTAGTAATACGTGCGCCAAGCGCATTCAAACGCTGGTCTATATTCTGATATCCCCGGTCTATCTGCTCTATATTGTGTATGCGGCTTGTACCGTCGGCACTCATTGCCGCTATCAGCAAAGCGATACCGGCACGGATATCGGGTGAAGTCATATTTCCGGCACGAAGCTGGAAATTACGGTCATGCCCTATCACAACGGCACGATGAGGGTCACATAATATAATCTGTGCTCCCATATCTATGAGCTTGTCCACAAAGAACAGGCGGCTTTCAAACATCTTCTGATGAATCAGTACACTGCCTTTCGCCTGTGTAGCCACCACCAGTACCACACTGAGCAAGTCGGGAGTCAGCCCCGGCCAGGGAGCATCTGCTATGGTCATAATAGAGCCATCAATAAACGATTCGATCTGATAATGTTCCTGCTCGGGGATAAACAGATCATCTCCCCGCTGTTCCACTCTGATACCTAAACGACGGAAACTTTCTGGAATAATGCCCAAATTTTCATGCGATACATTCTTAATGGTAAGCTCACTTCCTGTCATAGCTGCCATTCCGATAAAACTGCCTACTTCAATCATATCAGGCAACACCCGATGCGTACAGCCATGCAGACTTTCCACTCCTTCAATAGTCAGCAAATTAGATGCAATACCGGAAATCTTCGCCCCCATGCGGTTCAACATACGACAAAGTTGTTGCAGATAAGGTTCACAAGCTGCGTTGTAAATGGTCGTTTGCCCTTCGCCAAGACAGAAGCCATCACAATATTAGCCGTACCGGTAACCGAAGCTTCATCCAGCAACATATAAGTACCTTCCAAATGCTCTGCGCAAATACTGAAAACACTTCGTTCCTCATCATAATTAAAACAGGCTCCCAGTTTCTGAATACCGATAAAGTGAGTGTCCAAACGCCGGCGGCCAATCTTGTCACCGCCCGGTTTTGAAATCAAAGCCCTTCCAAAACGGGCAACCAACGGACCAACCAACATGACTGATCCACGCAGACTGGAACATTTCTTTAAGATTCATCACTCTCCAAGTAGTTCAAATCCACAGTGTCAGCCTTAAATGTATACGAATCAATTCCTGTTTTTGATACCTTGACACCCATATCACGTAACAACTGAATCAGATTGTTCACATCCAGAATGTCCGGAATATTAGTTACGGTCACTTCTTCCGAAGTCAGCAGAGTGGCACAAAGAATCTGTAACACTTCATTTTTAGCACCTTGCGGGTGTATTTCGCCGTGCAATTTATGTCCTCCTTCAATTACAAACGAAGCCATGGTATCATTTTTTAGGAATTAATATTTCTTTCTTTGGTTGTTGTTTTGTTGCGGTCTGCGCTGATTGTTGTTCTGTTGCGGCCTGCGTGGAACATAAACACGTTGCTGTTCATTCAAATGCAGGTCTCAGGGGTCAGATTAATCATTCCCTTAGAGTAATCGCGAAGATCATCCAAGATTTTCTGATCCTCCACCCCGTCTTTGTTCCAGTTCAGGAAACATTTCTTCATGTGGTTTGCAATCAGGCTGATCAGCTGCTTCTTCTCCTCACCTTCCGGATAGTCCACTGCCTTTTTAATCATGTTCTCCAAAATACGTCCATAATGACGGTAACGGATTCCATTATGCGGATAAGGCAACATATCGGGTTTCACCTCCAGGCTTTCTTTCTTCACAATTTCATACGGATAATCGATATCCAGCTTGAAATCGGCCATAATAGCCAAATGATCCCATAATTTATGTTTGAAATCGGGCACATCCCGCAAATGCGGAAACATACCGCCCATAATGTTGATAATCGTGTTCGCACAACGTTGGCGCTCAGCTCTGTCCTCGATGGTCAAGGCGTGGTCTACCATGTTCTGCACACTTCTGCCATATTCAGGAAGGGGTAAAGTTCGTTGTTGAGTATTATACTCCATATATATTTAAAATTTATGATTTATGCACTGATTTGTTCATCGGCTGTTACAAAAGCTTTTTGGGTTTGGAAGCTACAAACTCTTTCAAATAGAAAGGCTCAAAATAAGCCACATCCTTAAAGTTCTGCCTTACCATTTCCTTTTCTGCCAATGGGAACATCCATTTACCTAACGGACGGATGTCATCAATAAAATGAGCATTGGGATGAGTAATCTGCCCACGGCATTTGGCTGCACCGTTACCAAAAAATAGACCGGATGTTCATTCAGGAACTCCAAATAGGAATGCTCATCAACAATATCGGCGGCAATTTCCCTTTTCACGCCCAATGCGCGGTCATAAACAGCTGCATAGACTTCCATGCGACGTGCGTCTATCATAGGACAGAGCAAGGCATCCTCAGGCAAATCATGATGTAACAACACCGGCACACACAACACCTCCAATGTCGGCAGACCGATAAGTGGCAAATTACGTCCATAGCAAATACCCTTCGCCATAGAAACACCAATACGCAGCCCTGTGTACGAGCCGGGCCCGCAACTCACAGCCACTGCATCCAACGGCATACCATGACTGTCGACAAAAGATAAAGCCTCATCTACAAATACGCCCAGCTGCACGGCGTGTGAAGGTCCTTTCAAATCCTCTTTGGAGAACACCGCCAATCCATCCTCACTGACGGCAACAGAGCAGGCCTCTGTTGAAGTTTCAATATGCAAAATACACGACATAATGCTCTACTTATATAATATAATCTGCAAATATACACTTTTATTTATACTTCATTTCCATAAAAAGATTACTTTTGCAAAAAAACATATTAGTTATGATACAGTCAATGACCGGATACGGTAAAGCAACCGCTATATTCGGAGAAAAAAAAATTAACGTAGAGATCAAGTCTTTAAATAGTAAAGCAATGGACTTGTCTACACGGATCGCTCCTTTATACCGTGAAAAAGAAATGGAAATCCGCAATATGATTTCCAAATCATTGGAACGCGGTAAAGTTGATTTCAGCCTGTGGATAGAGAAAGACGTTTCGGATACAGCCACTCCCATTAACGCCGCCCTTGTAGAAAACTACTACAATCAGATAAAATCTATTTCCGAAATGACCCATATACCAATGCCCGAAGATTGGTTTGCAACCCTTCTACGAATGCCTGACGTACTGACCAAAGCCGATGTACAAGAACTTTCGGAAGACGAATGGAGGTAGTCGCCGGGTAGTGGAAGAGGCCATCAACCATTTGGTAGATTTCCGCAAACAGGAAGGAACCGCCTTGGAAAAGAAATTCAACGAAAAGATTGACAACATCGAGCGTTTGTTAAAGTCCATCGAGCCCTACGAAACAGAGCGTGTAGCCAAGATACGTGAACGCATTACAGATGCTTTGGAAAAGACCATCAGTGTGGATTATGATAAAAACCGCCTGGAGCAAGAATTGATTTATTACATTGAAAAATTAGATATTAACGAAGAGAAACAACGACTGAGCAATCACTTGAGATATTTCCGTGAAACCATGGCAGGCGGTCATGGACAAGGAAAAAACTTGGTTTCATAGCACAGGAAATGGGACGCGAAATCAATACGACCGGCAGCAAATCCAATCATGCCGAAATGCAAAACATCGTAGTGCAGATGAAGGACGAACTGGAACAAATCAAAGAACAGGTGTTAAATGTAATGTAACCGGTTCACATACCGGACACCATTCTCATAAGCAAAGAATCAAGATATGGCAACAGGAAAACTTATCATTTTTCAGCCCCTCAGGTTCGGGCAAATCAACCATTATCAACTATCTGTTGACACAAAACCTGAACCTGTCTTTCTCTATTTCTGCCACCAGCCGCCCTCCTCGCGGAAAAGAACGGCATGGTGTGGAATATTTCTTCCTATCTCCTGAGGAATTCAGACAACGCATTGCCAATAATGAATTTCTGGAATACGAAGAAGTATACGAAAACCGTTTCTACGGAACCTTGAAAGCACAAGTGGAAAAACAATTGGAAGCCGGACAAAATGTGATTTTTGACGTAGATGTGGTAGGCGGATGTAATATCAAAAAATATTATGGCAGCCGCGCATTGTCTGTTTTCATTCAACCACCCAGTGTAGAAGAACTCCGTAAACGCCTGCAAGGCCGTGGTACTGATGCCCCCGAAGTGATTGAAAGCCGAATCGCAAAAGCAGAATTCGAATTGGGGTTCGCCGATAAATTCGATACCGTGATAGTAAATGACGATTTGGAGAAGGCAAAGGCGGAAGCACTGAAAGTTATTAGAAACTTTATTGAACAATAAGACGATGATCAAAGATCCGAAAAAACTGGCCCAAAGAATGTCGATACTTTGTATCCTCATTGGTTTTATAGCTTTGGCTGTAGGCATCATTGCAATGGCAATGGAGCAATACATTATTGCCATAGCAATGGGTATTGTCACTGTAGGACAAGTATGGAATTACAATAAATGGAAAAGAGTAAGATAAAGACTGGTATTTTCGGCGGCTCATTCAATCCTATCCACATGGGCCATCTGGCACTTGCCAATTATTTATGTGAATATAATGGACTGGATGAAATATGGTTTCTCGTCTCTCCTCACAATCCATTAAAGCAACAAACGGATTTATGGGATGATAATCTGCGATTGGAACTGGTAAAACTGGCCATTGCGGATTATCCCAAATTCCGGCTTCCGACTTCGAATTCCACCTGCCTCGTCCTTCCTATACTATACACACATTGGATGCTTTACACAAAGCCTATCCCAACCGGGAATTCACCCTTATCATTGGGGCGGACAACTGGCTTCTATTCCCCCGTTGGTACAAAGCAGAGGAGATTTTAAAGAATCATCATGTAATGATCTATCCCCGTCCGAATTTCACTATTGATCCAACAACCCTTCCTCCTTCCGTGCAATTAGCCGATACTCCGTTATTGGAAGTCAGTTCTACTTTTATCAGACAGGCACTGGCGGAAGGACGAGATATACGATATTTCCTGCATCCGGCAGTATATGAACGACTGAAAAAATAAAAATCCCCGGGAGGATACAATCCAAATTCCCCGGGGAAAAACACATCAATTATTTAATCTAAAATTCAAAGGACGCACTCCATTAACGCTTTGCCAGCAGTACCTTACTATTTATCAATCCGTCCAACTCCCAGCCTGTCGTATCCTTTTTATATGAGTGCCACGCCAAAAACTTCCCAGCTTCATCTAACGTAACGTGAGTTCGAAATAAGAATAAATATATTTCACTTATAATTAGAAACATAGCGATAAAAGTATTAAATTTATAGTGCTGAATTATAACATTTAAACGATTACCACTATGTTTCCAGAGTCTAA
>ENA-OQHP01000306-OQHP01000306.1-human-gut-metagenome-genome-assembly--contig:-NODE-306-length-16218-cov-2.313964_pt1 | contig 16218 bp, 22 predicted proteins | sample MGYA00242563_ERZ504717 | MGnify/ENA primary metagenome ERZ504717 (study PRJEB26092, sample SAMD00036212) | human gut metagenome | host: Homo sapiens | study: EMG produced TPA metagenomics assembly of... | reverse complement strand
AGCCTCTTTGCATGTCCGAGGACGTTTTGGGAGGTAGCCCAAACAGCCCCGGCGATCCTGCGGGAGTTGAGCCCTTTAGAACTTGTCGTGGAAGGTACGCGCAATGACCTCGTCCTGCTGCTCCTTGGTGAGCGTGTGGAAGTTCACGGCATAGCCGGAAACGCGGATGGTCAGCTGCGGGTACTTCTCGGGGTGAGCCTGAGCGTCGAGCAGCGTCTCACGGTTGAAGACGTTGATGTTCAGGTGGTGGCCACCCTTCTCGGCGTAAGCGTCGAGCATGTGGACCAGGTTATCGGCCTGGGTCTCGGAAACTTCAGAAACCTTCATAATGTGTCTCCTTCGATTAATAGGCGCCGGCCGAAACCGGCGCACTAATCAGTAATCGTTATTGTTAGTATAGCACTAACAATAGTTACTCGCCCAGCTGATCAAGGTCGATATCGCCAAAGAACACCTGGTCCTCCTTGCCGAGCGCACTCGGGATGATGGAGAAGGTGTTGGAGATGCCGTCCTGAGCATCGCGGAACGGGAGCTTGGAAACCGAAGACAGCGAAGCGATGGCGCCGTGGCTATCGCGCTTGTGCATGGGGTTAGCACCCGGGGCGAACGGCTGGCCAGCCTTGCGGCCGTCGGGCGTGGAGCCGGTCTTCTTACCGTACACGACGTGGAGGTAATGGTCAGAACCGAGGTCGTGGGCACGGAGTTGCGGTAGGTGTCGTTCATGCGGATGTACTCCATGAACTGGTGCACAACGTCGTGAGCAATCTGGTCGACGCGGTCGTCGTCGTTACCGTACTTGGGGAACTCGCCCTCGGTCTCGAAGTCGACGATGATGCCGTTCTCGTCACGGACGGGGTGAACCTTGGCGTACTTGATGGCGGACAGGGAGTCAGCCACGACGGAAAGGCCAGCGATGCCCGTAGCGAACCAGCGGTGCACGTGCTTGTCGTGCAGAGCCATCTGGATGCGCTCGTAGCAATACTTGTCGTGCATGTAGTGAATGATGTTCAGCGAGTTGACGTACACGCCAGCGAGCCACTTCATCATGTCGTTGTACTTGGCCACAACGTCGTCGTAATCGAGCGTATCGCCCTCGACGGCGCGATACTTGGGGCCGACCTGCTTCTTGGAGACCTCGTCAACACCGCCGTTGAGTGCGTAGAGCAGGCACTTGGCAAGGTTGGCGCGGGCGCGAAGAACTGCATCTCCTTGCCGATGCGCATGGAGGACACGCAGCAGGCAATGCCGTAGTCGTCGCCGTGATAGACGCGCATGAGGTCGTCGTTCTCGTACTGGATCGAGGAGCTGGCGACGGAAGTCTTGGCGCAGAACTTCTTGAAGTTCTCGGGCAGACGGGTCGACCACAGAACGGTCATGTTGGGCTCGGGCTGGTACCCATGTTCTCGAGCGTGTGCAGGTAGCGGTAGCTCATCTTGGTAACGAGCGTACGGCCGTCAACACCCATGCCGCCGATGGACTCGGTGACCCACTGCGGGTCGCCGGTGAACAGGGCCTGGTACTCGGGAGTACGGGCGAACTTGACCATGCGGAGCTTCATGATGAAGTGATCCACGAACTCCTGGATCTGCTCCTCGGTGAAGGTACCGTTGGCAAGGTCGCGCTCAGCATAGATGTCGATGAACGTAGAGGTACGGCCGATGGACATAGCGGCGCCGTTCTGCTCCTTGACGGCAGCAAGGTAGGCGAAGTACATCCACTGGATGGCCTCCTGCGTGTTGGTAGCAGGGTTGGAAATGTCGAAACCATAGGTCTCGGCCATCATCTTGAGCTCGCCGAGGGCGCGGATCTGCTCCTGCAGCTCCTCACGGTCGCGGATGTTGTCGGCGGTCATGACCGTCGGGGTGGAAGCCTTCTGGGCCTCCTTGTCCTTAATCAGGTAGTCGACACCGTACAGGGCGACACGACGGTAGTCGCCGATGATGCGGCCGCGGCCATAGCCATCGGGCAGACCGGTGATGATGTGAGCCGAGCGGCAAGCACGCATCTCGGGGGTGTAAACATCGAAGACGCCGGCGTTGTGGGTCTTGCGCTCGAAGGTGTAGCGCTCGACAACGTTCTCGTCGACCTTGTAGCCGTGCTGGCTGGCGGCCTGGCAAGCGATGCGGATACCGCCGTTGACGTGCAGAGCGCGCTTGAGCGGCTTGTCGGTCTGGAGGCCGACGATGGTCTCCTTCTCGCGGTGGGCGTTATCGATGTAGCCAGCGGGGTGGCTCACGATACCCGTGACGGTCTTGGTGTCCATATCGAGGACACCGCCCTGCTCGCGCTCCTTAAGCAGCAGGTCGAGAACCTCGCCCCACAGCTCCTTGGTACGCTCGGTCGGACCTACGAGGAACGACTCGTCGCCCTCGTAAGGGGTGTAGTTCTTCTGGATGAAGTCTCGGACGTCAACCTCTCCCGTCCAAATGCCTTCCTTGAAGCCTTCCCATGCCTCCTGCATTGTGTAACCACGCTCCTAGTTACGTGTAATGCGGCGCTCTCTCACACCGCTGCTTATTGAATTCTTGAATTTTCGGCTTGCACTACCGGCTTCTTCCGTTCTTCACCACATGTTGGTGCAGGGAAAAACGTTTGTCCACCTTGGAACTGCAACCCAAAACCCAAGATTTCACCCGTTTGAGAAGGATAACATAGCGACCCTCTCCATCTGGGCTGTTATATGTTTCTTTTTTTATATCATAAGGGCGTTTTTTACAAACCCGCAGGAAATGCGAGCGTGAACAACTACCGTTCACCGATTTGTTTGGTATTTTTCCTTGCCTTTGTACGACGTTCGCTCTAGCTGTTATGCCAGCTTTAGCAGAGTAAAGTGCCTCTGAGTAGGCTTTGGGACATGCCTTACGATCTACCCCTTACTTTGCTGATACCGACGGTGTACGGAGGTCGCCTAAAGGTTGTTTTCTAGGCATGACCCAAAATCTACCGTATAGGGTGCGCGTGCAAGGGTATCATCTTTCACCGAAAATAGTTTCTAGTGTTAGGGGTTTTCGGTGGAAGATACCGATTTCCATGAGCTTGGACGTCAGCTCTTAACTGAGTTTGGCGGCATTCACCAGCGCGTTTCGCGCTTTGTGGACAAAGCTCTCAGCGGCGAGATGGCCGTCATGCGCGCCCTCATGCTCGCTGGCGGTTCGCTCACGCCGAGCGAACTCGCCGATCGTGCCTGGGTCTCGAGCGCCCGCATCGCCAATATCTTGCGCGCCCTCGAGGCCAAGGGTTGGATTGAGCGCGAGCACTCAAAGACCGACCGTCGTCGCGTACACGTCATAGTGACCGACAAGGGATTCCAGGATCTCGAAATCAAACGCCGGGAATTCGAGGAGCGCACCGCGGCTTTCCTCGAGCAGCTCGGCGAAACAGATACCCAAGAGATGGTGCGCCTTCTTAGACGTGCCAACGAAATTATCGACCGCAATCAAGAAAGGAGAGATGCCGAGTGAGGATTCTCAAGCTCTTTAAAAAGCATGTCCTGGCACTGTTCGCAGCTATCGTACTTATCGTAATCAGCTGCAACGCCGATCTGGCACTGCCTACCTACATGAGCGATATCGTCGACGTGGGCGTGCAGCAAGGCGGCATCGCCTCGCCCGTGCCCGACACCATTCGCGCCGAATCGCTCGACGACCTCGAACTCTTTATGAGCGCCAAAGACGCCAAGACGGTAGAGGCTGCGTTTGGCAAGGCTGACAAAAACGGCATTCGAACGTACAAGGCACCGAGGAAGAGCGTGCCGATGGAGGCAAAATTACCGACATTATGAGCCTGCCCGAGACCGTCGTCCTTTCGCTCAACCAGGGCATCGACGCCGACTCCATGGGAGACATGACCGGCACGTCCAGCGAGAAAGACAGCGACGCCGCTCAGGCCATGCCCACGCCCGAGCAAATGGCAGCGATGACGCCCGAGCAGCTCGCCGAGATGCAGCAGAAGGCCGCAGCGGCGCAGAATATGCAAAAGCAGATCGACGCCGACGGCGGTAAGATCACCATGAAGGGTCTGCGTCTAGGCGTTGAAGGCGGCCTAATCGACCAGGGCAAGCTCGTCGAGGGCGCCAACGATATGGCGGACAAAATGGGCTCCATGTCGGGCTCCATCGTGACCCAACGCGCCGTGAGCTATGTGCAGGACGAGTACAAGGCACAGGGCATCGACCCGCCGACGTGCAGAACGCCTACCTGGGCCGCATGGCGACCACGATGTTTGGGCTGTGTCTGGTGTCGCTGGTCGCCACCATCCTGACCGGTGCCGTTGCTTCGCGCACTGCCTGCTCCATCGCCCGCGACCTGCGCCGCGAGACCTTCAACAAGGTTATGCACTTCTCGCCGGCCGAGGTGGGCAAGTTTAGCCAGGCCTCGCTCATCACCCGCTGCACCAATGACATTCAGCAGATCCAGATGGCCGCAACCCTGTTTATCCGCATGTGTCTGATGGCCCCCGTCATGGGCATCGTCGCCGTCATGCGCGTCCTGGCCAACCATACCGGCCTGGAGTGGACCATCGCCGTTGCCATCATCGCGGTCTCGGCCGTCGTCGGCGTGCTCATGGGCCTCACCATGCCCAAGTTCAAAAAGATGCAAAGTTACGTGGACCGCGTGAACCTTACCGCCCGCGAGCTGCTCGACGGCCTTATGCCTATCCGCTCGTTCAACCGCGAGGAGCATGAGCTCGAGCGTTTTGACAAGGCTTCGCTCGACCTGATGACCACGCAGCTCTACACCAACCGAGCCATGAGCTTTATGATGCCGCTCATGATGCTCGTCATGAACTGCGTCACTGTGCTTATCGTCTGGTTTGGCGCGCAGGGCGTGTCCGACGGCGTGATGCAGGTCGGCAACATGATGGCGTTCATCTCCTACACCATGCAGATCGTCATGGCGTTTATGATCTCACCATGGTTTCGGTCATCCTGCCCCGCGCCGAGGTCGCAGCCGAGCGCGTGGAAGAGGTCATCACCTGTCCCACGAGCATCAACGACCCTGTCTCACCCAAATTGCCTGCTGCCAGCGCGCCGCGCGGTGAGCTCACCTTCCGTGACGTGAGCTTCCAGTATCCCGATGCCCGCGCCGACGTCATTAGCGGCGTAAACTTCACCACGCACGCCGGCCAGATGCTCGGCATCATTGGTTCCACGGGCTCGGGCAAGTCCACGCTTGTACAGTTGATTCCGCGCCTGTACGACGTCACGGGCGGCAGCATTTCGCTCGACGGCATCGACGTGCGCGACATGACCCTCTCTGAGCTGCGCCGCCGCATCGGTTATATTCCGCAGCAGGGTCGTCTGTTCTCGGGTACCGTCGAGAGCAACCTCAAGTTTGCCGGCGACATGGTGAGTGACGAGGATATGCGCCAGGCAGCACACGTCGCCCAGGCGGAGGACTTATCGCCGAGCGCGAGGACGGATACGACTCCCCATTAGCCAGGGCGGCTCCAATGTCTCGGGCGGTCAGCGCCAGCGTCTGGCCATCGCCCGCGCGTTGGCCAAAAAGCCCGAGGTCGTGGTGTTCGATGATTCGTTTAGCGCCCTCGACTACAAGACCGACGCGCGCCTGCGCGAAGAGCTGGCCAAAACGTCACCGACGCCGCGCTCGTGGTCGTGGCCCAGCGCATCGCGACCATCATGCACGCCGACCAGATCATCGTGCTCGACGACGGCCACGTGGTGGGCACCGGTACGCACGAGGAGCTGCTGCGCAGCTGCCGGCGTACCTGGAGATCGCACAGTCGCAGCTTTCCGCCGAGGAGCTGGGGCTTACCCAAGAAGAAATTGCAGCCGTCACGGAAGGAGGCGAGCGCTAATGGCAGACGAGACCAAGACCCAAATTCCCAAGCCCACCCGTCAGCGTGGACCCATGGGCCGCATGGGTGGCATGCGCCGTGCGAAAAGGCCAAGGACTTTAAGGGCACCATGAGGCAGCTGCTCGGCTATATCGGCCAGCACAAGATTGCCGTGTTTGCCGCCGTCGCCTTTGCCGTGTGCTCGGTCATCTTTAACATTGTGGGGCCCAAGGTGCTCGGCCAGGTTACGACCAAGCTGTTCGAAGGCCTGGTCGCCAAGGTCAACGGCACCGGCGACGTTGACTTTGACTGGATCGCCAAGACGCTCGGCTTTTTGCTCTGCCTGTATCTGGCGAGCTCTGTCTGCAGCCTGGTCCAGGGCTGGCTCATGACCGGCGTCACGCAAAGATCTGCTACCGCATGCGCAAGGAAATCGCCGCCAAGATTGCCGTCGTGCCGATGAGCTACTTCAACGGTCACAGCAAGGGCGATGTGCTCAGCCGCATCACCAACGACGTCGATACACTCGGCCAGTCGCTCAACCAGAGCGTGACGCAGCTTATTACGTCCGTCACGCAGATTATCGGCGTGCTCGTCATGATGCTGTCGATCAGCCTGCCGCTCACCGGCGTCACCGTGCTCACGCTGCCGGCAGCCGCAATTATCTTGATGGTGATGATTCACTTCTCGCAGCCGTACTTCCGCGAGCAGCAGCAGGTCCTGGGCGCCGTCAACGGCATTATCGAGGAAGACTTTGCCGGCCAGAATGTCATTCAGGTGTTCGACCGCGCCGAGGCCTCGATCGAGGAGTTCGACCGTCAAAACGACCGCCTCTTTATTAGTGGCTGGCGCTCGCAGTTCCTGTCGGGCCTGATGATGCCGCTTATGAGCCTGGTGGGCAACATGGGCTACGTGGGCGTCGTCGTGGTGGGCGCACAGCTCGCGCTGACCGGCAATGCCACGCCCGGCGACATCCAGAGCTTTATCCAGTACGTTCGCAACTTTACGCAACCCGTGCAGCAGCTGGGCAACGTGAGCAACACGATGCAGTCGATGGCCGCTGCCACCGAGCGCGTCTTTGAGTTCCTGGCCGCGCCCGAGGAGGAGCAGAAGGCCGACGCGCAGATTCCCGAGAAGCGCCCCGGTCACGTGGAGTTCGACCACGTCAAGTTTGGCTACACGCCCGACAAGACCATCATCCACGACTTTAGCTGCGAGGCGCAGCCCGGCCAGACCATCGCCATCGTCGGTCCCACCGGCGCCGGCAAGACCACGCTCATCAAGCTGCTGCAGCGCTTCTACGATGTGGACGACGGTTCGCTGCGTGTCGAGGGCGTCGACGTGCGCGACTGGGACCGCGCGGCGCTGCGCGGCGAGTTTGCATGGTGCTGCAGGATACCTGGCTGTTTAACGGCACCATCCGCGAAACATCCGCTACGGACGCCCGATGCGAGCGATGCCGAAGTCGAGGCCGCCGCACGCGCCGCACGCTGCGACCACTTTATCCATACGCTCGCCGGCGGTTACGACTTTATGATCAACGAGGAGGGCACCAACCTGTCGCAGGGTCAGCGCCAGCTCGTGACCATCGCCCGTGCCATTTTGGCCGACCGTCCGGCGCTGATTTTGGACGAGGCGACCTCCAACGTTGACACTCGTACCGAGGAGCTTATTCAGCGTGCCATGGATGCGCTAATGCAGGGCCGCACGAGCTTTGTCATCGCGCACCGCCTGTCCACGATCCGCAACGCCGACGTGATCCTGGTGATCCGCGACGGCGACATCGTCGAGAAGGGCACGCACAACGAGCTGCTCGCCCAGGGCGGCTTCTACGCCGACCTGTACAACTCGCAGTTCGACGAGGCGGCGTAAAACCGGCGGCAAACAACCGCAATGCCCAAAAACGGGGGCGCAGAATGAACTGCGCCCCCGTTTTGTGTCCTTTGGGTCTCGAAACGCCTCCCCTGGGGCCTGATTGACGCTCTCCCTCAAGGCCCCGTGGGCAAAAAATGGCAAATATGAGTACTGTCATCTTTTTAGTAACAGCCAAAACTGCCCAAACGACGTCTTTGCGGCCTAGACATGCCTTCAAATTGATCAAAACGCCCGGTAGCATGCTTCTGTGTGCCAACGTTAATGAACATATTTACTGTTGTGTCTATTATCTTGTAAGGTCGATATGATACTAAGCTAGCAACAGTACTCATATTTGCCATTTTTTGTCCACGGGGTATGCCGCAGAAGATCCAACTTGCTCCAGCGTGCCGTACGCCAGTCCTCCCCTTCCGGCGAGTGCGACATTTCCCCAGATAAAACCGACCAAAATAAACCTGTCCCTTTTTGGCAGGTTTCGGGGTGACAAGGGCTTGCACTTTAGCGTGCGACAGCGGATAATGCCGAACACTCGACAATACGCTTATTGTTCTTTCTATAGATTGAGGAGCCCCGCATGGCCATGGATTTCAAACGCAGGCTGCCGATCCCCATGGAGATCCGCGAGGAGATGCCGCTTTCCGCCGAGCTTACTGCCAAAAAGCAGGCATTGACGCCGAGGTCGCCAAAGTCTTTACCGGCGAGGACGCGCGCAAGGTACTCATCATCGGCCGTGCTCTGCCGACCGCGAAGATTCGGTGCTTGAGTACATGAACCGGCTGGCCAAGGTCGCCGAAGAGGTCAAGGACAAGCTCATCATCATTCCGCGCGTCTACACCAACAAGCCGCGCACCAAAGGCACCGGCTACAAGGGTCTGCTGCACAACCCCGACCCCGAGGCGCCCGATGACCTGCTCGAAGGCGTTAAGGCCATTCGCCACATGCACCTGCGCGTCATCGAGGAGACCGGTTTCTTTACCGCCGACGAGATGCTCTACCCGTCCAACTACCAGTACCTCGTCGACCTGCTGAGCTACGTCGCCGTAGGCGCCCGCTCGGTCGAAAACCAGGAGCATCGCTTAGTATCGAGCGGCATTTCGGTGCCTGTGGGCATGAAGAACCCCACCGCCGGTTCCACCACCGTCATGCTCAACTCCATCTACGCCGCCCAGGCACATCAGAGCTTTATCTTCCGCAACTGGGAGGTTGAATGCGACGGCAATCCGCTCGCACACGCCGTCATGCGTGGCTACATCGGTCTCGACGGTCGTACCTACCCCAATTACCACTACGAGCACCTGGAGCGCCTGGCCGAGCGCTATACCGAGCATGCCGGCTATGCCAACCCGGCAGCGGTCATCGACTGCAACCACGACAACTCGGGCAAACGTCCGCTGGAGCAGTATCGTATTTGCAAGGAGGTGCTCGACAGCTGCCGCCGCAATGAGTCCATCTCTAAGCTAGTCAAGGGCTTTATGATCGAGTCCTACCTGGAGGACGGCAATCAGCCGGTCGACGGCGGCGTCTTTGGCAAGTCGATCACGACCCGTGCCTGGGCTGGGAAAAGACCGACTACCTCATCCACGAAATCGCGGAGCGGTGTAGGTTACGGCGTTTTACCAAACGCCGTAACGGCCGACGCTGCGCGGGTCGCATTTGAACAATCTGACGTTCAACTTCAAGGGCGCGACCAGAAGGTCAGCGCCCTTTCGTTTCACGTCACCTTGTCTCAAATGCGACCCGCTCGCTGTCCGTCCTCTAACCGCGGCGTTGTCTTGCTCCGGATGTAGCAGTTAGGGACGCTCCTTTTCTGCCGGCAGTTTGGGACACTCCTTGGGTAGTCGTTGGGGACATTCTTGTTTGACTAGTCGTTTAAGAACGTCCCAACGACTATCACTCTGTCAAACATGCCCTCGGGTCGCACGTTTCCCTTCGAATCGATCATACAAGCCCCCCAATCTGTTCGGTTTCCCCAGATTGTGAGCCCGCATACCCAAGCCGCACGGCCCGCCGTTCAGCTGAAACCACCTACCAAAAGGGACAGGTTAATTTGGGCAGCTTTTATCTGGGCAAACGTCCAAACCGCCGCAAGGGAGCTGCCTTCCCTCGTGGCGGTCTTCTAGCAGAAAACAAGTGAGTAGGCTTTTGCAGAAGGCCAAGCACGCCCTAAAACGCCACAGCTCTGACCTGCGGTTCATCGATCATTTGTCGCAATGTGCTCGGCAGGTTCAAAAAGGTCTACTCACTTGTATCTGAGACGCACCAGATTGGCAAAAACCGCCGCGAAAGGTCCCTGGTCCCTTCGCGGCGGTCATACGCCTCTGATTTTGCGACGATTTTGCCCGCTTGTTACTCGCTGTAACGGGTGGCGATGGCAGCTTGTACCATGCCGGTGCTCATGAGATAGGTCACCAGGAAGTAGCCACCATAGGCTGCCAGGAAGATTGCACAGGTGAGGCCCACGGTGCCGCCGATGCTCATATTTCCGAAAATGCTCACCAGCTCGATGATCACCTTAAGTGCCACAAAGGAGTGTGCCAGGCCCACTGCCAGCGGGAACAGGAAGAATACCGCTTGCTGCGCCATCACCGAATGGCGAATCTGGCGGTCGTCGCAGCCGATCTGTGCCAGCACACGATGCTGCGGCTGCCGTCGGCCACGTTGGAGAGTTGCTGGATCGACAGAATCGCCGCGCATGCAACGACCAATACAAAGCCGATGTAGATGGCTAGGTAGCTAATAAGACCGTTCATTTGCGCTGCTTGCACGTACATCTCGGAGCGTGTGATGAAGGTTCCCCACGACCCCGGCTCCTTGCCGTCAACGAGCAGATTGTCGAGCACAGTGTATTTAATACTCTCGTCTGCCTCGGTCGTATCCATCCCCTGTTTGTAGTTAACGAGCAGGCTACTGGAATACGGCTGCAGATTAAGTTGGGACAACAGCTCGTCGGCAACGACGACGGTACCCGGATTACTGCCCATCGCCGAGTTGGCGATGGCCGCCGTATCTTCGTCCGACTTATCGGCTGCGGGCTTGAGTGTATGCCCGCCCAAGGTGAGGGTATGGCCGCCGGCCATGTATTTGGTGTACAGGTCGACCAGCTCGCCGCCCATATCACACGTGAGCAGATACTGGTCGTGACCGATGTGCACCGGCTCCTCGCCCATCATCTGGCGCAGTTTGTTGTACTGGCTCGCCGGCGTCACAAACAGACCCATCGCATCGGCATTGCTACCCCCGACGCCTTGGGAAGCTTTTCGCCCATGATCTTGCACATCTCACTTGGGGTCACCGAAGGATTCGAGCCGCCAACCGGGTAACTCAGATACGAATCGATCTGCACATGCTCACCGGCAATATCGGCGATATTGACCTTCTTGCTGGTCTCGTCGTTGTTGTCCGCCGACTTGCCCTTAATGCCGTCCGCAACGTTATCGGAATCGATACGATCGCCGTGCCATGGATCGCCGTGCCATGCGGGGTACAAATCGACCGTTGTATCGGCCAGCACCATGCGATCGGCTTCAGACGGATTGATGTACTCTTTGTAGTAGTCAAGCGTATCGGGCGTGTAATAGACATACGTCTGAGACACGTCAACAGGGTTATAGCGCTCCAGGTTCTCGTTCATCACGTTGGCAATCGACATACCGCACGTCACCGAGGTGAGGCCAAAACAGGAGCATCGCGATGACGCCCATCGAAAAGCACACCGTGTTGACCTTGGCCGCAAGCTGGCGCACGGTAAACATGTTGAGGCCGCGCCAATACACGCCGCGCAGGCTCTGCAGCAGCTTGATGAGCATGCCTGAGAGTCCCCAGAACAGGGCAAAGGTGCCCACGGTAACCATAGCGGTCGTAATACCAAACTGGTTCATGGCCTCTTGCAGCTTGCTGTCCGTCGCGGTTAGCGGGAACCCATCATGTAGCAGACGGTAATAGGCCACGCCCACAAGCGCCACGCCCACGGCAAAGATGGCAATCGCAATCCAGGGGTTGCGTGTCTTGATGCTCTCGTTGCGACGCTCGGCACCCATAAGCTCGATAAGTTTGGTACGACGCACGGCGCGAAGGTTCAGCAGTAGCGTGAGCACAAACATCACGAGCATGCAGACAAGGGTCAGGTTGAACGCATGCACCGAGAAAAAGAAGTGGAAATTGGCGATCTGCGTCTTAAAGAGCGAGGCCGTAAGAACGTCATGAGCTGGGAGAGTCCCACACCCAGCACAATGCCGGCGACAAAGGCGCCGACCGAGACAATCACCGTCTCGAGCGCCATGATCGTGGCGACGCGCCCGCGCCCCATGCCGAGCACCTGGTACAGGCCAAACTCCTTCTTGCGGCGTTTCATGATGAAGTTATTGGCATACACCATTAAAAAGGCCATGACACCGGCCAAAAAGTACGTCAGGTCGCCGAGCATGCTGCCCATTACCTGCGCCAAGCCTTTTTCATCGATTCCGGCGATGTCGACCTGCATCGAGATGGTGTTAAAGGCATAGAAGACCGTGACACCCAGGGTGAGCGTCAAAAGGTAGACGAGGTAGTCGCGGCCGGCGCGGCGGACGTTGCCCCAAGCGAGTTTACAGAGCATCGGAGCCCTCACCGCCCATCATGCAACGACCTCCATAATGCGGTCGAAGAACTCGCGACGGTCGGTGTCGCCGCGGCGCAGCTCGGTGAAGATCTTGCCGTCGCGAATAAACAGCACGCGGCTCGTGTAGCTGGCGGCAAAGCTGTCGTGCGTGACCATGAGCACGGTGGCGCGTAGGCGGCGATTGAGGGCCTCCAGGCTCTCAAGCAGCAGGCGAGCGCTCTTGGAATCGAGGGCGCCGGTGGGCTCGTCGGCCATGATCATGGTGGGATCGGTGACGAGCGCGCGAGCCGCGGCAACGCGCTGCTGCTGACCGCCGGACATCTGGTAGGGATACTTGTCGAGCACCTGGCTGATGGACAGGCGCGCTGCCACATCCTGCACGCGGGTCGAGATCTCTGCCGAGTTTGTGCGGGCGATGGTGAGCGGCAGGGCGATGTTCTCGCGTGCCGTGAGCGTATCGAGCAGGTTGGAGTCCTGGAAGATAAAGCCGAGCTCCTCGCGGCGGAACTGCGAGAGCTTGGCCTGCTTCATGCGCGTAACGTCCTGCCCGTTGATGCGAATGGTGCCGCTCGTGGCGCTATCGATGGTCGACACGCAGTTGAGCAGCGTCGACTTGCCCGAGCCCGAAGCGCCCATGATGCCAACAAATTCGCCGCGGTTGACGGTAAAACTGACGTCGTTGAGCGCGCGGGTCACGTTGCCCAGCGCTCCATATACCTTTTCGAGATGCGCGACCTCCAGTACCGGGGTCGCCATGTGCGTGGTTTGCATACCGAGTCCTTTCTTGCAATTAGTCTACGGCATCTATAGTCGCAAGAAGACGAGTCGGCTACCATCGATATGACTTACGCTTGCCTTACCGTTGTGTAAGGCACGGGTAGCCAGCCTGCCGCGTGTTGATATTGAGAGAGGACTCCTGTTGAAGACTGTTCATGTTGCCGCTGGGATCATTCGCAAGGATGGATCTGACGAGCTGCTTGCCGTGCAGCGCGGCTATGGCAACATGCAGGGACTTTGGGAGTTTCCCGGTGGCAAGCTCATGCGCGGCGAGTCGCCCGAGGACGCCGTACGCCGCGAGCTCATGGAAGAGCTGCAGGTAAAAGTCACCAACCTGCGCGATTTCTACACCGTTGAGTATGACTACCCCGATTTTCATCTCTCCATGGAGTGCTACTACTGCTCGCTCGCCGATGAATCCGATGAGCCCCAGAAACACGACCGCCAGCTCGATATCCGCTGGATTCCGCGCACCTCGCTTGCCACGGTGGAATGGATGCCCGCCGACAAAGGCTTATCGATGCTCTGATTGAGTTGAAGGAAGATCGGCTTGAGCCAACGGCGCCGCCAACGACGCCGAGGCCGCCACGACCGACGAGCCCGCCACCAAACCCAAGCGCGCACCTAAGCGCCGCAGCAAAAAACGTCCCAAGCCCGGTCTGCTCGACGGCATCGACACCTCGGACCTCTCCGCCGACGAGCGTGAGCTCGTGCGCCGTCGCGCCGCCATCAAAAAGTCCATGAAGGGCAACAAGCGCGCCAACACCAAACCCGAGCTACTCGTACGACAGCGCCTGCGCGCAGCAGGCCTTACGGGCTATCGCTTGGAATGGAAGGTTCCCGGCAAGCCCGATATCGCCTTTCCCGGGCGCAAGATCGCCATCTTCGTCAACGGCTGCTTTTGGCACCGCTGCCCCAAGTGCAACCCGAGCCAGCCCAAGCGCAACGTTGAGTTTTGGGAGGCAAAGTTCCGTCGCAACGTCGAGCGCGACCGCGCTGCCATCAACGCACTTACCCAAATGGCTGGACGCGCATCACCATCTGGAATGTGAGCTCAAAAAGGACCGCATCGACGCCACCATGGAAAAGGTCATCGAGCAGGTGCGCGCCGCAGAGCCGCAGCGCTAGGAGCGAGCCGTCCACACGCCCCACACAGGCGAGCCACATCCACGTCACAAACCTTAGAAAGCCCTTAAGCTCAAAACCTTTCAAGAGTGTTACTCGATACCTCTGACCTGCAGTTTCATCGTAACATCAAACCAGGTTAAGCCTTTCTTTAGCGCTTCTTTGCAGCAGCCGCGGCATAATACTGCCAACGCACGGGACCTAGCAGCACACCCCGTGCGCAACCTTTTGGTGGACATCGAGGAGGCCGCATAAGCATGCATTCTTCCAATAACGCAGCACAGCAGCCATCCCTAACATATGCAAACCTTTTCTCCTTCCCCCCGACACAGAGAAACGGCCTCCTCGACTCCCCCACCACAAAAACCAAACGCTCAACCGACCAGGAACTCAACCTGCGAGCATCCTTCGAAAAGCTCCAAGCATCCCTAAACAAGTCATTCCCCAACCAAGCCCGGGCATACTAACCCCTCATCAACAAAGCGCCCCTCGCGCACCACCCATTTCCCGCCCCAACGCCGACAAGGGCGATCGAGCAGGCCGTCCGGAAACGGAAAAGGCCTATCTCTCAGAACATTCCGCAGGACGGAGGAAGCCCCGCAGCGCGTAGCGCGCAGCGGGGCTTCCGACATGTCCGGAGGACGTTCTGAGAGATAGGCCCTTTCGTTTCCGGACGGCCCGGTGGAATCAGAGTACCCTTGCTGTTACTCTGCTTTGCCCACAGAGTTGAGGTTGGTCATGCGAATCTTAACCAGCTCGGTGATCTCACGCATGCCCTCCTTGGCCGGCTTCTTGGGATCGAAGCAGGCAGGGTTCTCGGCCATGTAGCCATGAAGCCCTTGGTATAGGCCTGACGCAGCTCGGTGGCGTAGTTAACCTTGCAGATGCCGTTCTTCACAGCCTCGGCAACCTGCTCATCGGGCACACCGGAGGTGCCGTGCAGAACCAGCGGCACGTCGACGGCGTCGCGGATGGCCTTGACCACGGACTGCTCGATGTGCGGATCGCTCGTGTACACACCGTGCTGGTGCCAACGCCAATTGCGAGGGAGGTGCAGCCGGTACGCTCGACGAACTCCTTGGCCTCGGCCGGATCGGTGTAGGGGCTCTCGCCCTCAACCGCGGGACCGTCGTCCTCCTTGCCGCCAACCTTGCCGAGCTCTGCCTCGACGGGCACGCCCATGGCGCGGCCAGCATCGGCGACGGACTTGGTCAGGGCGATGTTGTCCTCGAAGGACTCGTGCGAACGTCGATCATAACGGAGGTGTAGCCGGTGCGGAAAGCCTGCATGCAGCGGTCATAGCCATCGCCGTGATCGAGGTGCAGAGCGACGGGCACGGAAGCGCGCTCGGCGGCAGCCTTGACCATGCCGTAGAAGTAGTCCAGACCAGCGGTCTTGATGGTGCCCGGGGTGGTCTGCATGATGACGGGGGACTTGGTCTCCTCGGCAGCGGCCAGAACGGCCATAACAAACTCGAGGTTCTCGACGTTGAACGCGCCGACGGCGTAGTGGCCGGCCTGAGCGTCCTTGAGCATCTTTTCGGTGGTAACAAGTGCCATGAGCGTTTGCTCCTCTCCCTCGCCCGCATCTGGACATCGGGCGTAGTTGTTCACAAGGCGTTTTACCTTGCGTTTTGCTGCGCTCATTGTATGAAATTCAGCGGCTTTACACGCTCGAGATATTGAGCCCATGCAGGTCAATACAGTCGTTTTTGAAAAGTAAACGGAAGGAATTTGAGCCGAGTGGACATGTTCGATATTGAATTTTGGGCGTTCAGCGTCTTTTTTTATAGAAAAGATAAGTAATCGAAAGGTGTTTTCTTACTCAAAAAGAAAATGAACGAAAATAGACTCAACACAATTCCTACAAATTTAGCCGAGAATGGAGCAAACATGGCCCACGCAACAACCCGAGCTTTCGCCGATGAGCGTCGTTCCGCCATCATGGAAATGCTCGAACATAACGCCTCGGTGCAAGTGGCAGAAATCGCCCAGACCTTTGGCGTGTCCTCCGTTACCGCCCGCGCCGACCTGGACGCGCTCGCCGAG
>ENA-OQHP01000305-OQHP01000305.1-human-gut-metagenome-genome-assembly--contig:-NODE-305-length-16276-cov-1.584866_pt1 | contig 16276 bp, 22 predicted proteins | sample MGYA00242563_ERZ504717 | MGnify/ENA primary metagenome ERZ504717 (study PRJEB26092, sample SAMD00036212) | human gut metagenome | host: Homo sapiens | study: EMG produced TPA metagenomics assembly of... | reverse complement strand
CCGACGGTTACTGATGGGCTCTATGCTGGCCCTTTGTGGGGTGGGGCTGATTGTGTTCGGTGGGAAGGAGGGTTTGAAAGTCTCTCCTGCAGGCGATTTGCTGACGTTATGTGCTGCCTTCTCGTGGGCTTGCTATAGTTTGGTCATTCGTCGCTTGTCCGGACGTTATCCGGTGTCGTTTATCACCCGGAAAGTGTTCTTTTATGGGGTACTTACCATTCTGCCGTTATTTGCCGTATTTCCTTTCCGGCAGAATACGGCCATCTTGTGCCGTCCTGAAGTGTGGTCGAACCTGTTGTTTCTGGCTCTGATAGCTTCGTTGGTTTGCTTTGTGGCCTGGAACGTGGCACTAAAGAAAATAGGGGTGCTGCATACTTCCAATTATATTTATCTGAGTCCGCTGGTCACTTTGGGAGCTTCCATGCTGATTTTGGGAGAAGGACTGACCTTATGTTCGGCAGTAGGTGCTGTCTGTATTCTGTGTGGTGTGTACTGGGCGGAAAAAAGGAAATGAAGCATACAGATGCTGGGAGAAGTTTAGGGAAATCCCTACCTCGAAATAGGGATTTCTGCTTGATAGGGAAAAATATCTTCCTAATTTTGTATCAGAATAAAAAGGTAGAACCGTTAAATGATATAATTATGATGAAGGTGAAAGTATTTGCTTCGTTGATGTTGGCTGGCTTGCCATTTGTCTTGGCAGCCAGAGTAACGACGACCTTTACTTCGTTCCCAAGAAAAAAGCGGAAACGAAGAAGGAGACCGTAGCGGCCCCGAAGCAGAATAGTCAGGGGACAACGGTGTATTCCACATCGGCTACTTCCACGCCGGTAGTAGTGAAGGATGTGGCTGGAAATACGCGTGATGTAGACGAATACAACCGTCGGTACACATCGCGTGAGAACACGTTCTCTATGCAGAACGATACGCTTTACATTCAGGAAAAACCGTATAGCGAACGGGGAGAGTGGATGAACGGATTTGAAGGTACGCAGGATGACTACGAATATGCCATGCGTATTGTCCGTTTCCGTAGTCCGCGCTATGCCATTCCGGTAAGCAGTCCGCTGTACTGGGACGTAGTGTATGGAGCTTTCCCGTCATGGGACTGGAACGTATACGATGATGGACTCTATGCTTACGTATTCCCGACTTACAGCAATCCGCTGTGGTGGGACTGGAGATGGAACTGGAGCATTGCCGGACCAAGATTCAGCTTTGGTTGGGGATGGTCTTCTCCATGGTATTACAGTAGCTGGTACTCTCCATACTGGTATGGTGGTTACTGGGGTGGCTATTGGGGAGGCTACTGGGCTGGTTACTGGGGACCGGGATGGCATCATCATCACCCGTACTATCCGTCGTATGGATGGGGAGGAGGATGGCATGGTCATTCTTACACCTACAATAACCGTCGTGCGGAAAATGTGGTGCGAAGAGGCACGGTAGGTTCAGCATTCGATCGTAATGGACGAACCGGAGGTCGTGTTGTGAGTGGCTTTGATCGAAACGGTAGAACGGGAGGTCGTGTGGTAAGCGGTACGAATGGAGTACGCTCTGTACGTCCGGATGATGCTTCAAGAGTACGTAGTACGGGGGTGAGATATACCCGTCCGTCACAAAGCGTAGGTGAATCTACTTATTCTCGTCCAAGCAGTACCCGTCCGAATTCTTATCGAAATACTGGAGCATTTGACCGGATGAATCAGAATAACAGCAATCGGATGAATGGATTTGATAATTCACGGACAAATTCTTCTGTAAGAACCAATCGGGTTGATTTTGGTGGAGGAAGTTATCGTACGACAATAAGTGGCGGTGGAGGTTCTTCCAGCAGAGGAGTCAGTACCGGTGGTGGTGGCGGTGCACGCAGAAGATAAAGTGAATGTAAAATGGAAAAGAGTATGAAAAAAGATATATGTATGCAGTGGCTTGTTCATTGTTGTGGAGTGCACAAGCTATGGCACAGACTGCGTATGATGCGGTGCGTTATGCTGGTGATGAATTAAACGGTACAGCCCGTTTGTAGGTATGGGAGGAGCATGGGAGGCTTTGGGAGCGGATATTTCCACTATTGGAACAAATCCGGCTGGTATTGGCTTGTTTAGAGGACATGATTTATCTACTTCTTTTGGTATGAATAGTACGAAGACAGAGAGTGATTTTGGCGGGAGTATGATGAATGATAAACGAAACAAGGCTTCATTTGATCAGATTGGTTTTGTGTTATTCCACAAAAAAATTGGTAACCGTACGACGCTTCGTTACTTGAACTTTGGCTTTAACTATCATAAAAGTCGTAATTTTAACAAGCTGTTTGCTGCAGGTGGAATGCTTGGTGGGCTTTCTCAAACACAGCAGATGGCCAATATGATGGATTTATATTCTATTAAAGAAATAGATAACATCTATAATTACGGTGCAGAAGGTTCGGGAAATCTTTCCAATCCATATTATAATGTGGATTATCCATTTTTAGGCATAATGGGTGTTCGTACAGACTGGTAGGAATAGGAACTTTCTCCAATGATAAAGGAGAAGCTTATCAGAGAATGATTGGATGGAATGGAAATTCCAATGGCTTCCGTAGTCGGGAAGAAGGTGGAATCAATGAGTATGATTTTAATGTGGCCTTTAATGTGGAGGACCGAATGTATTTCGGTATCACTTTAGGTGTAAATGATGTGAATTATACTCGTAGTACCTATTATACGGAAGACATTTATGATGGTGGACATTCTGGATTTTATGAATTGCAGAATGCCTATCGTACGGAAGGAACAGGGATTAATCTGAAGCTTGGTGCGATTTTTCGACCGATAGAAGAGTCTCCATTCCGTTTTGGGTTGGCCATTCATACGCTACATGGTACTCGTTGACGGATACGTACTCTTCCAACCTTTATTCTAAACTAACTTACCAGAAGGAGGATGGAACAATGTTAACTCCGTTAGAATTTGTGGAAAAGACAGTAAGTTATGTGGGAGATATAGTACAGGATTATCGTTTGATAACACCATGGAAGTTCAATGTCAGTGCAGGAACTACTTTAGGAGGTATCATGGCTTTGGGTGCGGAATATGAGTATGCTAATTTCGGCTCTTCCCGTTTGTATTATAATGACGGAACTCCAATGGATAATCAGAATGAATACACTAAATCTACGCTGAAAGGTCAACATACGTTGCGTGTGGGAATGGAAACTCGTATATCTTCAGCTTTTAGTGTGAGAGCAGGTTACAATTATTCAACATCGGCTTTTAAGGATGGAGCATACAAGTCGTTGAATGCAAATGATATGCGTACGGATACAGAATATACCAATGATTTGGCCCGTAATACGGTAACTGTAGGTTTGGGTTACAGAAGTAAGTGGTTTTATACCGACTTGGCTTATAAATATGATGTATACAAGTCTGATTTTTACGCATTCAGTGATGAGGCTTTGCAAGCTACAAAAGTAACCAACGAACGTCATCAGTTATTGTTTACGCTGGGCGTTCACTTCTAGAAGTTCATTGTGTTTGTTTTATTTAATATGGGAGTTGCTTTTATTCACTGGGGCAACCCCCTTTTTTATTCCTTTTTTCACGGTATTCTTTCTTCTTCCAGAAATTGAATCCCATGTAAATGCGCAGGCTTCCGAAAGAATTGGTCATAGAGAAAGTGGGTTTCCGGTAGTCGTATGTGTGAAGTACGAGAGAGGATCCGACATAGTATTTGCTGTTGTTCCAAGTGATGCCTGCACGCGTAATCAGGTCGAAATTGATGTCTCTTATCCATTGTGCCCAGTCAGTTCCGCTTTGGGTGGGCTGGTCGTTGATACGTGCCTTTTTATAAGCTATGGCCGGAAGAAGAGAGATGTTCAGCAGACAGTTTCTGGCAAACACCCAGTTATAGCCGTAGCCCACGCTGAGGTTGTAGTCGGTGTAGCGCAGGCTGTGAAATTTCAGGGAGGGGCTGAGCTGCTGTTGCATTTCTTCGGGCAATTGTGTATGGTCGAAGGAAATGTTATGCTGGGAATAGGAGAATCCGGCCAGCAGGGAACCGCAGCTTTTCCGCTGGTTGGTCGACTGGCTATAGGCTGCAGGATAGGAAAATCGCTTGTGGTTGAAAATCCAGTAGGCATTCAGTCCTTTGATGTTGCTTTGAAAACCGTTGAATTGTGTGTTCGTATAGCTTTGGCTCAGGTTAAACTTTTCATAGGAAGACAGCTTGAAGTCGCTGCCTGTTTTCCGGTAATACAAGTCTACACCAAATTTAGCGCTGTATAGATTGAATACAATTTCTTTTCGGGGAGCTTTTTCCTTCCCTTTGCCGATAAGGTCTTTGATGTCGAAAGAAAGTCCTAAAAAGATCCATCTCCAGCCGAAATAGACTCCTAGCTTAGTATTGATGTTCGGGGCAAAGTTCAGACTTTGTCCGTCGTTACTTCCCAATCGGTAATGTTCATACCAGGAGCTTTGCTCCAGCATGAAAGCCAGGTTGTATTTGTTGGGAGAAATGTAGGTGGTATCTATGGTGTTCAGTTTGGCACTGGCTTTCTTGATTTCTTCTCCAGTAAATTTAATGGAACGGACAATGCCGTCGGTCAGACTGCTTAATGACAGTCGGGGAGAAGCCACAGGAGCCGGTTTATTGATTGACATGCTGTCTTTCTTCTCTATCTGAGCCATGGTGTGCGTTGGATAGAGAAGGAGTATAGACAGTATGGTCAACAAGGAGAGTGGTTTCACCCCAAATAATAATGTATTGGTTAAAGTTTGTTCAGAATTCGGTCCATTACCCAGTTGGTAGGAGTGGCACTGACACCGTCGCAGGTGCAGACTGCCTTTCCTTGCAGATGCTCTACTACCGCTTTAATCAATGGAAGCTGTACATGAGGAGGGTTGGGAGGCAGGATTTCTTCACGTCCGCGTTCCGTATGCAGGGCTATCGGGTCGTAGGTGAAGACGGAGAAGCAAATCATGCCTTTGTCTCCGATAATCTCAATACGGTCTTCCTTGGCAGACGTCGTGGGCTACAAAGCACCAGGAACCTGAGCCCGGCAGACCGGAGTCGAACTTGAAGCAGGCACTGATTGTATCTTCTGCTTCATACAGTCCGCCACGGTTGGATGTGTAGCCTTCTGCTTCGAGAATGCATCCGAACATGTCCTGCAATAAATCGAGCTGATGGGGGGCAAGGTCGTAGAAATAACCTCCACCTGCAATATCGGGTTGCACACGCCACGGCAAATTCTTGGTGTTGTAGTCGAGTGCACGTGGGGGCTGTGCAAAACGAATCTGCACATTGATAACGTTGCCTATTTCGCCTTCTTCCACTAACTGACGGACTTTTTGAAGTAGGGCAGGTAGCGGCGGTAATAGGCTACGAAGCAAGGCACTCCGGTCTCTTTCGAGATACGGTTGATACGTGCGCAGTCTTCATAGCTGGCAGCCATCGGCTTCTCGATATACACCGGTTTGCCGGCCTTCATCGCCATGATGGCAAATGTGGCATGTGAAGAAGGAGGAGTAGCGATGTAAATGGCATTCACATCTTCGTCTCCAATCAATTCTTGTGCGTCGGTGTACCATCGGGGTATCTGATGGCGTATGGCGTAGGATTTGGCTTTTTCTTCGTCGCGGCTCATGACGGCAACCACCCGTGAGCTTCTATCATGTTAAAAGCGGGTCCGCTTTTCTTTTCGGTGACTTCACCGCATCCGATGAATCCCCAGTTTACTTTATCCAGTTTGATCATAGATGAGTGGTTTTAGTGAAGTATTTTTTATATAATTTCTGATAGTCTTCGCTTTTCATGTACTCGTCGAGCCATTGGTTCAGGCTGTCGAGTAGGATGGGAGAATGTTTGGCTACTCCCCATGCGTAGAATTGGGTGAAACTGATATCTGTATCAATATCCAGGTTGGGATATAGGTGCATGTTTGCCTTGGCAATGTTCTCGTCGCACACGGCATAGTCAATATCTCCTCCGGAAACCATGGCCATGAGTTGTTCAGGACCGTATTGTTCTATTTCCTGAATGTAGATGGTGTCGGCTATCTCGCTGATGAGGTTGTGAAGACGCAGCAGGGCAGGAGAGCCTTTGACCACGTGCAGGGTTTTATGTCCTAATTCCAGCTGGTTGTGTATGTACAGACTGTCTTTCCCTTCTTCCGGTTTGCGCTGTACCAGTACCTGTTTGCTGAGCAGCAAAGTGTGACTGAAGAGAAGAGAGTCTTTGGAGCGGGTAGTCACGGTCGTTTCCGTAGCAATCAGGTCGTACTTCCCTTTGTTGAGGCCTTTCAACCGTTCCTCAAAGCTCATTTCTGGAGTGACTTCCAGTCGCAGGTTCTTGGCCTGTGCAAAGACATTCAGCAGTTCGTAGTCAAAGCCGGACAGACTGTCCTTGTCGGCATGATAGCTGATGGTGTTGTATTCCGTTACCGCACGGAGGATACCTGAGTCGATGATTTCCGGATAATCGCGCGGTGTGAACTTCGGTTCTTCTTCATGGTGTGAACAGAGCCGGAGTATGGCGACAAGAATAATCAATCCGCCTGTCAGGTATAGAATTTGGTTTCTCTTCATAGGCAGAGAATTAATCAAAGAAGTTCCATGAGAGTCCTACTTTCAGGATACGCGGGTTGAGCGGATAGTGCGGAGCCAGGAAGTAGCTCTTTTCTCCCGTGCGCTGCAGCAGGTTATACATCTGCACGAAGATACGCGTACGTTTCAGGTGCAGGTTGATGTATCCGTTGATGAGAGGGTATCCGCCAAGTTTGTAGCGTGTATCCGGATTTTGCAGGTAGAACTGTCCGATAGCCGGAGCATAGTCGGGTGCGTAATATTGTGTGAAGTACCGCATGTCGGCTCCCATTTCAATGCTCAACACCTTTTTGGCCAGTCCGAACCGGATGTATAGGTCGTGATAGAGCACAAGTTCCGGCAAGGGAAGTACGGTTTCGTTACTGGTCTTTTGGTAGGTGATTTCATTGTCTAAGTGAAGGATGCCCAACTTGAAGTCCTGACGCAGGCTGGCACTGAACACCTGGATGTTTCCGGAATGCTGGCGTACGGCCATGTCGTTCTTGTAGCTGACTACATCGTTGGCGTTGGTATATTTCACTGAAGCATTGTCCAGGTACGTATAGTTGGTGATATTTTCTACTCCTGCCTTCAACTGTGTCCGCCAGCGGTCGATGCTCAGCTTTCCTTCAATGCGTGTACGCATGATTTTGCTCAGGTCATTGTCCCACCAGTAATGTTTGGAGTGGAAATGACGGTAGTAGAACGTAGGATTAAGGTTCTTGATATAGGCATTGGCTTCCAGACGCACGGTGTCGTTGAACAGGCGGAAGTTCAGGTCACCCTGTCCTTCTACACTGAACTGTCCGGCATCTTCTCCAAGCATGGCTACCTCACCTAACACATTGTAGTGCAGCGTCTTTCCCTGTGACTTGATAAGCTGACCTCCGATGGACAAGACATTCTCCTTGTGAGTTGTCGGAATGCGTCGTCCGGGAGTGCCGGTAATGGTATCTGTCAGCGTAAAGTTACGATGCTCAAAGCTGGCAAAGACGGTCAGTCCGGCTTTGGCCCATTTGTTGAATCCTTCCCGCAGGCAATGCCGACGGTATTCTTGATAGAGAAGTTTTTTGGTGATGTCCAGTGAATCCTTTCCCAGGTAGTTATGTTCAAAGTATTCTTCATTCTGTCAACGTCATAAGACACGTATTTTCTGCGGTTGATGTCTACGTTGACGGTATGAATGAAGCTGGTTACCGGTACGAATACTTCTTTGGTAATCGTATCGTTTTCAGTCGTTTCATCGCGATAGAATCCCAAGTTATACCGATGAGTCAGAAAGGCATGGTATCCGGTATTGTTGTTCCAGATATTCGACAGATTGGTCGGGATAGAATACGTTTCGTAGGTCCGGTTTCCTTCGGCCATCTCCAGCGGGTTGGTGATGTAGCGGTCGTCCGTGATACCTCCGTTTTCAGCCACCTTCAGGTTTTCATTAATAAAGCTGAAATGCATGTCGTATTGGTCGCCGTGATAGTAGGCAAAGAGATTACCGTTGAACAGTGCCGTCGACTGGCTGTCGTATTTTCCTCGTCCGTAGGTGTAGTCAATGTCGAATCCGAATCCTAAGCGCTTGTTCACATTCACGGCAAAGTAAGCCTTGAAGCGTTCCTCTCCGTAACGTCCGTCTCCCTGCTTGAAGTAGGTCAGGTTGGTGAACGGTGACTTGGTATTGGTATATACCACGTCACTGGGTTTCCGTACGGTGAAATCGTACGGATCGGTGAAGAAAAACTGGCTGCTTTCTTTCCGTTCAAAGAACACGTGTGAGATACGCGGTGCTCCCAAGTTACCCAAGTAAGTATAATGTCCCGTAGGTCCTCCCGTGTCATTGGAGTTCTGGAAACCATGTTGCAAGGTATCGACTGGAACGGGGGTCATTTCTCCAAATCGTGTGTCGATTTTCCAGGCATTCAGTCCAACCGGTACGGTGCTGGCATCAATCACTGCGGTTGTATCTATCGGATTACCGTTTCGGTCATATCTGTTGCCGTCCATTCCGGTGGCCGACATTCCTTGTCCGTATTGGGAGATGGTGTTCTGTGCCGAAAGGGCCGTATACACCAGTATGAATAGGGTTGTAAAAAATAGCTTCTTCATAATGGGGCAAAGATACAATAAAAATGCGAAAACGGGAGATTGTGGCTTTCAAAAGTAGCATTGGAGGTGTCAGAAGTGAAACTCCGGAAAAAGAAGCAGGCTGCCAACTGCATTTCTTTCTGTAAATGCACTGGCAGCCTGCAAGATAGAAGTATGCTTCCGGTAAGGAATCAGACTTCCTTGATGATGTCCATACCGATGCGTATGCTTCTTCGTTCATCGGAATCAGGTGATGGTGACGCTCGGGCAAAGTTTTGCGCAGGGCTTTCACCACACTTCGATTGATACGATGGGGCGGATTTTCAGTAAACCTCCCAATACAATCATGTTGAAGGTCTTGGCCATTTTCCGTTCGTTGGCCTCGTCCATGGCATCAATGCGATATACATGGATGTCCTTGCGGGTAGGAGGGTTGATGATGCCGTATCCGTCGTAAATCAATACACCGCCCGGTTTTACCTTGCTTTCAAACTTGGCAAGCGAAGGTTGGTTCAGGATGATGGCTGTGTCATACTTGCTGAGAATCGGGGATGAGATACGCTCGTCGCTCACAATGACAGTGACGTTGGCTGTACCTCCGCGCTGTTCCGGACCGTAGGCTGGCATCCAAGTCACCTCCTTGTTTTCCATCAGGCCGGAATATGCCAGGATTTTTCCCATGGAAAGAACTCCCTGACCTCCAAATCCTGCTATGATAATTTCCTCTTTCATATAATGTGCAAATAATTATTTATTTTCGGTAGTATCTTTCAGGTCGCCCAGCGGGTAGAAGGGGAACATGTGTTCTTCCATCCATTTGTTGGCGGCTTCGGGTGTCATTTTCCATCCGGAGTTGCAGGTAGATACGATTTCTACCAGACTGGAGCCTTTTTTTCTGCATGGAACATTCGAATGCCTTGCGGATGGCTTTCTTGGCCTTGCGGATGGCAGCCACTGACTGTACTGACTGGCGGGTTACGTAAGCAGTACCTTCCAGTGTAGCGGCAATCTCAGTCATCTTCAGCGGGTAACCGTGGATTTCCGGAACACGTCCGTACGGGCAGGTAGAAGTCTTCATGCCCACCAGTGTGGTTGGAGCCATCTGGCCGCCGGTCATACCATAAATGGCATTGTTGATGAAAATGATGGTGATGTTTTCTCCGCGGTTCAGGGCATGAATGGTTTCGGCTGTACCGATGCAGGCCAGGTCACCGTCGCCCTGATAAGTGAATACCAGGCGGTCGGGCCATAAGCGCTTGATGGCAGTAGCCAGGGCAGGTGCACGTCCGTGTGCGGCTTCCTGACAGTCTATATCCAGGTAATTATACATGAACACGGCACAACCTACCGGACTTACTCCGACGGTTTTTTCAGCCATGCCCATTTCGTCGATGACTTCGGCAATCAGTTTGTGAACTACTCCGTGACTGCATCCCGGGCAGTAGTGCATAGGGTTATCGTTCAGCAGGCGAGGCTTCTGATAAACCAGATTTTCAGGTTTGATTATATCTTCTTTTGTCATAATTAATTCTCCTGTAGTTTATCGTAGAAAGAAACGAAACACGAATTCCATCATCTTCAGGAAAAGAGAGGCACCGCATACATAGAAGAATACGGTCTTGTCTTCGCCCAGTGCGAAGTAGAGTATGAAGGAAATCAATGCTCCAATCATAAACAGCACGTTCAAGACGGCTCTTATTCTATCGGTATCCATAGCTTATTTCTGAATCAGTTTTTCCTTGATGGCTTCGATTACTTCATCCGGATCGGGTACGATACCTCCCAGACGTCCGAAATGTTCTACGGGGACCTTACATTCTACGGCCAGACGGACATCTTCAATCATCTGTCCGCTGTTCAGTTCCACGGTCAGGATACCTTTCATCTGTTTGGCTCTTTCTTTCAGGGCCTTGCTCGGGAACGGCCATAATGTAATCGGACGGAACAGACCTACCTTGATACCTTCTTCGCGTGCATGCTCCATGGCCTTCTGTGCGATACGTGCACAAGAACCGAAAGCTACAATCAGGTATTCAGCATCTTCTGTGTCAAGTTCCTCGTAGCGTGTTTCTTTTTCTTCGATTTCTGCATATTTAGCCTGCAAGTGCAAGTTGCGCTGCTCCATGATGGCCGGATCCAGCTCCAGTGAGGTGATGATATTGGCTTACGTCCCTTGCAACCGGTTGTAGCCCACGGACATTGTGCCAGAATCTCTTCTTCTGTACGTCTGGGGCGATATTCCGGAAGCACTACCTTTCCATCATCTGACCGATTACACCGTCGGCCAGAATCATAGCCGGATTGCGGTATTTGAAAGCCAGGTCGAAAGCCAGCCCTACAAAGTCAGCCATTTCCTGTACGGAAGCCGGAGCCAGTGCAATCAGGTGGTAGTCGCCGTGACCGCCTCCTTTGGTAGTCTGGAAATAGTCGGCCTGACTGGGCTGGATAGTACCCAGACCCGGACCTCCTCGCATCACGTTGACCACCAGACAAGGAAGTTCCGCACCTGCGATGTAGGAGATACCTTCCTGCTTCAAGCTGACGCCCGGACTGGAGGATGAAGTCATGACCATTTTTCCACTGCCGGCGCCTCCGTATACCATATTAATTGCTGCCACTTCACTTTCAGCCTGAAGAACTACCATTCCGGTAGTTTCCCACGGCTTCTGCTCGGCAAGCGTTTCCAATACTTCAGATTGGGGGGTGATAGGGTAACCGAAGTAACCGTCCACGCCGATACGGATGGCGGCATGGGCTATGGCCTCGTTACCTTTCATAAGAACAACTTCTTCTGCCATAATTTTTCGATTTTGCTTGTTGGGCATTTTATTCTTCACTTTTCGCTCTGTACACGGTCAGACAACCGTCCGGGCACACAATGGCGCACGAAGAGCATCCGTTACAGGTATCTTCCACTACCTGTTGTACGTAATTATATCCTTTTTGATTTACTTTCGGGGTGAGTGACAACACATGCAGCGGGCATGCTACCACACATAAGTTGCATCCCTTGCAGCGTTCGGTATTTACGATAACCACACCTTTCATCTTAGCCATAGTATATATCTCTTATTGATTAAACATATCTTTATTATAAAAGTTAAGTATATCCATCACCATCTTTCGGGCATCGGCTGCCGGACTTCCGGGTCTAGGGCAATCGCTTCCTGATAATTGTTGAGTGCTCCCTGCCAGTCACCTTTTTTCCGATAGGCATTTCCCAAAAGATAATATGCTTCCGCCGTGGGCGAGGAAGCGTTTGCAACCAATCATTCAGGCGAGATATAGCGGTGTCTACATGTCCTTCATTTATCAGTTGTCTGATGTGATTCAGTTGTTCATTCATGGGCTTTTATGTCATATTGTAACCTTACAAAGATAGTCTTTAATTTGGTACGAGAGTCATTTTTACGGAATAAATAGTAAAAAATACCGATTTTTCTTGTTTGTGCAATTGTGCAACATGTTGATTATTAAAGAGTTTTATGATGTTTTATTTTGTTTCAACTGAAAAAGATGTATATACAACTAAATGATGTTTCTGAAAAGGGGGATTGTGTATGAATGATAATTTAATGCTTGTCAAAAATTTATTGAAATGCAGGAATCTATTTGATTATGTTATTATTTCTTATAACTTTGTAGCAATTTATTCATGAAACAAACAACTAAATAATTAACTTATCAGATAGAATTATGAACAAGATTCTTCAGAAGGAACATTTTTCCGAAAAGGTCTTCAAACTGGTGATTGAGGCTCCTTTGATTGCAAAGTCGCGTAAGGCGGGACATTTTGTCATTGTCCGTGTAGGCGAGAAGGGGGAACGCATGCCTTTGACTATTGCAGCAGCCGATCCGGTGAAGGGAACCCATTCTTTGGTGGTGCAGGAGGTAGGACTTTCGTCTACCCGTCTGTGTGACTAATGTGGGTGATTACATTACAGACGTGGTAGGTCCGCTGGGAAAGGCTACTCATATTGAAAACTTCGGGACGGTGGTTTGTGCCGGAGGTGGTGTAGGTGTGGCCCCGATGTTGCCTATCGTGCAGGCATTGAAGGCTGCGGGAAACCGGGTCATTACCGTGCTGGCCGGACGTACTAAGGAACTGATTATTCTTGAAAAGGAAATGCGTGAGAGCTCGGATGAAGTGATTATCATGACGGACGACGGTTCTTACGGACAGAAAGGTCTGGTTACGGAAGGAGTAGAAGCAGTCATCAAGCGTGAAAAGGTGGACAAGTGTTTTGCCATTGGTCCGGCCATCATGATGAAGTTTGTCTGCCTTCTGACCAAGAAATATGATATTCCGACTGATGTGTCGCTGAACACCATCATGGTGGATGGTACGGGCATGTGTGGTGCTTGCCGTATCACCGTAGGCGGAAAGACGAAGTTCGTATGTGTGGATGGTCCGGAATTCGACGGTCATCAGGTGGACTTTGACGAGATGCTGAAACGTATGGGGGCTTTCAAGGATATTGAGCGTGGAGAAATTCATAAACTGGATACCAAACCTGCAACTTGTGAAGCTGAACAGGCTGCTTCCGGACGAAACGCTGAATGGCGTGAAGCGTTGCGCAAGAGCATGAAGCCGAAAGAACGTGTGGCTATTCCGCGCGTGAAGATGAACGAGCTGGATCCGGAATACCGTTCACACAGTCGCAAGGAAGAAGTGAACTTGGGGCTGAGCGAAGAGCAGGCGCTGACAGAAGCCAAGCGTTGTCTGGACTGTGCCAATCCTTCTTGTATGGAAGGTTGTCCGGTAGGTATTGATATTCCGGGCTTTGTCAAGAACATCGAACGTGGAGAATTTCTGGAAGCTGCACGTACGCTGAAAAAGACCAGTGCACTTCCGGCCGTGTGCGGACGTGTCTGCCCGCAGGAAAAGCAGTGCGAATCGAAATGTATTCACCTGAAGATGGGTCACGAAGCGGTGGCTATCGGTTACCTGGAACGTTTTGCGGCTGACTATGAACGTGAAAGCGGACAGATTTCAGTACCTGAAATTGGCAGCCAAGAACGGTATACAAGATTTGCAGTGGTGGGTTCAGGACCTGCCGGATTGTCGTTTGCAGGCGATATGGCTAAGATGGGTTACGATGTAACTGTGTTCGAGGCGTTGCATGAAATTGGTGGGGTATTGAAATACGGTATCCCGGAATTCCGTCTGCCGAACAAGATTGTGGATGTGGAAATCGAAAATCTGTCTAAGATGGGTGTGACTTTCGTGAAGGACTGCATCGTAGGTAAGACCATCAGTGTGGAAGACCTCGAAAGCGAAGGCTTCAAGGGAATCTTTGTTGCTTCGGGTGCCGGACTGCCTAACTTCATGAACATTCCGGGCGAGAACTCCATCAACATCATGTCTTCGAATGAGTACCTGACACGTGTGAACCTGATGGATGCAGCCAGCGAAGATGCCGATACTCCGGTGACATTCGGTAAGCGAGTGGCTGTAATCGGTGGTGGAAATACAGCAATGGACTCTGTACGTACCGCACGCCGTCTGGGAGCAGAGAAAGCGATGATTATCTACCGTCGTTCGGAAGCAGAAATGCCGGCTCGTCTGGAAGAAGTGAAACATGCCAAGGAAGAAGGTGTGGAATTCCTGACACTGCACAATCCGATAGAATACATTGCCGATGAGAAGGGACGTGTAAAACAGGTGGTATTGCAGAAAATGGAACTGGGTGAACCTGATGCTTCCGGTCGTCGTAGTCCGGTTGCCATTCCGGGAGCTACAGTAACTCTCGACATTGACATGGCCATTGTCAGTGTAGGTGTATCGCCTAACCCGATTGTGCCGAATTCTATTCCGGGATTGGAATTAGGACGCAAGGGAACTATTGCTGTCAACGATGACATGCAGTCATCCATCCCGACTATCTATGCCGGTGGTGACATCGTGCGTGGAGGAGCACTGTATCTTGGCGATGGGTGACGGACGCCGTGCGGCCGCAGCTATGGACCGCCAGCTTCGTCAGGCATAAAACAAGCTTGAAAATCGGGCATAAAAAACGCTTTGACGTTTGTAATAGAACGTCGAAGCGTTTCATTTAAAACGCACTTGCGTTTTAGGTAAAACGTCAAAGCGTTTGAACAAACGTCCTTGTGTTTCGGTTGAAGCGCAAGGACGTTTTCTATGTGGTTACTGACGCAGCTGAGTGCGTGTGATTTCGCCTGTATACATGGTGTATGACTTGTTGCTATCTGCTTTAATGTTAAGCGATTTCAAGTCTTCAGCTGTCATCTTCTGGTTCATTGACTTCTTACATTCAATAACTGCTGCCGGCTTAGAGTCTCCCTGTGCATAGAATGAAATCTTATATTCGCTGCACTGTTCCATTAGGGCACTAAGAGCGATGCGGTCTTGTGCAATCAGCAGGTAAGCTACATTCTTGTTAAACAATTTACCAAAACCTCCCCAGTTTTCGGCCTTGATTTCTATTTCTTCATCGTTGGCAGTCAGGGTTATGCGTCCGTTCTGCAGCTGGCTGTTCCAGTTGTCCGAGAATTGTGCAACAGGCACTTCTTTCAGCTCGCCTGTCAGGGTCATGGCTGGAGTCAGAGGAGTTGCCGGAACTACAGCAGGAGCAGTTTCGTTAGCCAGCACCTTTTGTCCCAGTGCATCGGTAGCCGACTGGAAGAGTTGGTCCTTCAGGTCGATGGTTTCACGACGGAATTTTCCGCAGATAGGAGCCAGTTTGGTTTTCTTCTTGTTCAGTGCCATGTCATCTGTATCCATTCTTCGGCAGTATATTTTTCTCCACCATCGCGGTTTTCGTCATACCAGTAGCGGATGCGGGTCATGGTCATGCGGCATACCCCATCAGTCACATTGATAAGATATTGGTAGTAGATGCGGGTACGGTCCAGTGACAGGCTGAAGAAGAGAATACGATGTATTCTTCGGCAGAGGCGGCAATGTCGCCCTCTTCTTCGTTGGTGTAGACTACGCGGCTTTGCAGTTTTCCGTCAGATTTGAAGCGGTGGTTGGCCCAGTCCAGCATTTGCTGGTAGAGTTGCTCTTTCGAGAGCGAAGGAGCCTTGATTTCATGATTGAAGGTTACCTTTCCATCCTCCATTGTAATAGCTCCAGCCAGATATTTCGGGTCAGAGTTGTCTTTTTTATCCTTGGCCATTCCGAACAGCGGCAGGCAGGCCAATAAGATGAACAATAGTTTTTTCATGATTCGTATCAAAGTTTTTTATAGTATGAAATATTATTTCTTAAAGATAGCATGTGTAAAGATAGGTATTTTTTTTAACTGCGGTGTAGGAATAGGATTTCTTATTATTTTTTTGTGAAACAATTATACATTTCAGTAAAAACAACAAAGCCCGTTTCCCTTTTCAGGAAAACAGGCTTTGTGCGTATTTCTATCAAATAGAACCTCTCCGAAGCAGGAGCGGGGGATTATCGAACGGGAATTTTGTCGATGCGTGCCTGATGGCGTCCGCCTTCAAATCGGTAGTGAAGAATTCCGTCATGATCTTGTCGGCCATTGCTTCATCAATGAAACGTCCCGGCATTACCAGTACGTTGGCATTGTTGTGCTGACGGGCAGATGAGCGATTTCCGGAATCCAGCAAAGTGCGGCACGGATACCCTGGTGTTTGTTCAG
>ENA-OQHP01000304-OQHP01000304.1-human-gut-metagenome-genome-assembly--contig:-NODE-304-length-16285-cov-3.380740_pt1 | contig 16285 bp, 15 predicted proteins | sample MGYA00242563_ERZ504717 | MGnify/ENA primary metagenome ERZ504717 (study PRJEB26092, sample SAMD00036212) | human gut metagenome | host: Homo sapiens | study: EMG produced TPA metagenomics assembly of... | reverse complement strand
CTTTTCTTGATCAACGATGGCATCAATAACCGCAACCGCAGTGATGTTTACAATATCGCGTACAGAAGCTTCACAATCAGTGAAATGAATAGGTTTGTTTCAATCCCATTTGTATCGGGCCGATTACCTCGGTTTCACTCATAGACTGAATGAGCTGGTAGGTAGCATTGGCAGAACTTAGGTTCGGGAATACTAACGTGTTTACTTCTTTACCTTTCAAACGTGTGAAGGGATATTTCTCATCACGTAATTTAGTGTTCAGTGCAAAATTGACTTGCATTTCACCATCTATAGCCAGTTCCGGATATTCTTTCTGCATATAGTCCACCGCATCATGTACTTTAGCCGGGCTTCCTTCTGTATCTGAACCGAAGTTGGAGTAAGACAGCATGGCCATTGTCGGAGTGTGATTAAAGAACTCTACCGTTTTCTTCGACAATTTAGCGATGTCAATCAGTGTGTCGGTGTCCGGGTGACGGTTAATCAGGGTATCGGCTACAAAATAAGTACCTTTCTTTGAATTCAAGATATGCATTGTACTGAAATGTTTGTATTCCGGTTGGATACCGATAACTTCTTTCGCTACCTTGATTGTGTTGGAATATTTGGTATATAGACCGGTGATGAATGCATCGGCCTCTCCGGTTTCAACCATCATCATACCAAAATAGTTGCGCTCGAACATTTTGTCGTTGGATTCCTGAAGGTTGGCTCCTTGGCGTGCGCGTTTTTCCGAAAGGATGCGGGCATAACGCTCACGACGTTCAGCTTCACGGTCATGACGGAGGTTGATGATTTCAATTCCTTCCAAGCTCAGATCCAGTTCTTTTGCCAGTTTTTCAATGCGTTCGTCATTACCTAATAGGATAGGATGACAGATTCCTTCGGCTTTGGCTTCTACGGCAGCTTTTAACATGGTAGGATGGATACCTTCGGCAAATACCACCCGCTGTGGGTCGCGACGGGCTGTTTCGTAAAGTTGACGGGTCAATTTGCTTTCTTGTCCCATCAATTCGCGCAGCCGGGTCTTGTAGGCTTCCCAGTCGGTGATGTTTTTGCGTGCCACTCCTGATTCCATTGCTGCTTTTGCCACAGCCATGGAAACTTCGGTAATCAAACGAGGGTCAACCGGTTTCGGAATGAAATAATCAGGACCGAAAGTAAAATTATTCACATGATAGGCTTCGTTCACTACGTCGGGAACAGGTTGTTTTGCCAAATCGGCGATAGCATGTACGGCAGCCAGCTTCATTTCTTCATTGATAGCTTTGGCTGAGTATCCAGAGCTCCGCGGAAAATATAAGGGAAACCGATTACGTTATTGATCTGGTTAGGATAGTCTGAACGTCCGGTAGACATCAGTACATCGGGGCGGGATGCCATGGCGTCTTCGTAAGAGATTTCCGGAGTCGGATTGGCTAATGCGAATACGATAGGATGATCTGCCATACTGCGGACCATATCCTGAGTCAGCACATTACCTTTTGATAGTCCTAAAAATACGTCTGCACCTTTAATGGCTTCTTCCAGTGTATGTACATCGCGACGGTCAGTAGCAAAAAATTTCTTACTTTCTGTCAAGTTAGGACGGTCACTGGTTATCACGCCTTTGCTGTCTAGCATTAAAATGTTTTCTTTCCGTGCTCCTAATGCTACATACAGTTTTGTACAGGAAGTGGCGGAGGCTCCGGCACCGTTTACTACGATTCTTACATTTTCAATTTTCTTTCCGGCAACTTCCAATGCATTTAATAAGCCGGCGGATGAATGATGGCTGTACCGTGTTGGTCGTCATGCATTACTGGGATATCCAGTTCTGCTTTCAGCCGGTTTTCTATCTCGAAACATTCGGGAGCCTTGATGTCTTCCAGGTTGATACCTCCGAAAGTGGGAGCGATGGCTTTTACTGCCTGAATAAATTTTTCGGGGTCTTTCTCATTCACTTCAATGTCAAAAACATCAATACCTGCATAGATTTTGAAAAGTAATCCTTTACCTTCCATGACAGGTTTTCCGCTCAATGCACCTATGTCGCCTAGTCCTAGAACGGCTGTACCATTGGAAATAACGGCTACTAAGTTGCCTTTCGCAGTATAGTCGTATGCAGTTTGCGGGTCTTTCTCTATTTCCAGACAAGGCTCAGCTACTCCGGGAGAGTAAGCCAGTGACAGGTCTGTTTGTGTGCTGTACGGTTTTGTCGGTACAACTTCAATTTTTCCGGGCTTGCCTTGCGAGTGGTATAGCAAAGCAGCTTCTTTGGTAATCTTGACCATAATCTTTTTCCTTATAATTAGATATCGTTTTAAATTGGTGGCAAAAATATAAATAAAATTATAATTTGAAGCCTAAATACTGTAAAATGATGTCGAATTGATGATTTTTTAAGTGTTGATTTTGACCAATGTGAAAATCAGATTTCATTCTTTCGTATTTTGCTGGACAAAGATAGCGAAAAATAGTTTCATTCATGTCCGTATCATGTATGAGTTGTAATATGGTTTGCTTGTTTAGATCTGGAAACAGATTGAATATATATGGAATATATTTTACATAATTAATATCCTTCTATATGCGCACGTTATTTATAGTTAAAGCTAATGGGCTAAGCGAACAAATGCCGGAAAAATGACTAATTTTGCGGCAGTAAAAACTAATTGGGTTTAAAAAGTTTTCTATAAACATCTGTTAATTCGACAAATAAGTAAAGTTCAATAATATTAGTTATGAAAATGACAGTAAATAGTATGAAATGTATTTCATGGAGCCGCCTCGCGATATTTACGGCGGCAATGACTGTTTTAAGCAGTTGTGGAGGCGGTCAGAGCGGTATGAAGTTGGGTGATGACGAATTTACCGTCGTGGCTGTACAGTCTACAGCCAGCCAGCAGTCTACTTCTTATCCCGCAACTATCAAAGGTGTTCAGGATATTGAGGTGCGTCCTCAGGTTTCCGGCTTTATCGTAAAGCTTTGTGTGGACGAAGGTGCAACGGTAAAGAAAGGCCAGGCGCTCTTTCAGATCGATCCTACACAGTATGCGGCTGCCGAACGTCAGGCAAAAGCTGCTGTAGAGATGGCAAAATCGAATGTCAATACGCTATCTTTGAACGAACAACAGAAGAAAAATTTGTATGATAAGAAAATTATCAGCGATTTTGAGTATCAAAGCGCAGTAGACCAATTGCTTTCTGCAAAAGCCAGTTTGGCACAGGCTGAGGCTCAGTTGACCAGCGCTCGTCAGAATTTGGGCTTCTGCACAGTGATCAGCTTCAGATGGAGTGGTGGGTACATTCCCGTATCGTATTGGTAGTTTGGTGAGTCCTTCGGTAACACAACCGTTGACTACCGTGAGTGAAATCGGTGAAATGTATGTGTATTTCTCTATGACTGAAAAGCAGTTGTTGGGTTTGACAAGAGCCGGTGGCACACTGAAAGAACAACTGGAGAAGATGCCGGCTGTAAAATTGGAATTGGCTGACGGTACAATGTATACTGAAGAAGGTAAGATTGACGCTGTAAGTGGTGTTATTGACCAGACTACCGGTTCGGTAAGTATGCGTGCCGTTTTCCCGAACAAACAGCTTGTATTGCGTAGTGGTGGTATGGCTAATGTAATTTTCCCTTATACTATGGAGGATATTATTTTGATTCCTCAGTCGGCTACACAGGAAATTCAGGATAAAAAGTTTGTTTATGTGCTTCAGTCGGATAATACATTGAAGCATACTGAGATCAAAGTGTCGAATTTGAGTGACGGTAAGAATTATATTGTTACCAGTGGTTTGAAGCCCGGCGATAAATTGTAGTTGAAGGTGTACAGACGTTGAAGGACGGACAGACAATTACTCCGATTACTCCGGAACAGAAAGAGGCGAAATATCAACAACACCTGAAAGACCAGAAGGAAGGGAATATTGCCACGGCCTTTAAATAATCAGTATAAAATAAACAGATTAACTTCGTTATATAAATAAGGTATATAGAGAATGAAACTAGATAGATTTATTAACCGTCCGGTGCTATCAACGGTAATCTCCGTCTTGATAGTTATTCTGGGTATCATCGGACTTGCTACATTGCCGGTTACGCAATATCCGGATATTGCACCTCCTACGGTGCAGGTACGTGCCACCTATACCGGTGCGAACTCCACAGCTGTATTGAATTCGGTCATCGCGCCGTTGGAAGACCAGATAAACGGTGTGGAGAACATGATGTATATCCAGTCATCAGCATCCAATAACGGTGCTGCCGATATTAACGTTTACTTTAATCAGGGAACAGATCCGGATATGGCGGCTGTTAATGTGCAGAACCGTGTTTCTATGGCACAAGGATTGCTGCCTGCTGAAGTAACCAAGGTGGGTGTGACTACTCAGAAACGCCAGAACTCCATGTTGATGGTCTTTTCATTGTATGATGAAACCGACTCGTATAATATTGAGTTCATTGAAAACTATGCTAATATTAACTTGATTCCTGAAATCAAGCGTGTAAAGGGGGTAGGTGATGCTAATGTGTTGGGACAGGATTATTCTATGCGTATCTGGTTGAAACCGGATGTGATGGCGCAGTACAAACTGGTTCCTACTGATGTTTCGGCAGCATTGGCCGAACAGAATATTGAGGCGGCTCCGGGACAGTTTGGTGAACGTGGTAATCAGACTTTCCAATACACGATCCGTTATAAAGGACGTTTGCAGCAAACGACTGAATTTGAAGATATTGTTATCAAGGCCTTGCCGGATGGTAATGTACTTCGTTTGGGAGATGTGGCCGATATAGAATTAGGTCGTCTGGCTTATACATTCAATAATATGGTAAATGGTCACAAGGCTGTATCTTGTATCGTCTATCAGATGGCAGGTTCTAATGCTACCGAAACTATTTCCGATTTGGAGAAAGTGCTTGCAAAGGCACAGGAATCACTGCCGACAGGTTTGAATATCAATATCGCCCAAAATGCCAATGACTTCTTGTTCGCTTCTATCCATGAAGTAATCAAGACGTTGATAGAGGCATTTATCTTGGTGTTTATTGTGGTATATATCTTCTTGCAGGATATGCGTTCAACGCTGATTCCGGCTATTGCCATTCCGGTGGCGTTGGTGGCTACTTTCTTTGTACTGAAACTGATTGGCTTCAGTGTGAACCTGCTGACTCTTTCGGCGATGGTGCTTGCCATTGCGATTGTGGTCGATGATGCCATTGTCGTCGTCGAGGGGGTTCATGCCAAGTTGGATCAGGGATACAAGTCTTCCCGTGAGGCTTCTATTGATGCATGAGTGAACTGGTGGAGCTATCGTTTCTATTACGTTAGTCATGATGTCTGTGTTTATTCCGGTAAGTTTCATGGGAGGTACTGCCGGTACATTCTACCGTCAGTTTGGTATCACCATGGCGATCTCTATCGGTTTTTCAGCTTTGAATGCATTGACTTTGTCACCGGCACTGTGCGCAATTTTCTTGAAACCGCATGATGAGGGACATGGAGCAAAGAAGATGACCCGTGTAGAACGTTTCCATACAGCCTTTAATGCGGCTTATGATTCTATATTGAAGAAGTACAAGAAGCATGTAGTATTCTTTATCCATAAGAAATGGTTGTCATTCGGGCTGGTTGCCGCTTCTATCATTTTGTTGGTATTCTTTATGAAGGTTACTCCGACGGGTATGGTTCCCAATGAAGATACCGGTACCATTATGGGTGCGGTGACACTGCCTCCCGGTACTTCACAGGAACGTGCAATGGAAATCTTAAACCGTGTAGACAGCTTGGTGGCTGCCGAACCGGCTGTAGATTCCCGTACGGTGATTTCCGGTTTCGGCTTTATTGGTGGTCAGGGACCTTCTTACGGTTCTATCATTATTAAGCTGAAAGATTGGGAAGAACGCTCCATGATGCAGAATTCGGATATTGTGGTAGGTACGTTGTTTATGCGTGCGCAGAAGATCATCAAGGATGCGCAGGTATTGTTCTTTGCTCCTCCTATGATTCCGGGTTATTCGGCATCCAGTGATATCGAGTTGAATATGCAGGATAAGACCGGTGGAGACTTGAATCATTTTTATGATGTAGTTTTGGACTATATGGATGCGTTGAAGGCACGCCCTGAAATTAATTCGGCCCAGACTACCTTCAATCCGAGTTTCCCCCAATATATGTTGGATATTGATGCTGCTGCTTGTAAGAAGGCAGGAATCAGTCCTAGTGATATTCTGACTACCATGCAGGGATATTTCGGTGGTTTGTATGCTTCTAACTTCAACCGTTTCGGTAAGATGTATCGTGTTATGATTCAGGCGGAACCCGAAGCGACCAAGAATCTGGAATCCTTGAATAGTATCAAGATACGTAATGGGAATGAGATGGCTCCTATTTCCCAGTTCGTTTCTGTCAAGAAAGTATATGGACCGGATGTTATCGGCCGTTTCAACCTTTATACGTCTATCAAAGTGATGGTGCTCCTGCCAGTGGCTATACTTCCGGACAGGCTTTGCAGGCTATTGCGGAAGTTGCTAAAGAGAATTTGCCTACCGGTTACGGTTATGAGTTGGGAGGTATGGCTCGTGAAGAGGCATCTACCAGTGGCAGTTCCACAGGTATCATCTTCATTCTGTGTTTTGTATTCGTTTATTTGTTGCTGAGTGCACAGTATGAAAGTTACATTCTGCCGTTGTCCGTATTGCTTTCAGTACCGTTCGGTCTGTTGGGTAGCTTCCTGTTTGTAAACGGATTTGCAGCATTGGGAAATATTCCGGCTTTGAAGATGATTTTAGGAACCATGTCAAATGATATTTATATGCAGATTGCATTGATCATGTTGATGGGATTGTTGGCGAAGAATGCCATTCTGATTGTAGAGTTTGCTTTGGATCGCCGTAAGCAGGGAATGAGTATTTCCTGGGCTGCGGTTTTGGGTGCGGCAGCCCGTTTGCGACCGATCTTAATGACCTCATTGGCCATGATTGTAGGTTTGATTCCGTTGATGTTGGCTATGGGAGTTGGTGCTCATGGTAACCGTACTTTGGGAGCTTCGGCTATTGGTGGTATGTTGATTGGTATGATCTTCCAGATCTTTATCGTACCCGTATTGTTTGTGGTATTCCAATGGTTACAAGAGAAATTCAAACCGATTGAATGGGAAAGTATGGACAATACAGAGGTTGAACCCGAAATTGAACAATACACCCGTAAATGAACAGAAGAACAATGAAAAAGATAATAGGATTATGTTGCGCGACGTTTTTATTAAGCGGTTGCCACATCTATAAATCATACGATCGTCCCGAGTCATAGATGCCACTGGCATCTATCGTGACCCGGTTGCCGCCAACGATACATTGGCTGCTAACGATACAACCAATATGGGTAACTTGTCATGGAAGGAAATTTTCCGTGATCCGAAATTGCAGATGCTGATTGAAGAGGGATTGGCAAACAATGTAGATATGCAGGCTGCTATCCTGCGTGTAAAGGAGGCCAAGGCGTTATTGACATCAGCTCGTTTGTCTTATCTCCCTTCTTTGGCCCTTGCTCCACAAGGTTCGTTGACTAGTGTGGACAAAAGTACTCCTGTAAAGAACTATACTTTACCTGCTTCTGCAAGCTGGGAAGTTGATTTGTTCGGCAAATTGCTGAATGCCATCGTGGCCAGAAAGCTTCTTATTTGCAAAGTAAGGCCTATCAGCAGGCAGTGCGTTCACAGTTGATTGGTGGTATAGCCAATGCTTATTATTCTTTATTGATGCTAGACCGTCAAGTCAGTGTGACCGAACAGAATGTGGCGTTAATGAAAGAAACAGTGCGCACTATGGAAGCTATGAAGGAAGCCGGTATGACTACCGAAGCTGCTGTGGCACAGAGTAAAGGGCTTATCACCAGACGGAGGCTTCATTGGCTGACTTGAAACGCCAGGTGCGTGAAACTGAGAATTCTATCTCCGTATTGTTGGCAAAGGCTCCTCAGAACATAGACCGTGGAACATTGGAGGAACAAGTGATGCCGGCAGATTTGGCGGTGGGAGTTCCTTTACAGTTGCTTGAGAACCGGCCCGATGTAAAAGCGGCAGAATTGGCATTAGCGACGCTTATTATACTACCAATCAGGCGCGTTCCGCTTTTTATCCCAGTGTTAATATTACAGGTACTCTAGGATGGACTAATGGTTCCAATGGTACAGTGATTTCTAATCCTGCCGTTATGCTTTGGAATGCTATCGGCTCATTGACGCAACCCATTTCCAGCGTGGAAAATTGATTGCCAACTTGAAAGTATCGAAAGCGGAAGAACAGATTGCCAAGATGAATTATCAGCAGACTATTCTGGAAGCTGGTAAGGAAGTAAGTGATGCTTTGTTCCTGTATGATACGGCAGACAAAAAGTTGAGCGAGCACCAGGCACAGGTTTCTGAAATGCAAAAAGCGGTGGAGATGAACAATGATTTGTTTCAGGCGGGAAAGGCCACTTATCTGGAAATCATTACTGCACAACAGTCATTGCTGAGTGCCCAGTTGAACGAAGTATCCGATACTTTCCAGCGTATGCAGGCTGTTATCAATCTGTACAGCGCATTGGGCGGTGGACGTGAATAATTAACCTTAAAAATAATATGAATATGATTAGTCCGTTAGCTTATGTAGACCCGTCTGCAAAAATCGGGAAAAACGTAACTATTCACCCGTTTGCCTACATTGATAAGAATGTGGAGATAGGTGATGATAATGTAATTATGCCCAACGCCAGCATTATGAGCGGCGCACGCATCGGTAACGGAAATACCATTTATAACGGAGCTGTAATTGCTGCTACTCCGCAAGATTTTAAATATACGGGTGATGATACCATCGCCCGTATAGGTAATAATAATACCATCGTGAGAATGCGGTTATTATTCGTGCCACTTTCGCCGGAGATGAAACTGTGGTAGGAAGCGGTAACTTTATTATGCAGGGAGCACGTATCTCACATGATGTGACCATCGGTAATAACTGTATTATTGGTAACGGTTCGCAGGTGTCAGGTTGTTGTGTAGTCGAGGATTATGCTATTCTTACTTCCAATGTACTGATGCAGGGAAAGACTCGTTTGGGGACTTATGCCGCCGTACAGGGCGGGTGTCGTTTTACCAAGGATATTCCTCCTTATTGTGTGGCAGCCCATGAGCCTACGGCTTTTTACAGCATCAATACCACCGTGTTGCAACATGAAGGTTTTTCGGAAACGGTTATTAAACATATAGCGCATGCTTTCCGTATATTGTATAAAGTGAATACATCTACAGAGGATGCATTGCGTCGTATTGAAGAACAGGTTCCGTCTAGTCCTGAAATTGTACATCTGATAGAGTTTGTCAGAAGTTCTAAGTTGGGTATTATAAAATAAATGTATCTTTGTCTCCCTTTATGTTAAGAATGAATAGCGTCAGGAAAAAAAGAATGGATAAAACGGTAGTGAAGGAACACATTGTTTTGGCAGCAGCGAAATCATTTGCCCAGAAAGGTGTCAAAACAGTGAGAATGGATGATATTGCTGCCGGATTATCTATATCTAAACGTACGCTTTATGAATTGTTTCATGACAAAGAGGATTTATTACTTGATGTCATGAAGTTACATCGGGAGGAGATGCAGGAATATATGACTCAAGTGGCTTCCAAAGCAGAAAATGTTTTGGAAGTCCTCTTGAAGTTTTTTCAAAGAAGTGCCCAGGATTTTCAGAATACAAACAGGAAATTCTTTGAGGATATTGAGAAATATCCCAAGGTAATGCGTTACATTGACGAAAGCCGGAAGGAGAATTTGGATTCGGCTATGGAATTTTATCGCAAAGGAGTGGAACAAGGCATTTTTAGAAATGATGTAAATTATAATATTGTACGCGCTATGGTATGTGAGCAGATGGATTTGTTGTTGCATTCGGAAATATGCAAGTCCTATTCGCTTGGTGAAATTTATGAAACAGTTGTATTTATGCATATGCGTGGCATTTCCACTGAAAAGGGGTTGAAGATTGTGGATAATTTTTTATTGAATTTAAAAGGAAACGAACATAATAAGTATGGTTAGAAATTAAATAAGTCACTAAATAAAGAATAATAGTTAATGAAATTTTATTGCAAACCTACGTTAACCTTGTTTTTGCTGCTTTATGTAGCAATACAAAGTGCACAAGCACAAGACACATTGAGGATTACCTTACAGGACGCAGTCCGGATAGCATTGAGCGACAATCCCACCATTAAAGTCGCCGGTCAGGAAATCCTGTTAAAGAAAGAAGCCCGCCGGGAAGCTTATGCCGGTCTTTTCCCAGAAGCCAGTTTGGTGGCAGTTATTCACGAGCCATAAAAAAGCAGTCATTCGCCATGATGGGAGAGGTGATTGAAGTCGGTACAGATAATACTTATAGTGGTGGTCTGTCTGTCAGTCTGCCTGTCTTTGCTCCGGCTCTTTACAAAGTATCAGTTTGACAAGTACAGATGTGAACCTGGCGGTAGAGAAATCACGTGCTTCACGTCTGGATATGGTAAATCAAGTGACCAAGGCATTTTTCAGTTGCTTTTGGCACAGGACAGTTATGAAGTGCTGCTTAAAAGTTATAAGCAGAGTGAAGATAATTATAATGTGGTGAAAGCTAAATATGAACAGGGGACTGTCAGTGAATATGATAAGATTAGTGCGGATGTGCAGATGCGCAGCTTGAAACCTACCGTGGTGTCTGCCCGTAACGGAGTGAATTTGGCAAATTTGCAGTTGAAGGTCTTGATGGGAATGGAGTCTGATGTAAAGGTAGCGGTTGAAGGCAATCTGAAGGATTATGAAATGTCTATGTTTACTCGTCAGGCAATGCCTCGTCCAGACAATTTGACAAATAACAGTACGTTGAAGCAATTGGAACTGAATGCATTGCAATTAAAGCAGACGCTGAAGTTGCAGTATACCAACTTTATGCCGACCCTTTCTGCCAGTTTCCAATATATGTATACTTCAATGAATGATAATTTCAAGTTCAAGGAATACGATTGGAGGCCCTATTCTACTATCGGCCTGAATCTAAGCATTCCTTTGTTCAAAGGAAGTAATTTTACTCAATTGAAACAGACCCGTATCCAGATGAAACAACTGGAAGAGAACCGTATCAATACAGAGCGGCAACTCACTATGCAAGCTACCGGTTATTTGGATAATATGGCCGCTAGTACGGAACAGGTGTAAGTAATAAAGAAGCTGTCTTTCAGGCGGAGAAAGGGCGTACTATTGCCGAAAAAAGATATGAAGTTGGAAAAGGAACTATCTTGGAATTGAATAGTTCGGAAGTGGCTTTAACAGAGGCCCAACTGACTTATAACCAGTCCATCTATGACTATCTGGTAGCTAAAGCTGATTTGGATTTAGTCTTAGGCATTGATGAAGTAACGGAACAATAATACATTAACATAAAGATAACAGTATGAGAAAATATTTTCAATTCGTAGCTTGGCTGGTGGTAACTATGCTGGGGGCATGTTCAGGTGGAACGGAGAGTAAGGAGCTGCTGATACCGCTATGGAGGACAAACCGGTAGTCCGGCTTGCTTCCGTAACTTCCCGCGATGTAGATCAGATAGAGGAATATACTGCCACTGTTGAAGCGGAAGCGAAAAATAATATAGCTCCGACCTCTCCCGGGCGTATAGACCGTATTTTTGTTGAAGTGGGAGACCATGTATCCAAAGGACAGAAATTAGTACAAATGGATGCGGCAAATCTGAAACAAATGAAATTGCAATTAGAAAATGAAGAAACGGAATTCAGACGTATGGATGAACTGTACAAAGTGGGTGGAGCTTCCAAATCTGAATGGGATGCAGCAAAAACAGCTTTAGATGTACGTCGTACTTCCTATAATAATTTGTTGGAGAATACGCAGTTGTTAAGCCCTATTCATGGAGTGGTTACAGCACGTAATTTTGATAACGGTGATTTATATTCTTCCGCTTCCACTCCTGTGTTGGTCATTGAACAGATCACTCCGGTTAAACTGTTGATCAATGTATCCGAACCTTATTTCCCGAAAGTGACTAAAGGTATGATCGTAAAGGTGAAATTTGATGTGTATGGTGATGAGGAGTTCGAAGGGAAAGTTAGTTTGGTGTATCCTACTATTGATGCTGCTACTCATACTTTTCCTGTAGAGGTAAAATTGGCTAATACCGTCAGCGTATACGTCCGGGAATGTTTGGCCGTGTGACTGTGAGCTTTGGTACATTGCGGCATGTGGTGGTTCCTGATCAGGCTATTGTGAAACGTGCCGGTTCGGGCGACCGTTATGTATATGTCTACAAAGACGGTAAGGTTTCCTATAATAAAGTAGAATTGGGACGTCGGATGGGAACCGAATATGAATTGATTTCCGGGGTGGAGGATAATTCGCAGGTGGTGGTTGCCGGTCAGACCCGTTTGGCCGATGGTGTGGAAGTGGCAGTAAATTAAAAATTGAGAATTAGTTGATAATACTCCATATTTATTTACCTATATATGATTTTTTAGTTCTTAATTTTTAATTTAACAAACATGAGTTTATACGAAGGAGCGGTTAAAAACCGATTATGACCTCGTTATGCTTTTTGGCCGTAGCGATCTTTGGTCTGTTCTCATTGTCGAACTTCCGGTAGACTTGTATCCCGATATTGATACCAATACCATTATGGTTATGACATCTTATCAGGGTGCCAGTGCTTCCGATATAGAGAACAACGTAACCCGTCCGTTGGAAAATACGTTGAACTCGGTTAGTAATTTGAAACATATTACATCCAAGTCTTCAGAAAATATATCAGTTATCACTTTGGAATTCGAATATGGCTATGATATTGATGTGTTGACTAATGATGTGCGTGATAAATTGGATATGGTGAGTTCGGAGCTTCCCGATGAAGTCAATACTCCGATTATCTTTAAGTTCAGTACGGATATGATTCCTATCCTGCTGTTGTCCGTTCAGGCAGAAGAAAGTCAGCCGGCTTTGTATAAGATATTGGATGATAATGTAGTAAATCCTTTGGCTCGTGTTCCCGGTGTGGGAACGGTGTCCATTGCCGGTGCGCCGAAGCGTGAGGTGAATATTTATTGTGATCCCAACAAACTGGAAGCATATGATCTGACGATTGAGACCATCAGTTCCATTGTCGGGGCTGAAAATAAGAATACTCCGGGTGGAACTTTCGATGTGGGCAGTAATACCTATTCCTTGCGTGTGGAAGGAGAATTCAAGGACCCGAAAGAAATGGAGAATATCGTAGTGGGTATACGCAATGGTGCTTCGGTGTATTTGCGTGACGTGGCAACGGTAGTCGATTCTGTAGAAGAACGTGCTCAGGAAACCTATAATAACGGGGTGCAGGGAGCCATGATTGTTGTACAGAAACAATCGGGAGCAAACTCAGTGAACATTTCCCGGAAAGTAATGGATCAGTTGCCTAAGTTACAGAAGTCACTGCCCAGTGATGTGAAACTGGGGGTTATTGTGAACACTTCGGATAATATTTTGAATACCATCGACAGTTTGACGGAAACTATTATGTATGCCATTCTGTTTGTGGTCTTGGTGGTATTTGTTTTCTTAGGTCGTTGGCGTGCTACGGTGATTATCTGTATCACTATCCCCATGTCATTGATTGCCTCCTTTATTTATTTGGCTATCACGGATGGGGGATCTCTGAATATTATTTCTTTGTCGTGCCTTTCTATTGCGATTGGTAATGTGGTGGATGACGCTATTGTTGTTTTGGAAAACGTAACGACCCATATCGAGCGTGGCTCCGAGCCGAAACAGGCGGCTATCCATGGAACAAATGAGGTGGCAATTTCTGTTATCGCATCCACATTGACCATGATTGCGGTATTCTTCCCGTTGACGATGGTCAGTGGTATGTCGGGAGTTTTGTTCCGTCAGTTGGGCTGGATGATGTGTGTCATTATGACTATTTCTACTATCTCGGCTCTGTCATTTACTCCGATGATGTGTGCGCAGATGCTTCGCTTGCAAAAAAAACAAAGTAAGTGGTTTGTCACATTCTACAAACCGATAGAACGTGCGTTGGATGGATTGGATAACTGGTATCAGAAACGTTTGAACTGGGCTGTCCGTCACCGCAAGACCATTATTGCCGGTTGTTTCGGGTTCTTTCTGCTGAGCCTGATTTGTGCGAAAGGAATTGGTACAGAGTTTTTTCCGTCACAAGACAACAGTCGTATTTCTGTTCAATTACAATTGCCTATCGGAGCTCGCGTAGAGCGTGCCCAGCATTGGCCCAGGAGCTGACCGAAAGGTGGCTGAAGAAATATGAAGGGGTGATGCGTATCTGTAACTATACTGTGGGACAGGCTGATGCGGATAATACTTGGGCTTCTATTCAGGATAATGGTAGCCATATCATTTCATTCAATATCAACCTTTATAATCCCGATCAGCGTTCTGTTACGTTGGCAGAAGTCTGCGATGGTATGCGTGAGGATCTGAAAGCTATCCCGAACTGGATAAAGCCCAGGTTATCTTGGGTGGTAGCAGTGGAGGCATGGGTGGACAGGCCACTGCCGATTTTGAAATCTATGGATATGATTTTACAGAAACAGATAAGGCAGCCGCTGAATTGAAAGAAGCTTTATTGAAAGTGAACGGTGTGTCTGAGGTGAATATCAGCCGTCAGGATTATCAGCCGGAATATCAGGTGGATTTTGATCGTGAAAAACTGGCTTTACATGGTTTGAATCTTTCTACAGCAGCTTTGTATCTGCGTAACCGTGTTAATGGTGCTTTATCTTCTTACTATCGGGAAGATGGTGACGAATATGATATCAAGGTGCGTTATGCTCCCCAGTTCCGTACCAGTATTGAAGTTTGGAGAATATTCTGATTTATACCAATGAAGGTAAAGCAATTCGGGTGAAAGATATCGGCACGGTAGTGGAGCGTTCAGCTCCTCCTACTATTGAACGTAAAGACCGTGAACGTATTGTAACAGTATCTGCTGTGATTTCAGGTGCGCCTTTAGGTAGTGTGGTGGCAGCGGGTGAGTCTATTATTGATAAGATGGATTTACCTGGCGGTATCAGTATCCAGGTGGCAGGGTCTTATGAGGATCAGCAGGATTCATTCAGCGATCTGGGAACTTTGGCTGTTTTGATTATTATATTGGTATTTATTGTAATGGCTGCCCAGTTTGAGTCTCTGACCTATCCGTTTATCATTATGTTCTCTATTCCGTTTGCATTCAGTGGGGTATTGATGGCATTGTATGGAACGGGGACTACATTGAATGTCATGAGTTTGTTGGGAGGTATCATGTTGATTGGTATCGTAGTGAAGAATGGTATCGTGCTTATTGATTACATTACCTTATGTCGTGAGCGGGGTATGTCTGTTATTCATTCGGTCGTTGTTTCGGGCCGTAGTCGTTTACGTCCGGTTTTAATGACCACTTTGACCACTATTCTGGGCATGGTGCCGATGGCGATAGGAGGAGGGGAAGGTTCTGAAATGTGGCAGCCTTTAGGGGTGTCCGTAATCGGTGGTTTGACTGTATCTACCGTGCTCACCTTGATTTTGGTTCCGGTGCTCTACTGTTCATTTGCGGGTACAGGTATCAAGCGTAACCGTAAGAAGATGAAAGCTTCCCGTGAACTGAATGACTATTATCAAGCACATAAGACGGAGATGACCAAAGGCAAAAAAGAATAATTAATATAGTTGTTATCCGGATTGAAATGAATAGGAGACCGGATGACAGAACTTAAAATAAAAAATGGAATAATGAAATCAGTTTTCATCACTTTCGACCAAGCTTTTTACGAACGTATTCTGGCGTTGTTGGACCGTCAGAATTGTCGTGGATTCAGTTATTGGCAGCAGTTGCAGGGGCGCGGCTCTGTAAAAGGAGAACCGCATTATGGCAGTCACGCGTGGCCCAGTATGTGCTCGGCCATTATGACAGTGGTAGATGATACCAAAGTGGAGCCTTTATTGGACGCTTTGCATAAAATGGATAAGGAAACCGAACAATTGGGATTACGTGCTTTTGTGTGGAACATAGAAAAGACGATTTGAATCTGTCTTTTCATCATTAAAGAAAAAGACAGCTACATTAAAGCTCCTTCTAAGGGAGCAATGGAACATATGTATGATTTATTGATTAATTCCATGAAAGAGTCCCGGTCAGAAAACATAAAATATTCATGGAAAAACATTCGAAAGGATTTCGGGAAAGATGGAATGCGCTGTAGCAGGCGGTGGAAGTATCCATATAAATCAG
>ENA-OQHP01000303-OQHP01000303.1-human-gut-metagenome-genome-assembly--contig:-NODE-303-length-16317-cov-1.668684_pt1 | contig 16317 bp, 19 predicted proteins | sample MGYA00242563_ERZ504717 | MGnify/ENA primary metagenome ERZ504717 (study PRJEB26092, sample SAMD00036212) | human gut metagenome | host: Homo sapiens | study: EMG produced TPA metagenomics assembly of... | reverse complement strand
GATACTTATCGGACATTTGACCTGCTGTGGATAGTGTTATCATTTGTGGTGGACGGAGCAAAAGGTGTGGAAACGCAGACACGTAAGCTGATGGAAGTTTGCCGTATGCGAAATACACCCTGTGATCATCTTCGTCAATAAGATGGACCGTGAGGCTAAAGATCCGTTTGACTTGTTGGATGAACTGGAAGAAGAACTGGTTATCAATGTACGTCCGTTGACCTGGCCGATCGAGAGCGGACCTCGCTTCAAGGGCGTTTATAATATTTATGAACAGAAGCTGAACCTTTTCCAGCCTTCTAAACAGGTGGTTACGGAAAAGGTGGAAGTTGACATTCACACCGAGGAACTCGATCAGCATATCGGTACTCCGCTGGCTGAGAAGTTGCGCAGCGAACTGGAACTGATTGATGGAGTTTATCCTGAATTTAATGTTGATGACTATTTGAAAGGAGAACTGGCTCCTGTCTTCTTCGGTTCTGCATTGAATAACTTCGGTGTTCAGGAGCTGTTGGACTGTTTCGTTGAAATTGCTCCGAGCCCTCGTCCGGTAACGCTGAAGAACGTACCGTACAGCCTGATGAACCGAAGTTACAGGTTTTATTTTCAAGATTACTGCCAATATTGACCCGAACCACCGTTCCTGTGTTGCATTCTGTAAAGTCTGTTCCGGTAAGTTACCCGTAATACACCTTACTTACATGTACGCCACAATAAGACGATGCGTTTTTCATCGCCTACCCAGTTTATGGCACAGCGTAAGACTACGGTGGATGAAGCATGGGCAGGAGATATTATCGGTTTGCCGGATAATGGAACTTTCAAGATCGGAGATACATTGACCGAAGGCGAAATGCTTCACTTCAAGGGACTGCCAAGTTTCTCACCGGAAATGTTCAAGTATATTGAGAACGCTGATCCTATGAAGACCAAACAATTGAACAAGGGTATTGACCAGCTGATGGATGAAGGTGTGGCCCAGTTGTTTGTGAATCAGTTTAATGGACGGAAGATTATCGGAACGGTAGGACAGCTGCAGTTCGAGGTGATTCAGTATCGTCTGGAGAATGAATACAATGCGAAGTGCCGTTGGGAACCGATCAGCCTTTACAAGGCCTGCTGGATTGAAAGTGATGATCCTGCCGAACTGGAATCCTTTAAGAAACGTAAGTATCAGTATATGGCGAAAGACCGTGACGGACGCGATGTGTTCCTGGCCGATAGCGGTTATGTGCTTCAGATGGCACAGATGGATTTTAAGCACATCAAGTTTCATTTCACCAGTGAGTTTTAAGAAAGAACGTAAAGAGATAAATATAGAAAAAGGCAGGAAAGTGAATCGCTCTCCTGCCTTTTTTATGTTCTTAAATTGGGATATTTACTGGATGTTCCATTTTAGTTTTGGCATGTCTGTCAAATCTGCTTGTGTTTTCAATAAATCGTTTGAATATTTTATCTTTATTGCTAATTACTATTAATATTAGTAGTTCTACTAAAACTTTTAGTAGTTTATCTGGAAATTTTCATTATCTTCGTGTTGTATTAATCTTAAATGACCTGTTTATGAAGAAATTGACACCCAAAGAAGAAGAAATAATGAATATTTTATGGACCCATGGTCCTTTGTTTATCCGTGAAATGTTGGCATTCTATCCGGAACCGAAGCCACATTACAATACAGTAGCTACTCTGGTGAAGCTGTTGGTAGAAAAAGGCTTTGTCAGTTATCGGGCGTTTGGAAACACCTACCGTTATGAAGCAAAAATAACAGAAAATGAATACAAGGGTTCGGCTATCGGAGAGATTGTTTCTCAATATTTTGACAATTCTTATACCAGGGTTGTTTCTCAATTTATTGAAGATGAGAAAATGAACCTGGAGGAACTGAAGCAGCTGATAGCTCAGATAGAGCAGGGGAAGAATAATCGTAAATCTTGAACCTATGGTAGCCTTTTTAATCTATCTACTGAAAAGCTCTTTCTGCCTGACATTGCTCTATGGATTCTATAAGTTGCTTTGTGCTTCGACCACTCGCTTTTCTTTGAACCGATGGGTGCTGGTGGGCGGAATGCTGACTTGTCTGTTATTGCCTTTTGTTTCTCTGGAATTAGAGCATGAACCCTTAGTGCGGTCTCCTTTTATACTTATGGAGGAATGGAAACAGCCAGTTGATGTAATATCTGCTTCTGCTTCCGGAATGGTGGAAATTACTCAGAAGGAAGCCGATTATTGGGGTTGGCTTGTGTTGTCAATGGTGGTTTATCTGTCAGGGTGTGCCTTCATTCTTTTGCAATGGGTTGTAGGTATATCCGTCTGTTCCGTTGGATAAGCCGGCAGGAATATAAAGAATGTAATGGATTTCGATGGGTGTTGTACGATATTCCTGTCCGTCCTTTTAGCTGGGGAACGTATATCGTCATGAACAGTCAGGAGTATGAAAAATATTCTCCGGTCCGTTTGCATGAGGAGATGCATTGCCGGTATGGGCATTGTTATGACAATCTGTTGATACAGTTTATCCTAATCTTTCATTGGTGGAATCCGTTGGTGTGGAAACTGAGGTATGAACTTAATGGTGTTCATGAGTATCAGGCTGATGAAGGTGTGTTGAATCAAGACATCGATATAAAAACATATCAATTATTATTGGTGAGGAAAGCAGTGGGCTCAAGGCTCTACTCTATGGCTTGCGGCTTTACTCACAGTTCACTTAAAAAACGTATATCTATGATGTCGAAAAAAAGAAACAGTAAGTGGGTCCGGCTACGTGTCTTGTTAGCCGTACCCCTGGCTGCAGGGGTCGTGTATGCCTTTGCGAGGCCGGAAGTAAAAGAAACGGTGGCGGATTATGGCGCAGCTCTTCAAACGAAGAAGCAAGGAAAAGAAAAATCCGGATTAATGGTGAGGAACACATCACAGCAACGGAATGTAGACAACCTGATGTTGGATCATATTTCGTCGGAAAAGGCGTATGTGCTGGAATTGTATTGTAACCAGCGGAATCAGTTTCTTTTCGGACCTGAAAAGTCTATTTCAAAGAAGAAGTTTGTTGATTATGAAACCATGATGGACGAGACCAAGAAGCAATTGAAAGACTCTTTCGTCAAATTATATTCTGAACAGAAAGAAGAAATGTTTCCTATTGTTGTCCGTATTGTTGCAGACCGCAATGCGAAGATGGGAGCTATTACTGCCGCCAAGCAGAATTGGTAGAAGCGTATGATGAGGTCAGACGGGAGCTTTCGAAAACTTATCCTCAGAAATTGGTGAATGAATGTCTGACTCCCCGTTTCTATTATGCTTCTCCGAAAGCATATGCGGATGTACCGGCAGGTGTGGCCGATAAGAGTGTTCCGTTGCCGGGATATGAAGTCCGTTTTTTGAAAGATAATGTGATAGTAGGTGAGTTGGAGGATTTTTCACTGGATGAACTTTCTTCGAAAATCAAGCAGTGGTGTAAGGAAAATAAGGCTGAAAACTTTTCAGTGTCATTGAAGGTACTTCAGATGCTTCTGAAGGAGTAGTATATGATATCAAGCAGGCATTACGTGAAGGATATATGCTTAAACTGAATCTCATGAATGGTTTTTAGAATTGATTCGTGTAATAGTCTGTATTTGAAAACTTAGTTTTAGAATTTATGAAACGTTTTGTCTTTTATTTAAGTCTTATATTCGTTGTATCGGTGTTTACTTCTTGTCAGAAGGATGGTAAAAGTATTGTTACTCCGGTATCCAGTGGGAGGCCTTATGAGGTATTGGTGGTCGCTGATGACAATGTTGGAACAGTCCGGATAGCGCGCTTTTCCATGTACTTGATACCGATGTACCGGGATTGCCCCAACCGGAACGTTCTTTCCGGATTTCGAGAATTCGTCCGGAGTATTTTGACCGTAGTACCCGTTTGTTCCGCAACATCATTATTGTAGATATTCAGGACATCTATACTCAGACTAAATTCAAATATACCCGTGACGCGTATTCTTCTCCACAGATGATCATGACTATCCAGTCGCCGAATCAGGAAGAGTTTGCCGAATATGTATCCAAGAATGGACAGGTGATTATTGATTTTTTACCCGTGCAGAAATGAACCGAGAAGTAAAATTGTTGGAGAAGAAGCATAATGATGTCTTGTCTGCCAAGGTGCAAAGTTTGTTTGACTGTGATATATGGATGCCGGTAGAACTGGCTTCGTACAAGGTTGGCCAGCAGTTCTTGTGGGCTTCCAGCAATCTGAATGATTTGAACTTTGTTATCTACACTTATCCGTATACCAGCAAGGAAACTTTTACAAAGGCATATTTCATAGAGAAACGAGATTCTGTGATGAAAGCCCACATTCCGGGAGCAAAAGAAGGTATGTATATGGTGACTGCCGATTCTATTTTTGTAGAAGCTCGAAACATTGCAGTGCAGGGTGATTATGCGTATGAAGTACGTGGTTTGTGGGAGATGGAGAACGATGCTATGGGAGGTCCTTTCGTTTCACATGTTCGTGTGGACCGAACGAACGGTCGGATCGTCGTAGTAGAAGGTTTCGTCTATAATCCGGGAAAACTAAAACGTGACCAGATTCGTAAACTGAATGCTGCCCTTTATACGTTGAAACTTCCTCAGGAGAAAGAGGTGGGAGAACTTCCTGTTGACAATCAGATTTCGGAAGAAAAGGTAATGAAAGACAACTTATGAAATATAGTGCATTTATTATATCGTTGATTAACGATCTCTTGTCCTGTCGTAAAAACATAAACTGAATTCGAAGTCGGAATTTCTCCTGTTGGGGTGGCCAAACCTTCTTTGCAGAGGAATATCTAGAGATACAAAAAGCCAACTAATTCGCAATGATTTGTGTGTGAATTAGTTGCTGATTTTATGTCATTTGTTGAGTAGCCTTTTTTGTATCCTTAAATTTGTTTCCTTTGCCAGCTTCCCTTTTTCAGGTAGAGATAGCTTAACAGGCCGATAGCTCCGGCATACACGTGTTCGGCAAACCAGCATACGGCTACATCCATTTTCAAAAGAAGAATGACCGTGACGATGAAGATCAGGTAGCAGGTCAGAGCTACAATTTCCAGCAGGAAGGCAGAGCGGGTGTCACCTGTACCGGATACGGACTGGAAGAAAATGAATCCGGCGCATTGGAAGAGGTAGCTGGAGCAGAGTACCAGAGGGTAGGGACGGCAGCTTCTACCAGATCGGGCATGTCGGTATAGATGCGGAGCACATACGTAGGCAGACAGGCTATCAACAGAATAACGGGCCAGACAATGCCGGTGCAGAGCCGCACGTGCTGCCGGATGGTGGGCATGACATAGCGGGCTTCTCCGCTGCCAATCAGGTTGCTGACCAGGGAACTACAGGTGGAGGCAAAGGCCGTGATGGTCATGAACGGGATGCTTGATACGTTACGTACAATGTTGGTGATGGCCAGTGAACGTTCGCCAGATGCTCAATAAAGATGAAGAACAGAAACCAGGTACTGATGGAAACCGCATTCTGTATCATGGTCCACAGTGATACGCCCATGATGCGTTTCAGTTCCGTCCATCGGAAACTCACCAGTTGGTTCAGTCCGTATTTGGCGCAGTCTACTTTCCGTGTAGTGTAGATAATGAAGAAGAGCATAGACACCAGTTCTGCCAGTGAAGAACCGATGGCTGCTCCGGCAATACCTAATGCCGGAAACCCTAATTTCCCGAATACCAGTATATAATTGAACACCACGTTCGATGTCACCATGACGATGGAGTTGAGCGTGAGCGTCTTGGTTTGTGTGGTGCCCACGAAGAACGCCCGGAACATGATGGCCACGAACGAGAAGAAGAAGCCGAACACCCGCCAGTTGATGTAGCTCACCGCTGCCTCGCAGACGCGGGGAGAGGCTACCACGTGCGACAATATCCAGGGAGAGAACAGCCGGGAAAGGGTGAACATGACCAGTGCCATGACCAGCAGGAAATAAATTCCCTGATAGAAGATGGGGCCAATCATCCGGAAGTTGCCCTCCCCGTTACGGCGGGCAATCAGAATCTGCGAGCCGATGCTGAAGCCGAAACCCAGCATGAAGATGGCCAGATAGTACACTCCTGCAATGGCCGAGGCGCCCAGCTCCACTTCGCCCACACGCCCCATGAAGCCGTATCGGTCATGCCGATAAGCTGTTCCATAATCAGGCTGATCAGGATAGGGTAGGCCACTTTCCATATTTCTCTGTTGGTATATTTGGTATGCATAAAAGGCAGGTGTTAGTTAGGTGAGATGCAAAGATACGACATTTCTGCACAAAAAAAGACCATCCTTTTGCAAGGACAGTCTTTTGTTTGTCTTTTTCTGAAAGAAGAATTAAGCTTCAGCAGGAGCTTCTTCAGTAGCAGGAGCTTCTTCTGCGTTTGCAGCAGCTTCAGCTTCAGCCTTAGCAGCAGCTTCAGCAGCTTTCTTTTCAGCTACCTTCTTAGCGATTTCTTCGTTTACTTTCTTTTCAGCTTCCAGACGTGCTTTAGCTTCAGCTTTCTTAGCTTCTTCTTCCTTAGCCTTCAAAGCAGCCAGACCTGACTGTTTGTTTTCTTTCCAAGCGTTGAATTTAGCTTCAGCTTGTGCTTCATCGAATGCGCCTTTAGCTACACCGCCCAGCAAGTGTTTCTTCATGTAAACACCTTCGCGAGACAAGATGTTGCGTACTGTGTCAGTAGGCTGTGCACCTACCATTACCCAGTGTAATGCACGTTCAAAATTCAAATCTACTGTGGCAGGATTGGTGTTCGGATTGTAAGTACCAATTTTTTCAGTAAATCTACCATCACGTGGTGCTCTTGCATCTGCAATAACAATTGAATAGAACGCATATCCTTTGCGTCCGTTTCTTTGCAATCTGATTTTAGTTGCCATTTTTTAATTTAGTTTTTTAATGTAAATGATTTGAATTATGCTAATAACCCGTATTAGCGGGTGCAAAGGTACAACTTTTCTTTTGTTCTACAAAGAGTTGCGCAAATTATTTGTTGATCTCGCGCAGCCATTTCTCCAGTTCGCCCGTCCATTGGCGTTTGTAGGGGAAGCTGTCGCGGTATCCCCAGCCGTGTCCTCCCACCGGATAAGTGTGCAGGCTGCAGGTACCTTGTTCTTGACGAGGGCTGTGTAATAGTTCACGCTGTTGGCCACTGGTACGGCTGTATCATCGCTGCTGTGCAGAATGAAGGCAGGGGGTGTTTGTGGAGTAACCTGCAATTCATTGGAATATTTCTGTTCCAGTTCCTTTGAGGGATTCTTTCCCAACAGGTTGTCGTGAGAACCATGTGAGTGTAAGCAGGATCCATGGTGATGACCGGATAGAACAGAATCTGGAAGTCCGGACGGGTTTCCGCATCGGTGAAATGAGTGGCTGTGGTGCTGGCCAGATGTCCTCCGGCTGAAGAACCATGATGCCCAGTTTTTTTACATTCCATTCCTGAGCGTGCTGGCGCATGATGCGCAGAGCCTGCTGTGAATCGCTCAGAGGCACTTCATTGTGTCCGTTGGGCATGCGGTAGCGGAGCACGGCATACGTAATGCCCTGACTGTTGAACCAGTCGGCCATGCTTTTCCCTTCGTGGGCCATGGCCAGATGTGAGTATCCTCCTCCCGGACAGGCTACGATGGCCATTCCGTTCCCTTTTTTAGCCGGATAGACGTAGAGAATGGTTTCTTTTGTATAACTTGGAGAATCGGTATCTCCGTTTTTTTCTTCTGTGATGCCGTTGTCATTAGGGCACCGTTGGGCCATACCTTAATTTCAATTGGCTGTTGTGCGAAGAGTGTGCCCGACATAAGCAACAGACCCATTAGTAGCAGTGTTTTCATGTGTGTGATGAATTAAAGGTTATTTTTTCAGTTTCATGCTGGCTTTTACCAGGTAAGTAATCAGCAGCAGATAAGCTACTAGTGACACCAGTTCGCTCATCGGGTTAGCCAGCCATTCTTCGTGGATAAGATTGATGTTGCAGTAGCGCATGATAGCACTCACTACCCCCATCAGGCACCTCCGGCAATGAATCCGGATGCCAGCAGCGTACCTTTCTCACCACGTGCGTTGTTGACAGCTTCGTCCTTGCTGCGTGAGGTCACGTACCAGTTGATGGCTCCACCCACCAGCAACGGAAGGTTCAGTTCCAATGGGATAAACATACCCAGCGCAAAAGCCAGCAGGTACCTTGCAGAAGTCAGTACCAATGCCAGTGCGGCACCGATGCCGTAGAGCAGCCACGGAGCACCTACACCGTTCATCAACGGATCGATGACAGCCGCCATGGCGTTGGCTTGCGGAGCAGCCAGTTGTCCGCTGGTGAATCCGTAAGAATCGTTCAGCACCATAATCACACCGCCTACGGTAGCTGCGGAAACCAGTGTGCCGAGGAATTTCCAGCTTTCCTGCTTCTTGGGTGTGCTACCCAGCCAGTAACCGATTTCAGGTCGGTAATGAAACCGCCGGCCATGGACAATGCGGTGCAGACCACGCCACCCATTACCAGTGAAGCTACCATACCCGTAGCACCTTTCAGTCCCACTGCCACCATGATGACAGAGGCCAGAATTAAGGTCATCAATGTCATACCCGATACCGGTTCGTTCCTACAATGGCGATGGCATTGGCTGCTACGGTGGTAAACAGGAAGGAGATTCCTGCTACCAGCAGAATGGCTACCACGGTATGCAGAATGTTGCCTTGCATTACGTCGAAATAGAAGAAGAGTACCACGAGCAGCAGGGTAAACAGCGAACCGAAAGCGATGATTTTCATGGACAAATCCTTCTGAGTACGTTCTACGTTCTCTTCGGCCTTTTTGCCCTTCATTTCACTGGCAGACAGGCTGACTGCACTCTTGATGATGCCCCATGAACGCACGATACCGATGATACCGGCCATGGCAATACCTCCGATACCGATGCTCTTGGCATATTCCTTGAAGATAAGTTCGGGTGACATATCTCTTACGGCTGTCGTGATGTCCGGATTCCAGGCATTCAGCACTTGGTCGCCCCAGAACAAGGAAATGCCCGGTACGATAATCCACCATACGGCCAGTGAGCCGGCACAGATGATAGCCGCATATTTCAGTCCGACGATGTAACCGAGTCCCAGTACGGCAGCTCCCGTGTTAATCTTGAATACCAGTTTGAACTTGTCGGCAATGGTTTCGCCCCATCCGCAGATGCGGCTTGTGAAGTTCTCGTTCCACCAGCCGAAGGTTCCCACGATGAAGTCATAAAGACCGCCCACCAGTCCGGCCATGAGCAACGGTTTGGCCTGGTCGCCTCCCTTTTCACCCGACACGAGCACCTGGGTACTGGCCGTAGCTTCCGGGAAAGGATATTCGCCGTGCTTGTCTTTTACGAAATATTTACGGAAGGGAATCAGGAACAGGATGCCCAGCACACCACCCAGCAGGGAGCTGATGAACATCTGCATGAAGTTGACCGTCATTTCCGGATATTTTTCCTGCAGGATGTAGAGGGCCGGCAGGGTAAAGATGGCACCCGCCACGATGACGCCTGAGCAGGCACCGATGGACTGAATCATGACGTTTTCACCCAGTGCGCCTTTGCGTTTGGTGGCGCTGGAAATACCCACAGCGATGATGGCAATTGGAATGGCAGCTTCGAACACCTGGCCCACTTTCAGTCCCAGATAGGCAGCGGCAGCCGAGAAAATAACGGCCATGACGAGTCCCCATGTCACAGACCAGAAGTTAACTTCAGGATACGTTTTTCCGGGAGACATGAGGGTTCGTATTTCTCTCCCGGTTTGAGCGGACGGAATGCGTTTTCGGGCAGTCCCGTCGGTTTTTCTTGTGTCTCTTTCATGAATAATATTACATTTTGATTTGATTAATATTCCTAAGGGTGTCCAAAAGTAGTAAAAATCCTTTATATTCATTCAAAAGTGAGCTCATTTTTGTGCCTTCGGAAAACGCCCTTACGTTTGGAGTCAAACGCACTTGCGTTTTAACTAAAACGTACTTGCGTTTCAATTGAAACGTCCTTGCGTTTTCTTCCAGGCTCAAAGACGTTTTTTCCGTGTGTATTTTCGGGCATAAAAAACAGGAGAAACATCGTTGAAAATGTTCCTCCTGCCAAGTATGAAAAATGATGAATTGTTACTGATTGATGTCGGCTGATGCCGGAGTCATGTCACCTTCTACTACCAGACGGGTGATTTCGTTCTTTGAGTTGGTACGCAGGGTGATGGTCTTACGGAAATGTCCCGGAAATTTGCCGGCACCGTTGTAAGTGACTGTCACCTCACCGCTTTCTCCCGGTTTGATGGGTTCTTTCGGATATTGAGGTACGGTGCATCCGCAAGAAGCAATAGCCTGATGAATTACTAATGGACCGTCGCCTGTATTCTTAAATTTGAATTTGCAAGTTACTTTCGGACTGCTTTCTGAGAAAGAGCCAAAGTTGTATGAGGTCTTTTCGAATGTAATTTCTGCCGTTCCCTGAGCAATGACAAACAATACATTCATGACACATAATAAGGTTGTAAATAAAATTTTCTTCATTTTCTTTGATTTTAATCCTTACTTCTTGACAACTTCGCAAAGATAACTACTTTTGCGTGAAACTGTTACTTTTGTGCAGGTTAATTAACAAACTTGAAGTGTTGTTATCGGTTTACCTGCTTCACGCCCTTCACCGTTTTAATCTTCTTTATCAGCGATTCCAGCTTGGCGTTGTCGTCTCGGTCACCGTCAGCATGCCCGAGAACAATCCGTCGTGTGAGGTCGATGCTGATGGAGCGCAACAGGATGTTGTTCTCCTTATTAATAATAGACGTGATGTTCGTCACGATACCGATGTCGTCATGGCCGATAATACGGAGGGTAATCGGATACTGTTTGCCCTGACTCTTTCCGGCCCAGCGGGCTTTCACGATGCGGTAGGGGAAGCGGGAACGCATCTCCTTGGCATTCGGGCAGTCACAACGGTGAATCTTGATACCACCGTTGATGCTGACGAATCCGAACACTTCGTCACCGTAAATAGGGTTACAGCATCTGGCCAGCGTAAAGTCGAGTCCTTTCAGGTTCCGGTCGATGACCAGTACGTCATCCTTGTAGTCCTTCGCGTCGGTGGGCTGCTGTATGTTGAAGCCTTCCGCACTGCGGTAGCTGATTTCTTCGCGCTGCTCGGTTTCCCGCTTCTGCATGTCAAGGTACTTGTCGATGATGTCGTTCACGTCCATCGATTCGTTGGCAATACTCTGATAGAAGTCGGTTACGGTCTTGAAGCCCAGTTTCCGAATCAGACGCATCAGGATGGCCTCATCATATTCCAGCTTCCGGTTCTTGAATTTACGTTCCAGTGTCTCCTTGGCAAACTGTGTCTGACGGGCTGCAATCTCCTTCAGGGCCTGACGTATCTTGTTGCGTGCCTTCGACGTGGTGACAAAGGTCAGCCAGTCACGCTTCGGTGTCTGCGTGTTCGAAGTCATGATTTCCACCTGGTCGCCACTGTTCAGTTTCTGGCGGAGCTGTACATTTTTCCCGTTGACGCGGGCACCCGTACACCGGCATCCCAAGTTGGAGTGGATAGAAAAGGCAAAGTCGAGCACGGTAGCCCCTTGCGGCAGTTTGTACAAGTCACCTTTCGGAGTAAATACGAATACCTCGTCCTTATATAAATCCAGCTTGAACTGGTCCATGGCCTCCATGTCGCTGTCGGAGTTTTCCAGCGTTTCACGGATGGAGTTCAGCCATTCATCCAAGCCGCTTTCTCCCTTTATACCTTTATATCTCCAGTGGGCTGCCAGACCTTTTTCGGCAATTTCGTCCATGCGTTCCGTACGAATCTGCACTTCCACCCATTTCCCTTCCGGTCCCATCACGGTGATGTGCAGTGACTCGTATCCGTTGCTTTTCGGCACGGACAGCCAGTCGCGCAAACGCTTGGGATTGGGCAGATACATATCCGTCACGATGGAATAAGCCTGCCAGCATTCCTGTTTCTCCTTTTCAAGCGGAGAATCAAGAATGATGCGGATGGCAAACAGGTCGTACACGCCTTCGAAAGGACATCCCTGTTTCTTCATCTTCTGGTAGATGGAGTGGATGGACTTGGTACGTCCCTTCATGTGGAACTTCAGTCCGGCATCTTCCAGCTTTTTGCGTATCGGTTCGATAAAAGCCTCGATGTAGCGGTCGCGGGCCTGCTTGGTGGCATTCAGTTTCTCTTTGATATGATAGTACACGTCGTGCTGCGTATATTTCAGTGACAAGTCCTCCAGTTCTGATTTCAGTTTGTACAGTCCTAGCTTGTGGGCCAGCGGTGCATACAGATAGGCAGCTTCGTTGGCCACTTCCAGACGAGCTTCTTCGTTGGGGCTGTTCTTGATTTGCCGCATCAGGTTCACACGGTCGGCAATGATAATCAGGATGACCCGCATGTCTTCGGCAAACGACAGGAGCAGATTGCGGAAGTTTTCCGACTCAATGATGGGGCTTTTGGAATACAGCTCGTTGATTTTGACGAGTCCCCGTATGATGCCGGCCACGTCTTCTCCATATTCCTCTTTGACCGATTCCAGACTGCAAAGATTGTATTTCACGGATTCATGGAGCATGATTCCCAGAATCGAGGCGCGGCGCATGCCGATTTCTTCGGCCACGATGACAGCCGTCTGCATATCCTTGATAATGGGATTCATCTGGAATACATTTCGCGGAATGGTACCTTCTGCCATTGCCTTGACCAGATGGGTTTTCAGCTTGTGGCAGTCATCCTTTGTAATGTATCTTTCGACAACCGCAGCAGTCGTTTGTAGAGTTGAATCAGTTGTTTGTGTTCCTCTTGTGTAAAAAAGTCGTTGTTCTCCATAATTCCTCGTTTTGCTGTTTGTGGGTAAAGTTACTTTTTTTCTGTTGATATGGTGCACGCTTCCCGTATTTTTTATATTTTTGGACGTAATTCTAAAAACAGAAAGAAATTCATTACCTAATAAAAACTATTATGTTAACACACGAAGACAAAGAATTGTTGGCCAAGAAGGGCATTTTGGAAGAAAAGATTGCCGAACAGTTGGCTTGTTTTGAAAAGGGGTTTCCATTCTTGAAGCTTTCAGCGGCAGCTTCCGTAGAAAACGGAGGTATTATGAAAGCCGATGAGAAAGAATGCGAACAGTATCTTGCCGCATGGGATGCATACAAGGCAGGCGATAAGAAAATCGTCAAGTTTGTTCCGGCTTCAGGAGCTGCCAGCCGTATGTTCAAGAATATGTTCGAATTCTTGGGTGCTGAGTATGACAAACCTACTACTGATTTTGAGAAGAAATTCTTCGACCACATTCATGATTTTGCATTCTACAATGACTTGAATGCGGCTTGTTTGGATAATACAGGAAAGAACATCAATGCCCTGTTGTCTGAACATAATTACAAGGCGGTGGTTTCTAACTTGCTGGAGTCTGCAGGATTGAACTATGGAGCGTTGCCTAAAGGCTTGCTCAAGTTCCATCGTTATGCAGATGGCGTGCGTACACCGCTGGAAGAGCATCTGGTAGAAGGCGCATTGTATGCTGCCGGAAAGACTGGGGAAGTGAATGTACACTTCACTGTTTCTACCGAACACCGTGCATTGTTCGAAAACTGGTGCTGCCAAGCTGCCGAATATGAGGCTAAGTATGGTACGACTTATCACATCAGTTTCTCTGAACAGAAACCGAGTACGGATACAGTGGCTGCCGATATGGAAAACAAACCGTTCCGCGACAAGGACGATAAATTGTTGTTCCGTCCGGGTGGTCACGGTGCCTTGATTGAGAACCTGAACGATTTGGATGCCGATATCGTATTTATCAAGAACATTGATAATGTGGTGCCCGACCGCTTGAAAGCTGATACCGTGACTTACAAGAAATTGCTGGCCGGTGTATTGGTTACATTGCAGAAGCAGGCATTTGAATACCTGGAACTGCTGGATGGCGGACATTACAGCCACGAACAGCTGGAAACCATTATCCGCTTCGTACAGCAGCAGTTGCGTTGTCGCAGAACGGACTTGAAAGAGCTGGAAGATGCTGATTTGGTCATCTATCTGCGTAAGAAACTGAATCGTCCGATGCGTGTTTGCGGTATGGTGAAGAATGTGGGCGAACCGGGTGGTGGTCCGTTCCTGGCCTATAATCCGGATGGAACCATTTCCTTGCAGATTCTGGAAAGTTCACAGATTGACATGAACGACCCGGAAAAGAAAGCCATGTTCGAAAAGGGTACACACTTCAATCCAGTGGATTTGGTATGTGCCGTTCGCGACTACAAGGGCAATAAGTTCGACTTACTGAAACATGTGGATAAGGCTACCGGCTTTATTTCTTACAAGTCAAAGAATGGAAAAGACTTGAAGGCACTCGAATTGCCGGGCTTGTGGAACGGTTCAATGAGCGACTGGAATACCGTGTTCGTAGAAGTTCCTTTGAGTACTTTCAATCCGGTAAAGACTGTGAACGATTTGCTGCGTGAACAGCATCAGTAATTTCCGGATAGTGGAAAAATAAAAATGTCCGCCTGTCATCTTTGTGAGATGGGCGGACATCTTTTTATATATATGAAGAAGTTATTGCACATTTCCTTCTTGTTGAGATAATTTCTCTCTGTATTCTTTCGGGGAAAGTCCTAAATTCCTTTTTACATATTTGCCGAAGAATGACAAGGTAGCAAAATTGAGTTCATTGGCAATTTCCTTGATGCTCTTATCGGGAGACTTCAGCAGGCACACTATATCCTTCATGACATAGCAGGTGATGAGTCGGAAGCTGTTTCACCTGAATTTTCCTTACATACAGCCGACAGGTATTTGGAAGTGACAAACAACCGGTTGGCATAGTAGCTTACCGACCGTTCCTTGGGGTAGGAAGATATCAGCAGCTCCATGAAGGCATTGAACAGATTGTTGGACGAATTGAATGCGACCGGTTTTAACTGGATGTATTTCTCCATGGAGTCCTGAAATTCGTAGATGAAGGCTTGCAGGAGGGCATTGATCAGCTCCTTCTGGTGGCGGTGAGGGGTACCTGTCAGTTTGGAATTCAGCAGATTATAGTACTGGCAGAAAAGCTGGCTTTCTTCATCGTTCAGGGAAATGATAGGATGCTGTTCCAGGTACAGGCGTGAGTACCAGTTGTTTGCGGATGTGGACATCACAAAAATACGTTTGGCATATTCTGGTGAAAGACAGAATCCGCAGCACTCAAAATCATCTCCTATCATGCCGTGTTTTAGCAGCGTTTGTGGGTGACAAATCATCAATCATTCCGACCGATTTCATAAGAATTGTTGTTGAGAGATAAGGACGCTTTTCCTCTCAGACATAAGATCGCCAGGAAAAAGTCAGTCCGTATGGAGGAATACTGTTCGGTTTCATTTACTTTATTTACCTGGTTCAAGATGATAATCTGTTCGTCTTTATAGGCAGCTACCTTTTCCATGATTTCGGTGCTGGACATTCTGATGAGTTCTATTTCTTTCTCCATAACATTGATTAATCTATTCGATTGCAAATGAACAGAATGTTTTTCAATTCTTAGTGTCCTATTTTTCCTGATGAGTATGCTATAGGGAAGATAGTAAGGCCGGATAGAAAAATAGAACACTTCCAAGGTAGTATGTATGCCAGATATTTCATGTAATGCCTTTTTCTTTGCGCTCACAAATTGCAGACATACTAAACATTTTAGAATTTATGAAAAAGAATTATCTGATGGCCGTTTGTTTGTTTCTGGTTGTGATGTCAGGATGTGGAAATAAAGAACAGTCATCGCAACAGGCAGAACCGGTAAAGGTCAAGTGATGACCGTAGTATCATCCGTGCGTAACGAAACCGTTCGTTTTTCAGGTACGGTGCAGGAGGAAAACGGCAGTTCATTAAGTTTCCCGCTGATGGGACGAGTAAGTCAGTAAGGTCGATTTGGGAAGCCGGGTGCGGCAGGGACAATTACTGGCTACACTGGATGAGGTTTCGATGCAGAATACGTATCAGGCAGCAAAGGCTGCTTTGAAGCAGGCGGAAGATGCTACCAACGTATGAAGGAATTGCATGAAAAAGGAAGTCTGGCCGAGATGAAGTGGGTGGAAGTACAGAGCAAGTTGCAGCAGGCTCAGTCTATGGAGGCAGTGGCCCGGAAGAACTTGACTGACTATAAGCTGTACGCTCCGTTTTCCGGAGTCATTGCGAGAAGAGTCTGGAGGTCGGGCAGAACGTGGTACCCGGTGTACAGGTGCTGAAACTGGTCATCCGACGACCGGCGAAGGTACGGATTCCGTGCCGGAGACGGAAATCCGCGCGCGTG
>ENA-OQHP01000302-OQHP01000302.1-human-gut-metagenome-genome-assembly--contig:-NODE-302-length-16320-cov-2.887976_pt1 | contig 16320 bp, 16 predicted proteins | sample MGYA00242563_ERZ504717 | MGnify/ENA primary metagenome ERZ504717 (study PRJEB26092, sample SAMD00036212) | human gut metagenome | host: Homo sapiens | study: EMG produced TPA metagenomics assembly of... | reverse complement strand
CATCAAAAATAGAGGAATAACCTTTAGGTATATGGTGGAAGAGGTTGAAAAAAGTACGTAACCTTTGCGTAAAAATAATAAGACGGTTACTTTTTATATAGTTCTCTATATTGCTGTGGAGTAACGTCTGTGATTTTTTTGAATAGGCGGTTAAAATAAGAATGGTCTTCATAAGCAAGGAGATAGGCTATGTTTTTTACGGGAATATCCTCTGTAATCAGAATTAATTGGGCTTTCTCTATTTTTTTCTGATTAATATATTGTAGCGGTGTGGTACCGACTTCTTTTTTGAAAAGACGGATAAAATGATCTTTTGAGAGGCATGAGATTGCTGCCAATGAGTCTATATCTACTGTTTTATAGATATTTTTTCGGATGTGGGACAAAACTTTTTGGATACGGTTATCGTTGACTTCCACTTTAGGTTTGGCGTCTTTTAAAAAGCGGGCAATAAGTTGATATACTATACCTCTGGATTCGACTTTGTCACAGAAGTACGCTGTTTATTTTTAATGATGTTTCTGATTAATGTGGGGTTGTTGTCATAGCTTGTCGGGTCGGATTGAGGAAGCTGCATGGTAGGATTTATTTCACATAACCTTTTAATAAGTGGTAATTCCAGGTTGCCCGCAGGTATTTCTATCGGGAAATTCCATCTTCCAGAATGCCGGATTCCGATTGATGGTCTTCATATATATGGAGATAATAATGAGTGAAATGAGAATTGCACTGATAACTATGGGTAGTGAATGATGGCACCAGATATAGATGATGTGGTTTTAGTTCCTGCATTCCATCGGGAAATATTATTTGGGCGGTTCCTTCCATTATATAATAGAGTCGGGTAAAAGGGCTGCTTACGTTTTTCCAGTTCCAGTCTGCATTGTGAATGGCTAGTCCTACATTTAATATAAGTAAATGTAATTGGTCGATTGATTGTGTCATATTCCTTAAGTTATTAGAATGAAAGATTCAGTTTCGTACAAAGTAAGCAAAAGTATATATATAATCCAATGGGAAATCGATATTTTCATATCAAATCACCTGTTTTGGTATTTGTTTTTGAATTATTTCAGGTAAAAGTCGATATTATCCTACATAATGGCGCATTTGGATAATATAAATTGGTTTCAACTCTGTATATTTGCACTATTGATAATTGAAAAACATATAAAGCAATTATACTATGAAAGCAAAACATTTTCTTTTGGCTTCGGCTTTGTTGCTTTGGACGGGAGTTTTGGAGGCTCAGACTTACCAGGTACCTGTTTCAGAGAAAAATGAAAAAATGCAGGAGGGAGAGTTCGAACCTACTTGGGAATCATTGCAGAACTATAAAGTTCCTGAATGGTTTAGAAATGCCAATTTGGTATTTGGGCACATTGGGGACCGCAATGTGTGGAAGGGTCCGGCGACTGGATGGCGCGTTCTCTCTATTTGGAAGGTTCGCGCGAGTATAAGCACCATGTGGAACATTATGGCCATCCCTCTGAAGTGGGCTTCAAGGATATATTGCCTTTGTTTAAAGCCGAGAAATGGGATCCGGACAAATTGGTTTCCTTTTATAAGAAGATTGGTGCCCAGTATTTCTTCGCTTTAGGTAATCACCATGATAATTATGATTTATGGGATAGCCAATATCAGGAATGGAATTCCGTGAATATAGGCCCTAAGAAGGATATATTGGCGGGCTGGGCTGAAGCAGCTAAGAAAAACGGTCTTCCATTTGGTATCAGTTTCCATGCGGACCATGCGTGGAGCTGGTATGAACCGGCTCAACGATACGACCGTCATGGCGAGAAGGCAGGTGTACCCTACGATGGATGTTTGACTAAAGAAGATGGTAAGGGTAAGTGGTGGGAAGGCTACGATCCTCAAAAACTTTATGCACAGAATCACCCGTTAAGCGCTGGAAGTTGGGCTGACGGTATGATTCACCGTCAATGGGCATGGGGAAATGGTGTTTGTATTCCTACTCAAGAATATGTGACAAACTTTTATGATCGTACAGTCGATGCAATAAACCGTTATAATCCCGATTTGATTTATTTTGATGTGACTGGTGTACCGTTTTATCCTATCAGTGATGCGGGTTTGAAGATTGCCGCACATTTTTTATAATCACAACATGGTTGTTCGTAAGGGGGATTTCAGTGCTGTTATGTTTGGTAAAATTCTTACCGATGAACAACGTAAAGCTTTGGTATGGGATGTGGAAAGGGGATCTCCCAATAGTATTTATGAAGAGCCATGGCAGACTTGTTCTTGTTTAGGCGGTTGGCATTATGATACCAGATTGGCGGAGAACGGCTGGTATAAAAGTGCTTCCGATGTAGTGAAACTATTAGTGGATGTGGTCAGTAAGAACGGTAATTTGTTGCTTAGTGTTCCTCTTCGGGCTGACGGAACTTTCGATGAAAGGAAGAAGCCATTTTAAATGAATTTGGTAACTGGATGAGTATGAATAAAGAGCTATTTATGATACACGCCCGTGGAAAGTCTTCGGAGAAGGTCCGATAGCCAATGCTGATATCAAGATTAATGCCCAAGGTTTCAATGAAGGTGCTTACACTAAAGCCACTGCATCTGAAATCCGTTTTACTCAAACCAAGAAATATCTCTATGCTACAGTCCTTGCATGGCCGGAAGAAAAGCAAGTTGTCATTCAATCGCTGGCAACGGGAAGTGAGTTGTATCCTGATAAAATTACTAAAATTGAATTGTTAGGTTATGGAAAGGTATCTTTTACTCGTACAGCGCAAGGAGTTGTTATTGATATGCCTGATGTACAGTTGAATAAGATTGCTCCCGTATTTAAGATAAAGAAGTGAATATAGCATAAAGTAGGTTTATTTATCGGCTTTTTTAGGTCGGTAAGCCCTTGTTATGTCTTGAAAATTAACCCAATAATCAATAGAATAATGAAAAACAGATTAGAATGTATGCAGCCAATAAGATTCTTGGTGGTCTTGTTGATGTGTTGCCTGAGCTATACTACTTGGGCACAGACACAGAGTAATGTCAATGGTTTGGTTACTGATTTTTCCGGTGAGCCGTTAATTGGGGTCAGTATCTTGGTTAAAGGTACTTCCAATGGAACTGTTACTGATTTGGATGGCAAATTTTCTCTGTCTGCTGAAATGGGAAACATGCTCCAGATAAGTTATGTAGGTTATATTTCGCAAGAAATAAAGGTTGAAAGTAACAAGTTACTTCGTATTATAATGGAAGAAGATACAAAAAAGTTGGAAGAAGTAGTTGTAGTTGGATATGGAACACAGAAAAAGGTGAATTTAACAGGAGCCGTATCTGCTGTTTCAGCTGAAGACTTGGCTAGTAAGCCTGTTATGAGTACTGCTCAAGCACTGGCAGGTTTGGCTCCAGGTTTAAGTGTATTGCAAACTTCAGGTCGTCCCGGACAAGGAGCAACTGTTAAAATTCGTGGAACTGGTACATTTTCAAAAGCTGGAACAGATCCATTGGTTTTGATTGATGGTTTATCAGGTAACATTGATGATGTAGATCCTAATGATATTCAGAGCATTTCTTTTTTGAAAGATGCAGCTTCTGCTTCTATTTATGGTAATCGTGCTGCTAATGGGGTGATCTTGATTGAAACAAAGAAGGGTGCACAAGGTAAAACGACTATTACATATAGTAATTCTTTTGGTTGGCAACGGCCTACGGAATTGCCTGATTTTTTACCATCATGGGAATATGCGGAATATTATAATATGGCTATGCGGAATATGGGTAAGCAGGAAGCTTATTTACCTGAACAGATTCAAAAGTATAGAGATGGATCTGATCCGGATAATTATCCGAATGTAAATCACTTAAAATGGCTGTTGGAATCTGGTTCTGGTTTTCAACACCAACATAATCTCAGCATACAAGGAGGAAATGCTACGACAAGTTATAATTTATCAGTAGGTTATAGAAATCAGGAAGGTATGACGGCAAAACGTCTAATGAAGAATGACTGCACTGTTTAACTATGAAAGTGAATCGCCAAGCTGATGCTTAATTTGAATATTAATGCTTATAATAATAAATATAATGCTCCTAATGGCGAACCACAAAGTATTGATGGAATGATAGGATATGCTGTTCGTCAGGGACCTATTTATGCCGGGCAAAAGTCGGATGGAAGTTTTGGATATCAGGATAATTATAGTCGGAAGCGTGGTTGGCGAGTGAATCTTTTGTGCAGAATGTGAGTAGAAATATAAGTGCTTCCGGACAATTGACATGGAATACTCCTGTAGACGGACTTTCTTTTATAGGTAAAGCTGGGGTGAATTACTGGACTAAATATGATAAAGCGTACCGGGCTGATACTTATTTTGATGATAGTAAGACAGTGGGGCCCGCTACTTTAAATGTATGGACTGCAAATAATACGTATACTACCTTTGAAGCATTAGCTACTTATGAAAAACAAATTAAAAATCATACTTTTAAGTTATTGGCGGGTACTTCTGTGGAGCAATCTAATAATAAAGGTTTGGAAGGTTATAGAAATACGTTTCCTAATAATTATTTGTATGAATTAGGTTCTGGAGATAAATCAACAGCTACTAATGATAGTTCATTGGAAGAATATGCGTTGCTTTCTTTTTTCGGGCGTATAAATTATGCATGGAAAGATCGTTATTTATTAGAGGCTAATTTGCGCTATGATGGATCGTCACGTTTTGCGGACGGTCATCGTTGGGGACTTTTCCCGTCAGTTTCTGCAGGGTGGAGAATTTCTGAGGAGGATTTTTGGAAGAATGCGGCAGTTTCAGCTGTAGTTGATAATTTGAAATTGCGTGCTTCCTATGGTGTACTTGGTAATCAAAATATAGGTGTTTATCCTTACCAACAGATTTATGAACTTGGACATGATTATCCTTTTGGAAATCCGGCAACTCTTCAGTCTGGGGCTTACATGAAAACCTATAATAATCCGGAAATTACTTGGGAAAAGACGGCTATAACGGATATTGGTTTAGATTTTAGTTTATTGAATGGACGTTTTAGTGGAACATTGGATTATTTTTATAAATATACTTCGGACATTTTAGCACCAGTTGAGGTGTCTAGTATTATGGGACGTGAAGTCGGACAATCTAATGTTGGAGCTGTTTCGAACGAAGGAATTGAAATAAATCTGACTTATAACGGACAAATAGGACGTGATTTCCGGTTTAGTATTTCTCCTAATTTACATGGGTAAAAAATGCAGTTGAGAAATTGGCGAACGGAGCTACCGAAGAAATTAATAATAACAGAATTGTAGGGCAACCGATAGGTATTATATATGGATATGAAACTGATGGACTGTTTGTAGACCAAGCGGAAATAGATGCGGCTCCTGAGCAATTGGTAAGTAAGTCAGGATTGAACCTGGTTATGTGAAATACAAAGATATTAGTGGTCCTGACGGGGTTCCCGATGGTAAGGTGGATGCGCAATATGATCGTACCGTATTGGGAAGTACTACCCCGAAGTTTTATTATGGTTTGAATCTTTCCGCTTCTTATAAAGGTTTTGATTTTTCAGCTTTATTACAAGGTTTAGGAGGTCATAAGCGTTTGATAGGATCTTATATGGCTTATGCATTCTACAACGGTGGACAGATACAGAGATGGCAGGCTGAATCTTGTTGGAAGGAAGAAAATCCTGATAAATGGGCTGAATATCCTCGATTGGAAACTTTGAATATGAATGACACTAATCTTCAAACTTCTGATTATTGGGTCCGTAATGCTAGTTTCTTACGAGTCAAGAATATACAAATAGGATATACATTCCCAAAAGCATGGACTAAAAAAATAGGTTTGGAAAATGTGCGTGTTTATGTAAGCGGACAAAATCTGTTCTCTTTCAATAGTTTCTATAAAGGTTGGGATCCTGAAAATGAGATAGGAACAGGGGATTCTCCCTCTTATTATCCGGTCAATAGTATTTATTCATTCGGATTTAATTTCAAGTTCTAAGTAAATCATTCAATCAAGAATCATTATGAAAAATATATATAATACATTAGGAATGACAAAGGCTTGTTTATGTGCTTTGGCTGTATCACTAGTAACAACTGGTTGCTCGGATTTATTAGATAAGGAGCCACCTTCAGCAATTTCTGATGGTAGTTTTTGGACTGGTGAAGGGGATGCCATGTTGGCTTTGACAGGATGTTATCGTTTCCAGACTGGTTGGTCGCATGATGATTTTGCTACGCCACAAGGGTTGCTCTATTTGGATTTTGCAGGTGGAAACGGAACGGAAAAGGAAAATTTTTCTACTTTAATGGCTAGTTCCAATACGGTGGCTACTAACAGTAATTTACGTTGGTATTGGGGAAATGCATATACGCAAATAGCTAAGTACAACACTTTTCTAGAGAATATTACGGACTGTCCGATGGAAGAATCTAAAAAAGAACAGTGGTCTGCCGAAGTGAAGTGTTTACGAGCTTATTTCTTTTTAAATTTGGCATTTTATTATAAGGATGTTCCTATGCCTTTGAAAACTCTGTCGGTGGACGAAGCGAATTCTATCTCTCAAACACCTCAGACTGAAGTCTATTCGCAAGTGGAGAAGGACTTGAAGACTGCTATAGACTTGTTGCCTGTCCAATATTCTTCAGAGGAATATGGCCGGTTTACCAGGGGGGCGGCTAAGGTACTTTTAAGTCGTCTTTATCTGGCACAAGAGAGATGGGGAGATGCTGCTACTATTTTACGTAGTGTGATTGAGTCGGGAATATATGAATTGGATCGTCGTAATGGAGAGGACAGCTATGAGAAACTTTTTCAAATAGGAGGTGAATATAGCCCTGAGATAATATTTTGTATTATGGGGATAAAGGATTTGTATACTAATTCACGTTATCAATATTTATATCCTGAAGCTGCTTATGGAGGGTGGCATCAGTTCTCACCATATAACGAATTGGTGAAAGAATATTTCTGTGCAGACGGCAAGGACATTAAGACTTCTGAGGTTTATGATGAGAATGATCCTTATGTTAATCGGGATTTGCGCTTGTATGCTTCTATTTTTTTACCTCCTTTGGGAAGTTATGAGGGAACTAAGTATAATGATATAATTTATGATTGCTTTAAGGGAGCTAATACTGCAGATAGCTATAATAAATTTGCCTTATTTAATGGATATTGTCCGAAGAAAGGTTGTGATCCGTCTATAACTAATAATTTAGGTTCTACTCCCACTTATACTCCTATTATGCGTTATGCTGAGGTTCTATTAAGCTATCTGGAAGCGGTAAATGAATCGCAGCCGAATGCAGTAGACCAGAATTTATTGGATTTGACTATCAATGATATACGTGATCGTGTGAAATTGGTTGGAATAAAAAGACAGACGTAGCGACACAGGAACTTGTTCGTGAAGCAGTTCGTAAAGAAAGACGTGTGGAACTGGCATTCGAGGGGCTTCGATATTATGACGTGTTACGTTGGGGCATTGCGAGAAAGAACTTAATCATACATTTACCGGAGTAAATTGTCGGATGATCCTCAAGCTCGTAATTATAGAGGGAGTGGGGCTACTGCTTCTCCGGTGGATGAAAATATGTATTATCAATTTGAGAAACGTACATGGGCACCCCATAACCGATATTTTCCTATTCCTCAAAATGATTTGAATGTAAATAAGAATCTGAAACAGAATGAGGGATATAATTAAGCAGGATTAAGTTTAAGATAAGATGAAAGAAAATGGATATGAAATGAAAAGATATGGCTATCCGGTAAAGAGATATTGTCAGACAATGGATTTGAAGGATGATCCGGAGCTGATAGCGAAGTATCGGGAGTGCCACAGTAAGGAGAAGTCGTGGCGGGAGATCAGAGAGGGGATCCGTTCAGTTGGTATTTTAGAAATGGAAATATATATATGCGGTAATCGGTTATTCATGATTGTCGAAACTCCTATTGATTTCGATTGGGAATCTGCTATGGCTAAACTTGCGACTTTACCCCGACAGCAGGAATGGGAAGATTTTGTATCGGTATTCCAACAATGCAGGAAAGGGGAACTTGCTAAAGAAAAATGGAGTATGATGGAACGTATGTTTTATCTATATGAATAATTAAAAAAGAGAGGAAAGAGAGGGTGCTGATGAAGTATTCTCTTTTTCCTTAAAATATAATAGAAGGTACATTGAACAATTTAATGATTATGAAATATTTTACTATCATTGCACTGTTGTGCTTATCCTGCATTTCATGTACGATGCAGAACAATTTATTACAATCTCCTAACGGTAAGATAGCCATTGAATATCATGCTGAAAAAGGTTTTTCTGTTATTTATCATAGTGGGCGGGATAAAGTTAAAATGATGTCATTACCTGAAATAGGTCTAAAAACGTCGGATACGGATGATTGCTTTAAATTGATAAGCTCAACTCCTGTAACTTCTGTAGTTGATGATTATGAAATGCTGACTGGTAAACGCAGGCATTGCCATAATGAGGCTAATGAATGTACTTATCGGTTTGAAAATGTCAAAGGACTTCGGGTAGATCTTATTTTCCGGGTTTATAATGATGGTATAGCTTTCCGTTATCATCTTCCTAAAACCAAAGAAGAGATTGTGGTTCTTGATGAGTACACTGCATTTGCTTTTACTCCAGGTATCAAGCGTTGGACACAAAAATTTACTGTAGGTTATGAGGGCTTTTATTGGCCAAATACGGACGGCGTTGCAGATAATGAGGGACGTGAGTGGAGTTTTCCAACATTGTTCCAACCTTCGGACAGCGCTTTTGTACTATTAACCGAAGCCAACATATTACGTGATAACACAGGAGCTTATCTTACTAATGCAGCTGATTCTTCTATCTATAAGATAAAATTATCGGATGAACGGTTGATATGCCATCCGGCTGGTATTCACCTTGGCGTGTCGCTATCATAGGAACATTAGCTGATATTGTCGAATCGACTTTGGTAACTGATGTGAGTGAACCATGTAAAATCCAAGATACCCAATGGATAAAACCTGGATTGGTCTCTTGGATATATTGGGCATATAATCATGGTTCTAAGGATTATCAAATAGTGAAGAAATATATTGATTTTGCCGCAGACTTTGATTTGCCTATATGTTGATTGATTGGGAATGGGATGCAATGGGGAATGGAGGAAATCTGAATGATGCAATGAACTATTGTAAAGAGAAAAATGTAACTCCTTTGATATGGTATAATTCTTCTACTGCATGGTGTGATCCTACTCCGTTATATCGGTTGAATACCCCGGAAGTGCGTGACAAAGAATTTGAATGGCTAAAAGAAATAGGTATTCAGGGAGTTAAGATAGACTTTTTTGGTGGAGATTCTATAGGTACGATGAATTATTATATTGATTTGCTGGAGGATGCAGCCAGGCATAAATTGTTAGTCAATTTTCATGGGGCAGCTATTCCCAGAGGCTGGCAACGGACATACCCAAACCTGATGAGTGTGGAAGCGGTATATGGGTCCGAATGGTATAATAATAAACCGACATTGACTGATAATGCAGCTTGGCATAATTGTACCTTGCCTTTTACCCGTAATGTGATAGGTCCGATGGACTATACGCCTTGTACATTTACCAATTCACAACATCCACATATCACTACCGATGCGCATGAATTGGCGTTACTTGTTATTTTTGAGTCGGCTCTACAGCATTTGGCAGATCGTCCTGAAGGGTATAGGCAACAACCGGTAGAGGTACAGAACTTATCAGGTATCTTCCGGTTGCATGGGAGGATACCAGACTGCTGTCCGGTTATCCGGCTGAAAGTGTTGTTATTGCTCGTAAAAGTAAGGATAGTTGGTATATTTCCGGTTTGAATGGTACGGAAAATACAAAATCATTTCGTGTGAATTTGGAGTTTATTAAAGATTCTATTCAGCTTATCCAACTGTTTTCGGATACTACTGATGGGAAACAAATAAAAATTGAAAATTCGGCATTCGATACCAAAGAATTGAATATAGAGTGCCAGCCTCGCGGAGGTTTTGTGGTATGGGTTAAGTTGAGGAAATAGGATAAGGGTAAGTGTTTTTAGCATATAGACAATTGTTTTGATATTGCTATGGAAGTTTTTATTAATGATGATAGATAAGCTTATCCCTTTGAGGAGATAGAATAAAAATAGTTTATGCTGGATTGGTGGAAGGTTAATTAATACTTATTGATAACTAATATAAAGTTAGAGTTTATGAAACGAGAACTTATTTTTACATTCTGTTGTCTGTTGACCACTTTGGTGTGGTCGCAGGAATATCAGCGGACAGAAACAGGCATTAAGGCTTCTATTTTTGGGAAAAAGATAGATGTGGAAGTGCAATGGTTTAATGCTAATAGTCTGCGCGTGTTGAAAATGCCGCATGGGCAATCGGTAGATAAGAAAAGTCTTTCGGTTATTGCAAGACCTGAAAAACGGCTCTTAAAGTTTCTACGTCGGAAGATGGCAATATTGTAATGAAGAGCCGTTTACTGACGGTGAAACTAGACACAAAAACAGGTGTTCTGATTTATGAAACACGTAATGGGATGCCCCTATTGAAGGAATTGGAGAATGTGAAGGCATTCATACCTGTCAATGACGCAGGGCGGGCTACTTATTCTGTTTACCAAAGTTTTAAAACCGATAAGGATGAAGGGCTTTATGGACTTGGACAACTTCAAAACGGACAGATGATGCAACGTGGAATAGAGAAGTATCTGGTGCAAGGCAATACAGAAGACGTAACTCCTGTTTTTCAGTCGACTAAGGGATATGGTGTATTTTGGGATAATTATGCAGGTACGATGTATGTTGATAATGAAGAGGAAACGTCGTTCCGTTCAGATGTAGGCGATTGTATCGATTATTATTTCATGTATGGCGGTTCGGCTGACGGTGTAATTGCACAGATTCGCTTGCTGACCGGTTCTGTTCCTATGATGCCTTTGTGGAGTTATGGATTTATGCAAAGCAAAGAGCGCTATAAGAGTCAGGATGAAGTGGTAAGTGTTGTGAAGAAATACCGTGAATTGGGCATACCGCTTGACTGTATCATTCAGGATTGGCAATATTGGGGAAGTAACTATTTATGGAATGCAATGGAGTTCCTGAATTACGAGTACCGTGATCCGAAAAGGATGATTGATGAAGTCCACGGCTTGAATGCACACATGATGATTTCCATTTGGTCTTCTTTTGGTCCAAAGACTAAACCTTTCAAGGAACTTGAGAAGGAAGGGTTGCTGATGGATATGGCTACATGGCCCGAATCGGGTGTGGAAGGATGGCCGCCTAACTTTGATTATCCTTCTGGCGTGAAGGTTTATGATCCATATCATCCGAAGGCTCGTGATATTTATTGGAATTACTTGAACAAAGGTATCTTTCAGCTTGGCATGGACGGATGGTGGATGGACTCGACAGAACCTGACCACTTTAACCCCAAAGATTCGGATTTCGACCGACAGACTTATTCCGGTTCCTTCCGTAGCGTACGGAACGCTTTTCCGCTCGTAACAGTAGGCGGAGTGTCTGATCATCAGCGTGCTCTGACTCGCGATAAGCGTGTCATTATCTTGACCCGTTCAGGATTCTTGGGGCAACAACGTTATGGCTCAAATGTATGGACGGGCGATGTAGGATCTTCATGGGATATGTTTCGTAGGCAAATTACTGCCGGGTTGAATTTTTCTCTGACGGGAATGCCGCATTGGAATACTGACCTTGGCGGATTCTTTGCCGGTTCTTATAACAATAGCTTGGGAGGTGGAACGGCTACAAAAAATCCTATGTTCCATGAATTGTATGTGCGTTGGGCGCAATTCGGTGTATTTTGTCCAATGATGCGTAGTCACGGGGCTGATGCACCTCGCGAAATTTTCCTCTATGGTAAAGCTGGTGAGCCGGTGTATGATGCATTGGTTGATGCTATAAACTCCGTTATTCGTTGATGCCTTATATCTATTCTACATCTTGGGAAGTAAGTCATCGTAATTCCACGTTTATGCGGGCACTATTCATGGATTTTCTCAGTGATCCTAAGACATGGAACATGGGCAGTGAGTATATGTTTGGATCATCCTTTTGGTGGCACCTGTATTACATGCCCAATACACTCCTGAGCAGGCACAGCAAATCTTGAAAGAGAATGAAGGGTGGGGCTGCAAAGCGCAGGAGTCTGATATCCCTCTATTGTCTGTCGATTTTACTCAATCTAAAGAAATGGAACTATATTTGCCTGCCGGTAGCCAATGGTATGATTTTTGGACGAACGAAGTGGCAGAAGGTGGGCAGAAGCTGAAGGTGACGACTGTGTTCAATCGTATTCCGCTTTATGTACGTGCTGGAAGCATCGTGCCGTTAGGTCCCGATGTGCAATACGTGACCGAGAAGAAATGGGACAATCTCAAGGTTTGTGTTTATCCTGGTGCCGATGGTAATTTTGTGCTTTATGAGGATGAAGGCAATAACTATAATTACGAAAACGGTGCTTATACTGAAATTCCGATGACTTGGAATGATGCCAAGCGGACATTGACTATTGATGCACGTCGTGGCTGCTATGAAGGGATGCTGGATGAGCGGAAGTTTACAGTTCGAATGCCGGATGGAAGTGAAAAGACAGTGCTTTATAAAGGGAAAAAAATAAATGTGAAATTTTAGTATGCCACATGATTTTTGAGAACTAGTTTCTTCTAGTAAAGAAAAGCCCTCGAAATTATCCGATTTCGAGGCTTTTGTCTGTTTCTATACGGAAACTTGTGCGCGTGATAGGACTCGAACCTACACGTCTCACGACACCAGATCCTAAGTCTGGCGCGGCTACCAATACGCCACACGCGCGACATTGCTTTTGGTAAGCGGGTGCAAAGATAAGCAATATTTCTTAAGTACCAAAGATTTTTAGAAAATTATTCTTTGTGGCTATGTAAATATTCACGTGCAGCCTCAATAATGGTATCTACATTGCGTTGCATATCCTCTGAACTCATATTGACTTTGATGTCCGGATCTATACCGAATTCCAGATGTTGCATATCCGCATCGTACATGGGGCTGGCCGAGAAGCGGACAGACCAGCCGTTGGGTAGTTCGGAGGAGAAGGGCAGGCCGGAACCGCCACCTGTTTTGTCACCGATGATGGTTACTTTAGGTAGTATTTTCATTCTGTTCACAAAATCATTAGTGGCGCTGAAAGAGCGGCGGTTAGTCAGCACTACCGCCTGTTTTTGCCAGCGTACACGGTCTAGTGACGGTTCCAGCCAAACTGCTTTGGGAGTGGAGAAGTCATTGTGCCCCGGTCCGGTTTTATGGGACATATAGCCTACCAGCACTTTTTCATTCGTGAAACGTGCGGCTAATTTCTCGGCTGTGGTAAGATTACCACCCGAATTATTTCGCACATCAATAATCAACCCATCACAAATAGCCAGTTTGTTTAGAACCTCGTCCAGATTTCCTTCACCGATGCCCGATTGGAAACTGCCACAATAAATATAGGCTATATTGTCCTCGAATATCTGATACTTCATACCCGAGGATTGGGCATAATCCTTACCTAGATAAACACGTTGGATGCTGTCGCTGAAATTGGCCGGATAGCTGTCAAACCATTCACGATATTGGGAGTACTCCAGTTTGGAAGACAGATTTACGTGTCCGTCACGCAACTCGTTCAGCATATCTGCCAGAACTTCGAATAACTGTTCATTATTCATGCCTTTGGATATTCTCTGTTTATACTGGCTGTATATTTCATTCCAGTCCAATCCGTATTCCTGCTTTTTATAGTCAAGGAAACAATACTGGCGGTCGATAGTCTGCCATAATGCTTCGAAGTTGCCTCGGGGGAGTTGTCGTATTCGTCCTCCGTGATGCACGAAGTAAATAATACAACAGACAATAACAGACTGATAAAAATATAACTATTTCTTTTCATCCTCTATATTAATAAGGGCTGACCCGGCTGGGCATCGCCACTTTGTTCTTACCTTTTAATAAATAAAAGTTTTTCACGAAACCTATCATAAAGGCGTGTGACCATATATGACTTTTCAGATATTGACTTTCGCCTGCTGGATATCACATAGGTATCCGAAACGCATATTGACCGACCGGATAGGAAAATCCAATGTAACCAGCTGTCGCAAGGAAGGTTGGTTATGCAGGGAAGTGAACAGCACATTCTTGCCGCCATTCTTTAAACTGAATATCTCATAATAAGATTGTCCGTATTCCGGGGAAAACATAATCCCCATGACAGGCAGATTGGCTTGATAACGGGCTATCAGCGGATAGTTACCGATATGAAACCGATAGATGACCATACCCGATGCCGCCAGATTGACATATGCTTTAGCTTGGGCGGGATTATTGGAATTTCGCATGTTATAGATGAACCGCCGTTCAAGTCCAGCATGGGACCCGCCAGTATCTTCAAGTTTTCTGTCAGCCGGAACTGGTAATGCAGTGCATAATTCCAATTGACCATACCTGCCATTTCATTACTTGTTTCTGCTTTATTTTCTGTCAGGGACAGATTGGCTTGGAACAGACTTTGAACAGACACGTTGCCATTCATCAGTTTGGTCATGCGCATACTTTCACGCAGGATACGAATTTCGGGTCCGGTATATTCCATCGGTGAAAGATAGGTGTCCAATATATTTGTAAAACCGGCACCGTAAAGAGTAGCTCTCATAACGTAGCGGTTTGCTTGTAAGCTGTCTTCCTGCGCCTGCGAAGACAGACCCAAAAACAGGGACAGTAATAACAGGAGAATTTTCTTCATTTTTTAAAACAGTTTCATCTGCCGGTAATTTCATCAATGATATCTGTTTCACTCTTACCATGATCCGGATCTTCAATTTCGGCAGTTTCTTCGTTTTCATCAGTCCCCTCTTCCGCACCGTCCTCTTCTTTGGAAGGTTCGGGGAAGCGTAAAGGTTCCAGTTCATTTATTTGTTCAATGTTGTAAGTACTGATTCGTTTTCCTTTCGCTTTGAAACTCTTGATTCCGATGAATTCGTCCACATCTATTTCCAATGGATCACGGAAACTGTCATGTCCTCCGAATATGACTTGTATGCGTGGATAAGCCACACAAGTAAGCAATATAGAACGACTTTCCTTATTCTCGCCCAAATAATTGAGACGGCGTGAAGTGGATTCAAAAGTGAATCGTTTCAGATAAGGATATCCCTGGTCGGCATCAAATAAAGCGGCGGACCATACCTTGTTGGCATCGAACTTCTCGATGATGTGGATCCCCGGATCATAATGATTGTTCAAATCGAAGTTACTGGTATAGAATTCTCCATTTTCATGGACTATTAAAATCAATTCGTCACTTTGGAATTCTCCCAGATATTCACCGCGTCCGTCATAGTTCAAGCGGAGTACATCCCGGTCAAACCATACTTTTCTTCCACCCAGGGTAGAGCCGCCACGTTGTTTCAAGGCTATTTTATGTACTTCGTATTTAGACAGGATATTGCCCATGGACTGGCGTCCCTTTATATTGATGTCACTGAAATCTTTTTCATATATGATTTTTTGATACGCGGATTCGGCTTTAAGGTAATCTTGATAACCTCCGCTTCCCCATTGGGATTGGCTGTAAGTAAACGATACGTGAGCCGGGCGTACCTTGCGTTACATCATATTCACGGTCGCGGGTGATGGAGGTAATGTTGAATCGTTTGATATAGTGAAACCCTTCTTTTCCATCCCGATAGACACATTGTATATGGTACGTTTGTCGTTTTTCTTGAAGATATTGACATAGAGAACATTCTTGCCGACAAACATTTTATCTGTTACACGAACCACTTTGTATTTGCCGTCTTTATAGAAGATAATCACATCGTCAATATCTGAACAGTTGGCTATAAATTCATCTTTTTTCAAGGCGGTGCCGATAAAGCCTTCTTCGCGGTTGATATAGAGTTTTTCGTTAGCTTCCACTACCTTCGCCGCCTCAATGGTATCGAAGTTACGTAACTCTGTACGGCGGGGGTATTGTTTGCCATATTTATCTTTCAACATCTGATACCAATCAATGGTATATTCTACGATATGTGCCAGATGATTGTTTATTTCTTCAATCTGTTCCTTGATACGGGCTATGTTCTCATCTGCTTTATCCTTATTGAACTTCAGAATCCGGGCCATCTTGATATCCAATAACTTCAGAATATCCTCTTTGGTCACTTCACGGATAAATTGCGGATAGAAAGGAGTCAGCCGTTCATCAATGAATTCGCAGGCGGCATCTGTATTTTCGGATTGCTCGAACTTTACTTC
>ENA-OQHP01000301-OQHP01000301.1-human-gut-metagenome-genome-assembly--contig:-NODE-301-length-16345-cov-2.995807_pt1 | contig 16345 bp, 19 predicted proteins | sample MGYA00242563_ERZ504717 | MGnify/ENA primary metagenome ERZ504717 (study PRJEB26092, sample SAMD00036212) | human gut metagenome | host: Homo sapiens | study: EMG produced TPA metagenomics assembly of... | reverse complement strand
AAACAAATCCAAGTTAGACCATTTCAAATGGTTCGATGTCTGCCCGGATGCGACACATCTGGTGTGTCCATCCTCGCAGTATCCGGTTCTCAAGGTGCACGCCCCGCGGCTGATCCGGTCTCACCGGGCCGCGCGGCAAGGAGATATATTGCCAGACCGGAGCCCGGGGGCGGGAATCATGCACTCCATATTTTGTTCACAAATGAATAGAACCCTCAGTTGCTTCACTGAGGCCGTATTCGAAGCAGCAGCTTCTGATATTGGCGATGGCCAGCTGGTTTATAGGTGTTAAGGCATCGGTCATCTCTGGTGCGCCACTTTACTCCAAAGCATCAGCTATTTGTTTACCCGTCGGTAAATGGCAGGTTTTGTTCGCCAAGCGTTCTTATATATAGAGAAGTTCGGGTTCGACCCGTACACCGGCAACAAAAAGCGACCAACCGAAGTTGATCGCTTTCAATTCTATGCTGGAGCATCTAGAGGGTGTTTCCGAACTCATTTTCTCGCTGCCATTCATGCTTTCGAAGCATCGTTCGACCTCCGCAGCCTCATGTTTTGAGGATCTGCCGTGTTTATCACTGTTATTAATGAGTGTGTGGAAGTGATCCTCATACAGATACGTCGATCCGCCAGATAACTGAGAAGCATCTTTCTGCAGCCCTCGTTGTCTATCCTCACATCTCTCAGGTCTTCCGGAAATTCACAAGCAGTCTTAGGGTCAATTTGTTTCTGCTTTCAGAGACTTGTTTGAGAGTTTTTAAAGACAGTTCAAAACAATAAGTGAGACACCATAAAGCAGAGCAAGATGTGCCGGATAGAAAATGTAGAAGAAATATTTCAGCTTCAGCCCTCGCTTGCCATTATAAAGATTGATAAGCAGCAACGAAACGACCGCGGCGGCAACATCAGGATTTAATACATTAGCTGTAGCAAACTCAAATCCGCCGCCAACTATATGGCACGACGAAAGGAACACTGCGCATACTGCAGCAAAGAACATCTTGGCCTTGTTGTCGTGGAATAAATAGAACGCAGCCACAAGCAGAATGCCATACACACCGCCATCTAGTTTAGTGTATTCAGCTGCCAGTGCCGTCAAAACAATCAGAGCAATTTCTGCGATGTGCCTCTTCCATTTTGAAAGACTTTGTATCTTTTCCAGAATAATCAAAAAGACCAAGGAAAGCAGGAGCTCATACATAACATTCTGTTGCCGAAGGTCAAATAGCTGCCCGGTTTGAACGAAATCGTATATGGGCTCCGCAATGATTGCGAAGACAAGCATATTTCGCAGGTACTTCTTTATGTCATGAGTATGCAAAAATCCCTCAACTATCAAAAAGCAAAATAAGGGAAATGCAATTCTGCCAAGAACATGAAGCACATCCGAAGCCTCGCTTAGAATCGCCCACTGTTCGTCTGATATCTGATTGTACGATGCGTGAGTCATGATTCCATTGGTCAGGACGATCCTGCTTACATGATCGAGAACCATCGAGATGGCCGCTATTATCTTTAATGTGCTGCCGCTAATTCCGTATCTATCTGTTTTCATTTCTTTTTCCTTTCTTTGGGTGGGCCGTCAGGGTTCAGCCTGCTCCGCAGCGCCGCTGCGCGCTTCGCGCCTTGCGCGCTGCGCTGGCAAACGCTCACGCGTTACTCAGCTCCGCGCCCCGACGGGTTCGAACCCATGCCTTGGCAACAAAAAAGCGACCAACCGGAGTCGATCGCTTTCTATTCTATGGTGGGCCGTCAGGGGTTCGAACCCTGGACCTTGGGATTAAAAGTCCCCTGCTCTGCCAGCTGAGCTAACGGCCCGCGGGTGGCATTGTACCACGGTCTGGGACTATTCCCAACTCCATTGGCCGTTCTGGAAAATCACAACTTCGCGTCCATCGGGCGTAATGCCCACAATATCGATGTCGTCCGTACCGATCATAAAGTCGACGTGCGTGCTCGAAACGTTGACGCCATGCTCAATGAGCTCCTCTTTGGACATATCATATCCACCTCAATGCACTCGGGGAAGCCGACTCCCAGTGCAAGATGGCAGCTGGCATTCTCGTCATAGAGCGTGTCATAGAACAGGATGCCGCTTTCGCGAATCGGCGTGTTCTTGGAAATGAGCGCAACCTCTCCCAGATGAGCAGCGCCCTCGTCAGTATCGATGATACTTGCGAGTGTCGCCTTTCCCACACGGCGTCGTAATCCACCACACGACCGTTCTCGAACTTGATCCAAAATCGTCGACCTTGTTACCGTGATGGATAAGCGGCATTGCGGAATAGACGATTCCGTCAGCACGCATACGATCGGGCGAGGTGAAGACCTCCTCGGTGGGGATGTTGGGGAAGAAGGGGTGACCGTCGGGGGTCTCGCCCTTACCGCCGGCCCACTCATGCCCCTTCGTCATACCAATTACCAGGTCGGTTCCATTCGAAGCGGTATAGCGCAGGCAGTCGAAACGATTTTCGTTCAGAAAGCGCAGGTTCTTTTCAAACGCCGCATCGTGAAGCTCCCAGTCACTCTCCGGATCTTGGCCGTCAGCACGGGCGGTATGCAGGATCGCAATCCATAGTTTATAGATTGCAACCTCATCGGCGTCTCCCGGGAACACCTCGCGCGCCCAAGCCACGACCGGCGCTCCGGCAATGCACCACGGGTTGATGTTGTAATCCAGTCCGCGGCGGAAAATCTTGCACTGCGTGTTCCTCGCCTTGGAAGCGGCAGCGGGCTTGGCAGGATCGATGCCCTTGAGAGCGGCGGGGTCAGCACCCTCGATAAAGATAAAGCAGGCACCGTCCTGGGCCAGAGAATCCAGCTGTATGCGCTTCCACTCGGGCGTCTGCCCAAAATAGCTTTTCTCGACATGCTCGTACGCAAGCCTCGTCACGGCGTCGTCGGCCCAGATGACCGTCACGTGACCGGCACCGGCGTCATAAGCCTCCGCAACCACCACGCGCGCAAATGATGCGCACTCGACGGGAGACTGAACGACGACCTCCTGGCCGGGCTTAACGTTTACACCCTTGCGGATAACGAGACGCGCATAATTTTTAATCTTGGGCTCAAGGGTCTTCATGCCCTCAAGAGCTTCCTCGACCGTTAGGGCAGCTCGAATCATGTGCCACTCCATCTATCTATAGAACAGTAAAAAGGCGCGCCGCAAAAACGACGCGCCTTATATCTTAGCGATATGTATGGATACAAACGCTACTTCTTCTTGGAGTCCTTCTTGTCCTCCTCGGCAGCCGAGCGCTCGATAAGAGCGTTGAGCTTGTTCTCGGACATGCCCTCGGCCTGCGCGCGGTACATGTTGCGCAAGGGACGAATACGAACGAAGTCGTAGATAAAGTCACCCAGGATGATGACATAGGACAAAACGATGCCGACCATCTGAACAGGACTGGACACCGTGCCGCCGGGAGCGAAGTAGAGCGAAGCCCAAATTGCCACGACGAGTACCATGCCGATGGCGAGCACGGCCCACCAGATACGACGGCGCTTGGTGTAGTCCTCATCCTGCTTGAGAAGAATATTCGACACCGTATAGATACGATCCTCGCGAGCACGCTGCTTGGCCTTGCGGGCGCGCTTCTCCTCCTTGGAAAGGCCTTCCAGGTTTTCACCCTTCTCGAGCTCTTTGCGGCGAGCTTTAGACGAAGCCGGCACGACGCGAACGGAGCTCGCTGCTTGGCGGGCGGGTTTAGCAGATGCGGCGGACTTGCGCGCAACCCCGGTAACTTCGTGGGATTGCGTGCGCTTGTTCGTGGCGCTACGGGTACTCACTTATGCGTTCTCCTTCATGCTTGTGAACTGGGAGCCCGTGATGATCTGGAAGGCTCGCGATAGCGCTCGGACGTGCCATCGATGACCTCGGCGGGCAGGTGCGGGGTCTCCCCCGTCATATCCCAGTTGGCCTTGAGCCAATTGCGGACGAATTGCTTGTCGTAGCTAGGCTGGATCTTGCCCTCCTCGTAGCTGGCGGCGGGCCAGAAACGGCTGGAGTCGGGCGTGAGGCACTCGTCGATCAGCGTGACCTTGCCATCGATAACACCAAACTCAAACTTGGTGTCGGCAATGATGATGCCACGGGTCGCTGCATACTCGGCAGCAGCCTTGTAGATCTTGAGAGACAGATCGCGAATCTGCGTGGCGATGTCCTCGCCAACGATCTCGCAGCAACGCTCAAACGAGATATTCTCGTCGTGATCACCGATCTCGGCTTCGTGGACGGCGTGAACAGCGGCTCGGGAAGCTTGGAGGCCTCGGTCAGACCCTCGGGCAGCTGGATGCCGCAGACGGTGCCGTTCTCGTCGTAGGTCTTCTTGCCCGAACCGGTCAGATAGCCGCGGACGATGCATTCGATGGGAATCGTCTGGGCCTTCTTAACCAGCATGGCGCGGCCTGCGAGATAGTCACGATACTCGGCAAACTCCTCGGGGAAATCCGCCGGATCGATGGAGACGAGGTGGTTGGGGACGATATCGGCAAACTTATCGAACCAGAATGCGAGATGCGGTTGAGCACCTCTCCCTTAAACGGAATCTCGTCGGGGAGAATAAGTCGAACGCAGAAATGCGATCGGTGGCGACCATCAAAAGGTTTTCGCCGGCATCGTAGATATCACGAACCTTGCCACGGGAATCCGGACGACGCTCCATCGTTGTCACGTGAGTCACTCCTTACCTAAATACGACAGAAATGCGGGTTCTTTCCCGCATGTTTTCGCAAACTCGGAGCGGCAGGAACGCGGCCCCTCCTTCACCGAATAGCGAAAAGCTAGTGCTCCATTGTAGTAGATGCCGCGTCCGCCGTGTGCTCGCGAGGCAGATGAATCGTAAAGTCGTACCCTTTCCAAGCTCCGACTCCACGGATATGTAGCCATGGTGACGCTCGACGATTTGCTTGGTCACGGCGAGGCCAACGCCCAGGCCGCCGGCTTCGCGGGCGCGGCTGGCATCTGCGCGCCAGAATCGCCCGAAGATGCGCGACAGGTCGTCCTTGGCAATACCGATACCGGTATCCGAAACGGCAATACTGACATGCTTGCGGTCACTGAGCACCGACACCACGACCCAACCGCCCTCGGGGGTGTAGCGCATGGCGTTGCTCATGAGGTTGATGACGCACTGCGTGATCATGTCGGGATCGGCCTCGACGACATCGTCGTGACCTTGGGTCTCGTCAGCAAAGCGCAAGCGCAGATCGCGGTCAACAAATAGGCGCTCCTGAGCGTTGACGATAGACCGCACAAAGGGAACCATGTCCACCGGTTCGAGATTGAGCGGCGCCGTGCTGTTTTCCATACGCGATAGGTCGAGCATCTGCTGCACCAAACGAGCCAGGCGGCGCGTCTCGGAAGCGACCGTCTCCAGATGCTCATCGTCGGTGGGATACACGCCGTCCTGCATGGCCTCGACCGTTGCAAGCATGGCCATGAGCGGCGTGCGAAGCTCGTGTGCGACATCCGAGGTCAGGCGCTTTTCGTGCTTCATATCTTTCTCGAGCGAGGTGGCCATCTCGTCAAAGGTCTCACCCAACTGATCGATTTCATCGTCGCCGCGCAAACCGGTACGAGCGGACAAATCGCCGTCGCGAATTTGCTTGGCTGTGCTGGTTATACGATGAATCGGTCTGGTAAGCATGCGCGACACGAACGATCCGATAACAACTGAGATGCAGACCGCAACAACCGCGGCAAGGGCCATGGCGTTAAAAGTCTTTTCCCTAAACGCAGAATCCGCCTTGGTGAGCAGGCATCGGAGCCGATAGCCCATAGCTTCACCTGTCCGACATGCTCGCCAGAAGACGTTATGATTTCGACGTTGGCAACGCTATCGGAGTCGGTGGGCGCCGACGAGACCGGGCTATGCGAGGCCTTTTTACCGCTCGAGCTGCTCGACGCCGATTCGCTCTCGCGCACATCGGCGGTCGCACTTGCCGAAGGCCATGAGTCGTCATAGACGACAACGCCCTTTTTGTTGACAACCTGCATACTCAGGTCGTCGGACACCAAGCTCGATGTCGCGACCGTGCGTAGCTCGCCCGCAGTCCAGTTGCCGTTTTCCTCGTACGACGTCGCAAGCTTTTCGGCGGCAGAATTGGCAATCTCGACGATATTGGAGCGCGTGTAATCCGAAAAGACGGTACCCCACACAACGGAGACAACGCCCACCAGCACCAATACCGTCATGAGCGACGTCAGGGCAAAAGCCAAGGCCATGCGCGAGGGATAGCTCATCGCTGGCCGTGAATCGGAACGAGGCGTGTTCCAACTTGCCTTGGAACCCGCCTCGTTCTCCTGCTTATGCTTTTGCCCAATTTCAAAGCGCGCAGGTGTCATATGTGATTTCCCTATTTCTCGTCCGACTTATCGGTCTTGGCCGGAGCCTCGAAGCGATAACCGACGCCGTGAACGGTGTAGAGCCACTTAGGCTTCTTGGGGTCGTCGCCCAGCTTGGCGCGAAGGTTCTTGACGTGACTGTCGATGGTGCGCTCGTAGCCCTCAAAGTCATAGCCGAGCACCTTCTCGACCAGCTCCATACGGTTATAGACGCGACCGGGATGGCGAGCAAGCGTGGTGAGCAGCTTAAACTCGGAAGCAGTCAGGTCTACTTCCTTGTCCTCGACCAAGATCTTGTGGCCCGAGATATCGATGACCAGATCGCCAAAGTCGAGCACCTCAACGGCGGGCTCGTCTGCCTGGTGAGCACGACGGAACAGGGCGCGGACGCGGGCGACGAGCTCACGCGGCGAGAACGGCTTAATCAGGTAGTCGTCGGCACCAAGCTCAAGGCCGATGATGCGATCCTCGATCTCGCCCTTGGCCGTCAGCATAATGATGGGGACATCCGAGGTGTCGCGAATGGTGCGGCAAACGCGCTCGCCGGGAATCTTGGGGAGCATAAGGTCGAGCACAACCAGGTCGACTGGTGCTTCTCGAACTCCTCGATCGCAGACTGGCCGTCCCCGACGCCAACAACCCAGTAGCCCTCGCGCTCGAGATAGGCAGCGACAGCGTCACGGATTGCCTTCTCGTCCTCGACCAGCAGAATCTTTTTTGCATCTGAAGCCATAACACGGCCCCCCTGTCTCAATTAGCTAAGAACAAGCCCATTTTAACGCACCTATGCCCGCCGAGCACCGCTACAGTGCGGCGGCTCGGCGGGCGGCACTCACAATTACAACGCGTTTATTCCCCCGTTGGCGCCCTTTTAACCCCTCGGCGCTAAAGAGAGAACAGGCGGGCGGTAACCGTCTCGGGAATTCCTTGGCTATTACGCACCGTGGCATAGGTTAAAAACATATTCGATTTACCCGCCGTAGCTGGATAATCGCCATATTCGAGAGCGCGGTCGGGCGACAGCAGCGAACCATAGGTTTTGACGGAGGTATCGATCAGAAAATGCGATGCCTGAACCTTAACCAGATATTTGCCTTTTCTGCCGGCAGCACACGCAAGCGGCTCGCGCGACAGGAATAGGAACGTCCCATTCTCGTTACCGATATAGGTGCCCATGTTGCCTAGGTCCCCACGCCGCTATAGGTGGCCTCGATGGAGAACACAAACGTGTCGCCCATATATACGGCCTCGAAGGGAGACACCGATGAGGGAAGGACCAGCTGAGCCCTCTTGGTATTGTTGCCGTCCGTCAGGTCGATCGCCGTCATGCCGTAGTAGACGCCCTCGTCGTTGCGCACACGCGGGGAAATGGTCAAGATGCCGTCACTCACACGCGGGGCGGATGCAAAGCGGCCCGTTGACTTCCAAATGGCCTCGGCCTTTGCCTCGTCGAGCGAGCGGCGGTAGCAATACGAGTCGTGACTCGTCTTATTGCCGCCTGCAGCAGGCATCTTGTACCAAATGACGGACGATTCGAACGCCGTAAACAGCGGCGGGTCGTAGTCCTTGCCGCCTCGGTCGAGCTCGACCACATCGCCGACAAGCGACGCACCTGCCGTATTTGCGCATAGAGTTTCCATGATGCATTCGCAAAGTTCATCTCGACCCAAGCAAATACGCCATCGCCGGCGCGGACATCGTAAAACGAATACCCCGCACCTTCCACGGGATCCTCGACGAGCGTCGTGAGTGAGCCGTCGCCCAGGTTGAGCATGCCGAGCGTATTGGCATGCCGCGCCGATGCGGGCGCCATCATCGCCGCGGCGTAATCACCGTCGCAGTAATACAGCAGCGTACCCAAAGGCAATGTCCATGAAGCTGCAGGCTCGAGGTCGATTTCGACAGCCTCGTACTCATCCGTAATCGAGACGATTTTTGAGTCATCTTTGATAACCTGCGGCTCGCCGGCGGCATCGTCGCTGGTGCCCGTTTTTTTCGAGCATCCGGCAAGTACCGTGGCAGCGCCCGCGGCAGCTCCACCGAGCACAAAGCCGCGGCGCGATATTCCGTTCTTGATGTGGTCGGCGATACCCATTAGGCGATCTCGGCGCGAGCGGCTCGATAGCGCGGGTAAGCTGGTCGGCGCAGGAGGTCTTTTTCATACCGCAGGTATTACCGGCGAGAACCTCGATTACGCGATCGGCAGGAGCACCCTCAACCAGCTTGGAGATAGCCTTGAGATTGCGTCGCAGCCGCCGGTAAACTCGACGCCCAGCACTTTGCTGCCGTCATCGGAAAGATTGAGGTGGATATTGCGAGAGCATACACCCTGAGGCTTGTAGTCAAAACTAATCATTGAGATCCCCTCTCAGAAAGAAATTTCAGACGTCTATTATCCCCGCCTGGCCCGACTTATTATCGTAAGCACCGATTCAACATCCTACGATGCATAGATTAGTGGGGGCAAGATTAGCAGCCCGTACCCGTGCGTGGACTGTGCGCTTCTCCCGATACATATTGTGGTCGGCGACACGATATACATCGGCCAGCGTATTTCCAGCCGTCTCGACGGTCGCCACGCCAATCGATGCGCTGACCGTCAGTGCCTCATCGCTTACCGCGGCAAGACCGAGACGAAGATCCTGTTCCAGCCCGAGCGCAGACTCGTTGTCAGTATGGGGCAAACCAGCAAAAACTCGTCGCCGCCAACGCGCATCGGCAGGTAATCCGCACCAGCCACCCGCCGCAGCACGGACGCCGTCCGTCGCAGCAGTTCATCCCCCATCTCTGACCGTAGATATCGTTGGTCCGCTTGAGATAATTGCAGTCCAACATAATCACGCTCACGGGCAAGCCCTCGTTTACCAGGCAATCTCCGCGCGATTCAAGGTAGTTGCGGTTGCGAAGCCCCGTCAGTTTGTCTTGGTATGTCAGCTCCTCGGCATGTTTGACCATCGATATGTTGTGCGTCGCCACGACGACCGACTCCAGCCGGCCTTGCTCATCGCGATGCTGGGGGACAACCTGTAGCGAGTACCAAGCGCCTCGACAATCTCGCACCTCGCAGCCAAGTACGGTACGCCCTCCATACGTTCGCGAAGCGTACTTATATCTACGAGTCCCACAACGCTTCGCGGCTTTCGGGGCTCACGACATCCCGGCAGACCGTGTCCATAAAGTCATATGCTCGCTGTGCTCGGCAAATATCTTCGCTATCGTCGGCGACATATTGATTCCCTCGATCTCGAGGGTGTCGAGATGCAAAAGGAAGGTCGAATCGTAGATGGCGCTTATGGCATTGATAATGCCGAGCTGTTTATCCTTTTCGACCAAATTGCGGCGATCAACGATATTTCGAGCCAACAGTACCACGACCCAAAACGCAAGGCACACCAAGACGCCAGCGGCGACAAATGTGATCCTGCCAGACATGACCTCAGATTTGGGATACAGCGCAAACAGGCGGTAGTCCTTGTATGCCGCACGCACCGCGTACCATTTGTCTCCTCGATATTCGATGCGCGTTAGGCCATCGTCTTTCCACTCAACCCCTGCGCTGGTGAGGAATCGGGCGAGCGACACGTCAGCATCGGCGCTGTTGGATGAGACAATCTCCGCATCCTCCATAACAAGCACCGTGGGGCCCTGGTGGAAGGTGCTGTTCGAAAGCACGTCGGCTATGGCATATGAATAGTCGTCCGCTGGATCGGAAACAAATGAGCGGTATGCCAAGGCAACGCCGTCGCCATACGGGATAGCGCAGACGGCAAAAACGACACCACGGCGCTCGACGACAGTTGAGTAGGTCACTTTGGAACCTTGATACATCGATGCGACCGGCGCACAGGCCAGCTCCTCTCGCCACAACATGAGCGGATCGCGACCATCGATGTCGTAGTGGGCAGCCATATGGCCATCGGAGTCCATGACCATCAGCCCCGAAAGGTTCTCGGCATGGACAAATTGCTCGATAAGATCGTCGTTAACCTCAACGCGATCAGAGGACAGGAACGTCGCAAACGATTCGATCGCGGCGAGCAAATCGTGCGTCTCTTCGGTTTTTCTCCCCTGTTCGTAGCGGTCATATTTTTCGCAAGCGTTTTCCAAAAACGCCATGGTTTCTTGGCCAAACCCAAGCGTTTTTCGAGGCAGCGATGGGTTCCAACCGTATACAACAGGCCTAACAAGACAGCGCTGACAATAACGCCGACAGCTATGACGGTCAGAGTCTTTCGACGCAAGCGGTGCTCATCATTTGTCATGGATTTGCTCCTTGCCCGCCCGTCGTCGCTCCTGTCTTGTAATTGCCCACAATACGGTCAATCGTGCCATCTCGGTCCATGGCAAACAATGCGGTATTGAGATCCTTACGATCGGTCCTTCATAGCCGTCATCAAACGCGACGCCCAGATCAACCGTCATAACGTTGTCAGCGAACACGCGGTAAAGGCCGGGATACCGGGCGACAAGTCGGTCAAGCGGCTGAACGTCCGCCATCCAACAGTCGACATACCCTTTGGCGAGGGCGGCTTTGCAGAGTTCGGCAGAACCATACGATTTGATTTGCACGTTCGGCGAGATTTCCAGATCCCCTGCGAGCAATCGGCGTTCACTCACCGAGCCCGCAATTACCGCGATGGTCTTGCTTCCATCGAGATGCGCCAAGGACTTGATGCCACTCGTTTTCTTGGCGGCAACCGAGACCGTCACGGTTAGATACGGCTCGGTCCAGTAATACTTATCCTCGCGATAACAGGGAGAATAATCACACCACAGGCAATCGATATCACCGTTTTCGAGCAGCCGGTCGCGATCGTTCCAGTCAATATCGACAAACTGTGGCTTGAGCCCCGCACGCTCACACGCCTCGCGGGCGATGTCGATATCGATACCGGCGTAATCGCCCGTGGTATCGACATACACATAGGGGTCGTTATCCGTAACGCCGATTTTGAGTACCGGGAGATCTTTGTCGGCTTCATTCGAGGAGGAAGAACTGCTTCGAACGGTATACGTCAGGGCGGCCACACAGGCGGCAACAAGGAGCATGAGCGCAAACGAGACGATGGCGGCTCGCTTGATACGTCCGGGCACAAGCTCCCTTCATCGAAACAGCAGTCGGATTTCATTGTATACCCGGGGCTGATGCGGCGATAAAAAAGCGCCTCACCCAAGATGGGCAAGGCGCCAAAGGTTGGAATGCATCCGCAAACAGCCGAATTAGGTTAACCCTACTCGAAGCTCACCTGCTCCAGGCGATCGAAGACCGTGTCGATGCGGGTGAGGAAGTCCCACGGATCAAAGATCTCGTCGAGCTTCTCCTGGCTGACGGTGCAGCGCGGATCGGCCTCGAGACGCTCCTTAAAGGTGGGACCGGAAACACAATCCTGCACTTCGTGCCAGGTGGCCATGGCGTTTTCCTGCACGATAGCGTAGGCGTCCTCGCGGGTGATGCCCGTGTCGACGAGGGCGAGCAGCACCTTGGAGGAGAAGATGAGGCCGCGGGTCTGTTGAGGTTGGCCATCATGCGGGCGGGATACAGCTGCAGGCCGTCGATAACGCGGATGAGGCACTGGAACATGTGGTCGAGCGCAATGAAGCTATCAGCTGGCGACACGCTCGGCGGAGGAGTGTGAAATGTCACGCTCGTGCCACAGGGCGACGTTGTCGAAGGCAACCTGCGCGTTGGCCTTCACGACGCGCGACAGGCCGCAAACCTTCTCCATGGTGATGGGGTTGCGCTTGTGCGGCATAGCGGAGCTGCCCTTTTGTCCCTTGCGGAAGGGCTCTTCGGCCTCGAGCGTATCGGTCTTCTGCAGGTTGCGGACCTCGGTCGCGATGCGCTCGCAGGTGGCCGCTGTAGTGGCAAGCACGCCGGCGAGGTAGCGTGGTGATCGCGGCTGATGACCTGCGTGGACAGCGGATCGTGAACCAGGCCCAAGTGCTCGCAGACGTACTCCTCGACGAACGGCTCGATGGAGCTGTAGGTGCCGACGGCACCGGAGATGGCACCGAAGGCAACGTTCTTGCGAGCGTCCTCAAGACGATCGAGATCGCGCTTGAGCTCCCAGGCCCAAGAGCCAAACTTCATACCGAAGGTCATCGGCTCGGCATGGATGCCGTGAGTACGGCCGGCGCAGAGCGTATTGCGCTCTTCGAAAGCGCGGCGCTTGCAGATCACGCCGAGCTTCTTGACGTCCTCGATAATCAGGTCACAGGCCTGAGTAAGCTGATAGCACAGAGCCGTATCACCCAGGTCGGAGCTGGTCATACCATAGTGAACCCAGCGGCTAGGCTTGGGCTCGCCCTCCGGAACATCGGCGTCGATGTACTCCTTCATGTTGGTCAGGAAGGCGATGACATCGTGGCGCGTGACTTCCTCGATCTCGTCGACCTTTGCCTTCTCAAGTTGGCATGGTCGCGGATCCATTGAGCCTCGTCTTTGGAAATACCGATCTTGCCGAGCTCCGCCTGGGCCTCGCAGGCCAGGACCTCGATCTCCTGCCAAATGGCGTACTTGTTCTCGAGGGAGAAGATGTGTCCCATCTCCGGGCGGGTATAGCGATCGATCATAGCGGCTCCTTTTTGGTTATTGGCACGTTGGTCGTAACTCGACTATTGTACCGTGCGCAGGCGCCCGTATGAGCAACGGGCATCAACCTAACATGTTGCAGATGGAGCGGTCATGAGGACGTCCGCGTATTTGCGAAGCAAATACGCACCGGCTTCAGGCGAGCCCCTCGGCCTCACGAAGCCGCGGGGGAAACTTTGTTGAATTGGCCGTCCCCATGTCTCCCGTGCCCGGTGGAGCGGGCAACGGGACGTCCGCGTATTTGCTTCGCAAATACGCACCGGCTTTAGGCGCCTGCCGGCGCCTTCGCCTGCTCGCTACAAACGCTTCGCGTTTGCTTTACGCTCACACCCTGGCGGTCAGTCCCGGCACTTATTGAAAAAGCACGCAACCGTAATGGTGCCGTGCTTGTGCTTTTAACTGGAGCGGGCAACGGGACTCGAACCCGCGAGTGTCAGCTTGGGAAGCTGATGCCTTACCACTTGGCGATGCCCGCATATGTGGAGGATAGTATAACGCGGTTGTCTTGTTCGATACAAGGGTGACGATGCTTGTTTTAGCTGTGGAGAATCGTCCTAAAAACAGGCCAATTGTGAAGATAGGGACCTGTACGTTCTTCTATTTACCGTTGTCTACCTGCAGATTTATTCCATTATCTTTCATAGGCGCCATTTGTCAGATATCGGGCAAGCATTTGGTCAGGTTCCGGTACTTACCCGCATGAACCTTGGGGATAGCCTCATCCTACGCGCCGCGGCCTCCCCGTGCGGCGCACGAGGGATAAGGAGCAGCCATGTCCAACGCACCCACGCACTCTGTCCACAGCGCAATCACAGCAGGATCGCTGCTCCTAGTCCTCTTTTTACTTTTAGGCTGCATGACACCGGATGCCGCGCTCGCCGTCGACGGTTACGAATCGCTCGGATTCCGCACTATCAGCAATGAATGCGGTCCTTTTGGAGTTGGCAAATACGAGGCACAGGATTCTTCGACTGCCTATTGTATGAACCAGGACCGATTTGGCCCCAGCACACCGGGCGGACCCTGGCTCACCTACAATCAGGCTGGGTATGGCTCGAAGACGAATTCGCGGCCATCATCTGCCATGCTACCCCACCGCCACATCCTTTGGCGGGCATAACCTGTCCCCCGATCGAGCGCGCGCCGCAACCCAACTTGCCGTCTGGATGCTCAACGGCACCACCCATACCGACGGATCATTCTCATATACAACCGCCCAGGGCGTCACAAAGAGCGGAAACTTTTCCGGCGACAATGAGGTCGTTGCCGCAGCGCGCTGGCTCCACGACAGCGCCAAATCGGGAAGCATTAAAGCCGCACCGCATCGCGCACGGCGCTATTTGGGAACTGTGTCGGGCGGCAGCAAGCGTCAAGACATGCTCTACGTGCTCCCGGCCGTCTCCGCATCCTTCCAAAAACAGTCAGCCAACGCCGCCATCACGAGCGAAAACGATACCTACAGGCTCGACGGAGCGAGGTTCGACATCTATGAGAGCGCCGGCGACAAGCGTGTCGGCAGCATCCAGATGGACAGCAGCGGTCGCGCACAGGCGACACTTTTGCCCAATACGGCATATTATCTGGTCGAAACCAAAGCTCCAGCGGGTTATATCCCCAGGAGTGACCGCATCGCCTTTTCCACCGGCAATGACGGCGGGGAATGTCGTCATCGATGAGCAGCCCGGTACCATTACCCTGCGCATCGCAAAGGTCGATGCCGCGACAGGGGCAGGTCCTCAAGTCGGCGCGTCACTTGCCGGCGCTGAGTTCACCTGCGTCTCACAGTCTACCCCGGGCTGGTCGCACACCCTCACGACGGATGAGGACGGCCGGGCAACACTTACCGACATCCCCCTGGGCACCTTTACCATCTATGAGTCAAGAGCTCCCGAGGGCTATCTGCCCTCCGATGAAACCTGGAGCTACACCATCGGTGCCGATCAGCTCGGAGACGCGGGCGTCGTTGAGCTCGAGCGCCGCATCCCCAACATCCCCATCGCTTTTGACCTCGAAATTTCAAAGTTCAAGGACTGCGGTAATAGTGACGAATCTGGTGTAGAGCAGCCGGCGGAAAGCGTGGTCTTTGAAGTGGTAAGCAACACTTCGCAGCAAGTTGTTGGAACGCTGACCACCAATATCTACGGTTTCGCATCGACCAAAGACCAGGCTGGAGCATGGTTTGGCGCAGGAAAGCGCCCCGATGGCGTCAGCGGAACCATACCGTATGACCGTGCCGGCTACACCATTCGTGAGGTTGTCGACACTGTGCCCGACGGCTTTAAGCAGGCAGGGGAATGGACTATCACGGCAGAGCAGATCACGGACGGCGCAGAGCTTCAGTACATCGTAGACAACCACGCCCTGTCGACACATCTTCAAATCGTGAAGCGCGATGCTCAGACCGGCAACGCTGTACCACGTGCCGGGTTCACCTTTCAGTTGCTCAATGGCGACCGTGAGCCCATCTCGCAAACATCCTGGCATCCCGCCCATACCGTTATGAATACCTTTGCGACCGATGAAACCGGTACCGTCACCCTGCCCGAATCGCTTAACCCGGGCACGTATTACATACGAGAGACTTCCGCCAAGGAACCGTATCTTGTTGATGAAGATCTGGAGATAACGATTCCCGCCGACATGAACTTAACGCCCGTCGCGGTCGCCTCGTTTTACGACGACGCGGCAACAGGAAGCATCGAGATCGTCAAGAACGATGCCGTAGGTGGGCGCGCCTTGCCGGTGCTGTTTTGATATCCGTGCCGTGGGCGATATCGTGCGCCCCGACGGCAGCATTGCTGCCCTGGACGGCGAGACTGTCGCCACCATCACGACCGACGAACGGGGATTTGCGTGCGCAAATCATCTTTCGCTGGGGTGCGGAACCGCCACCTATGAGGTAATCGAGGTGCAGGCACCCGAAGGTTACCTGCTCGACCAAAGCGTCCACACCGTCGAGCTGTCGTATGCCGGTCAGGAAACACCCGTGATCGATGCGCACCTCGACGTTTCTAACGACTACACCAAATCGACATCTCCAAAGTCGATTTGACCGGCAAACAAGAAGTAGATGGCGCCCGGCTCTCCCTCCACGGTGCCGACGGAACCGAAATAGACGCTTGGACCTCCTCTGACAAACCGCATCGCATCGAGCATCTTTTGCCCGGCACCTACACCCTGCGCGAAGTGATGCCCCCGCGCACTTACGACCTTGCCGAAGACATGACGTTTGAAATTAAGGCCACAGGAGAAGTGCAGACGGTAGCCATGAAGGACGCACCCATCGAGATCGAGGCAAAGTCGACAAGCGGCAAGAGATCGCCCGCCCTATCGGTAAGGGTCTCGTCGCCAACGGCGATGGCAAAAACCGAGCCGTGGCACAATCCGATGCGGACGGCTCCTTCTCT
>ENA-OQHP01000300-OQHP01000300.1-human-gut-metagenome-genome-assembly--contig:-NODE-300-length-16346-cov-1.595351_pt1 | contig 16346 bp, 22 predicted proteins | sample MGYA00242563_ERZ504717 | MGnify/ENA primary metagenome ERZ504717 (study PRJEB26092, sample SAMD00036212) | human gut metagenome | host: Homo sapiens | study: EMG produced TPA metagenomics assembly of... | reverse complement strand
TCGTTTTATCATCATATCAAGGCTCATTCAATCGTGGTAAATCTGTGGTAAAATGAGTATTTCCTATACCTCAAAATGTTTAAAAGTGTAGTGTTTATGCGGATAATCTAAAATTAAATATAAAATTATATAAAACATTACAATATTTATTGATATAAGATTCTTTCTCGCCATCTATAACACCAACAAAAATAACTAGTACTTAGAACCATCTAAAAACAAACTGTACATATATTAGTTTTAAATAAGCTCATATTATCATCATTTTCCATATAATAGAGAATGTTATCATATATACTATATACATTCCCTTCATCAGCCTCTTCAATAGTTGGTAATAAACCTTCAAACTTTTCTAACGGTTCAGCCGTTATATATACTTCAATAGAAGAATCCACAAGATTTTCGTCATTTGTTTCATATTCAAATGTATATCGGAAATAAGCTCCACCGAAACTTTCATCTTCATTTAAGTAACATCGCATTCCAGAATATCCTTGGTCAAATGCAACATCTACCTTCGTATATTTTTCAAAAACATCATAATTCTTGTTATCTTCCACCACTACTTCTTTATAAGAATCATATTTCTTATAAAATGCTTCATTGACATTAGCAACTTCATTTACTTGGAGAAATTTGAAGTTAACTTCATTTATATTTATATTTTCTATGTTTTCCTCATAATACTTGTCAGACTTTATATATTCCCGTTCTTTGCCATCCTTTAATACATTCTTGCCTATAAAATTAATGCAATAAAAACAAGCATACAAATAATATTCTTATTATTTTCTTCATTCATTTCTCCTATTCTGTCAATCCTAAATCTATTGATTTTACTGCTTTGACGATTTTATTTTACCTCAAACAAAGCCGATGAGTGATAGGAATATCGTAGTGTCATGTACCGAATAGCTGATAAATAAGTATAGCTAATAAAGCATCCTTTTAGTTTGCTTTATAAAGGCTATTTCCCTCTGTTCAACTATGATGATGAACCTTCCGTGTCTAAGGGGATCATGTCCCAACTTCCTTCGTAGCATCTACCATTCACTGAGTGCCAGCCAAGACGTCCTAAACGGGGCATGCCCACGGAAAAAAACGATGCCGGCTACAGCTCTTGTTTTTATGTTTGATTGTTACTGACCTGCATTCACCTGTCGTGGTACTGATTTACTCAGTGGACGCTATACCATCTCAGGTTCTTGTTGGTCTTTTGCAGATGCAGTCCGTTCCGGACTCCATACCATTTTACGGCTTCACGGCTGCATCCGTTCCATCCGTTAATCCCACACTTTTCTCTGCATAGCTCACGATTTAATTGGCTCTACTGTAACCACGTCCTCTTAGTTTTGCATTATGCCAGATATTTTTCATGCCATTCGCTTAAAAGAAAATGGCAACCTTCGCAAGCTGGCATCTCATATAGATGAACAGCTCGCTGAAATAACAAAAGATGATATGGTTTCCTATGCGGTCTATTACGGTGAATTTCAGTATCAGGCGGCAATGTTGTCAACTTAAGCCCCAAAGCCTTGATTTTTCAAGGCTATAGGGCTTTATTTTTTTGTGAAAATTTCTGTTTTTTCTGAAAAGACTTGACAAAAGCCTCCAAAAGTGAGGTCGTTGCAGCGACAAACTTAATCACACTTAGGAGGTATGTCTTATGAATCGAACCGACATATGCAAAAATATCATTCAATCCATAAAGGAGTATATCACAAACCCTGACAAACTGGAAGCTCATCGGAAAATGAAGTTTGCACATCGGAATTCAATAATAGCCTAATAGCAATTATTAATAAAACAGGCTGGGTAAATAACCATAATACTGCAATAGCAATACAAAAAATCCTACAAATATACCGATTGCAGCTATTCATGAATAATCCCCATCACAAGCGGCAATGATTGAACCAAACAACAAATATTAAAATAAACACCAATATATGCATAACTGCCACCTCCGTAAATGTTCTATTAAACTCATTTATCATGCATCCGTCACTTATGCTTTCCTTATGCTTTATTTATAGCACTTTAAACTGTACAATAATCATCCCTTGTACATCGAATTAATGTTCTGTATTGCAACAAATCGGTGTAAAAAAGGACGCAGAATCTCTCCCACGCCCTCACTACTATCTGGCTTTATCTGCTCTTACCTTCGATACTTCCTTATGTGCTGCTTCCTGCTTCACCTCATCCACACCTCTTGCCTCAAATGCATCTGCATTATACTGATACTCCTGTGGTTCAGCGACCATTGGTGCATATACAATCTCTGCTTCTACTCGCTCAGCTTCTGCCCTCTCCGGCTCTGTCTGTTCCTTTGTTTTCGCATTCTCCATATGCTTTTCCTTATCAAGCTGCACATTCATAGCCAGATTATCCAGCTTATCAATCGAAGCATCAAGATGAAGTTCCATTGATACAAGCATCTTTTTCACTGTTTTCATAGGGGCAAGTACTGCCTTTGTAATGGGATGTTTCTGCTCTTTGCCAAGTGTAACGACCATTCCATCCTGCTCGTAGTAGAGCCACTCCTGTGTTTCAATGTTCCCCTCATACACGATGGTCACATCAAAATCAGGCATAAATAATCCTTCCTCTGCATCCCATACACAGGCTATTCCCTGTCTGAGTGTCAGATTCAGGCTTTCGACATACACAGACCAGCCGCTTACGACTATCTGAAATTCATCATCAATCTCTGCAATATCATCCTCGATGTCAATTAGCTCTTCCATTTCCGATACTGCCTCTTCTATCTCACCTAACCGGTATCTCTTATTCATCCATCACCGCCTCCTTATAAATGCACCTAACTACAAAACGCATGGTTCCTTTCTGGGAACAGGTAAAAAGAGTTAGTTCTTTTTCATCGCCCTGTGTCTTGATGCTGTTATCATACGGATTTACTACCTCTGTCTCTGTTACCTCATAGATATGCTTCAGCCCATTTTTGTCGGTTATCATTACTTCATCACCTATGGATATCTGACTTAGTGGTGTAAAAAAATGTGCCATATCTGCTGCCATTGTGACCGCACAATACACAGTTGCCACTCTCCCCAATCCCTGCTGTTTCTTCTATATGACCGATCCCGGCATTAAGCACTTTACTTGTGGTTCCTTCCATTACCGGATACCAGATATCTATGCCCGGTATCTCAATGATACCGATAACACCGCCTTCTTTAAAAATGGCTTCATCCTCTTCACTAATGGAGGTTTGCTCTTCCTCCACATCTGTTTCTTCATCGTAATCATCCTCCAATGTCTGCTCAAATTCACTTATGAGCTGTTCTGTCTGTTTTTCTCCTGTTGCCCGCCAGAAAAAAGGAACTGCCATAATGGCAATCCCTGCTGTAATCAGTAGTCCTGCGACCACTTTTCTTATGCTCATATTATTCACTCTCCTATCGTGTTCTGCCCTCTCTGTCGGCTGGATAAGCACCTTTATCCTCTGCTACAATTGCTGCAGATTTCATCCTGTCATCTGCTTCTCTTTCTTCCTCCGGTCCGCTCAGGTCTGCATCCACAGCCTTTGCGTTCTCAAGGTCAAGCTGGGCATTCAGTTCACACTGCCTTGACAGCTTTTCTTCCAGTTCCTTGCTGTATGCAAATGGCTTGTCATACTCTGCCTTTGATGCTTCAAGGTCATTCTGGTACTGCTCAATCTTCTTTCTAAGAAATCAATGTTCTCATGGAGTCCATTGAACAGGTTTTCCAGCTTTACCATGCTGCCGACCGGACTTGTGGAAAGTTCTGCCTTGTACTCAGTCTTTCCACGAAGCACCATATAATTGATACCAAGGAAGTTCTTTTCCACAAGCAGCTCAAATCCATGGAACTTGCCGATTGCAGTTGTCTCTCCGGTCTTACATTTGCTGATTGCTTCAAGCATCATCGTTCCCCCATCCACACGCTCTGTGTAGGTTGCTTTGCCTATGGTAATGGCAAATTCCGGATTATCAATCAGTTCTTTATCCCTTGCCTTTACATCTTCTCTTACATTGTCAAGCTTTTCTGTTGCTGTCTTAATAAGCTTCGGGTACTTAATCATAAAGTTATCCTGCAATCCATATCTCTGATTATCATAGGATGCCTTTAAGAGCTTTAATCTCTGGACATCATTGTCAATCTCCATCTTTTCCTTGATTAAAGGATTGCCTGTAGCAACCGCCTTAATCTCTGCATAGGAAAGTGTTGCCTCGTCGATATCCTCGCAGCTTCGGCTTACTGCCTTGCTTGTCATGACCTGACTGATGAAACGCTGCTTATTTTCAACGAGCGACCAGTTGTATGCATCAAAGGTTCCTTTAGTGACATATCTGTAGATTGCTACTTCTTCATTTTCGTTGCCCTGTCGTATGCCTCGTCCTTCCCTCTGTTCAATGGAGCTTGGCTTCCACGGACAATCCACATGATGCATTGCTACAAGGTGTGTCTGCACATTGACACCTGTTCCACACTTGTCCGTTGAACCGATAAGAACTTTCTTTTTACCTGTCCTCATTTCCTTAAAAAGTGCATCCCTCTGTGCATCCGTTTTGGCATCATGGATAAATGCTATCTCATCTGCCGGAATACCATACTGGATAAGTGTTTCCTTCAGATAATCGTAGATGGTAAAGTCCTTATCCGGTCCCGGTGTGCCGATATCTGAAAAATAAGCTGACAGCCTATATGACCGTTGGCATTTCCTTTCTCATATTCTTTCCAGACATTCTCCGCTACCTTATTGAGCTTTCCATCTGGATTATTTGGTGCGTCCTTATCAATCAGCCTTGCATCTGTTCCAAGAAGTCTTGCCTCATGGGTAATCTTTAGGAAGTTGTCCACACTTGGATCAACTCCACCACCTCTGATACGCTCTGCCCTCACAACAAAGTCTTCCATGACCTGTTTTACATACCAGTCAGGCTCTGACTCCACTATAATAGGCTTGCCGCCACGGAGAGCCGGCACATCAAGGTCCAGCATATCGCAGTCTGCACATCTGCTACCTCACGGAAGATATTCATAAGCTCCGGCAGATTCGTAAACTTATTGAATCTGCTCTTAAAACGAAATCCACTTCCCTCTACAGTAAGCTCCAGTGCTGTTGTCACTTCACCAAAGTTCGCTGCCCATGAATCAAAGTGATAAATCCCCATCTCTTCAAGTGCCGCTTTCTGCAAGTAAAGCTGCATGACATACATCTCACACATGGTATTGGATATCGGTGTACCAGTTGCAAACACAATGCCTCTGCCATCATTTATCTCAGACAAATACTGGCATTTAAGCTGCATATCCGTTGACTTTTTCGCTCCACTGCTGCTGATACCGGACACATTATTCATCTTGGAAAAAATCGCAAGGTTCTTAAAATTATGTGCTTCGTCTACCATAATTGAATCCACACCAAGTTCCTCAAAGGTAATAAGGTCATCCTTCCTGCTCTCATCAGATAGAGATTTCAGCTGTTCCTCCAGCTTTTTCTTCTGACTCTCCATCTGCTTTACGGTCCATCGTTCTCCGTTACGCTCCTTCATCTCATCAATCGCATAGCTGATTTCTTCAATCTGCTCATTAAGCATCCTCTCCTTTCTCTCTGCCGAGATAGGAATTTTCTCAAACTGCGAATGCGACATGATAATACAGTCATAATCTCCAGTCGCAATCCTTGATACAAACTGCTTTCTGCGACTCTTTTCAAAGTCACGTTCCGTAGCAACCAGGATATTGGCTGACGGATAAAGCCTTAAAAATTCACTTGCAGTCTGCCCGATAAGCGGCTTTGGAACAACCATGATTGTCTTATTGGCAAGTCCAAGTCTCTTCTGCTCCATGCAGGCAGCCATCATCTCAAAGGACTTTCCGGCACCGACACAGTGTGCAAGCAGTGTGTTTCCTCCGAGAAGGATTCTTGCCACCGCATTCTTCTGATGAGGCTTTAGCTCAATCGCCGGATTCATTCCCGGAAACTGTAAGTGGCTTCCGTCATACTCACGCAGGCGGATATATTGAATGTCTCGTTATAATACTCCACATATTTCTGTCTGCGTTCCGGCTCTGAAAACAGCCATTCCTTGAACTTTTCCTTGATCATGTTCTGTTTTTCCCTTGCAAGCATTGTCTCATTCTTATTGACTTCATAATGATATTTGCCATCTCCGTCATCAATCCTGTCCCTGACTGTTACAGTTTTAAGATTCAGCGTATCCTCAAAAATAGAATAAGCATCCATGCGGCTTGTACCATAGGTCTTAGTAGCTGCCACTGAATGCTTATCCATGCTCTTATTCTCGATGAACCATTCCATGCTCATCTTATTTAAGTGTACCTGAATGCCTGTATTGTAAAACTGGCTTCTGACTGCCCTTGCTCTTCTTGGTGTATTGAGAAGCTCATAGATAAACTGCTCATAATCAAGCGGCTCAATCCATGTCGTGCCAATCTTTACATCAATATCCGAGGCTTCAATCCACTCCGGCTGCACCTTTTCAAGTGCTGCCACATTGCCTGCAAATCTTTCTGCCTGTGGATTGTCTGTATCCGCTGCCATAGCCTTTGCTACACGAAGCTTGTCTCTCACATTCCGGAAAGATACTCGTCTGCTGTCTCCCAGCGATATCGGGATTGTTCTCGTTGTAGCGGTCGGGATTTAAGAAAATCAGTCCATCCAGTTCTTCCACAAGAACTGCCCTTCTAAGCTCTGCCAAAGCATCGTCACTTAGAGTTATCTCATCCACTGTCTGTCCAGACTTTCTGCAAGTTCTTCCTTTGCATTTGTAATATCCGGCTCATAGATAGAAAGCATATAGGCAAGATTTACATATCCAAATTCATTGACGGATACATTTAATGCTTCCACAGCGGTCTCCACTCTGTCTATGACAGTCTTTGCCTTAATCGTCTGCTTATAAAACATATCCGCTTTTTTCACCTCCCCGTCTTCATTTACTTCCTCAAGACTGCAAAGAAGTGGGTAATCGCTGTCATCTCGAAATGCTATTCTGTTTGCTTTTGAAGTAATGGCTCCATACTGCTTTACGAAGGCATCATATTTTACATTAAGAAGTCTCTGCTTATCAGAAAGCTCCTCCTCGCTGCAGCCATCCATCTGGATATCAATCAGATCTCTTGTTATCTGTCTGATTCATCAAGGCTTCTGATTCGCTCCTCGGCAGTCTGTGATACTTCTTTTCTTACCATCTCGGAATTTTCCCTGTAATAGAGCTTTCCTTCAAAAAATGTGTAAGTGTAGTTTCTCACATCCGGATCAGCCGGGATAACTTCCTCCGTCTGCTCCGCCTCATCTGCCACTCTCTCAAAATCTGTCATCTGGCTTTGATATTACCGATAGCCTTATTGAGAGTCTCATACATATTGAAGTTCTCATCATTATTCACACAGACTGTATATCTGCTGTCCTGTCCGTAAATCCTTGTGTCATATTCCATAGTTCCAAGCATCATCTCCGGATGCTCTGCAAAATAAGAATTGACTGCAATTCCGTTCTCGGTCACACTAAGGTGTACCCAGTCAGGCTCAATATCAATCTTTCTCTCCCTCTTCTGCAAAAACAGGATATCTGCTGTCACTTCGGTTCCTGCATTATCTTTAAATGCAGTATTCGGAAGTCTTATCGCTCCCACAAGCTCTGCTCTTTCAGCCAGATACTTCGGATAGTAGGATTTGCCTTATCAAGTGTTCCCTTTGTGGTAATTACTGCAACCATGCCTCCCGGTCTTACCTGATCAAGTGCTTTAGCAAGGAAATAATCGTGGATACGGAAGTTATACTTGTTGTACTTTGGATCAAACACCTTGTAATCTCCAAATGGCACATTTCCGACAACCACATCAAAAAGTTGTCCGGATATGTGGTATTCTCAAATCCTGTGATACTGATATTGGCATTCTGATAAAGCTGCTTTGCAATTCTTCCTGAAATGCTGTCAAGCTCCACCCCATACAGCTTACTTCTCTGCATAGGTGCCGGCATACTTCCAAAGAAGTTACCGATACCCATAGATGGCTCTAATACATTGCCGCCTCTGAAACCAAACTGGACAAGTGCCGAGTTCATACACATGGCAATCTCCGGTGAAGTGTAAAAGGCATTGTTTACTGTTGCCCTTGCAGCACTGTATTCCTCATCAGATAAAAGTTCTTTCAGTTCTGCATATTCTTTGCTCCAGCCTGCGTTTTCCTCGTCAAATGCCTGTGACAGTCCGCCCCACCCGACAAACTTCGACAGAATTTTCTGTTCCTCCGGTGTGGCAAGCCTGTTTTCTGATTCAATCTGCTTTAGAGTGCGGATTGCATCCATATTCCACTGGTATCTGGTCTTAGCTCCACCTTTTTCCATTTCCCAAAGGTTGTAATGGAAGTTGTGTTTTTCTGTACTGTATCATCTGAAACCACATGTCCATTCTCATCAATCTTGGTTTCCCAGCCATTCGCTATTGCTCTTTCCCTGGTTTCAAGACGATTGGCTTTTACACTATCCTCGATATCAAAGAATCTCTTATAGACCGGATTCATCTTATCCCTGTCAGTCTTCTGCTTTGTCTCCTGATAATACTTCTTCTGGTCTTCTCCACAGTAAAATGGCTGTTTTACCATATAGGATAAAATCTCGTATAACTCACGCCAGTCGAGAGCACCTTCCTTTCGCACACCATTCCTGTTCTTATAGCTGATCTTCACATATCCGCTTCTGATTGAGTACTCCACAAGACCATACTTATTGTTGGAATATGCTTTTCTTTCTGCATTATCTGTCCCTAATGCAATATCCCTGATAAGGTCAAGTTTATTGGGCATAAATGCAAAATCAGACTGCACCACATCCATAAGGAATGCCCTAAACGGAGTGTAGCAGCTGCAATCTGTTACAAGAATCTCCGCCGCATCACGCAGGTCTTCATCAAGCTCATCAATACGCTTGGCATAATCAATCGGTGTAATATACTGAAGCTCTGATGGATCTTTTTCAGTTGTTTCAGCTTCTATCTCTGCACCATATTCTGCATGTGTTACCATGCGGTCTTCATCGGCAGTTTCCTGTGGTGTCATGCCTTTTGCACTTACATAATCTCTGTTAGAAGCATAGCTCTCCGGCTCATCCGGTATTGCATAATCATCAATCTCTGATTCTGCCTCCTCCGGTTCCACTTCCCGGTATTCGGCATCAATGACCTCATCATCCTCACGGAGTCCGTCCATCGCAAGCTCATCAATACGAGGTGTCTCAGGCTGGTATTCCCCTGTAAGAATAAGTACACCAAGCTCTTTTTCGATATCTTTCCACGAAACATATCCTTCAACCTCTCCATCCTCATCTCGCCACTGAAAACGCAGTCCGTTCCCATGAAATGTGTCATATCCGTGCAGTCCCAGTCCGTCAACCGGCCAGCCTGCACCTCCCTGACCATATTCTGCTTTGATACGCTTTGCTCTGGTTCCTGCATCAATCTCTGTTTCAAAAATCTTGCATACCCTGCCCTTACCACCGATAAAACCTGTACCTCTCATAAGCACCTGTTTGATATACTCACTTGGTACTGTTGCAGACTTTTTGGGATTCAGGTAATTGTATTTACCTGCTAATGCAGCTTTTCTGTCCTGCTCGAACTGACGCATAAACTGATTATTGTTTTCGTCCTCAGTATGAATGGTGCCAATGCTTGCCTGCCCGTTCTGGTCGAAAAAATGAAGCCTGTGTATATTCGGCTTCCTTACTAACACCCAATGAATTGATTTCATCAAGTTCCCTATTCAGTTCTGTATCATCTGATTCTAGTGGAATCGCATCACTATCTGATTCAGTACACTCCTCTGCCTGCATCTTCGCCTGCTCCCTTATCTTCCACATCTCCATTGTCGATGACGGATTCTGTGGCTTGTGCTTCGCCAGATACTGCATCTCTAACTGTCGTACAGCTGGTTCGCTTCCTCCTCTACCGCTGACATCTTCTCGTACATCTTCCCGAATCTCAACAGCGTCTTGTATCTTGCCGGCTCGTTCTCCTTTAGATAGTTCATCGCCATCCTTCCGTATTTGCCCAGCTTCGTGAGATCCTCCGTCTCGTCCGGCATCTCTATCTGCGGATAAAGCAGTCCGTCCACTTCCTTGTAAGTCATTTCTTCTAACATATCCAATTCTCCTTTCGCTCTCGATTGCCTTTAAGTTACGACTAAATTCTCTAAGAACACTACAGGAGACATCGCATACAATGGAACCAAGACGGTAAATGATCTCTTCGTCTTTGATATTTACGATCTGACTAAAATCCTGTTCTTGCACAGATAAGTCAAATCCGCATCTCGTCCCTACAGCATACATGACACTTGCATATACAAGCTGCTCCATGTCCATTTCCTGCTGTAAGCCATTGCGTTTCTTACTTTCTTCCTTTATCACACTACCTGATAGCTGCATAAGCTCGGTCATTCGGTCTCCGAACTCTTCTTTTATTATAAGCCAAACATCTGTTCCTGTAAACTGTTTTAATATATTTTTTAGAGACTCCCTGTCGCTGTTATCGTACTGCTCAATCTGACCTTCTGACACAAGAAAATCCACATAATCTTTAAGATTTTCTCCCTCAAGGTCCCATGTCAGCTTAACATTCTTCCCTCCGGTATCACTGATATCAAAGATATACCTCATGCGTGGATTCAGTGCCCTTGATGGAAGATGGCGCAGCCTTTCGCACCACGTTTTACATATCTTCCCACCTTTTTCCAGGTATCATAATCTGCATGAGTGTGCTTTTTTCCGGTGGTCTTTGAGCTGTTACCATAACGATATTGTCAAATTCATAGCGGTATAACTGACCTGCGACCTTTAACACATCCTTCCAGTTCTTTTCTGATCTGGTGATGTTACCAATTTCAGAATCGTATATCGCTTTGACCTTCATATCAACGCCCATACCTTTGTCCTCCTCTACTTAAACATCTCTGCAAACAATCCCTTAAATAGCTTTAACTCATCCTTATCCAGCTCGATTGCAAATTCATTGTCGATTGCCTGTTTTTCGCATTTATCCTTTTTCTTTGCAATCTTACGCACCACACGAAGAAGCACATAGCACTCCTTGGACTTTGCAATGCTCTGTTTAAAGGTCAGCTCATCCTCATCGACTGACTTTTGTGTCTGATAGATAATCTCTTTTAACTTATCATTGATACCATCTACTTTCTCAAGGGAAATAATAACGGATGCCTTAGAAGCACCCGATCTGTCCCACTCCTTATGAAGTTCCTTTACTAAAACTCCATGTTCTTAATTACTGTTGTTGAATCACTTTTCATCTTGCTTTTCCTCCGTTTTCTTTTAATGAAGAAGGGAGCTGACCTTCGCTGATAGGCGCAAAATCAACTCCCTTCATGTCCTCTGCTCCAAGGACTATCTGCTCTGCATAATACATATCCATTGCCTTATTGATGGCATCGTCAAGCGACTCTGCCTTTACTTTCTGTACTCGTGAAAGCACTTCTTTTATCTCAACATCAAATTCCTGTTCCATATGATATCGCCTCCTGTAAAAATCTCATCACCGGCACTTTTCTTCCTTTACCTGTCTTTCCTTAAAGCCCTCATCGTACTTTCCATCTTCCAGCCTGTCGTAAAAACAGTCCTCTTCAATCGTTCCAAAATCCTCATACATCTGGTGAAGGAAATCATTCTGCAGTTTCTTTGGCACATCATCATCCTTTGACATATCCTGATAAAAATAGAACTTCTGCTTTAGCTTTGCCCTGTAATCATAGATATCCTCTATCTTTTCCGGTGTGCCATACTCCCTCTTGTATGCCTTGAAATTCGTGGTTGAGAGTGTGGAACCGAGATAAATTCCACGCTCCCACGATACCCCGATTGTGGTATTGTCCTTTGTAGGCTTCTCATCCTTCGGATAACGCTTATACTCTGTCGCACCAAGGGCGATTGTAAGGGAACCTGACTTCATATCCATCACCACAAGATTCCTTGGTGATAATGCTTCAAGCACCATGTAATCATGGTCATTGAAGTTATGAAATGTCTGTCCCCTTTCAAATGAGCGGTTCTCCATTTCATAATGCAGGTTAAAATCATCCACCCAGCCTTATCGGTCATTCCAATCTCCTTAAGCTTTGCAACACATTCAGAAGAACTGGCTTCTTTATCAAACCGGAATTCTTTGGAATCGTTATAAAATCCCTGAAGAAAATGTCCGAGCTGAATATCATCCAGACAGAATCTCGCAGATACAGTTACATTTGCTGCCCTGTAATACTCTGTGAAGTTATCTGCTTCACCAAGTGTCCTTCCAAGCTGCAACAAATTTTCTGCAAGCTCTGACATATCATCAATTGCTATAAAACTCTTATAATCATCCAGAGTCATCAGCATATTTGTCTCTGTTCCCCTGTCGTTTTCTGTTACCAGTATCATATCTTTTAAATCCATTCTTACCTCCAGTCTCAGAGAGGGACTATGCCCTCTCTGCAAATTTCCTGTTATGGTCTTCCTATCACAACAATCTTTCCTGTGCTTGCCACATCCCTGTAGACCACACCAAGACTTTCATTAAGTGCCTCTACCACCTTGCCATTTCCGACATATACTGCCACATGGCTGATGTTCTTATATCTTCCGTTGCTTGTAAAACTGTAGAAGATAAGGTCTCCCGGCTGTAACTCATCAAAGGAGACAGTCTTTCCGGCTTCATCCAGTCCCTGTGCCTCCGCTGCCGCTGTGGTTGCACCGCCGTAACTAATATCCACACCTGCATCTTTCCATGAATAATAGGCTAAGGAGCTGCAGTCATAATAGTTACCGCTATCTCTTAAATCTTGACTATAAGGAAAGCCAACTCTGTGAAGTGCATAGGAGCAGACTGTTTTCTGCCTGCTGTCTGTAATTCCACTAAGGATGGCATTGATTTCATCCTCAGTCATGGAGCTTACTCCCGGACTTCCGCCTCCGCCGCCACTTCCGCTTCCGGCATATCCAAGCTGTCCCATAAACTCCGGACTCATGATCTGCTCAAGCATTTCCACCTGATCAGAATTAAATCCATAGACCGAAATCATATCTCTGTACGATTCAGTGTGACATTCACATACAGAACCGACTTCGTGACAGTAGTTACATTACCGTCTGCATCTGTTTCTTCCACATCCTTTGTCCCTGTGCTTGTGGTGTATGAACACATATCATTTACTACTGCCTGCAGCCAGCCTTTTGAAATATCATTCATGACTGTTGCAGTATCTCCGATACCATGCTTGACCATATAGACTGCCATGATGTCATAGTAATTGCTTGGATTTTCTTCCATACCTTCATAATCCACATAGACAAGCTCTCCAAGGTCATATCCTGTATGCTCATTCACTTCGTGTTCACATCCCGGTTAACTCCTGCACATAAGCACTCGTTACTGTCTGCACGGTATCTCCTGATTCAAGTGGTGGCAGAAATAAAGCAAATGGAGAATTGTAAAGGATTGCTATCACCGCTATAACCGGAACCGCAATCATGGCAACTACAAGAACAAGTAATAAAAGCACCAGTCCGATAATCGGTGCAGCTGCCTTTACCCAGGTAATCGCTTTTCGCACAATCAGATCCTTTACCAGCTTTGCCACGCTGTCTGTCTGATTCTCCTGTGCTTTCATCTTATCCAGAAAGAATTTTATCTTCCTGCTCCGGTTGGTCATCTTTTCATCCTTGACCTCTATGGACACACCTGCAGCATATCCGGCTGCCATGCCGATTGCCGTGCCTGCTCCCGGTGCAACCGCTGTTCCTGCCGCTGTAGCAGCTGCCTTTGTCGCAGTTTTTGTTGCAACCTTGGCAGTTGTCTTGGCTGTTTCTTTTGCTGTCTCTTTAGCTACCGCCTTAGCAGTATCTTTGGCAGCTTTCTTTGCTGTCTTTTTTGCCAGCTTCTTTCCTGTATCTACCTTCTTGATACGCTTCCTTGCCTCGCTGCCGCCTTTTTCCTGAAAAGTGCTGCACCCTTAGAAGCAGTTCCGGTAACAGGTCGGCTTGCTTCATATGCAAGATATGCTGCCTGTGATACCTCCTGCCCGCCTTCCACCTGCTCTGTTACTGCCCCGGCTGCAAGTACACCTGTTCTTCCTGCAATGTGAAGATTGGTGTTCTTAGTCTTGATGGAAGTGTTGGATTCTTTAAGGTTTCGCTTAAATCTTGATAATCCCTTATTCTTCGACTCTGACTGATGAATGGTACTCTTGCGATAGGACTTCTTTTTATCATCAGATACCTTTGCACCGATAGTCTTAGGACCTCTATCTACTGTATAGATGTTGCTGCCTTTAATCTTGGCACCCTTTGGCTCGTGGGCATGAATCTTAGCTTTCTCCTTTGTGTGATGATCATCGGCTTGTCATCCACCTTTTTATCTTCAATGTTCTCACCTTCTTTCACTCAAAATGCAAAACAGCCACCCAGCTTCCCGGATGGCTATGCTTTGAGGTCGCAAATTGCGACCTCTATCAACATTATTCGACATTTTTCTGCATTTCACGTTTCTTCTGTTCCGCAATCTTCTCATGAATGTTGGTATTATACAGCCTGTACAAATCTGTATCCTTACTAATCTGATTATCAAATGGAATCACCACAGAACCACACTTGATAAGTCCCATTCCCGATGCAGTATTGGTTACGAATCTTAGCTGTGCCTCTGATACCCCGATAACTTCCGCCACCTTGGAACTGTCCCGTATTTGCCTGCTTCAAAGTGCCACAAACTCCAGAGTTTGCAAGCATTGTGGTTGCTGTGTAATTCTGCAACAGATCGATGACATTCTGCGTGATACCTGTACAAAGACCTCCCTGCTTTCTTACTTCTTCCAGAGCTGCTGCAGATATTTTGCAGAATACTCGGAATTAAGCAGGACATGGAACTCATCAATATAGAGCATGTTGCCTTGCCTCTCTTGCCATTCTCAACAATCCTGTTCTGAATAGACTCCATCATGACAAGCATTGTGATAGGACTAAGCTCTGTACCTAAGTCCCTGATGCCATATACTGTGAATCTGTTATCCACATCCACATTTGTCTGGTGATTGAAGATGTTAAGTGAACCATTTACGAAAAGCTCTAGTGACAATGCAATGTCCTTTGCCTCGTCCTCCGCTGCGCCATAAGGATATCGTAGAAATCACTCATTACAGGGATATACTTCTCTTTGCTCCTTGCAATGTCGATATACAGTTTTCTCACACAGCGGTCGATGATTGACTTCTGTCTTGAATTTAAACTGTCCCCGATACACTGCTCACAAAGTCCAAGCATAAACTCGCCCTTCTCTCTAACCATTCCCTTGGAATCATTCGGATCAAGGCTCCATACATCCATCTCCAGCGGATTCACATAGTTATCCGTGTAGGTAGACATATTTACCACTGTTCCACCATAAGTATCAGCTATATCAAAGTACTCGTTCATTGGATCTATAACGATTATTTCATCATCACCCGACAAGAATACGCTGCCCATCTCCATCTTACAGAAGAAGGATTTACCGGAACCAGGCACTCCGAAAACGAAGCCATTTCCGTTGATAAGCTTCTTTCTGTTACCGATATTCACATTCTTGCTGATCTGGTTGATACCATAATAGTTGCCGGTGCTGTCATTAAGCTCCTGCACATTGAATGGCATAAGTACCGCAAGTGACTGAGTAAGAAGGGTACGCATTGTCTCCACCTGTCTTACACCAATCGGAAGTGCTGTGTTGAGAGCTTCCCTCTGCTTTAAGTAGTGTGTATCAATCGTGCAGCTGTTACGCTTTCCGATGGTCTCCACAGTCTCACATACACTCTCAAGCTCCTTCTTTCTTTCTGCCATAAGAATAATGGTTACTCCCACGAAGAAAAGGCACTGGTCATTCTCACGGACGTCATCCATGATTTCCTCAATTTCTTTTTTCTCCGTTCTCTTGGCATATGAAATTTCCGTAGAAAAATCGTTATTCTTATTACGAACTCTCTGCTGTTTGATAATATCCGACTCAATACCAAGGTATTTTTTCTGAAGCACCTTTGTTGTCAGATCCTTTGGAACAGGCACCACATCAATACTCGTGATAGAATGAACCGGAAGGGAAGTAATCTCATTGATGAATCTGTCTGACAAACTGCTCGGATACTTTTTGATGAAAAGCGCCTTGCAGAATTTACTCTCATCCTCAAAATGGTCCGGGAAATATTTCACCATCCCATTGCACAGATCATTTCTAAAATCTGCCCCGACCTTCTTTGCCTTTTTGATATCAAAATCAAAGCTGCCCTCATCTCCAAGGATGATAATAGTCATAG
>ENA-OQHP01000299-OQHP01000299.1-human-gut-metagenome-genome-assembly--contig:-NODE-299-length-16375-cov-1.865830_pt1 | contig 16375 bp, 25 predicted proteins | sample MGYA00242563_ERZ504717 | MGnify/ENA primary metagenome ERZ504717 (study PRJEB26092, sample SAMD00036212) | human gut metagenome | host: Homo sapiens | study: EMG produced TPA metagenomics assembly of... | reverse complement strand
GCCGGTCCCGGAGGAGGAACTCCTGAAAAACCGGTAGGGACAGTTTGGATAGCTGCTGGTTATAAAAACGAAATTCGTACTTACAAGCAGGAAACAAATCGCGGAAGATCCATGAATATTGAAAGAGCCGGCAATAATGCGTTATTAATTTTACGGGATTTACTCAAATAAGGGAAAATTGGTATTCAGAAGTGAATTATTTTAGGAATTTTCTTGTTTATACGGATAAAGTGCTTACTTTGCGTCCTGTTTGAAAGAAGTATAGATATAAAACTATAAAAATAAGATAGAAATGTCGAAGATTTGTCAAATTACCGGAAAGGAAGCCATGATTGGCAACAATGTTTCACACTCAAAGAGAAGAACAAAAAGAACCTTTGATTTGAACTTGTTTAACAAGAAATTCTATTATGTAGAACAGGACTGCTGGATCAGTCTGAGCATTTGCGCCAACGGTCTGCGCATTATTAACAAAAAAGGTTTGGATGCTGCTTTGAAGGATGCAGTAGCTAAGGGTTATTGTGATTGGAAAAGCATTAAAGTAATTGGCTAAAAGTAGAGGAGAATAACTGATTATGGCAAAGAAAGCAAAAGGTAACAGAGTACAGGTGATTCTGGAATGCACAGAACACAAGGATAGCGGTATGCCGGGAACTTCTCGTTATATTACAACGAAGAACAGAAAGAACACTACCGAGAGATTGGAGTTGAAGAAATACAACCCGATTCTGAAGAGAGTAACAGTACACAAGGAAATTAAATAATAATAGTATAACCCATGGCAAAGAAAACAGTAGCAAGTTTGCACGATGGTTCTAAGGAAGGTCGTGCTTATACGAAGGTTATCAAGATGGTTAAGTCTCCGAAGACCGGTGCTTACATCTTCGATGAGCAAATGGTTCCTAACGAAAAAGTACAGGACTTTTTCAAGAAATAAGATAAATGCAGTTGCTGTAAGGCGCTGATTACTTATAAAGCTCCTCTCGCTGATATATCGGCGGGGGGATTTTTTTGCTATTAAATCGTTTCGGCTTTTATTATTTGTTAATTTTGTTATATCTTTGTGGCATAATGTATTGTACAAAAAAGTAGACTATGGGATTTTTTAGTTTTTTCTCAAAAGAAAAGAAGGAAACATTAGATAAAGGATTATCTAAAACAAAAGAGAGTGTGTTCGGGAAGATTGCCCGTGCTATAGCCGGTAAATCGAAAGTGGATGATGAGGTGCTGGATAATCTGGAAGAGGTGTTGATTACTTCGGATGTGGGCGTAGAACTACGTTGAAGATTATAGAACGTATCGAGAAGCGTGCCGCAGACGAGAAATATATGAATGCGAAGGAGCTGAATGTGATTCTGCGCGATGAAATCGCTGCTTTGCTCACAGAGAACAACTCGGATGATGTGGACGACTTTGAAACTCCTGTTGCGAAGAAGCCATACGTGATTATGGTAGTGGGAGTGAATGGTGTAGGAAAAACCACGACTATAGGCAAACTGGCTTATCAGTTTAAGAAAGCCGGCAAATCCGTTTATCTGGGTGCTGCCGATACTTTCCGTGCAGCGGCGGTGGAGCAGCTGCTTATCTGGGGCGAACGTGTGGGAGTTCCCGTTATCAAGCAGAAAATGGGTGCTGACCCTGCTTCTGTGGCATTTGATACTTTGAGTTCAGCAGTAGCCAATAATGCCGATGTGGTGATTATAGATACGGCCGGACGTCTGCATAATAAAGTGGGTCTGATGAACGAGCTGACCAAAATTAAGAATGTAATGAAGAAGGTTGTGCCGGATGCTCCGAATGAGGTATTGCTTGTTTTGGATGGTTCCACCGGACAGAATGCATTTGAGCAGGCCAAGCAGTTTACTTTGGCAACGGAGGTTACGGCAATGGCTGTAACCAAGCTGGACGGAACGGCTAAAGGCGGCGTTGTAATCGGAATCTCCGATCAGTTTAAGATTCCGGTAAAGTACATCGGTCTGGGAGAAGGCATAGAGGACTTGCAGGTGTTACCGTAAAAAGAGTTTGTCGATTCGTTGTTACGGAGGGAATGCATGAAACGGAAAACTATTGATATCATAACATTAGGCTGCTCTAAAAATTTAGTGGACTCGGAGCATTTGATGCGCCAGCTGGAGGAAGCGGGCTTTCATGTAACGCATGATGCCGAGCGTCCGAAAGGAGAGATTGCCGTAATTAATACCTGCGGTTTCATCGGCGATGCAAAAGAGGAGTCTATCAATATGATTCTTGAATTTGCGCAGGCTAAGGAAGAAGGCGAACTGGAGAAACTCTATGTCATGGGTTGCCTTTCGGAACGTTATCTGAAGGAACTGGCAATTGAAATTCCTCAGGTGGATAAGTTTTACGGCAAGTTCAATTGGAAAGAGTTGCTGCAGGATTTGGGTAAGGCATACCATGAGGAACTGCACATAGAGCGTACACTGACCACTCCCCAGCATTATGCCTATCTGAAAATATCGGAGGATGCGACCGTAAATGCTCTTATTGTGCCATTCCTATTATTACAGGCCGGCATGTGTCGCGTCCTATGGAAGAAATCCTGGACGAGGTGAAGTATCTTGTGGCCCGCGGAGTGAAAGAGTTTCAGGTTATTGCGCAGGAATTGACCTATTATGGCGTAGATTTATATAAGAGGCAGATGTTGCCCCAATTAATTGAAAAATCTCAGAAATTCCAGGTGTGGAATGGATACGTTTGCATTATGCTTATCCGGCTCATTTCCCGATGGATTTATTCCGCGTGATGCGCGAGCGTCCCAATGTATGTAAATATATGGATATTGCCTTGCAGCATATCAGTGATAATATGTTGGAGAAAATGCGCCGTCATGTTACTAAAGAGGATACTTATCGGCTGATAGAAAAGTTCCGTGAAGAAGTGCCGGGAATTCATTTGCGTACTACGCTTATGGTGGGCATCCAGGAGAAACGGAAGCTGACTTTGAAGAGTTGAAGGAGTTTGTCCGCAAGGTGCGCTTCGATAGAATGGGGGCATTTGCATATTCCGAGGAGGAAGGTACGTATGCCGCTGCCCATTACGAAGACAGCATTCCTCAAGAAGTAAAGCAAGCTCGGTTGGATGAATTGATGTCCATCCAGCAAGGTATTTCTGCCGAACTGAGCGCAGCAAAGGTAGGCAGGCAGATGAGAGTAATAATCGACCGTCTGGAAGGTGATTACTATATCGGACGTACGGAGTTCGATTCTCCCGAAGTAGACCCGGAAGTGCTGATTGAATGTGGTGATGAACCGTTGGAGATTGGTGGCTTTTATCAGGTAGAGATAATAAATTCCGATGATTTCGACCTTTTGGACGGATTATTTAAATATTTCCTTTCGTACTTCTTGTGTATGTTGGGAAGATTTGCTAATATAGCACAGTTAGTTCACAATTTTAAAGCTTGGATTTTGAATAACAAAGAATTTACTTCGGAATTGTCACGCAGGTTAGGGTATACTTTGAAGGATACTTCGGAGTTGGTTACTTCTTTACTGTCGGATATGACGCGGCAACTGGAAGAAGGGAATATGATTTCCATACAAGGTTTTGGAACATTCGAAGTGAAAAAGAAAGCGGAACGTATATCCGTAAATCCAACAACCAAACAGCGTATGCTGGTTCCGCCTAAACTGGTGCTGACATATAAACCCAGTACCTTGCTAAAGGATAAGTTTAAGTAATCTTTCTTTTTAAATCTTCCATATTATGAATGAAAAACTAAACATACAGGATCTGATTGATTTGCTGGCTGAGAAGCATGGCATGAGCAAGAAGAATGCCGATAGTTTTGTGAAAGAGTTTTTCCCAACTGATTGAAGAAGCGTTGGAAAAGACAAGTATGTGAAGATTAAAGGTCTGGGCGCTTTTAAACTGATTGATGTGGAAGCCGGGAGAGTGTAAATGTCAATACTGGGGAACGCTTTGAGATACAAGGCCATACCAAAGTTTCATTTACTCCGGAGCCTGCTTTGAAAGATATTATCAATAAGCCGTTTGCGCATTTTGAAACAGTAGTGCTCAATGAAGGTACTGTTTTAGAAGATACCCCTGTAGATAGTGACAGTGAGGAGGATGAAGATACGGAGCAGAAAGTGGAAGATGTTGTGCCGGAAGTGGTTGCCGGTAGTGCGGTTGAGACACCGGAGATTGCGGAGAAAATCGATAGTCCTGTCGAACCGGAACCTGTAGAAGAAGCCGTTGTTCCTGTGGAGACTGTGGCTTCGGAGGAAGTTAATGAAGAGAGGGTGGAGGTTATCAAAACTGCCGGTCCGGCTGAATCTTCCGCAATGAAATACTTCATTGCCATCGTGGCTCTTGTGGTATTGCTATGTGCAGGAACCGTCGCTTATTTGTATTATCCTGATTGGTTTGACGAATTATCGGCTGAACCACCTGTGGAGGAAACCGCTGGCAATGAAGCTGGCAATGCGGCAGGTAATACGGCTTTGATGGATAGTGTCGGTGTTAAGGATAGTGTGGCGATTGCCGTAAAGATACTGTGTCGAAGAAGCTGATTGCTGAACCTGTAATAAAACAGCAGGAAGCACCGGTTGCCGTCAAACAGACTGTAGTAGCCGCTACATCTGCCTCCCAGCCGAAAAAGCAGAAGAAAGTTGAGTATGTACCCGATTCTACCAATTATACCATTGCAGGAACGCAGCGACATATACGATAAAGCCAGGTGAGACATTGACAGAGTGGCTCTTCGTTTTTATGGAACTAAAGCGTTATATCCATATATAGTAAAACATAATCCGGACGTTATCAAAAAACCGGATAATGTACCTGCGGGCACAACAATAAAGATACCTAAATTAGTGAAGAAGCAGTAAAAAGATACTGCTTCTTTTTTGTTAAATACTCAGAGCTTGTTTAAATATTCTTGAAGAAGTATTTTTTCAGTTCCTTTTGAGTTTCTTTCCGGTCTGTATTCCTCTTTTTATCCGTTACATAGCCTGCTATGCTCTTAGTAAAAACAGAAAAATATTTTCAAAGAAGAACTCTTGAAAAGAATGCTGAACAAAATTAAACAGGCTCTAAACTCTATGAAAGTAGTTAATCTAAAGGTTTCACATTGTTTTTAATAAAATTAGTTGCTATGGTTAATTTATTCCCGTACTTTTGGAAGCGAATTATAATTACCGGTGTATGGCCGGGCGAAAACGAAAAATTAAACATTAAAATACATTGATTTATGGCTGAAACAATTGATATCCGCGAATTGAACGAGCGGATTGAAAGACAAAGTGCTTTCGTTACCAATCTTAACTACGGGCATGGACCAGGTTATTGTAGGACAAAGCACCTGGTAGAGTCGTTGTTAATCGGTTTGTTGTCTGACGGACATGTGTTGTTGGAAGGTGTGCCCGGTTTGGCAAAGACTTAGCTATCAGACGCTTGCTTCGTTGATTGATGCGCAATACAGCCGCATTCAGTTTACGCCTGACTTGTCGCCTGCCGACGTAATAGGTACAATGGTTTACAGCCAGAAGGATGAAACGTTCCAAGTAAAAAAAGGTCCGGTCTTCGCAAACTTTGTTTTGGCTGATGAATCAACCGTGCTCCGGCCAAAGTACAGAGTGCTTTGCTGGAAGCCATGCAGGAACGTCAAGTCACACTGAGCAAGGAAACCTTTATGCTACCCGAACCTTTCCTTGTAATGGCTACTCAGAACCCGATTGAACAGGAAGGTACCTATCCGCTTCCCGAAGCCCAGGTAGACCGTTTTATGCTGAAAGTTATTATCGACTATCCGAAACTGGAAGAAGAAAAGAAAATCATCCGCCAAAATATCACCGGAGAGAAAATCGAAGTTCGCCCCATTCTGAAAGCAACAGATATTATGGAAGCCCGTAAGTGGTGCGCCAAGTCTATCTGGACGAAAAGATAGAGCAATACATCGCTGATATCGTATTCGCAACCCGTTTCCCTGAAAAATATGACTTGAAAGAACTGAAAGACATGATTGGTTTCGGTGGTTCACCGCGTGCATCTATCAATCTGGCATTGGCAGCACGTAGTTATGCATTCATCAAACGTCGCGGTTACGTGATTCCCGAAGATGTTCGTGCAGTTGCTCACGATGTGCTTCGCCACCGTATCGGCTTGACTTACGAAGCAGAAGCCATGAACATGTCTTCTGATGAAATTGTAAGCAAAATCCTGAATAAAGTGGAAGTACCTAAGGATTGTGTTCTGAGGCAGTTCTTAATTGCTTGACAGTTAGTAAGAAGACTTGGAACAAAAGGTTGAGTACAGAGTTCCACATGGGTGGGACCGCCATTCCACCCATGTGGAACTCCCGTTTCATCTATGTGGGACTGCCGTCCCACCTGGGTGGAACACCAAATGCATCCGTTTGAAAAACCATTCTCGATAGGAGAAAAACAGAAACCGATGCACCGGATAAATAAACAACATAGTACGAACAGTATGGAAACAAGTGATTTATTAAAACGGGTTCGCCAGATTGAGATCAAGACACGCGGACTTTCGAACAATATCTTTGCCGGACAATATCACTCTGCATTCAAGGGAAAAGGTATGTCATTCTCGGAAGTACGTGAATATCAGTATGGTGACGACGTACGTGACATTGACTGGAACGTAACCGCCCGCTACAACAAACCCTTTGTCAAGGTGTTTGAAGAAGAGCGCGAATTGACGGTTATGCTCTTGATTGATGTTTCGAACAGCTTGGATTTCGGTACGGTGAAGCAGTTGAAGAAGGATATGGTGACCGAGATTGCCGCTACATTGGCATTCTCGGCCATTCAAAATAACGATAAAATCGGAGTTATTTTCTTTTCAGACCGGATTGAGAAATTCATTCCGCCTAAAAAAGGCCGTAAACATATTCTTTATATCATCCGTGAACTGCTTGATTTCAAGCCCGAAAGCAAGCGTACAGATATAAAGATAGCTGTGGAATATCTGACCAACGTAATTAAAAAACGTTGCACCACCTTTATGATAAGCGACTTTATAGATGAAAACGACTTCCGCAATGCTTTGACCATTGCAACCGGAAACATGATATCGTAGCTATCCAGGTATACGACCGCCGCATGGCAGAGTTACCTGATGTGGGACTGATGAAAGTACGCGATGCCGAAACCGGCCACGAGCAATGGATTGACACCTCGTCACGAGCTTTGCGTCGCGCACATAATGACTGGTGGATACAGCGTCAGGGAGTATTGAATGAAACATTTACCAAAGTAATGTGGACTCTGTATCTATCCGCACGGATCAGGATTATGTGAAATCGTTGCTTAACTTATTTGCTAAACGAAATTAAAGAATATGAATATACTGAATACTAGCAAAAAGTTCTTGAAAGCTGGAGTTTGTGCAATTATGCTGATAACAGCCGGACAGGCACAGGCACAGCAGGTTACGGTAGACGCCAGCATTGACTCGCTGCAACTTCTCATTGGCGAACAGGCTAAAGTGAAGCTGGAAATCAGCATGGATGCCAAGCAAAAACTGCAACTTCCGTTCCTGCGCGATACATTGGTAAAAGGAGTGGAGATATTGGATATAGCCAAGCCTGATACCCAGATGCTGAACGATGGAAAACGTATGCTGATAAAACAGGAATATACAATAACCTCTTTTGACTCGGCACTTTACTATCTCCCCCCATTCGAGGTGATGGTAAACGGAGAGCCTTACCGGTCCAAAGCATTGGCCGTAAAAGTATATTCCATTCCGGTAGACACGCTGCATCCCGAACAATTCTTCGGACCGAAGACCGTTCGCGAAGTACCTATCACCTGGGATGACGTATCGGCCATCGTATGGCTTACCTTGCTGATGCTTGCTTTGGGCGGACTGGCTTACTATCTGTTTGTACGCTACAAGGATAACAAGCCTATCATCAAGAAGATCAAGATTGAACCGAAGTTGCCGCCACACCAGCAGGCGTTGAAGGAAATAGAGCGTATCAAGGGAGACAAAACCTTGCGTACAGCCGATCCGAAGACCTATTATACCGAGCTGACGGATGTACTCCGCACTTATATGGAAGAACGATTCGGCTTTAACGCTATGGAGATGACTTCATCCGAAATTATTGATAAGCTACAGGAAATCAACGACAAAGAATCTATCAAGGATTTGATGTATTTGTTCCAGACTGCGACTTGGTGAAATTCGCCAAACATTCTCCGTTGATGAACGAAAATGATATGAATCTGGTAAACGCAGTAGACTTCATCAATAATACAAAAGTGGAACCAGACCCGAATGCAAAGCCCGAACCTACGGAAATCACCGTGGAGGAAAAGCGAAGCAAACAGGGCAGAATGATTCTGCTGGGCAGCATCAGCATCATTGTTATTGCTATTGTGGTAATTCTGTATAAGGTGCTGAGTGGTGTATATAACCTCTGGTTTTAACAAATAAATACTAGGAACAATGATTTTTGCAAATATTGAATATCTATTTCTGCTGGTTCTGCTCATACCTTATATAGTATGGTACGTCATGAAGCGGAAGAAAACCGAGCCTACGCTTCAGGTTTCTACCACACGCATGTATATGAAGGCACCCAAAAGCTGGAAGATTTACTTGCTGCATACTCCGTTCGTACTCCGTACGGTGGCTATCATCATGGTAATCCTGATCTTGGCACGCCCTCAGACCACAGACAACTGGCAGAATACCGAAATAGAAGGAATCGACATCATGCTGGCAGTGGACGTTTCTACCAGTATGCTGGCCGAAGACTTGAAACCCAACCGACTGGAAGCTGCCAAACAAGTAGCTTCCGAGTTTATCAACGGCCGCCCCAATGATAATATCGGTCTGACCATCTTTGCCGGTGAGAGTTTTACCCAATGTCCGCTGACGGTAGACCATGGGGTGTTGCTGAATCTGTTCAACAGCATCAAAGGCGATATCGCCCAGCGCGGACTGATTGAAGATGGTACTGCCATCGGTATGGGCATTGCTAATGCGGTGACCCGTCTGAAGGACAGCAAGGCGAAATCGAAAGTGATTATTCTGCTGACGGATGGTAGCAATAACCGTGGAGATATTTCTCCGCTGACGGCTGCGAGATAGCCAAACAGTTCGGAATCAGGATCTACACCATCGGTGTCGGTACAAACGGAACTGCTCCTTATCCGATGCAGACCTACGCAGGGACGCAATATGTGAATGTCCCCGTCGAGATAGACGAAAAGACTTTGACCGAGATTGCAGGTACAACGAACGGAAATTATTTCCGTGCCACCAGCAATTCCAAGTTGAAGGAAGTCTATCAGGAGATAGACAAACTGGAGAAAACGAAGTTGAACGTGAAGGAATTCAGCAAACGCGAAGAAGAATATCAGGTATTCGCCTGGATTGCTTTCTTCTGCATTTTGCTTGAACTCTTGTTGCGTAACTCAGTATTAAAGAAAATACCTTAAAAAAAGAAGTCATGTTTCGATTTGCAGACCCGAACTTTTTATATTTACTCATCCTATTGCCGTTTTTGGTGGCGCTGTATTTGTATTCCAATTATCACCGCCGCCAATATTCGCAATATGGTGATCCGGCATTGCTGAAAGGCTCATGCGACTATTTCCAAGTATCGTCCTGACATCAAGTTTTGGCTGACTTTTGCTGCGTTGACATTGGTTATACTGATGTTGGCCCGCCCACAGTTCGGCTCAAAGATGGAAACGGTGAAACGAAGTGGAGTGGAAGCTGTCATTGCCTTGGACATTTCAAACTCCATGCTGGCAGAAGATGTGACTCCCAGTCGTTTGGACAAATCAAAGAAATTGATTTCCAGACTGTAGATACGTTCAATAATGATAAAGTGGGATTGATTGTTTTTGCAGGTGATGCTTTCACGCAATTGCCCATCACAAGCGATTATGTTTCCGCCAAAATGTTCTTGGAAACCATTAATCCGTCATTGATAACCACACAAGGTACGGATATCGGTGCGGCCATCCGCCTGGCAATGAAGAGTTTTACTCCGCAAGAAGGAGTGGGACGTGCAATTATTGTCATTACCGATGGTGAAAATCATGAAGGTGGGGCAGTAGAAGCAGCCCAAGAAGCAGCCGAAAAAGGTATGCAGGTATTTGTATTAGGAGTAGGTTCACCGGATGGTTCTCCAATTCCAGCTGAGGACGGTAGCAACAATTTCCGTCGCGATAAGGATGGAAATGTTATCGTCACCCGCTTGAATGAGCAGATGTGCCAGGAAATAGCCAAGGCTGGCAATGGAATGTATATTCGTGTGGATAATACCAACTCTGCCGAGAAGGTATTGAACAATGAAATCGCCAAACTGTCAAAAGCTGATGTAGAAAGTCAGGTTTATACTGAATTTGATGAACAGTTCCAGGCTTTGGCATGGCTGGTGCTTATCCTGCTGGTGGTAGAAATGCTTATTTTGGAACGGAAAAATCCGCTTTTCAAAAATGTCAGACTATTTAAATAAGGAATGCTTATGTTACAAAAAACCTATATCACTCTGTTATTCTTACTTGTGGCAAGCAGTGCCTTCGCCCAAAAAACAGAAAGAGATTATCTGCGCAGCGGAAACAAGCTGTATAATGACAGCTTGTTTATCAAAGCGGAGGTAGATTATCGTAAGGCATTGGAAATTAACCCGAAATCAACAGATGCCATGTTCAATTTGGGAAACTCGCTCTTGATGCAGCAAAAAGCAAAGGAAGCGATGGAACAGTTTGAATCTGCTTCTAAGGTAGAGAAGGACAAGGATAAACTGGCACAGATTTATCATAACATGGGAGTTATCCTTCAGTCGTCCAAGCAGTATCCACAGTGTATAGAGGCTTATAAGGAATCTTTACGGAATAACCCGAAAGATGATGAAACTCGTTATAACTTGGCTTTGGCGCAAAAGCTGTTGAAAGACCAACAGCAAAATCAAGACCAGAATCAGGATAAGAATCAAGATCAAAAACAAGATCAGAAAGACGACAAAAAGGATCAGAACAAAAACCAGCAAGAACAGGATAAGAAAGACCAACAAAATCAAAATCAGCAGCAACAGCAGCAAAATAAGGATGAAATGTCCAAGGAAAATGCCCAACAATTATTGAATGCTGTGATGCAAGATGAAAAGAATGTGCAAGACAAAGTTAAAAACAACTGCAAATTCAAGGAAGAAGTTGGATAAAGACTGGTAATTTCTTAATTTTGGCAAATAAAAAAATAATTAGATAGCAATGAGGAAAGTAATTCTCTTATTCATATTAATAACATCGGTGCTCGGAGCATGGGCAGACGGAAATGTGACGTTTACCGCTTCTGCGCCTGATGTAGTAGTAAGCGGGGATCAGTTCCGGCTGACTTATACGGTTAACACTCATAAAGTCAGGGATTTTCGTGCACCTAATATCAAGGGGTTCGATGTCTTAATGGGACCAAGCCGTTCACAGCAGAGTAGTACACAGATTATAAATGGTAATGTTACTTCTACCAGCTCCATTACTTTTACTTATATTTTGATGGCTGATAAAGAAGGAACTTACACCATTCCTGGTGCTACTATTGTGGCAGACGGACAAAACAAAACTTCAAATTCCGTACAAATCAAAGTATTACCGCCTGATCAAACAAATGGTGTTGGAGGTGGAAATAATAGCGGTGGAAGAACTTCTTCACGCAGTCAGGTTGCCGGAAGCAAAATAACCAATCAAGATTTGTTTATTACCGCAACAGCAAGTAAGACTACTGTTTATGAACAGGAAGCCATCTTGTTGACATACAAGGTCTATACTTTGGTAAACTTGCGCCAGCTGCGTGGTGACATGCCTAAACTAACCAACATTTATGTACAAGAAGTGGAACTTCCCCAACAAAAGACATTCTCTTTGGAACATTATAACGGAAGAAACTATAACACTACTGTGTGGAGTCAGTATGTACTTTTCCCCCAGCAATCGGGAAAAATAGAAATTCCGGCTATTACCTTTGAAGGGGTTATAGCTCAACAAGTTGCCTCAGACGATCCTTTTGATGCTTTCTTTAATGGTGGAAGTAACTATGTGGAAGTAAAGAAAAACATTGTCACTCCTAAGCTGACCATCAATGTGAAAGCATTGCCCGATGGCAAACCGGCTAATTTCTCCGGAGGAGTAGGAGAGTTTACTATCAGTTCGTCTATAAGTACAAAAGAACTGAAAACAAATGATGCTGTAACCATTAAGTTAGTCATTTCTGGTACAGGTAATTTGAAATTGGTCAATACTCCGGAAGTAGCTTTTCCAAAGGATTTTGAAGTATACGACCCCAAGATTGACAATAAATTTACATTAACTCGCGAAGGTTTGTCAGGCAATAAGGTGATAGAATATCTAGCAATTCCAAGACATGCCGGCAATTTCACTATTCCGCCTGTCGAATTTTCCTATTTTGACTTAAAAAAGCAATAGCTATAAAAACAATAAAAACAGAAGCTTACAACCTAAAAGTGGAAAAAGGTGCAGGAAATGCAGATCAAGTTATTGCAGACTTACCAACAAGGAAGATTTGAAAGTATTGGGACAAGACATCCGCTACATCAAAATGGGGGAAACTAGTTTAACTCGTAAGGGAGATTTCTTCTTTGGCTCAACAACATATTATCTATGGTATATCATTCCATTGGTTCTCTTCGTTGTTTTCGTAATTGTCTATCGTAAAAAAGCTATTGAAAATGCAAATGTAGCAAAAGTACGTACTAAAAAAGCGAATAAAGTGGCTGCCAAACGCATGAAAAATGCAGGCAGATTATTAGCTGAAAACAAACAAGAAGCATTCTATGATGAGGTGTTGAAAGCACTTTGGGGATACATCAGTGATAAGTTGAATATCCCGGTTTCTCAATTGTCTAAAGATAATATCGAGGACGAATTGACCAAATATGGTGTTGCCCCCGAACTGATTAAAGATTTCATCGGAACATTGAATGAATGCGAGTTCGCCCGCTATGCTCCGGGTAATCAGAATGAAGCTATGGATAAAGTATATTCTTCGGCTGTTGAGGTCATCAGCAAAATGGAGAATAGTATAAAACACTAAATCAAAGGAGATTATAACAATGACAAAAATATATTTCATTTTGATATTCCTGATAAGTTTTGTCACAGTCTACGCACAGAATGAATCAGACTCTGCACAGGTTACCGCCCAAACAGAAATGCCACAAAGTGCTGCTGTGCAAACTTCCCAACAAAGACAGAAGCCGATAGTGCATATATAAGAAACGACTTTGCAGCTTCTGTAGAGATGTATGAGAATATATTAAAAAACGAGGGGGATCTTCCGATATTTATTATAATTTAGGTAACAGCTATTATAAAATGAATAACATTGCCAAAGCTGTCCTCAATTACGAACGTGCCTTGTTGCTAAACCCAGGAAATAGTGATATTCGTTTCAACCTAGAACTGGCTAGAAGCAAAACTGTAGACAAGGTAATCCCTTCTAGTAAAATGTTTTTCGTTACCTGGACTCAATCACTTATTAATACAATGAGTGAAAAGGCATGGGCACATACAGGCATCATCATGTTTATTCTGATGATATTGGCACTGTCTTTATTTATTTTCGGAAAACGAGTAGTCTTGAAGAAAGTAGGATTTATTTCAGCAATCTTTTTCTTTCTAGTGACTATTTTAGCAAATATATTTGCCTCAGAACAAAAATCTGAATTAATTAATCATGATAACGCTATTATAATGGCTCCTAGCGTTACAGTCAAAAGTACTCCTAACCAAAGTGGAACAGACTTATTTATTCTTCATGAAGGTAGGAAAGTAATAATTAAAGATAATACGATGAAGGAGTGGAAAGAAATTAAACTGGAAGACGGTAATGTGGGATGGGTACCTACCAATGTTATTGAAATCATTTAAAACATAATCAATGGATATACAACAGTACATAGCAGCAGATAAAGAATTACTACTGAATTTGAACGGAAGCCAATCCTTATTTTGGGACGGATTCATGTGGGTAGCTACCAGTACAATTGTATGGGTACCTGTAGCTGCTATGCTGTTATATATCATAATTAAAAATAATAAAATTCAAGAAGCATTATTGACTATCGTTATGATTGCCTTAGTCATAACTTTAGCAGATCAAATAGCTTCTGGTTTATGCAAACCGTTTTTCGCACGTTTCCGCCCAACACAAGACCCCAATATTATGTATATGGTTGATATTGTAAACGGATATAGAGGAGGACGATTTGGCTTCATATCCAGTCATGCTGCCAACACATTTGCTATTTCTGTCTTTTTATCTTTACTAATTAAAAGGAAATCTCTTACTTTTATGCTTCTTTTTGGGCCGTACTCAATTCCTATTCTAGAATCTACTTAGGAGTGCATTATCCGGGAGATATTCTTTTTGGTACTATAGAAGGTTGTTTCATAGGATATTTGATTTATCTCCTTTATAAATTTATTCAAAAAAAATCTTTTATAAACCACGTTGCATTTCTAATCAATACACTGCCAGCGGTTATTTGATTAGTGATATTAATTTATTCTACATAATTCTCATTTCTACTTATTTCTTCATTATTATAGCAGGTATGATTGTGACTCATACACTCAATCTATAATCAGCAAATTAACCATTATAAATTTACATACAGTCAAAAATAGCACAAAAAGATTTGTTTTATGCATTTTTTTTGATTAAGTTTATACCATGATTTAAGTACTCACTTTTATAACTAAATTTAATACATCATGAGAACAATAACATTTAATGAACTGCGCAGAATCAAAGATTCATTACCTAGTGGGAGTATGCACAGAATCGCAGATGAACTCAATATGACCGTAGAAACTGTACGTAACTTTTTTGGTGGACACAATTTCAAGAATGGTAAAAGTGTTGGAATTCATTTGGAACCGGGACCAGATGGGGGACTAGTAATGCTAGATGATACAACAGTTCTTGAAAAAGCCCTTCAAATATTGAGAGAAACTGAAGAAAAAGTAACGCAAGAAGCGTAATATAAAATCCCGGTTGAATGCAACATTCAATTGGGATTTTTTGTTTAACCTGAAAATCACTTAAAATATAGAATTATGGAAGATAAATTGATAACCTTAGCAATCCTCACTTATGCTAAAGCACAGATTTTAAAGAATGTACTTGAGAATGAAGGAATTGAAGCGTACATTCACAATGTGAATCTTATTCAACCTGTCATATCTTCTGGAGTAAGGCTAAGAATTAAAGAAAGCGACCTGCCTCATGCTTTGCAGATTATAGAAGTTCTGCATGGCTTTCAGAAGATATAATCAAAGGTAAGGAGAGCAGCTCAGAAAGAAATAAAGAAAAAAGGAAAAAGTACTTATCCCGATAGACTTTTCAAACTATTCTCTTAAAGCCTGCCAATTTGGTTTTTCTTTTGCTAATGCTATTAATTCAGAAGTTGTGCTTCTACATGCTTATTTCAGTCCTATTTATGTGCCTACAATTCCTTATGGAACTGATAATTTCAATTTTTCAGATCGAAAGAGAAGAATCTGTAAAAAGTATGATAGAAACAGTGCACAACGAGTTGAATAAACTTCTGATACAATCAAAAAGAAAGTTGAGTCGGGAGAGTTTCCTAATATAAAATATACTTGCATTTTGCGTGATGGTATTCCCGAAGAAGAAATCTTACGATATGCTAAAGAATATAATCCTCAGATAATTATAATGGGAACAAGAGGGAGAAGCCAAAAAGATATAGACTTGATTGGTAGCGTTACAGCTGAAGTTATAGAAAGAAGCAAATCCTTTGTATATGCTATTCCAGAACATACACCACTAAAAACATTCAATGATATAAAAAAAGTAGCTTTTGTGACCAATTTTGACCAAAGGGATCTAATAGCTTTTGACTCCTTGATAAATGCTTTTAAATCGTTTCATTTTGCTGTTTCCTTCATTCATTTAAGTACAGATAACGATGCATGGAATGAAATAAACTAGCAGGTATTAAAGATTACTTTCAAAACAATACTCTAAATTGGAACTATATTATAATGTAGTGAAAGAAGATAACATACTGAACAATTTGGACAACTATGTAAAAGAAGAAAATATAGACGTGATTTGCATCACAAATTATAAACGAAACATATTTGCTAGATTGTTTAATCCTAGCATAGCAAGAAAAATGATATTTCATGCTAATACACCTATATTAGTAATAAAATAAAGAATCAAGAAGGGTAGCACAAGCAAATCACAATGTGTTACCCTTCAACATATTAATGTTCACTTAGGGATATTCAGTAAATGTCTCTAAAAAATAAGATGGCATATGAAGATGATAGGGCATGACCATTTCATATGCCATTCTTATTGTCATTTTTCCGTG
>ENA-OQHP01000298-OQHP01000298.1-human-gut-metagenome-genome-assembly--contig:-NODE-298-length-16406-cov-3.477241_pt1 | contig 16406 bp, 19 predicted proteins | sample MGYA00242563_ERZ504717 | MGnify/ENA primary metagenome ERZ504717 (study PRJEB26092, sample SAMD00036212) | human gut metagenome | host: Homo sapiens | study: EMG produced TPA metagenomics assembly of... | reverse complement strand
TTCTAATATCGCTACTAGAACCATATCTTCTTATACTTTTTTCTTCCATTTGCAAAAATAAATTTTCTACTAAGTCCAAAAAACCAAACAAAAATAGACCTATTAAACTTAAAACTACAATACCTGCGTACATATCTAGATAATTTACACGAAGCCACGAATCCATTATAAAATATCCCATACCATATTTAGTGCCAAATGTCTCTGTAAAAAACAATACTGATATAGCTGTCCCCATTGCTACACGTAAAGATGTAATAAAATTTGGTAATACAGCTGGCCATAGTATATTTAAGAAAATTTGTCTAAAAGATGCACCTAAACTATATAAAGGAAAAAACATTTCTTTTGGTATAGTTTTTATACTATCGCGAATAGCAACTAACACTTGAAAAATCACAATCAAAAATATCATAATAACTTTTGGTAATTCTCCAATACCAGCTAAAAGCATCAAGATAGGCAATAATGCAATCTTAGGAATAGGATATGTCAGATAAACAATAGGAGCTAAAATCTTATCACATTTTTTATAATATCCCATCATCACTGCTATTGGTACACCAGTTATTATAGCTAAAAATACTCCTGCTATAATTCGCCAAAGACTATATAGTGCATGAATAGCTATTGTTTGTGTAAAAATATTGCCCAATCTTTCCATTACCAAAACAGGCGAAGGAATAATTGGCAAATGTACGATTATAGATATAACATACCATAAAATAAGCAATAATATCATTGCAGGTAAATAAAAATGCCATGATTTATCTTTCATTTTTACTACCTGCTTTCTTTAAATAATTTCTTATTTCTTTACTTAGTGAACTAAAGATTTCTCTATCACGAAAATTCTTATCACTAAATAAAGGATTATCGATTATTTTATAGATACCTCCAGGTGCACTAGTCATCACTATTATTTTTTGCCCTAAATATAAAGCTTCTTCTACATAATGCGTAACTAATATAGTAGAAACTTTCTGCTTCTGCCATAAATCAATGAATACATCTTGCATTTCTTCCCTTGTAATAGCATCTAAAGCAGAAAAAGGTTCATCCATTAATAATAAATCAGCTTTTAAAGCAAAAGCCCTAGCTAAACTTACGCGTTGTTGTTGACCACCACTTAAATTATTAGGATAACGATTTAGTAAATTACTTAATCCTAAATTATCTACTAAATTTCGAGGCAAACCTTGTTTAGCTTCTTTTTTTTATTTTTAAACCTAATAAAATATTTCTTTTACAGTAAGCCATGGCAATAATCCATAATTTTGAGGAATAAAACCTATAGTTTGTTTTTTAGGGGAAGGATTTTCTCCATTTATTTGCACTAAACCCTGATAATTTTGTAGTCCTGCCAAAACATTCAATAAGGTAGATTTCCCACAACCAGAAGGGCCAATCACTGCACAAGTTATCCCTGTTGGCAAATTTAAATTAATATCTTCTAATATATTTGTATCATCATATCTTACATAAAGTCTATCTACGGTAATCATTTCGTTAAAATATCACTTACTATATCTTCATAATTATATTTTTCAGTTACTAATTCTTTTTTATTGAGCCAATTTATAGATTTATCCCAATCAGATTTTTCTGGTAATGCAGCTTTCATATATTTTGGCATAACTAAAGCATCTTTAGTTGCTGGTGGTAATCCTGCTGTTTCAATAACTAAATCCATGTATTCTTCTTGAGGAGTAGAATTTAGATATTCTATAGCTTTATCATAAGCTCTATACATAGCTTTTATAGCTTCTTTTTTATTTTCTACGCTATCATTTGTAAATACCATTACGCCTGGATTTATTTTCATAGCTTCAGAAGAATTTACTAAATAACTGCCATTTTTTATAGCGATACTGCCCATAGGTTCAGGAAGTACTGCACCATCTAATTTACCATTTTGTAACATTTCTAATCTTGTAGGTATCTGTGGAATTACTGTTTTATTGATATCTGCTTCAGTCATATTGTTTTGTGCAAGCATTTCATCTAAAACAAATTCAATAATAGTATTTTTAGATACGGATATATTCTGACCTTTCATTTCCGCTAAAGATTTAGCAGTATTGCCAGTACCTGCAATCAAACAGTAATTGCCATTAGTAGAAGAAGTTATTTTTACATCAAATCCTCCAGCTTTAGCAAATCCTGCTGCTAACATATCAGATACGCCACCATCTAAATTGCCACTTTGAAGGGCACTTTCTCTATCCATAGCACTTTTAAAATACTGTAACTCTACGTCTACACCTTCTTCTTTAAAATAACCTTTTTCTTGAGCAATAATAAATGGTATGGAATCAATGTCTGGCATTAATCCAATTTTTAAAGTTTCTGTTTTTGTATTATCTGCTACTTCTTTTTCATCTGTAGTTGAACCACAAGCTATGCATAGCATGGATAAAATACAAATTGCTACTAATAATAATTTTTTCAAAACATTCATTCCTTTCTTATATAATGTATGCCTATGCTTAACTATTTAATTAATCCTTTTATATCATATAAAAAAACTTAATTCATGCAATAAAAAACTGACGCTAATAAATAGCGTCAGTTTTATTTTATCAGCACGAAAAATTATTTACCTGCTAATTTTTTATATCCTTCAAGACGTTCTTTTGCATCTTTTTCTGTTTTTGCAAATAATTCATCTGCAATTTCAGGGAATGCACGTTTTAAGGATGTATAACGAACTTCACCTTGAATAAATTCTTGGAAGTTTCCTGTTGGTTCTTTAGAGTCTAAGCTGAATGGATTTTTATCTGTGCCACGTAATTCAGGATTATAACGATAAGTAGCCCAGTAACCAGCTTCAACAGCACGTTTAGTTTCAAGTTGGCTCTTGCCCATACCTGCACGTAAACCATGGTTGATACATGGAGCATATGCAATGATAAGAGATGGTCCTTTATAAGCTTCTGCTTCAGCAATAGCTTTTAAGTTTGGTTTTTATCGTAACCCATAGCAATCTGTGCTACATATACATAGCCATAGCTCATTGCCATCATGCCGATATCTTTTTTCTTAGTACGTTTACCAGTAGCAGCAAATTGAGCAATAGCAGCAGCTGGAGTAGCTTTAGAGACTGTCCACCAGTATTTGAGTAAACTTCTGTATCGAGAATTAATACGTTAACATCTTCACCAGAAGCAAGTACATGATCAAGACCGCCATAACCGATATCATAACCCCAACCGTCGCCACCAATGATCCATTGGGAACGTTTTACAAAGAAATCTTTTTTATCATAGATTTCATTTAAGAGTGCATTATCGCCTTTTTCTGCTTCAAGAAGTTCAGTCAATTTTTCAGCGTGTTCACGGCTGCCTTCACCTTCATTGATGTTAGCTTGCCAATCAGCAAATGTAGCTTTGAGTTCATCACTACCAAGACCTTCTTTTAAAGCTTGAGTGATTTTTGAAGATAATGTTTCACGAACAGCTTTTGTTCCAAGGAACATACCTAAACCATATTCTGCGTTATCTTCAAATAAGGAGTTAGCCCAAGCAGGACCTTGTCCTTTATGGTTTTTAGTGTATGGCATAGATGGTGCAGAACCGCCCCAAATAGAAGAACAGCCTGTAGCATTAGCTACCATCATGCGATCACCAAAGAGCTGAGTGATGAGTTTTACATATGGAGTTTCACCACAACCAGCACAAGCACCGGAGAATTCTAAGAGTGGTTGTTCGAACTGACTACCTTTGAGAGTAGTTTTCTTCATAGGATTTTTCTTAGGTGCAACTTTTGTAGCATCAACAGCATAATCAAATTCAGCTTGTTTTTCAAGTTGAGTTGCAATAGGTTTCATAGCAAGAGCAGAACCTTTTGGAGCTGGACAAATATCAGCACAGTTACCGCAACCTGCACAATCTTTTGCAGAAATAGTGATTGCAAAATTTAAGCCTTTAGCGCCAAGAGCTGGTTTGGATTTCATTGTTTCTGGAGCATTAGCTACTTCTTCATCTGTCATAAGTACTGGACGAATTGCAGCATGTGGACATACGAAGGAGCATTGGTTACACTGGATACATTTATCAATATCCCATTCTGGAACATTAATAGCGATACCGCGTTTTTCATAAGCAGCAGTACCTACTGGGAATGTACCATCTTCAATACCTTTGAAAGCACTTACAGGAAGTTTATCGCCTTCTTGACGGTTCATTGGATTTTGGATATTTTTAATGAAATCAGGAATATTAGCATTTGCATCATCAGCATCTTTAGCATCTTTCCAAGAAGCTGGAACTTCTACTTTATGAAGAGCTTCGATACCTTTGTCGATAGCGCCATTATTCATATCAACGATATGTTGACCTTTTTTACCATAAGAAGTAACCACTGCATCTTTAAGATATTTAACAGCTTCATCAATAGGAATGATATTTGCAAGTTTAAAGAATGCAGACTGCATAACCATGTTAAAGCGACCGCCAAGACCGAGTTCTTGAGCAATTTTAACAGCATTTACAGTGTAGAAGTTAATATTGTTTTCTGCAATATAACGTTTCATATATGCAGGGAGTTTTTCTGTTAATTCTTCATCAGTCCAAAGTGTATTTAATAAGAATGTACCATTTGGTTTTAAACCAGCAAGTAAATCATATTTATCTACATAAGACTGTTGAGAACAGGAAATGAAGTTTGCTTTATTGATGAGATATGGAGACATAATTGTTTTTTTACCAAAACGCAAGTGAGACATTGTTACCCCACCAGATTTTTTGGAGTCATATGCAAAATATGCCTGTGCATACATATCTGTTTTATCGCCGATGATTTTAACAGCACTTTTATTTGCACCTACAGTACCATCAGAACCTAAGCCCCAGAATTTGCAAGCAGTTGTTCCTTCTGGAGTAAGGTCGATATCTTCATGATATTCAGGTAAAGAAGTGAAAGAAACATCATCTTTGATACCGATAGTAAATCCATTTTTAGGAGCATCTTTTTGAGTTCATCATAAACTGCAAAGATTTGATCTGGAGTAACATCTTTACCACCAAGACCATAACGACCACCAACAATTGTTGGACGTAAATCGCTATTATAAAGAGCAGACTGAATTTCAAGATATAAAGGTTCGCCGATAGAACCAGCTTCTTTTGTACGGTCCATAACAGCAATTTTCTTAACAGTTTTTGGAAGTGCATTTAAGAAATGTTTTACAGAGAATGGTCTGTAAAGGTGAATGGATACAACACCGACTTTTTCGCCTTTTGCATTCAAGTAATCAACAACTTCCATAGCTGTATCACATAAAGAGCCCATAGCAATGATTACACGATCAGCATTTGGATCACCATAATAGTTGAATAATTGATAATTACGGCCTGTTAATTTATTGATTTCAGCCATAGCATCTTCAACCATCTGTGGAACAGCTTCATAATAAGGATTTGCAGATTCTTGACCTTGGAAATAAATATCAGGGTTTTGGCTAGTACCACGAATTACTGGATGATCTGGATTTAAAGCATTATGACGGAATTTATTTACAGCTTCCCAATCAAGCATTTTGCCTAAATCTTCATAATCTAAAACTTCGATTTTTTGAATTTCATGAGAAGTTCTAAAACCATCAAAGAAGTTTACAAATGGTACACGGCTTTTGATAGCTACAAGGTGAGCAATAGCACTTAAGTCCATAACTTCTTGAACACTAGCTTCAGCAAGCATAGCGCAACCAGTTTGACGAACTGCCATAACATCACGTTGATCACCAAAAATATTAAGAGAAGATGTTGCAAGAGCACGAGCACTTACATGGAATACACCTGGGAGCAATTCACCAGCAATCTTATACATATTAGGAATCATTAATAAAAGACCCTGAGAAGCAGTATAAGTAGTAGTTAATGCACCAGCCTGGAGAGAACCATGTACTGTACCAGCAGCACCTGCTTCAGATTGCATTTCTACAACACGTACTTTTTGACCGAAAAGGTTTTTCTTACCTTTTGCTGCCATTTCATCTACAACTTCTGCCATTGGAGATGATGGAGTAATTGGATAAATAGCTGCTACATCTGTAAATGCATAAGATATATACGCCGCAGCAGTATTACCATCCATAGTTTTCATATGTTTGCTCATATTTTCAAATAAGCTCCCTTCTATATATATATACCCTTTTATAGGCATTTTAAACTATAACACATATTTATGATACAACTTTTTATAATATTTTTCAACTATGAATATACCTTTTATATCTATAATTTATCAGTGGTAAATCCATACTCATATAGAAAATTTTATAAACTATTATCATCTATAAGTTTCAATTCTTCACTAGAAAACGCTATATTGTTCATTGCTTCCAAATTCATTAAAATCTGTTCTGGCTTTGATGCACCTATCAAAACACTTGTAACTATGTTATCTTTTAAAATCCAAGCCAATGCCATCTGAGCTAAAGTTTGACCACGCTGTTTTGCTATTTCATTTAAATTAGCAATCTGTGTTAATTTTTTTTCTGTCAAAATTTCAGCTTTCAAAAATCTTCCATCAGTTTTTATACGACTATCTTCAGGAATACCTTTCAAATATCTATCTGTCAATAATCCTTGTGCTAATGGGCTAAAAGCTATAATACCTTTATTTAATTTATGTGCCATTTCCTTCAAGCCATTATTCTCAATAGTTCTATCGAAAATAGAATAACGATTTTGATTGATGATAAATGGACAATGCATTTGAGTTAAAATCTCACTAGCTTTTGCTAAAGTTTCCCCATCATAATTTGATAAACCTACATATAAAGCTTTTCCACTTTGTACTATTTGATTTAATGCTCCCATAGTTTCTTCAAGTGGAGTGTCTTTATCCATGCGATGATGATAAAAATATCTACATACTCAAGACCCATGCGTTTTAAACTTGGTCTAAACTAGCAATCAAATATTTTCTACTGCCCCAGTTGCCATAAGGCCTTCCCACATATCATAGCCAGCTTTTGTACTGATTAATAATTCATCACGGTATTTTTTCAAATCTTGCTTTAAAATTCTACCAAAATTTATTTCTGCACTGCCATAAGGAGGACCATAATTATTTGCCAAATCAAAGTGAGTTATACCATTATCAAAAGCAGTGAAACAAAGTTTTTGCATAGTTTCAAAATCATTATTATCACCAAAATTATGCCAAAGTCCCAAAGATACTCTTGGCAATTTCAAACCGCTTTTACCACATCTAGCATATTCTAACTTATTATATCTGTCTTTATCTGCTATATACATGAAAAACGCCCCTTTACTTTTAGTCAATATCTTTTTTATAATTATCATAATACTAATTCAAGTACGCTTTAAGTCAAGATATTACTATGATAAAGGGGCTTTATTATGGATAAACAATATTCAATTCGTGAAGTATCAGCGAAATTCAATCTGTCAGCTTCCACGCTTCGCTATTATGAAGAAGTAGGCATTTTAACTGATATTCCTCGCAATTCATCAGGCAAACGCATTTATTTAGAAAAACATATCAATCGTTTAAAAACTATCTGCTGTTTTAAAAATACTGGTATGAGTATCGCTCAACTACAAGAATTTTTTCAATATGAACAGCAAGAGCCTTCACATATTGATGATATTTTAAAATTATTGACCAATCAAAAAAATCATATTCTAACACAATTAGCAAAAATGCAACACGATTATAAGCATATTCAAAAAAAATTAGCTTATTATCAAGCTATGAAAACAGCTGTGGATAATCATACTGCTCTACCTAATTGGCAAGATTATAAATGCGATAATTGAAATATAAGCTATAATAATTTAACTAGAAATTTTTCCTTAAATTATTATAGCTTTTTTATTTATAATTTAACTTCATAGTTTCAGGATTGCACAGTTGCATAGGTGTGCCTTCTTTTACTATATTAAAACCTAATTTTTGATAAAAACTAACATTTTTCTTTTCATCAGGCATCAATTCAATATAAAGATAATCTTTATATTTATTTTTTATCATCTTTACTAAATTGCTGGCAATACCTCTACCTTGATATTTAGGATTTACTAATACATAGTGAATATATGCTGTAAGTATGCCATCATCTAAAGCTCTAGCTAAGCCTACTAATTTATTATTCTCCCATGCAGTAAATACCGTTGGTAAATTAATTAATGCTGTATATAATTTATCAGGATTACTAGCCGATAATTACCAATCAACAGATAAAAACAATTCTATTATATTTTCTTTCGTAAAATCTTTTTCATCTTTATAAATGATTTCCATAAAATCAAAATCCCTACATCATTCTTTGACTAAAAATTTTTGTACAGCACTGCCATTTAAATAATTACATAGACGACCTTGATAAAGATTTTTTTCTTCCATTTCTTTTACGATTTCATCGCGAATTTTCCACCAACTGTCTGCCAATTACTAAATAAAGTATTTTCAGCTGGTGCTCTACCGATTAATCGCTGTAAAACAATATTTGGAGATAAATGTTCTAAGAAATCAATTACTCTTTGTTTATAATGTTCACAAGAAATAATTTCAAATTCTTTATTTTCATATTGCTGAGCCATTTTGTATTTTTTACGATATAAGTGCATGTAATTTCACCTGGTCAACGCCGAGTGCAGAAATCACTCTAGCAGTTCAATCATATCTTTATCATCATCCCATGGTAAATCTAAAATTACATGAGTACAACACAATAAACCATAACGCTTTATACGCAATACTGCATCAATATATTCTGCCAAACCATGACCGCGATTTATTTTTTCTAAAGTCTTATAATTTATCGTTTGTAAACCTAATTCTACACAAATATCAATATTTTTTTCTTTAGCAATTCTAGCTAAGATTTCTAAATAAACATCATTTATGCAATCTGGTCTTGTCGCTATATAAATAGCCACTATATCATCACTAGCACATGCTTCTAATACATATTTTTCTAATTGCTCTGGTGGCATATACGTATTACTGAAATTTTGAAAATACGGTATGAATTTTTTCGCCTTATACTTAGGCACTATATGAGCCTTATTCATGCGAATTTGCTCTGTTACAGATAATTCTGGTGGCAAATTTTCATAACCTGCACCGATACTACCGCAAAAAGTACAGCCAAATTTTCCACATGAACCATCACGATTAGGGCAAGTAAGCGGTAAACCTATAGGCAATTTATAAACTTTCTCGCCATAACGCTGTTTTAAATAATCGGAAAAAGCATAATATATCATTATAAATTTATATCTCCTTGTTTTATTTCTTGATAAAATACTCCACCATCTTCATAGGCAAAAATCATTGCATTTTCTTTTGCTTTTATTTGACATGATTTCGCTTCATTCATATCATAGGCAAAAACTTCTATCGAAAATTTCTTTTTCAAATCGCGCCATGATTTAAATTGATAATTATTAATATAAGCTAATGCTTTCTCACTCATATAGAAATCATCTGTTACTTTTTTATCTACTTCTTTCCATGGCAACATATCTATTTTTATCTTACCTTTATCTGTCAATAAAGCGTCGAATTTCAATACATTATAAATATATTCTTTATCTTTTATTTTAGAATTTTGCTTAATAAAATCATATAAAAATACATATAAATTCTTAGGAGCATGTGGTGCTAAATGCAATTTAGCTTGCCAATATTGAGCAAAATCAGCAAAAAATGTGTAGGCATCTTGATTGTACTGTTTAATTAAATTAATAATCGTATATTTAAAACGGCCAGCATTATAATACAGTTCCAATACATCTACAAAAATCTGTAATTTTCGCATAGTGGCATAATCCATATATTTATTGCTTATTACTTGATATGGTGCTTGTGGCATATATACATAATCATGCTCTTGTATTAAATCATTCATTGCTGCACCTTTTAATAATTTTAAAAAGCCCACTTGAAGCATATCAGCTTGCAATAAATACACATCATTAAAAGATTTTGCAAAAGAAGTAATATCTTCATAAGGAAGACCAATAATCAAATCCACATGCAGATGAATATTTCCATAAGCCATGATAGATTTTATATTATTTGTCATTTCTTCCCATGGATTTGCTCTACTTATCTGACCTAGAGTTTTTAATTCGTAGATTGAATACCTATTTCAAACTGTACTCTACCCTTTGGCATTTTCTTAAGTACAGCTTGATTTCATCATCAATATGGTGAGCTACTATTTCAAAATGGAAATTAGTCCTGCAATCTTGTTTAGCAATAAATTCCAAAATCGGTAAATAATGCTTTTTATCTGCATTAAAGTTCTATCTACAAATTTTACCTGACGAACATTATGTTTAATAAAATAACTTAGTTCGGCAAAAACTTTATCTAAAGAGCGATATCTTACGCCTTTAGTCGCACAAGATAGGCAATATTTACAAGAATAAGGACAACCTCTTGAACTTTCATAATAAATTATCTTATCCTTTAAATTTTCGATATCATTATCATCATAAGGGAAAATTATTTCATCTAAATCACTTACAGTAACGGCAATATTCTCATCAATAGTATCATCACTATTTCTCTTTGCTATGCCAGCAATTTTTATTTCTTCATTATTTTTTTCATCTAATAAAGCCTGCAATAAATCATGAAAAGCTTTTTCACCTTCGCCACGCACTACAAAATCCACCATAGGAAAATCCTGCATAAATTCTTTTGTAGCATATGAAACTTCTGGCCCGCCACAGATAATCTTACAATTTGGCAATAATCTATGCACAAGTGGCAATAATTGTTTCACTAATTCAATATTCCAGATATAACAAGAAATTCCCAATATATCTGGTCTAGCATCAAATATCTGATTAGCAATATCAATTAAATGATTATTTATAGATACTTCTAGCATCTCTATATCACAAGATAAATCTTGACAATTTTTTGTATATATAGCGAATTGCTAATGACGAATGTATATATTTTGCATTTATCGCTGTCAATAAAACTTCATAAAAAACTCCTCTTATCTCTAATTTTTATCATTTTCATTAAAAAACACAATATCCTAAAATAATACTTATATTATTATATATGTACAATGTATTTTTAGCAAAAACTAATGCAAGCTACTACTATTAATGATATAATAACACTGTTACAATAATTTAGTAACTCTATAAAATTAATAAGGGGAAGTATAAATGAAACTCGTTATAACTGTTATCGGAAAAGACCGTGTAGGCATTATTGCCACTGTAAGTAATGTTCTTGCTGAAAACAAAGTAAATATTATCAGCATCAACCAAAATATTATGAATGGCTTTTTCAATATGGTTCTAATTGCTGAAATGACTGACAAAAACATTAAATTACAGGATTTACAAAAACTCCTCAAAGAAAAAGGTGCTCAGCTTAACGTAGATATCAAAGCTCAACATGAAGATATCTTCAATGCTATGCATACAATCGGCTAATTTTAAATATTCTTTATTAATTAACTAAAGAATTTAGGAGGAACTTTTGTGATTACTATTAATGATATTTTAGAAACTAATCGTATGATAACAGAAAATAAATTAGATGTTCGTACGATTACATTAGGACTTAGTCTTCGTGATTGTGCTCACCCTAATTTAAAACAATTTTGTGATAATGTTTATGACAAAATCACAAATCTGGTGAATTCTTAGTAAAAACCGGTGAAGATATTTCTAGTGAATATGGTATTCCCATTATTAATAAACGTGTTTCTGTAACTCCTATTGCTATTGCTGCTGAAGCCTGCAAGACAGATACTTACGTTCCTGTTGCTGAAGCAATGGATAGAGCTGCTAAAGAAATTGGTATTGATTTCATCGGCGGTTTTTCTGCTCTTGTTGAAAAAGGTTATACAAATGGTGATAGACTTCTCATCAATTCCATTCCACAAGCTTTAGCTACTACAGACTTAGTTTGCTCTTCTGTAAATCTAGGTTCTACAAAAGCAGGTATCAATATGGACTGCGTTCGTGAAATGGGCGAAGTAGTAAAACGCACTGCTGAACTTACTCGCGACCGTGAAGCTATTGGTTGTGCTAAACTCGTTATCTTCTCTAATGCTCCTGGAGATAATCCATTTATGGCTGGTGCTTTCCATGGTGTTAGTGAAGCTGAAAAGTAGTAAGCGTTGGCGTAAGTGGCCTGGTGTTGTAAAACATGCTCTCGAAGATTTAAAAGGTGCAGATTTTACACAAGTTGCTGAAACAATTAAAAAGACTGCATTCAAAATCACTCGTGTAGGTCAATTAGTAGCTAAAGAAGCTTCTCGTCGTCTTGGCGTACAATTTGGTATTATCGATTTATCCTTAGCACCAACTCCTGCTGTTGGTGATAGTGTTGCTCATATCTTAGAAGAAATGGGTCTTGAATCTTGTGGTGCTCCAGGTACAACAGCAGCTCTTGCTTTATTAAATGACGCTGTAAAAAAAGGTGGCTTAATGGCTTCCTCTCACGTTGGTGGTTTAAGTGGTGCTTTCATTCCAGTAAGTGAAGACGCTGGTATGATTGATGCTGTAAGCTGTGGAAGTCTTTCCATTGAAAAATTAGAAGCTATGACATGCGTTTGCTCTGTAGGTCTTGATATGATCGCTATCGCAGGAGATACTCCAGCTGCTACAATCTCTGGTATCATCGCAGATGAAGCTGCTATCGGTATGATTAATAATAAAACTACTGCCGTTCGTGTTATTCCTGTTCCTGGTAAAAAAGTTGGCGATACTGTTAACTTTGGTGGTTTACTCGGTCATTGCCCTATTATTAAAGTTCGCAGTGAATATAGTTCTGATGCATTTATTGCTCGTGGTGGTCGTATTCCTGCACCTGTACGTAGCTTAACAAATTAATTTAAAAAATTTTAAAAAAGTTGTTGACAAACACGTAATATATAGATATAATATTAAATGTTCTCAAGGAACGCGCCCATAGCTCAGCTGGATAGAGCACACGCCTTCTAAGCGTGCGGTCGCAGGTTCGAATCCTGCTGGACGCACCACTTTGAAATCAGAGCCTTAGCAATAGCTAAGCTTTTTTGTTATCTAAATATAAAATTTTAATTCATAAATAAAAAGAGACTCTATAAATTTTTTATCTATTTATAAAGTCTCTTATTTTTTATTTAACTTCAATCATCATAGCACGAACTACATTTGGTATATCATATTTTCTTTTCCCTGCGCCTATACCAATTTTCTTTATAATAAATTCTTCTGGCAATTTATCTTCTGTTTGAATACCTGCAATAATAGCAGCCCCTGTTGGAGTAATTAATTCCCCTTTTGTCTGTGTATAATGTAATCTTAAACCATGTTCTATAGCAATATTTACTACAGCTGGCACAGGAATAGGAATTTGGCCATGTTGACAACGCACAAAGCCTTGACCTTCATATATCTTTGGACAAACAACTCTATCTATATTTAATTTATCTATACATACAGCAGCAGCTACTATATCAACAATAGAATCCACTGCCCCTACTTCATGGAAATGAACTTCATCAATACTTACACCATGAGCTTTTGCTTCAGCATTAGCAATAATATTAAAAATTCTTATTGCAATTTCTTTTGCTCTATCTGTTATTTGTGATTTATTAATTATTTCTACGATTTCTTTTAAACCACGATGTTCATGGTGATGATGATGTTCATGACTATGATTATGGTGATGAGCCTCATGATATTCACTATGTAAGTAATTCATATCATGGTCATGATTATCTATATCCAAAATTACATTAAAATCACAAGCATCAAGTGCCATTTTCTTCACACGGCTAATTTCTATTTTATATCCATCTAGTGGTAATGTTTGTAAATTTTCCATTAAATAATCTTTATCTACACCTAAATCTAATAACGAAGCTACAAACATATCTCCACTAATACCGGCATAACATTCTAAATACAATATATTATTCATAATCTAGCTCCTTTGTCTTCTATCTACATTATATATTAACTGTTAAACTTAACTTCATGTCAATAAAAAAATGAAAAAACCTACTATAATAATTTAAATAAATTTTAAATCATCATAATAGGCTTTTTTATTATTTCATATAATTTTTTGCTTGCTCATTTAATTTTTCTATTACTTCTTTAGATAATAAACGTTCACCATAAGGATAAGCCACTCTATTTTCCTTATCTATATGTCTACGAAGTAAATAAACATAAGACATTGTATTTGTAACTATCGCCAATTTTAATTTTACTGTAGGCTCTTTTTGATACGCTTTCAACGCATTTTCCAATTCCCATACATATAATCTAGCTAAATTATGTTCTACAATCATACCATGATTTACTAAATTATTTGCCATCTCATCTTTCGTTTCAAGCATAGCTTTGAATAAAAGTTCTTCTTCTTTTTGATGATGAGTTTTATCTGCATATACACGGATAAATTCTATAGCTTTTGTATATTCTTCAATAAATATTTCATTTTTTTCCATCAAATCTATTGCCATAGCTTCAAATTTATCTACAAATTTACTGATATTATCATGTTCTTCTCTTAAAATTTCAAATATATTCATTAAATAGCCTCTCCTAAATCACAAAAAATTTATACTCAATTAATAATCATCTAAATTTCATATATCATTATATAATAAATCATATTAAGTATATGTTGTTTTTCCAACATATTTTTAAAACTTATAAAAATTTACTTCTTAATATATATCTTATAATAAAATGACTTGGCAGAATTGACCAAGTATTTACTAATATAAAAATTTATTAATACTATCTTCTTCTATTTTGAAACATTTCCTGCCACGTTAAGTACATCCCATGTTCTTGAAAATGGTGGAGCATAACAAAGATCTAACATTCCTAATTGTTCTGTTGTCATCTTTGCATAAATACATGCAGCTAAAACATTACATCTTTGAACTGCATCTTTATATCCAGCTACTTGCCCACCTAAAATAACCCTAGTATGTGCATCATAAATAAGTTTAACATAAATTCTTTCTCTTCCAGGATAATAGCTAGTTTGATTCATATCTGTTATAAATTTAGTTTTGTAATTAAATCCTAAATTTAAAACTTCCTTTTCTGAAAGACCAGTTCTAGCTGCTTCCATATCCATAACTTTAATACAACTTGATGCCATAGAACCTTGGAAAGAATTATTTTGTCCAGCTAAATTTTCCCCAACTATTCTTCCAAGCTTATTAGCCCCAGTTGCAAGTGGTACATATATTTCCCTATCAGTAATTAAACTATTTATAGTTGCACAGTCACCAGCTGCATATACATCTTCAACCGATGTTCTTCCATACTTATCAACTACAATTGCACCATTCTAATCATTTTTATTTCATCACAATTTAAGAAATCAGTATTTGGTTTTACACCAGTTGCAAGTATAACTATATCAGCTTCAATTTCTCTTTTATTTGTTTTCACCTTAGAAACTTTTCCATCACCTATAAGTTCAGTTACTGTTTCTGATAATAAAAGATTAACACCATTTTCTCTTAATTCTTCTTCTAAAAGATCAGTTATATCCTTATCAAATACCTCTTGAAGAACTCTATCTTGAAGTTGAATAACAGTAACTTCCTTACCTCTATGTTTTGCTGCTTCAGCAGCTTCAAGACCTATAAAACCAGCACCTATAATAGCAATTTTTTTATTTTCTTCCTTTGACATTAATTCTCTTAATTTATTCCCATCATCCATTGATTTTAATGTAACTACATTTTCTAAATCAATATTTTTAATTGGTGGAATTATTGCTCTTGCTCCACTAGCAATCATTAACTTATCATAACTTCTTCTAACACTTCATTTGTATTAAGATTTTTACTGTTACCTTTTTGTTAGAAAAATCTACATTTGTTACTTCATGTTTTGTATGTATTTCTACTCCTGCTTCTCTAAATGCTTTCTGGAGTTCTTGCTATCATTTCATTTGAATCATCAAAGAATCCTCCAACATAATATGGTAGTCCACAAGCACCAAAAGAAACTATATCACCTTTTTCATATACTACAACATCGTCATTTGGTGAAAGTCTTTTAAATTTAGCAGCTGCACTCATTCCTGCTGCTATACCACCAATGATTATAACTTTCATCTTAAACACCATCCTCTTCTGTAATTGAATTATCAATTATTTATACTTTATTACTTTTGTTATGTTTATATAAAAATAAACCATTTTTTTAAATAATATTTATTCTACAACTTTTATTGCCTTTGGAAACATAGTTTCCATTCTTAAATCTTTTTTCCTTGAGTTCTTATAATTAAAATAAGTTAACACTACTAACACAATTCCAAGGCCAAAACCTGCGAACTCGCCACCACTTTTCCTAATGCCTCAAATCCATAGTAGCCAGCTAAAATCACCTATAATGAACATAGCACAAGGAATACCG
>ENA-OQHP01000297-OQHP01000297.1-human-gut-metagenome-genome-assembly--contig:-NODE-297-length-16410-cov-4.148744_pt1 | contig 16410 bp, 19 predicted proteins | sample MGYA00242563_ERZ504717 | MGnify/ENA primary metagenome ERZ504717 (study PRJEB26092, sample SAMD00036212) | human gut metagenome | host: Homo sapiens | study: EMG produced TPA metagenomics assembly of... | reverse complement strand
ATAATTTTTCTATTCGTTGATATTGAGTAGATGTCTTCACATTTTCTTGAGCCGTCCTTACTTGAACAGATATCATAAATCCCAATAAAAAGCATATAAAAATTATCGAATAAAATTTTTTTATCTCTAATCATTATTTAGCCTCATTGCTTTATTTTTAATACTGGTCGAGCATAACTAAAATCAATGTATTCAACTGGTATAGTTGTTGTCTTTACATCATAAAAAAATTCATTTGTTTTATTTGCTAAATCCTCTGGATCTTCTATATTACCTAAAATAATTTTTGTTCCTTTTAGGGTATAAGCTTCAATAGTATTTGCATCAGCAATATTTATTTGTATAATCTGTTGTAATACTTCTGGTTTTAAATAACCTAAATAGCTTAAAACCTTATTTACTACTTCATTTTCAACTTTATCACCAGTATATACATCATCTAAAGAAATGCCTACTATCACTGGCTTTTGTATCTTTTTAGGATCTTTATATGTGTCAATTATCACACTATTTTTATCTAAATCAACATAACCATAACTGCAATTCATAACTGCAAGTGGTAATCTTTCTACAATTTCTATATTTAAACAGTTCGGAAAATCTCGCCAAACTTTAGCTGTATCTATGCGTAAATCATTTTGTAAATAATTTTGAATAACATCAGTTTGTACAGAAAAAATATTTATAGGTTCTGTTATTCGTGCAATTTGCAAAACATCTTCTCTAGGTAAATAAGAATTACCTGTAACTTTTACATAACCTATTTTCAATATAGGCGAGTTAATTATAAATATAATTGCTAGTATAGCAAAGAGGCCTATTAGGCCTCTTTTTAAATTTTTAGCTGCAATTAATCTTTTTGATTTAACTTGCTTTTTTGTCATAAATTATTCCTTATTTTTCTTCTATAGCCATCTGCAAAATCATTTCACATAATTCACCAAAAGAGATGCTACATGATTTGCTGCATCTGGTACTAAAGATGTCTGTGTCATACCTGGAACTGAATTTATTTCCAATACATATGGAATATTTTCTTCACTGAGCATAACATCTACACGTACAACACCACGGCAATCAGCTACTGTACATGCATCAATACATAATTTTTGAATTTTAGCTGTTAATTCTTCGCTAAGTGGTGCTGGAATAATGTGGAAAGATTCACCTTTTGTATATTTGCTCTTATAATCATATCTACCAGAATTAGTAGTTATTTCGATAATTGGTAAAGCTTTCTTTTCTTTATTTCCATAAACAGGAATAGATAATTCTCTACCTTTGATGAATTCTTCAACTAAAATAGCATCATCATATTCAAAACATGCATCAATTGCTTTTTGTAAATCTTCTTTTTTCTCTACAATCTCTACTCCAATACTAGAGCCCTGAGATGCTGCTTTTACAACTACTGGCATAGAGAATTTACCAACAATTTCTTCTACTAAATTTCTATCAGTATCTGTTTTACGATAAATGAGGCAATTTGGTGTAGAAATTCCTGTAGAACGGAAAAGATGTTTACTTGCTACTTTATCCATTGTTATCGCACTGGATAAAACGCTGCAACTTGTATATGGCATATCAATCATTTCAAGTACTGCTGCAATTCTGCCATCTTCACCATATTTACCATGAACAGCATTAAATACAATATCACAGCCACTTTTTTTGATATCTTCCACTAATGTTTTTGGCACAAATTCCATGCTACTGCATTATAACCTTTTTCTTGTAAAGCATTTAAAATAGCTGTACCAGTTAATCTAGAAATTTCTGCTTCACTAGATGGACCACCCATCAAGACAACAATCTTTTTAAAATTCATTTTCTATTCCTCACAATTATAAACTTTGAGCTAAATTTTCACCAACAGTATAGATATTACCTGCACCCATAGTAATGATTAAATCTCCAGCTTGAATATTTTCTTTAAGCCATGGTGCAATATCTTCTAATTTTTCAATGTAAACAGCATCTACACCTGTCTGTTTTTTTACTTCATCTACAATAGTTTTACCTGAAATTCCTTCGATAGGGTCTTCACTTGCTGCATAAATATCAGTTAATACCAATACATCTGCACCTACAAAACAAGAACCAAATTCTTTTTGTAATAATTGTGTTCTGCTATAACGATGTGGCTGGAAAGCTACTATTAAACGTTTTGGATTTGTCTGTTTAGCAGCTTTTATAGTTGTTTGAATTTCAGTTGGATGATGTGCATAGTCATCTACAATCCAAACATTTTCATTTCTAAATTTTGTTTGGAAACGACGTTTTGTACCAGAAAAAACCTTAAATCCTTCTGCTATTTCTTCTATGCTCAATCCCATATGATGACATACAGCAATTGTAGCTAATGCATTTAATACATTATGTTTGCCTGGAATATTAAGAGCCACATCTCCTAAAACTTCACCTTTATAAATAACAGTAAAGCTTGTATGTGGTCCATCTATTTTAATATCTTTTGCCATATAATCAGCATCATGATCCAAAGCATAAGAAATATATTTTCTATCCACTTTATCTGCTATATTTCTAATATTTTCATTATCAAAGCATAATACAGCAAGACCTGTTTCTTTATCTAAATTCTGTACAAATTGGATAAATGCTTTGATGATGTTTTCCATAGAACCATAATGATCCATATGGTCATCTTCAATATTAGTAACAACTGCAATTTTAGGATAGAATTTCAAGAAAGAGCCATCACTTTCATCAGCTTCAGCTACTAAATAATCGGATTTACCAAGTTTTGCATTGCCTTTTAAATAATCTACAAAACCGCCAATTAAAATTGTAGGGTCAACTTTTGCATGTTCTAAAACTACACTGATCATAGAAGATGTAGTTGTTTTCCATGAGCACCTGCTACTGCTATTCCTTTAGCATCATTTAATAGATAAGCTAAAATATCGGAACGATGAAATAATTTTAAGCCTTTAGCTTTCGCAGCTACAAGTTCAGGATTATCTTGATGTATAGCAGAAGATAAAACTAATGCTTCTTTACCTTCTACATTCAAAGCATCATGACCTTTATAAATTGTAGCACCTTTTGCTTTTAAATGTTTTACTACTGCTGATTCACTTAAATCAGAACCAGATATTTCATATCCTTTGTCTAACATTACTTCAGCAATGGCACTCATACCTACGCCACCAATGCCAACAAAATGTAATTTTTTTATACCTTCAAGCACTTTTCAAGTACACCTCTCACAATCAATAATTTGTTTTTTTAGCCAAATCCACTACTATTTCAGCAATAGCTAAAGCAGCACTAGGTTTTCCCATATTACGGCTAGCTTCTACCATTTCTTGTAGACGATTTTCACTAGCAAGCATTTCTTCTAATACATTTATCAATTTTTCGCCTGTAAGTTCACGATTTAAGATAACTTTAGCAGCTCCATTTTTTTCTAATTCACGAGCATTAAATTCTTGATGATTTTCTGCTGCAAATGGATATGGTATTAATACCGCTGGTACACCTCTTGCTGTAAGCTCTGCTAAACTTGTAGCCCCAGCTCTAAAAACAGCTATGTCTGTAGCTGCTAATGCTTTTGGCATATCATACAAATATGGATAAACAGCTAAATTATCTGCTTTATCTAAATTAACACCTAAATCAGCCAAGCCATTTTTTACAAAATCATATTCATTTTTACCTGTAACATGCATAATCTGCACACGATAATTATTGGCAAAATGTTTATGAACTTCAAGCATAGCTTTATTAATGCTATGAGCACCACGACTTCCACCAGATACTAAAATTGTTTTTTTCGTAGTATCTAATGAGAATTCCATTAAACCTTCATTTCTTGTACTCAACAAAATGTCATCACGAATAGGATTACCTGTGAATACTACTTTATTTTCAGGAAAATAACTTAAAGCTCGTTTATATCCTACTGCTATTTTATCTACAAATCTTGCTAAAATTTTATTAGTAACACCTGGAATAGCATTTTGCTCTTGTATCAAAGCTGGTACTCCCATCAAACTTGCAGCCATCAAAATAGGTCCACATACATATCCACCTGTTCCAATAGCCACATCTGGTTTAAAATTTTTAACTATATTTCTAGCTTTTACCACAGCCTTAAACGCCTTACCTGCTACTACAAAATTTTTCATAGTCAAATGACGTTCAAAACCACTTATATCTAAGGTAACAAAAGGAATTTGTTCACGTGGAATAATATCAGCTTCCAAACCCTTTTTAGTACCTACATAGAGAAATTCTGCATTTGGCACTAATTTTTTTATATTATTTATCAATGTAATTGCTGGATAAATATGTCCTCCTGTGCCACCGCCAGATACAATTATCCTCATACTATTTTCTCACTTTCTCTATCTAAACTTATTTCAATTCATTAACTAAACGTTTAAAATCACGACCACGAGCTTCATAACCTTCATACATATCAAAACTTGCACATGCTGGTGATAATAATACTACTTGTGGAGCTTTGGCTATTTTATGAGCATAATTTACTGCTTCTTGCATAGAATATCCTGCTTCATAAATTTTATCTTCTGGATAATTATGTTTTAAAGCTTCTTCTTTAAAACGTTTTGTAGCATCGCCAACTAAAATTAAATTATCCACATGTTCATTTACTAAAGCATAAAATTCATCAAGTGGAGTATTTTTATCATCACCACCTGCTATCAAAATTATATGTGGGAATGTTGCAATTGCTTTATTGGCAGCTTCTGGATTTGTTGCCTTAGAGTCATTATAATAAGTTACTCCATCAATAGTTTTAACAGGTTCAATGCGATGTTCTACTGGAGCAAAGGCTTTCAAAGCTTCTGCCATTTTTATAGTATCGCCACCTGCTAAAAAGGCTAAACTTAAAGCTGCTAAAGCATTTTCTATATTATGGCTACCTTTGATTTGCATATCATCTACATTACAAATAACATGCATTAAACCTTTCCAACGAATAACAAGTTGATTATCTTTTACAAAAGCCCCTTCTTCTAATTCTTGGGAACTACTGAAAAAGCAGATTGTACTTTTTGCTCTATTTGCCATATCACGAGTATGTACATCATCATAATTTAAAACTAAGAAATTTTCTTCAGTATGATGAGCAAATACTTTTTCTTTTTCAGCTTGATAAACTTCCATAGTTTTATGACGAGCCAAATGGTCAGGAGTTACATTTAATATAGCTGCACCTTTTGTTGCAAAATCACTAGAAGCTTCCATCTGATAACTGGATATTTCTGCTACAATACAACCATTTTCGCCAATACGATAACATTCTTCACAAAGTGGTGTACCAATATTACCACCAACACCAACATTATCTTCACCATAAATAGTCTTCATTAATTCGCCTAAAAGCATAGTTGTTGTAGTCTTACCATTTGTACCTGTAACAGCAAAAATAGGAGCTTTAGCTAATTTATAAGCAAATTCTACCTCACTAATAATTTTTACTTTTTCAGCTACTTTTTCAAAAAGTGGTAAATGTCTTGGTACAGCTGGAGAAATAATCACTAAATCTGCACCTTCAAATAAAGCTTCTGTTTGTTTTCCTAAAACTACTTTTATATCTAAAGCAGTAAGCTCAGTTAAATCGTGCTTTTCACCTAGTTTTTCATTCGCATCACTTAAAATAACATCTGCTCCTAGTTTTTTAGCAAGTTTAGCTGCTGCAAAACCGCTAATGCCTGCACCGATTACAATAACCTTCTTATTGCTCAAATCCATTAAAAAACCTCCTAAAATCTTTAAATTTATTTCTTTAATACGTAAGAAATAAATGAAAGAAACCTAGCTCTATCTAAATATTAATCAGTGTTAACTATAATGTAAAGTCAATAAAGCTAAAATACAAAAAACAAATTCAGCAAACCAAAAAGTCATAACTATACGAGTTTCTGACCAACCTTTTAATTCAAAATGATGATGAATTGGACTCATTAAAAATACGCGTTTACCTGTAGTTTTAAAAGATGTTACCTGAATGATTACAGATAAAGTTTCGATTACAAATAATCCACCTAAGATAATCAATAATAATTCTGTCTTTGTCAAAATTCCAAGACCAGCTAAAACACCACCTAAAGCAAGAGAACCAGTATCACCCATGAATACTTTGCTGGATGGTAATTGAATTTCAAGAAGGCTACACATGCACCGAAACAAGCAAAACTATAAATCGCTAAATTTGCTTTATTGAAATATAAACAAACAGCAGCAAAACCTAATGAAGCTACAGCCATAGCACCAGATGCTAAACCATCTAAACCATCAGTTAAATTTACAGCATTTGTAGTACCAATAAGCACACCAATTACTAAAACATAATAAAACCAACCAATATCATAAGTTTGTCCAATAAATGGTATCCAAACATCTTGAGTAAGTCCTGTATAATTTATACCAATATAAGTTACAATAATTGCAATAATAAATTGTCCTAGTAATTTTTGTTTAGCTTTTAAACCTAAATTACGTTTTAAAACAACTTTTATATAATCATCTAAAAATCCTAAAACAAAATGACCTAACATTACAAATAAAGCTAAAGCCACTTCTATAGTAAAATCTGCAAAAATTAAAGTTGCAATAGTAATACCACCAACAATCATAATACCGCCCATAGTTGGAGTTCCTGATTTTGCTTGATGACTTTTTGGCCCTTCTTCACGAATGCTTTGACCAAATTTTAATTTATGTAGTTCCGGAATTAAAAATGGTCCTACTGCCAAAACTACAAGGGCAGCAGCTACTGCTGCCCATATCATATTTAAATTAAATGCTTCTATCATTTATATTCTTTCTCCAATAACTCAATTATTTTTTCCATATGCATACCATGAGAGCCCTTAAATAAAACAGTATCTTCTTTTTGTAATTCTTTTTTCAATACATCTACTGCTTCTTCATGACTTGCACATTCAAAAACTTTTGCTACCCCTGCTTTTTTGGCAGCTTCAGCTGTGAATTTTGTCAATGTGCCTCTAGTGATTACAATATCCACACCTAATTTACCAGCTAATAAACCAATATCTTCATGAGCTTTCTGTTCTACACTACCTAATTCAAACATATCACCCATTACTAAAATTTTACGTTTCTTAGCTACTTTAGTTAAATTTTCTAAAGCTGCTTTTGTAGACATTGGACTTGCATTATATGCATCATTTATTAAATTAAAATCAGCTAATCTTTTATATTCAAAACGCATAGCAGTTGGTTTAAATGCAGCTAATCCTTTTTGCATTTCCTCAACAGTAAGTCCACAAACATAACCTACAGCTAAAGCAGCTAAACAATTATAAACATTGTGTATACCTATCATATTCAATGTAAAATGAGCTACTTTATCGCCAACAATTGCGTCAAATTCTGTTTTGCCATCATTTACAGTTTTGATATCAAAGCCTTGATATCGCCTGCACGATTGATACCAAAATAAATTGCATGAGCTTTTGTCAATCTATTCATTTTAGAAACAAATTCATCATCAGCATTTAAAATGACATTTCCATTAATTTCAATAGCTTGTGCCATTTCACCTTTAGCCTTAGCTATATTTTCCATAGAGCCTAAAAGTTCCATATGAGTTTCGCCTACATTAGTGATTACACCCATTGTAGGTTTAGCGATATCAGTCAATTCTTTAATTTGACCTAATCCTCGCATACCCATTTCCACAACAGCTACATCATAACTTCCATCTAATTGCAATAAAGTCATAGGAAGTCCAATTTCATTATTAAAATTAGCTTGTGTTTTCAATACATTATATTTTCCTGATAATACAGCAGCTGTTAAATCTTTTGTAGTAGTTTTCCCATTAGAACCAGTTATTGCTATTACAGGAATATTGAATTTCTTGCGCCAAAAATGAGCTAAATCTTGATATGCTTTTAATGTATCATCTACAGCTAAAATATCTATATCAATATCTTCAATTAAGGAAATATCATAATCTTTATTTACAATAGCCCCAATTGCTCCTTTTTTAGCAGCATCAGCAATAAAATCATGTCCATCAAAATTTTCACCTTTTAAGGCAATAAATAACATTCCTTCTTCAATTTTTCTAGTATCAGTTGTTACACCGCCAAAAACTGAAGCTGAAGTCAATTTTTTTAAGATAGCATTTGTAGCTTGCATTACTTGTGTTAATGAAAATTGATAATTAGCCATTAATCTTCCCCCTAATTGCTTCAATAGCTACTTCTTTATCATCAAAATGAATAGTTCCTGTTTTCAAAATCTGATAATTTTCATGACCTTTACCCGCAATAAGTACGATATCATCTTTTTGCGCAAGTTCAATAGCTCTGAAAATAGCTGTTCTTCTATCTGTGATTTTTCATGGAAATTGCCATGAAGAGCAGGAAGCACACCAGCTTCTACTTCAGATAAAATAAATTCTGGATCTTCTGTTCTTGGATTATCAGAAGTTGCAATTACCACATCAGCAAGCTGTGCTGCAATACGACCCATAATAGGACGTTTTGTTCTATCACGATCACCGCCACAACCAAATACTACAATCAAACGTTTTTTAGCGATTTCACGCGCTGTTTTTAAAACGTTTTCTAATCCATCTGGAGTATGTGCATAATCGACAATTACACTGAAATCTTGACCTTGACGTACAAGTTCAAAGCGTCCTGCTACAGCTTCAAATGCTTCAAGAGTTTCTTTGATTATATCAAAAGAAATTTTTTCAGCTAAAGCTACGCCAATTACACCTAAAATATTATAAACATTGAACATACCTGTAACTTTTAAATCAAAATGAACACAATCATCTTTGTATTTTACATCAAAAGAAGCACCAGATGCTTTTATTTCTACATTTTCAGCTTTTAATACAGCATCATTTTTAATACCATAAGTTATTAAATTGCATTTTGTATGCTCAATCATTGTTTTACTGCCAAGTTCATCATCTAAATTAATTACAGCATTTTTATTAGACTTCACTAAATTTGGTGCAGATAAACTATCAAATAATTTTGCCTTAGCTAGGGCATAATTTTCCATAGTTTTATGATAATCTAAATGGTCTTGAGTAAGATTTGTAAACATTGCAGTATCATATTCACAACCTGCAATACGATTCATATCTAAAGCATGTGAAGATACTTCCATAACTACATAATCGATATTTTGCTTATACATTTTATCTAAGATTTCTTGAAGGTCAATCACATCTGGTGTTGTATTATGAATTGGCATCTCTTCATCTTCAATCATGATTTTAATTGTGCCAATGACGCCCACTTTATATCCTGCTTTACGCAAAATATCGCGAAGCTATATGTGCTACTTGTTTTACCATTTGTTCCTGTAACACCAATCATACGCATTTTTTACCTGGATAATCATAAAAATATGGTACAGCAAGTTCCATTGCTTCACGCATATTTGGCACTTTTATAACTGTAATATCTGCAGGAACTTCTACATCTTTTTCAGTCATAATCGCACAAGCTCCAGCTTCTATAGCTTGAGGAATAAATTTATTACCATCTACCCTAGTACCACAGATACATACGAATAAAGTGTTTTTTCTCACACGACGTGAATCATGAGTTATAAACTCAATTTCTTTATTCACATCTCCTTTTACTTCTACATTATTTAATACTGACACTAGTTGTTCAATGGTCATTGGAAACCCTCCTGAATTTGCTTTTTATATCTTTTAGCAATCTAAAATCAAACTATATTATAGCTCACTTATTTATATATGTATACTACAAAAATTAAGCCATAAAATCTTAAAATAAAAATTTGTTTAAGAAATTTATGGCTTAATTGATAATCAATTTTTAGTTGAAAAGAAAAACTTATCCGGTACTATCATTCCTAATTCTTGTGTAGCAATAGATTGTATTCTTTCTGGTGATTTTAAATGTGCTATTTCTAAATGAAGACGAGAATTTTCTGCTTCTAATACTGTAGATTGATTTTTTAATTGATTTAAATAATAAGCATTGCTAGCAGCTGCACCACTACGCAATATAAAAAATCCTGCTAAAGCTACAACAATCACAAATAAAATAATACATCTTGAACGCAACGCATTATTTACATTTACATTTTTTGCCTGTTCTACTTTTACTAATTTTTTAGTTTTCATCTGTTTATAATTTTTTTGACTTTCGTCATAAGCAATTTTGCGTTGCGCTAACATAATAAAATCCTCCTAAGATTATAACTTCTCTGCTACTCTTAATTTTGCACTTTTAGAACGTGAATTATCGTCCATCTCATATTTTGATGGCTTTATAGCTTTACTGCAAAGCTTTATCTCAGGCTTATGATTACATACACAAATTGGTAAATGCGGTGGACAAATGCACCCACGAGATAACTCTTTAAAAACATTCTTTGTTATGCGATCTTCTAAAGAGTGAAAAGTTATTACTGCTATTTTCCCACCCTTATTTAAATGTTTTACTGCTGTTTTAAAAGTATTTTCTAAAATTCCTAATTCATTATTTACTTCTATACGAATAGCCTGAAAAATGCGTTTTGCTGGATGACCCGTTGCTTTTTTTCGCACAGCGGCTGGTATAGCACGGCGAATAATATCCACTAATTCGCCTGTAGTTTCTATTTTCTTTTCTTGACGATATTTTACAATAAACTCAGCTATACGTTTGCTCCAACGTTCTTCACCATATGTCTTAAAAATATGATTTAATTGTTCCTCATCATATTCATTAACCACATTATATGCAGAAAAATCTTGTGTTTTATCCATGCGCATATCAAGTGGTGCATCTTGCATATAAGAAAAACCTCTATCTGCTTCATCTAATTGATATGAGGAAACACCTAAATCAAATAAAATTCCATCAATATATTCTATATTTAAATCATTTAATATGGATTCTAAATTTTTAAAATTACTATGCACAATATCTATTTTACATTGATATTGTTTTAATCTCTCAGTTGCGACTTTTATAGCATCTTCATCTTGGTCAATACCAATTAAATGACCATTTTCATTTAATTGACTTGCAATTCTTGACGAATGACCTGCTCCACCTAAAGTACAATCCACATATATACCATCAGGCTTAATAGCAAGTCCTGCTATTACTTCTTCTGGTAGAACACTAATATGTTCAAATTCCACCAATGAAACCCCTCTCATTTTATAAAATAATCATATTTATACAAGTATAATTGTAACAGTCATCAAAATTTATTTCAATAGCAAATTCGATTAACTCTTGTACCAACCTAATCGTTCAAATACTGGTACATAATGCATACGTTCATAAAAAGATAAAAATGTGTTTTCTGTATGGAAATAGGCACTCTTTCTAAAGCATAAATATTACTTGCTCTATCCACATTACCATATTTTATCGTAAATGCACCACGATAACCCGCATCATTAACTAATTTAGCAATATATAAATTATATGTACCTGTAGGATAAGCCATAAATTTTGTATCTTGATTTAATTGAGTATCTAATGTTTGTTTAGATCTTGTAAGTTCATCTTTTAACTGTGCTTCTGTAAGCTCTGTCATAGATTTATGACTAGCTGTATGCGATTGAAAATCCATACCATTTGCTTTCATTTCTTTTATTTGTTCCCAAGTTAAATAATTAGGCTGATTACTAACAAAATCTGTAATTACAAAAATAGTACCTGTAAAACCATATTTTTTCAAAATTGGATACGCATTTTGGTAATTATCTTCATAGCCATCATCAAAAGTAATCATGATAGGATTTTCTGGAAGCTCTGCTCCATTTACCATATAATCATATAATTGGTCAGTATTTATGGTATTATAGCCATTTTCTTTTAAATAAGCCATTTGTCGGTCAAAATCTTCCGGTAATACTGATAAAGCTATATTCATATTATCAACCTTATGATAATTTAATATAGTGATTGGAATATCTTCTTCATTTTCTGCCGCTGATACAGGCATTACTTTAGGGCTCGATAAAATCAAAGGTAAACAAACTAGCATAATAAATAATATTATTTTGTATATATTTTCTGTTTAAGCACACCTATCTTCTCTCTTTCCTCTTAAAATAAATACTCAATTATGTTGAAAACGTTTTACTACATATATAAATACAGTCGCTACCATTACAGTCAATGCTATCCACTGCATTGGATATAATAACATATCTTTATTAACACTAAAATACATAAAGCCAATACCAAATCTAATAATAGCCATCAAAATAACACTAAATAAAAAACTGTGCCTCAGCTAAAATTAATATTTTCTATTTATAAGTAAACATAAGACAGAAATCATAAATACTATACTATAAGCAAAAGCCTGATATAAAGCTACTGGCTGAAAATATTGGTATGCTTCAAAGCCTGTTGGACGATACCTATATTCTACATATTCAGCTAAACTATGGTCATTAGGAATATCTAGACCTAGCGGTGTTCCCAATGAAAATTGCATCATAAAATTTGCCAATTGCAAAATAATCAAACCAAATAAAATTGAAGGCATCATCAAATCAAACCACAACCATAAATTATAACCATATTTGCGCAAAAAACTATACTTGTTGCTAGAAAACCCAATAATGCTCCATAAATAGATAAACCACCTTGCCAAATACAAAAAATTTGACTTATATTTGACATATATGCATCTAAATGTATAATTACATAAAAAATTCTAGCACATATCAAACTCACAGGAATTATAAAAATCAATAAATCCCACATAGGGCTGAATTTTTCACCATATAATTTAAACATTATTTTACTTATACCTAAGCCTATTAATAATGCAAAGACAATTATTAAGCCATACCAATAAATATTGATATCACCTAAATAAAAAGCTACAAATTCCATAAAATCTCCCTCTTTATCCCCATAACATATTTTTTATTTTCCATAATGTCTTATTGTACTGCTATCTAAAAAATTTATCAATTATCTATCTTTATTATTCTTCACTAAAAATAATATTTATAAAATATACTTATAGTATTTTTTATATTCAAAGCAAATCTTTATTAAAAATAATTTAAAATAAATTCATATCATTTTTCTATGATTATTTACAAAAATATCATTTACTTATACCAAAACTAAAAAAATATGATATAATTCCCATGTGAATAAAATTAATTATCAAATTTCACTATAAATCATAAATAAAGGAGATATTTTTCATGACTATAACTAAAGAAATGGGTATTATGGAAGTTGTTAGCCAATATCCTGAAACTGTAGAAGTATTCGTAAACGCTGGTATGGGTTGCCTCGGTTGTGCTGCTGCTCACTTTGAAAACATCGAACAAGGTGCAGGCGCTCATGGCATCGATATCGATAAACTCATCGAAGATTTAAATGCTGCTATCAAAGCAAAATAATATATTATAAAATAAAGCCACTGACTTTTGTTAGTGGCTTTTATTTTTAAAAGGAGCTGTCTTTATGTCCATAGAAAAGTAAAATCATATTTCAAACAATTTAATATGGAAGATAAAATTATGGAATTTCCTGTTTCTAGTGCTACAGTAACTGAAGCTGCTAAAGCTTTAAATTGCCAAGAAGCTCATATTGCTAAAACTATGTCTTTTAAATTAAATGAAGATGCTATTCTTGTAGTTATGGCTGGTGATATGCGAATTGATAACCATAAATTCAAAGAAAAATTTCACAAAAAATCTACTATGCTCAAAGCTGATGAAGTTGAACCTATGACTGGCTTTCCTATCGGTGGAGTTTGTCCATTTGCTCCTAAAGATGGCGTAAAAGTATATCTTGATGAATCTTTAAAACGCTTTGATAAAGTCTATCCTGCTTGTGGTAGCAGAAATAGTGCTATTGAACTTAGTATTCCTGAACTTGAAAAAAATTCTAAAGCTGGTAAAAACTAAACAATATATAAATACAAAGGAGAAATAAAATGATACCCGCAGGTATAATCCATCAAAAAAATAATTTCTATACAGCTAGAATTGTAGGTAATTGTGGCGAATTTTCAGCTCAAGAATTAATAGCTATCGCCCAAATTGCTTCAACATATGGCAATGGTAAAATTACTGCCACATCTAGAGGTACTATAGAAATTGAACAAATTTCCCCAGATAATATTGAGAGCATGTTAGCTGTAATAAAAGCACACAATCTGCGCTTAGGTGGTACAGGGACTACAGTTAGAGCTATCGTTAGCTGTAAAGGTACTACTTGCACTAAAGGTTTATATGATGTGCATGCTTTGGCAACAGAATTAGATGATTTATTTTATGGTCAAATCGTACCTAAAAAATTAAAAATTGGTGTATTTGGCTGTATCAATAGCTTAGGCAAAGCAAAATCTCAAGATATTGCATAATGCCATCATTTAAAAATCAACATGAATTTGAAATATATATCGGTGGATTGTTAGGAAATAACCCTGTATATGGTCAACATATTGATATTGCATTAAATAAAGAACAATTAATTTGTGCTATAAAATTTATCATTGAAATTTATCAAAAAAATGGCAAATATCCTCAACGATTACGCAAAGCCTTAGATACAAATCCTAATCTTTGGCAAGAAATAACTGATTATTTAACAAAGTTAGTTCAAAAATAATAAAATAGCAAAAGCACCTTAAAAGTCAAAAACAATCTAACTTTAAGGTGCTTTTTTATATAATATCGTACTTAAAATCTATTATAGATTTTTAAGCATATCTTTTACTGTTTGTGCACAATCATCAACTTTTACATTAGAAGTAGCACCATCACGACGAACTTTAATTTCTACTTCATTAGCATCTAAAAGTTTAGGGCTTACAGTAATACGTACTGGATAGCCAATTAAATCAGCATCTTTGAATTTTACGCCAGCTCTGTCTTTTCTATCATCTAAAAGTACATCTATACCAACATTTTTCATATCAGCATAAAGTTTTTCTGCAATCTGCATTTGAGCTTCATCTTTAGCGTTGATAGGTACAATAACCACTTCAAATGGTGCAATAGATGCAGGCCAAATAATACCATTATCATCATGGAATTGTTCAATAGCAGCTGCCATTGTACGGCTAACACCAATACCATAGCAACCCATGATCAATGGTTTTTCTTTACCATTTTCATCAAGGAAAGTAGCACCAAGTGCTTTACTGTATTTTATACCAAGTTTAAATACTTGTCCTACTTCAATACCATGAGTCATTTTTACTGGAGCGCCACAATGAGGACATGGATCTCCTTCTTCAATAAGGCGAATATCAGCTACAATTACATCACCAAAATCGCGTTTTGGATTAGCATTTTTATAGTGGCAACCTTCTTCATTTGCACCGCAAACAGCATTATGCATTTCCATTACTGTAGCATCAACAACCACGATTGCATCTTTGCTAAGACCGATTGGACTCATGAAACCAGGCACACCACCAATAGCGCGAATAGCAGACTCTTCTGCCATTTTTAATGTGATTGCTCCTGTAATATTTTGTAATTTTACATCATTTACTTCATGGTCGCCACGAACAAATGCACAGATTACTTGGTCTTTTTCATTTTGGAAAATAACAGCTTTGATATTTTTTTCAATTGGAGTATTAAAAAATTCAGCTACAGCTTCAATAGTTTTTGTACCAGGAGTATTTACTTTTTCAAGTGGTAATTCTTCTTCATCTGGTGCAACAATTGGTTTTAATTCGGATTTTTCAGCGTTTGCTGCATAATCGCATTTTTCACAGTAAACGATATCAGATTCACCTGTTTCAGCTAATACAGTGAATTCATGTGTTGTAGCATTACCAATAGCACCGCCATCAGCTTCTACAGGGCGGAATGTAAGGCCACAACGATTGAAGATATTTGTATATGCATCATACATATCTTTATAAGATTTATCAAGTCCTGCTTCATCTTTATCAAAAGAATAAGCATCTTTCATGATAAATTCACGACCACGCATAAGACCAAAACGAGGACGAATTTCATCACGATATTTATTTTGAATTTGATATAACAATAATGGTAATTGTTTATAAGAACGTACTTCATTACGTACTAAATCTGTAATAATTTCTTCATGTGTTGGTCCAAGGCAGAATTCACGATTATGTCTGTCCACTAAACGGAACATTTCTTCGCCAAAAACTTCCCAACGACCAGTTTCTTTCCAAAGTTCAGCAGGTTGTACAATTGGAAGAGCTAATTCTTGACCGTCTTTAGCTTCCATTCTTCACGAATAATTTGTTCTATTTTGCGTAAAGTACGCCAAGCAAGAGGCAAATATGTATAAACCCCACCTGCTACTTACGAATAAACCAGCTCTAAGCATTAGCTGATGACTAGGTACTTCAGCTTCTGCTGGAGTCTGACGCAATGTAGGCGCATAAAGTTTAGATGTACGCACTATAAATTCC
>ENA-OQHP01000296-OQHP01000296.1-human-gut-metagenome-genome-assembly--contig:-NODE-296-length-16423-cov-1.407462_pt1 | contig 16423 bp, 29 predicted proteins | sample MGYA00242563_ERZ504717 | MGnify/ENA primary metagenome ERZ504717 (study PRJEB26092, sample SAMD00036212) | human gut metagenome | host: Homo sapiens | study: EMG produced TPA metagenomics assembly of... | reverse complement strand
CGTTTTAAAAGAAAATCTGCGCTGGGACTGTCCGGCGGCCCAGCAGCAGCGCCTGTGCATCGCAAGAGCATTGGCGGTAGAGCCGGAGGTCCTTCTCATGGATGAGCTACATCTGCCCTGGATCCCATTTCCACGTTGAAGATCGAGGATCTGATGGATGATTTAAAGAGCAGATATACAGTGGCTATTGTAACTCATAATATGCAGCAGGCGGCCCGTATTGCAGATTATACAGCCTTTTTCCTTGTAGGAGAGGTGGTAGAATATGCTTCTACAAACGAATTGTTTACCATGCCAAAGGATAAGCGTACAGAGGACTATATTACAGGACGTTTCGGCTGATAGACAGTAAAACCGCGGCAGAAAGGAAAAGATATGACAGTTCGCATAACTTATGAACATGAGTTGGAAGAGTTGAATAAGGATTTAAGAGAAATGGCGTTCATGGTGGAAAAGGCCATTGAGCAGACCTTTGTGGCTTTTGAGGATCAGAATTATACACTTGCAGAAGATGTCATCAAGGGGGACCGGACGGTTAATGATATGGAGCGGGCTATAGAATCCCGCTGCCTGTCTCTGATCCTGCGCCAACAGCCCGTAGCCTGCGACCTGCGCCAGATTTCCACCGCTTTAAAGGTGGTTACGGATCTGGAGCGTATCGGAGATCATGCTTCCGATATAGCAGAGCTGATCTTGAGGATTAAAAGCGAACACGCTTATCACATTGTAAAGCATCTTCCTCTTATGGCGGAAGAAGCCAGGAAAATGGTTCACGATGCGGTAGAGGCCTTTATTTCCCAGGATCTGGAAGAAACTGAAAAAATCATCCGTATGGATGATCGAGTAGACAGCCTGTTTAATCAGGTAAAGACAGATGTGATCAGCCTGCTGAAAACATCGCCGGATCAGGCAGATCAGGGAATCGATCTATTGATGGTCGCCAAATATCTGGAGCGCATCGGAGACCATGCCGTAAATGTGTGCGAATGGACCGAGTTTTCAAAGACAGGCGCTTTGAAGCATGTGCGGATCATGTAACAGAAACTGTTTTAATATGAAAATGCAGCCCCGCAAGCGAAAACGGAGCTGGCATTTTTCATATCATTATTCGCCAAACACAGCCTTATAATCTGCCTGGAATTTGCAATTCCCTGATCGGTAAGGGGATGCTTTGTCATCTGCTCCAGCACCTTGTAGGGAACGGTAGCGATATCTGCTCCGGCTTTGGCGCAGTCGATCACATGGATCGGATTGCGCACGCTGGCTGCAATGATCTCTGTTTCGATATTGTGCATCTGGAAAATCTCCGTGATATCGTAGATCAGGTCAATGCCCGGCATGGAGATATCATCCAGACGGCCTAAGAAAGGAGATACATAAGTCGCTCCTGCTCTGGCGGCCAGCAGTGCCTGTGCAGCAGAAAATACCAGAGTAACATTTGTTTTAACGCCTTCTGCGGAAAGCACCTTACAGCCTTTAAGCCTTCTACGGTCATGGGGATTTTACAACCATGTTTGGATGGATGGCAGCGATCTCGCGGCCTTCTGCGATCATGCCTTCTGCGTCTGTGGTTGTAGCTTTACCTCGCCGCTGATAGGGCCGTCTACGATGGATGTGATCTCAGAGATTACTTCCTTAAGTCGCGGCCTTCTTTGGCGATCAGAGACGGATTGGTTGTAACTCCGCCAGATGATCCCCATATCGTTTGCCTTGCGGATGTCTTCTACATTAGCAGTATCAACGAAAAATCTCATAAACAAAATCCTCCTCAAATTGCTGTATTTCATACTGGTTTATACATTTATTATAGCGCCATACAGCACAATGTCAAGCATAATATCGCAAAAAAATGCGTTAATTTGCGCAAAAATAAAATCATATGAATACATAAATTATTAAAAACGCAAACTAACGCACGAATTAAAGAAAAACTAACGCAAACAAACGCAAAAAGAGCAAAGAGAGGCTTTGCAGGCCGTTTTATATAAAATCCAGTCCCCGGTTCCGGTATCCCAAAGCCATCTCGCCTTCCACAGATCCGTCTGTAATAAGGGCTGTAAAGGCTTCAATCCCGCACACATGATATCGTGATACGGTATTCAGCTTCACGGGATCCACCAGAGCGATGACCCGTCTGGAGGATCGGATCAGCTGGCTCTTGATACTTACCTCTTCAGGATAGGGAATCGTCATGCCGTATTCGGGGTGTACGGCATAAACGCCCATAAAACACAGATCCGGATGGTAGGCGGCTGCTTGAGCAGCTGCCGTTTCACCTACGGTTGTCATGGAATCCTTTAACAGATCCCCGCCCAGAACGATCACCTTTACCTGCTCCTTCATGGAACACACATGGGCGATGCTGTAGCTGTTTGTTAAAATCGTAAGTTTCATATCGGAAGGGATATTCTTAGCAAACTGCAGATTGGTGCTGCTGCCGTCAATGGCTACCAGCTGGTCGGGTTCCAGAAAGCCAAGAGCCGTTCGGAAAGCTTCTGCTTCAGCTCTACGTCTGCCTCTTCCCGGTCGAAAAAACCGATGACCGGACGTTCCAGAGGGATTGCCCCTCCAAACACCCGTTTTAGCAGTCCTTTTTGATCTAGATCCAGCAGATCTCTGCGGACTGTATCCTCGGAAACCTTAAGGTCGGCTGCCAGCTGGCTTACCACAACCTTTCCTGATGTATGAAGCTTGTTTAAGATCAGTGCCTGTCGTTCTTCTTTCAGCATAAATCTTACTCCTGTGTGCCTGCCTTTTCGCGGAGCAGGATTTCAATGTAAGCAAGGATCAGAGGGCTACGCCTTTTGCCTCATTTTTTACAATGGGTTCTTCTCATATAGTAGTCAAAGGTGCCTTCCCGCATTTCTTTATTTCCAAGTCCTGCAACCAGGCAGATGCCGCCTAACTGAAGTTCTCCGTTTTCTTCAGAGAGATATGTTTCACAGATACCGGTAAATGCCCTTTCTCCAAAGGTAAAATAGCTTTCATCCAGATAGCCCAGACGCACGCTCTTCATGATTGCATAGGCGAAGATGGCGGAGCCGGAGGTTTCCAGATAGTTTGGCTTAATGCGGCCTCTGTTTACAACCTGATACCACATACCGGTTTCCTTGTCCTGATAGGGCAGCATGGCGTCAATCAGTTCCTTATAAATAGCGCCCAGCTTTTCCTTCTCCTGGGCCATGGATCCCGGCATTACCTCCATGGTATCGATCAGGCCATGGCATACCAGCAGTGCGCGCAGCCAGAACTAGTTCTGACAGGCCTGTGACGGGGCCGCACCAGAAGGATTCTCTGGAATCATCATATGCGTGGTAGTACAGGCCGTTGCGTGTGTCTTTCATGAGGTCATATACATGAAGAAACTGCTCAAAGGAGTCCTGGCAGTTAGCGCCGTTATTATAGGTTACTTCATACTGCATATAGAAGGGCTGGGCCATATACAGGCCATCCAGCCAGATCTGGTTTGGATAGATCATCTTGTGCCAGAAGTTGCCTGTTGTGGTTCTTGGCTGCCCTTTCAGCTGGCTGTATACCGTGTCGATGGCTTTGCGGTACTTCTCCCGTCCGGTAAGCTCATAGAGATCGAAAAGGGTTTTGCCGGCATTTACATTGTCCAGGTTATACTCGTTTGGATCATAGGAAGCGATGGAGCCGTCCTCCTGCACAAAGTAGTCGATAAAGGCGTCGGCAAATTCCAGGTATTTTCCATTTCGGGTAATATGGTACAATTCAAGAATTGTTGATCATGCAGCCATCGATATAGTTCCAGGTAGAAGGCGCTCCGTTTTGATCTTTTCAATATTCCAGACAGGAGCCTGGGGGGTGCTTTTTTCAGCAGCTGGTCAATGTAATTGTCTAAAATCCGTATCATAAATTTAGATTCTCCTTTTATCCTTATTGAATTGTATCACAAACAGCAGTGCTTTCGAAGACAGCAGAGAGGAAAAAGGCTGTAAACGTTTGCATGCGAAAAACAGGTAATGAATGCCATTATATATTAGGGCAGTCTGAAAGTTTTGGCGAAAAATACCTATATTTCTTATGTGATATATGAATTCCTGCTTTAAAACCATATTATCATAAAAAAAGTAAATAAATAAAACTGGACACAATGCACAAAAAACATATGTTAAAATATACACAATACATAATTGACAACTGAAAGCAATAATGCTATGATAGAAAATACCTAAAGAAATGAGCACGTTTACTTAAAAGCATACAAAAATGCAAATGTTTACATAGGAAATGTGCATAATTTTTTGATTAACGTTGCAAACCTTTGCAAAATGTGTATGTGAAGGGGAAAAGAAAGGGAGAGAGTAAAATGAAGAGAAATTTCAAAAAAGCAGTATCTCTGGCTCTGGCATCTACATGGCATTATCTCTGGCAGCCTGCGGCGGTACGTCCGCATCTACAGATACAACTGCAGCAGGTAAGGCTGAGGGCGGCGACAGCGCAGCGAGCAATGAGGAAGTTACCTTAAAGTTTTCATGGTGGGGCGGTGATGCCCGTCATGAGGCAACAGAAAAGGCAATCGCAGCTTTCATGGAAAAGTATCCAACATCAAGGTTGAGGCTGAGTATGGCGCATGGACCGGCTGGGAAGAGAAGCAGGCTCTGGCGATCCAGGGAGGCAATGCAGCTGACGTGATGCAGATCAACTGGAACTGGATCACATCCTATAGCGGAAACGGTAAGAATTTCGTAAATCTGGACGAGTACAGCGATGTGATCGACCTGACACAGTTTGACCAGGAGGTTCTGGATCAGTGTAAGGCAGACGGAAAGCTGATGGCAGTTCCGATTTCTCTGACAGGCCGTCTGTTCTACTGGAATAAGACCACATTTGATGAGATCGGATGCGAGCTTCCTACAGACGAGGCATCCTTACTGGCAGCCGGAGAGGCATTTAAGGCATACGGCGACGATTATTATCCTCTGGCACTGGGCGAGTACGACCGTGCGATCTTCCTGGTATACTACTTAGAGAGCAAGTACGGCAAGGCCTGGGTAGAGGACGGAGCTGTTCAGTATACAAAGGAAGAGATCCAGGAAGGTATGGATTTCATCACAAAGCTGGAAGAGAATCATGTAATTCCTACTCTGGCTACACTTCAGGGCGATATGGCAGACTCTCTTGACAAGAACGCTAAGTGGATCAACGGTAAGTATGCAGGTATCCTTGAGTGGGATTCTTCTGTAAGCAAGTTCCAGCAGGCGATCGCAGAGAGTACAGATAAGCCTGGACAGGAGCTGGTAATCGGCGACTTCATCAAGTTCGGCGATCACAACGGCGGATTTACCAAGGTATCCATGGCATTTGCAGTTGCAGCAAATTCTGAGCATCCGAAGGAAGCAGCCATGCTGATCAACTTCCTGTTAAATGAGGATGAAGGCATCGAAATCTCCGGTACTGAGAGAGGTATCCCTTGCTCCAAGAAGGCAATTGAGATTCTCAATGAGAAGGGAATCGGCGATGAGATGGTTAAGGAAGCAAACTCCAAGGTGACTGCATACAGCAAGTTCCCTCTGGATCCCTACTTCGAGCATAATGACTTAAAGGCTAACCCTGACGGCGTATACTACAAGGTATTCGGTAAGCTGTCCGCAGGCAACACGACATCTGCCGAGGCTGCCGAGGAACTGCTTAAGGGCATTGATGAGTGCTACAGCAACTACTAATCCGCAAGAAATAAACGGCAGCGTCCCTTTCAGACGCTGCCCTCCTTTGAGGGGAACAGTGAATATGACAGAAAAAAGAAATCAGAGAAGCAGTTAAAAAGCAAAGAAAAATTACAGCAGTATTGTTACTTATTTTAAAACACAGAAAACTCTCAGCGAGGCAGATCTGGCCCTGCTGATCGACATAATAGAGGAGATGTCTCCGGAGATCTATGAGCATTACAGAGCGCTCCAGGACATGTTCCGTGAAGGCATAAGAAAACATCTGGAGGCTTCCAAAGAGCTTCCGGCGAGCAGCTCGCATACGCCATAAAAAGGCTGCGCCCTGGGCACTCTCCTGGCAGAAAAGTATGCGGATCGCGTATAAAAGTACGAAATATTATGGAGGTAACCGTATGAAAAACAAGAAAGGATTCTGGCGCTGAATATCGGCCTTCTGTACATCCTGCCCTGCTGGTTGGTTTTATCCTGTTTAAGGTATATCCTTCCTCTCATCCTTTTTACAGCTTCACCAACTACGACCTTTTCAATGGCATTACCAAGTACGGCATGATGAATTACGAGAAGATCTTTACGGATCCCGATATCATCCGCGCCTTTGTGGTAACGTTTAAATACGCCATTTTTGACGTGCCCTTAAAGCTGATGTTCGCTCTGTTTATTGCCTACATCTTAAACTTTAAGTTAAAGGGCGTAAACTTCTTCAGAACCGCTTACTACATCCCTTCCATTCTGGGCGGCTCCATCGCGATCGCTATCCTGTGGAGAGCTGTATTTAACACAGACGGCCTGATCAACACCGTTTTAGGCGCGTTCGGTATCCCGGAGATCAACTGGATGGCCGGAGACATGAGCGCCTGATGGTGATCGTACTTCTCCGTGTATGGCAGTTCGGTTCCGCTATGGTTATCTTCCTGGCAGCCTTAAAGGGCGTGTCTGAGGATCTTTATGAGGCGGCTTCCATCGACGGCGCCGGCAAGTGGACACAGTTCTTTAAGATTACCGTACCCTGATCACACCGGTTATTTTCTACAACCTGGTTACCCAGTTATGCCAGGCGTTCCAGGAGTTCAACGGACCGTTCCTTGTAACCAAGGGCGGACCAAACGGAGCAACCACCCTGATCTCCATGCTGATCTACAACAACGCATTCCTCCGCCACAAGATGGGTATGGCAAGCGCCCAGGCGTGGATCCTGTTCTTGATTACTATGACTATGACCGTTGTTGCATTTGTCAGCCAGAAGAAGTGGGTTTACTATTCAGATGAGGATGGGAGGTAGAATCAGATGACAAGAGAGACAAGAAGAAAAATCAGTACTGTGATCCGCTACACCCTTCTGATCCTGGTAGGGATTATCATGGTGTATCCTCTGATCTGGATGGTGGGAGCAACCTTTAAGACCAACTCCGAGATCTTCACCAGCGCATGGTTTATCCCGAAGAATCCTGTATTCGACGGCTATGACAATGCATTTAAGAGCTACGGAGGAAAGATCGATCTGGTTAAATCTCTGATCAATACCTACAAGATCGTTATTCCGAAGGTTATCTTTACCGTTGTATCCGCAACGATCACAGCATATGGCTTTGGACGTTTCAACTTTAAAGGAAAGAACATCTTTTTTGCACTGCTGATGTCTACCCTGTTCCTTCCTCAGGTTGTATTAAACGCACCTCAGTACATCATGTTCAACAACTGGAAGTGGGTAAATACCTACCTGCCTCTGGTTATCCCGTCCTTATTTGCAGCTGATACCTACTTTGTATTCATGCTGATCCAGTTCTTACGAGGCGTACCAAAAGAGCTGGAGGAGGCGGCTAAGATTGACGGCTGCAACACCTTAAAAACACTGTGGTATGTAATCGTGCCTATGTTAAAGCCATCACTGGTATCCTGTGCGCTGTTCCAGTTCATGTGGACCAACAATGACTTCCAGGGCCCGTTGATCTATATCGCTGATATGGATAAATATACCAACTCCGTATATCTGCGTATGTCTATGGACGGCGACGTAGGCTTCCAGTGGAACCGGATTCTGGCAATGTCCTGATTTCCATTATTCCTTCCCTGGTGGTATTTTTCTGCGCCCAGGATTCCTTTATTGACGGTATCGCAGCCGGCGGTGTAAAGGGTTAAATGTTACATGGTACATTAAAAACGGAGGATTCTCTTTCGGGGGATTCCTCTATTTTTGTTAAAGGAGACAAAAGCTATGGAATTAAAAGTAATCTACAAGAACGCAAGATGTGCGGTAATTGAAATTGAAGACGGAGGACGCTACCATACAGCCTCTTCCTGGACTATCTACTTAAATCACAAAGAGGCGGCAAAAACAGACAAGGCGGTCACCAGCCTGTATCATCTGACTCCCGATACCCAGTACGAAGTAGAGGCGGTCAATGAGGCCGGAGAGAGGATTATGTCCTACTTTGCTACAGACTATGAGTTTGTTACCTTAAATGTCCGCGACTTTGGCGCAAAGGGAGATGGGGAGAGCGATGACACGATTTTTATCCAGGCAGCGATCATGGCCTGCCCGAAAGAGAGTCGTGTGCTGATCCCGGCAGGAACCTACCGGATCTCTTCTCTGTTCCTTAAGGATGATGTTTCCATTGAGCTGGATGAGGGAGCCGTATTGTCTGCTTTTACAGACCGCAGCCGTTTTCCTGTGTTCAAAGGGATGATCCAGAGTTATAATGAAAGGATGAGTACAATCTGGTACCTGGAGGGAAATCCTCTTCCTATGTTTACAGCTATTATTACAGGTGTGAACGTAAAAAATGTAACGATTTACGGACAGGGAACGATAGATGGAAATGCAGACAGAGAGACTGGTGGAAGGATCCCAAGATCATGAACGGCGCATTCCGCCCCAGAATGGTATTTTTAGAGCGGTGTGAACATGTAGTTCTCCAGGGTATCACGGTACAGAACAGCCCAAGCTGGAATCTCCATCCTTATTTTTCCGACAACCTTCGTTTCCTGGACATGAAGGTATTAAATCCAAAGGATTCTCCCAACACTGATGGCCTGGATCCGGAGTCCTGTAAAAATGTGGAAATTACAGGTGTGTATTTCTCTCTGGGCGATGACTGTATTGCTTTAAAATCAGGAAAAATCTATATGGGATCTACCTATAAGCGTCCCTGTGAAAATGTAACTATCCGCCAGTGCTGTATGCGCGACGGCCACGGCTCCATTACCATCGGAAGCGAGATGGCCGGAGGCGTGAAGAATCTGACCGTAAGAGACTGTATGTTCCTTCATACGGATCGGGGACTGCGGATCAAGACCAGAAGAGGACGTGGAAAGGATGCGGTAGTTCAGGGTATTTTATTTGAAAATATCACAATGGATCATGTAATGACTCCCTTTGTAATCAATTGTTTCTATTTCTGCGATCCGGATGGCCATTCCGAGTATGTCCGCAGCAAGGAAGCCGGACCGGTAGATGACCGCCTGCCGAAGATCGCTACCCTTACCTTTAGAAATATTGAGGCCAGAAATTGCCATGTGGCTGCTGCCTATATGTACGGCCTGCCGGAAAAGAAGATCGGACGGGTAGAGATGGAGCATGTGCGGGTAACTTATGCAGATGAACCTATGTGCGGCCAGCGGCCATGATGGAGGGCTGCAGTAAGACCACCTGCCGCCAGGGAATCTATGCAAATAATATCGAAGAGCTTATATTAAAGGATGTGGAGATAAGCGGCCAGGAAGGGCCTGCAGTTGTCACAGAAAATATCGGGAATATGTAAAACGGAGGGGATAAAGTGGCAGTAACGATCAAGGATATCGCTAAAAAGGCGGGGGTTTCCTATTCAACGGTTTCCAGGGCCTTAAACGGAGTGGGTGGATATTCCGAGACAAGAGACAGGATCCGCCGTCTGGCGTCTGAAATGGGATATGTACCAATCAGGCAGCGATCCACTTGAAAAAATCACGTTCCTATGTGATCGGACTGTATTTTCCACGATCAGCAAAATGACTTCTCCCTATGTGCTTCACGATGTACTTACAGGGGTTTACAGTATTACGGGAAGCAAGTATAATGTAGTGGTAAAGGGTATTGATATGCATGAACCGGGTACCTTAAATCCCAGCTATTTTGACGGGATCATTGTTCTGTCTCAGAAAAATGAGGATATGGAATTTATGGATGAGGTTCTGTCAAAGAAGATTCCCATGACGGTTATCTGCCGTTCGTGGATATCGATGCGCCCAATGTGACAACAGACGAGGCCAGGGCCATGGAACGGGCCATGGATTACCTTTTGGATAATGGCCATCGGAAGCTGGCAGTCATCGAGGGAAGGCCAGAGCTGGATTCTACCCGCCTGCGCCACAGAGGCTGGCGGATCTCCATGCGAAAGCACGGGCTGGATCCGATCAGGTGCCTATGATTAATGGAACTATCGTTACGGAAGCGGCTACAGCGCAGCAAAACAGCTCCTTTCCTATGAGCCTACGGCAATTCTCTGTTTAATGATGAGATGGCCTTTGGGGCAAGGACAGCGATCGATGAGGCGGGGCTGTCTGTGCGGGAGACGTTTCTCTGATCGGCTTTGATAACTGGGATTTGTCCGGTTATTCCGATATGCATCTGACTACGGTGGAGAGAAACATGGGCGATATCGCCAGAGAGGGCGCCAGAGTGCTTCTGCGCCGTCTGGACGATGGAATTGTGGATAACAGGAGAATTTATCTGGATAATAAGCTTATCATACGGGATACGGTACGGAACCTGAAGGAAGAATAGTCCGTGAACCGATTGCAGATCAAACAAAAGGAGAAGGCAGACATGAAAAAACTGGAAGAATATGTAAGAAGCATTCCCGATTTCCCGGAGCCGGGAATCATTTTCAGGGATGTAACCTCTATTTTACAGGATGCAGACGGACTGCAGCTGGCAGTAGACAGCCTGCGCGCCATGGTGAAGGATCTGGATTATGACGTAGTCGTTGGGCCGGAGTCCAGAGGCTTTATTTTCGGCGTACCGGTGGCCTATGCAGAGCATAAGAGCTTTGTGCTGTGCGCAAAAGGGAAAGCTTCCCTGCGAGACCATTTCTGCAGAGTATGAACTAGAATACGGAACTGCAGAGATCGAGATCCATAAGGACGCCATCCGTCCGGGCCAGAAGGTTGTGATCGTAGACGATCTGATCGCCACCGGAGGCACTACAGAGGCGATCATAAAGCTGATCGAACAGCTGGGAGGCCAGGTGGTAAAAATCTGTTTTGTAATGGAACTGGCCGGATTAAAGGGCAGAGAGAAGTTAAAGGATTATGCAGTGGACTCTGCAATCGTTTATGAGGGAAAGTAATTTTCCGTCCAGAAGCGTTCATTCTGTTGAAAAATGGGATGGACGCTTTTTTGAACACATATTTTTCACATTTTCCCCTGTGAAACTATCTTGACATTAAATTTTTAAGTCTGTATAATACCAAAGTTAGGACGCTAACTATCTGAAAGCAGTGCATACGAAGAGGTGAAATGATGCAGGATATGGAATGCAGAATGGAAACAATGCATATGGGAAGGATGATCCATATGCTCTCTCATCAGTTAAAGCGCAGGAACATCCAGGAGGAGCTGATGGATGAGGGATTGACCGGGTCTCAGCGGCATATTATGAAGTTTATCCTTCTGCGGACCTTCATACGGATGTGTATCAGAAGGATATCGAGGAAGAGTTCCGTATCCGCAAATCAACGGTAACAGGGATCCTGAAACTTTTGGAAAAAAATGGATTCATCAGGAGAGAAAGCGTTCCTCAGGATGCAAGGCTCAAGCGCATTGTGCCGACAGCCAGGGCAGAGGCACTGCGTCCCCAGATTTTAGAGCAGCTGGGGAGAACGGAAGCCCTTCTTATGGAGGAATCCCGGAAGAAGAGCTTCATATCTGGCGCAGTGTGATGTGCCGGATGTTCGGCAATCTTGTAAAAGCGGAGGAGGAAGCGTCTAAAACAAATAAAAACATAAAGGAGGAAGAGGAAAAGGATGAATAAATTACTTTTAAAATCGGTCCGGGAATACAAAAAGCAGTCTATACTGACTCCCATATTTGTATTGCTGGAGGTGCTGTTAGAAGTTATGATCCCCATGGAAATGGCAAAGATCATTGACATTGGAATCGCAGGAGGCAATCTGCCTTACATCATCCAGAGGGGCTTCATACTGGTTGTGATGGCAATGCTTGCCCTGTATTTCGGCGTAACAGCCGGAAAGACGGCGGCAATCGCGGCGGCGGGATATGCAAAAAATCTGCGCCATGATATATTTTACAGGGTTCAGGAGTTTTCGTTTAAGAATATCGACCATTTCTCTACCTCAGGTCTTGTAACCCGTATGACTACGGATATTACCAATGTTCAGATGGCTTATATGATGAGCTGCGCCTGTTAGCCAGAGCGCCCATCATGGTAGCTTTATCATGGGTTATGACTCTGACCATCAATCCCAGGGTTGCGCTTTTATTTTTAGTTGTGATCCCCGTTCTGGGCGGCGCCCTGATTTTTATTGCAAAGAAGGCCCATCCCCATTTCGTAAAGGTTTTTGATGAATACGATATTTTAAATAATTCTGTACAGGAAAATGTAAACGCTTCCAGAGTGGTAAAATCCTTTGTAAGAGAAGACCATGAAATCGGAAAGTTCCATGACATTTCCAAATACGTTTACAGACTTTTTACAAAGGCTGAAGGGATTGTGGCATGGAATGCTCCGGTGATGCAGACCGTAGTTTATACGGTAATCATCCTTCTGGTAGCCGATCTGCGGCAAGAGTATCGTCTTTGGAACCATGGAGACCGGAGAGATGACAAGCGTAATCGTCTATGCCATGCAGATCATGATGTCTCTTATGATGGTAACCTTCGTATTTGTTATGATCATGATTGCTGAGGCATCCACAGACCGTATTACCAGCGTTCTTACGGAAGTGCCTGAGATGCAGGAAAAGGAGCAGGCGGTGAAGGAGGTTTCAGATGGAGGCATCACCTTTGAGCATGTAGATTTCAGCTATGCCGGCGAGGGCGGCCCTCTTTCCTTAAAGGATGTAAACCTTTCCATTAAGCCGGGACAGACCGTAGGCATCATCGGAGGAACCGGAAGCTCCAAATCTACTCTGGTCCAGCTGATCCCGAGACTTTATGATGTAACGAAGGGAAGCGTAAAGGTAGGAGGAATCGATGTAAGGGAGTACGATCTGGAGGTTCTGAGAGATCAGGTTTCTATGGTACTTCAGAAAAATGTGCTGTTTACAGGAAGTATTTATGAAAATATCCGCTGGGGCAATGAAAAGGCCTCGAATGAAGAAGTGGAGCGGGTATGCCGTCTGGCTCAGGCGGACGGGTTTGTGAAGGAGTTTCCTCACGGTTATGATACTATGATCGTTCAGGGCGGAAACAACGTATCCGGCGGCCAGAAGCAGCGCCTGTGTATTGCGAGAGCGCTGTTAAAGCGGCCTAAGATCCTGATCCTGGATGATTCTACCAGTGCGGTAGACACAAAGACGGATGCTCTCATCCGCAGGGCCTTCAGAGAGGAGATTCCCGATACTACAAAGATCATTATTGCCCAGCGGGTTTCCTCCATTGAGGACGCAGATCAGATCATTGTTCTGGAGGAAGGACAGATTGTGGGCGTGGGTACTTCCAGTGAGCTTCTGCGCACCAATGAGATCTACCGTGAAGTATATGAGTCTCAGATGAAGGGAGGCGAAGAGAATGAGCAGTAAGAAACCACAGATTTCCAAAAACACGGCTCAGACCGCAAAGCGTCTTTTAAAATATGTGACAGAAACGTATAAGCTGCGCTTTTTTCTGGTATTTATCTGTATCTTTATCAGTCAGGAGCAAGCATTTCCGTATCTCTGTCGCTGAAATTTCTGCTGGACGACTTTATTATCCCGCTGATCGGACAGCAGACGCCGGATTTTGCCGGGCTGTACCGGGCGCTGGGAACGCTGGCCTGTATTTTCGTTGCGGGCGTACTTGCCACCTTTACCTATACAAGACTGATGGTCTATATCGGACAGGGTGTGTTAAAACGGATCCGTGACGATATGTTTGAGCACATGCAGACCCTTCCGATCCGGTATTTTGATCAGAATACAACCGGCTCTATCATGAGTCTTTACACCAACGATACAGACACGCTGCGCCAGATGATCAGCCAGTCCATCCCCCAGGCGCTGTCTTCCTTTTTTACGATCGTAGTAACTTTTATCTCCATGCTGGTGTTAAGCCTGCTCTTACGGTGCTGGCTGTACTGGTTATTGTTGTCATGCTTTTCGTATCCAGAAAGATCGGAAGGAAACAGCGGAAAATATTTGTGCGCCAGCAGGTGGCTGTAGCGGACATAACAGGCTTTGTGGAAGAGCGGATGAACGGCCAGAGAGTGGTTAAGGTATTTAACCATGAGCGCAAATCCGAGGAGGAGTTTGACAAATTAAATGAAGCGCTTTTTGAATGTGCTTCTCAGGCCAATACCTTTGCCAACATTATGGGGCCTGTGATCGGAAACATCGGAAATATGCAGTTTGTGCTTACGGCAGTGCTGGGAGGTTTCCTGTCTGTGCTGGGAGTCGGCGGCATTACCCTGGGTGTGATGGCTTCCTACCTGCAGTTTACAAAGAGCTTTACCCAGCCCTTTATGCAGGTGGCTCAGCAGTTTAACGCCATTATCATGGCTCTGGCAGGCGCGGAACGTATTTTGCCTGATTGATGAGAAGCCGGAAAAGGATGAAGGCTATGTAACTCTGGTCAATGCCAGAAAGGATGCGGACGGGGTGATCTCTGAATGTAAGGAGCGTACCGGCATGTGGGCCTGGAAGCATCCCCACGGCGACGGCAGTGTGACCTATACAGAGCTTACAGGCGACGTTCGGTTTGAGAATGTGACCTTTGGTTATGATGATGAAAAGGTGATCCTCCATGATATCAGCCTGTTTGCAAAGCCCGGTCAAAAGCTGGCATTTGTAGGCTCTACAGGAGCCGGAAAGACCACCATTACCAACCTGATCAATCGTTTTTTACGATATTCAGGATGGAAAGATCCGTTATGACGGCATCAATATTACGAAGATCAGGAAGGACGATTTAAGGCGTTCTCTGGGAATCGTGCTTCAGGATACCCATTTATTTACAGGGACAATCCGGGAAAATATCCGCTACGGAAAGCTGGACGCTACAGATGAAGAGGTATATGCGGCTGCAAAGCTGGCCCATGCGGATCAGTTTATCCGTATGCTGCCTCAGGGCTATGATACCATGTTAAGCGGAGACGGCGAGGAGCTGTCCCAGGGCCAGAGACAGCTCTTATCTATCGCCAGGCTGCGGTGGCAGATCCGCCAGTATTGATCTTAGACGAGGCAACCTCCAGTATTGATACCAGAACCGAGAGTATTGTGCAGAAAGGTATGGACAATCTGATGAAGGGGCGCACCGTATTTGTGATCGCCCACCGTCTGTCCACCATCCGCAACAGCAACGCGATCATTGTGCTGGATCATGGACGGATCATCGAGCGGGGAGACCATGAGGATCTGATCCGCTTAAAGGGAACGTACTATCAGCTCTATACGGGAAAGCTGGAATTGTCATAAAGACCCGTTTGGCGCTGACAGCATGAAATAAACATATGGATTCAGGGATAACTGTACATGAAAAAGATGTATGGATATCCCTGAATTTTTATTTGTTTCGGTCATGGACGCCATATTTTCAAGGACGGCCTTGCTTTTTCACAGAAATAAAATTATAATGATAACTAATTATTTCTAAGAAAAGGTGACCACACATATGGGAAAAGAGGGAACAAAAGAAAAACTGGATATTGAACTGGAAGCGCCGGCTGATTTTACCAGTCCGGAGGTACTGTATCAGGATCTGATCCGCGCCATCCGAAAGTACCATCCGTCGGATGATCTTACCATGATCGAAAAGGCATATAAAATCGCTGATGAGGCTCACAAGGAGCAGAAGCGCAAATCAGGAGAGCCCTATATTATCCATCCGCTCTGCGTGGCGATCATTCTGGCTGATCTGGAAATGGATAAGGAGACCATTGCAGCGGGCCTTCTCCATGATGTGGTTGAAGACACCATTATGACCCTTGAGCAGCTGACAAAAGAGTTTGGCTCTGAGGTAGCCTTTCTGGTAGACGGCGTTACCAAGCTGACCCAGTTAAACTGGGACAAGGATAAGGTGGAGATCCAGGCGGAGAACCTGCGGAAGATGTTTCTTGCCATGGCAAAGGATATCCGCGTCATCATTATCAAGCTGGCAGACCGTCTCCACAATATGCGGACTGGAAAATACTGGAAGCCGGAGAAGCAGAAGGAAAAGGCCAGAGAGACACTGGAGATCTATGCTCCCATTGCAGACCGTCTGGGTATTTCCAAGATTAAGATCGAGCTGGATGACCTGTCCTTAAAATTCCTCCATCCGGATGTGTATTACGATCTGGTAGAAAAGGTGGATCTGCGAAAGGACGCCAGAGAGCCTTTGTCCAGTCCATTGTATCTGAGGTAAAAGAGCATATGGACGAGGCGGGCATCGAGGCTTCCGTAGGCGGCAGGGTGAAGCATTTCTTCAGCATATATAAAAGATGGTCAAGCAGAACAAGACCCTGGATCAGATTTACGATTCTTTTTGCCTGTGCGCATCATGGTAGAAACGGTGAAGGACTGCTATCGCGGCTCTTGGCGTCATCCACGAGATGTATAAGCGA
>ENA-OQHP01000295-OQHP01000295.1-human-gut-metagenome-genome-assembly--contig:-NODE-295-length-16473-cov-1.724153_pt1 | contig 16473 bp, 21 predicted proteins | sample MGYA00242563_ERZ504717 | MGnify/ENA primary metagenome ERZ504717 (study PRJEB26092, sample SAMD00036212) | human gut metagenome | host: Homo sapiens | study: EMG produced TPA metagenomics assembly of... | reverse complement strand
GATTTGATTTTTTCTCCTACAATCTTACTTGTATCCATAATGATAGTATTTTCAGTCTAAAAGGTTATGATTAATAGCTGTAAATTGCAAAATAAGATATTCTTTTACTTGGTGCAACATTCTATGACGAAAAGTTTGCTTATGGTCTTTGCAGGTGTACAGGAGATTTTGTCTGTATGCCATCGCTATTCCGGCTTTCTCAGAGCAAGAGTGATATTCGCAGACGTATGGTTTATGATTGCATGAAGCCTGATAGAAGTTCCTTACTCTTTTATATCCAACTCTCCGGAGTATGAAATGGCCTGTCTGTTCATCGGCTGGATATGTATGTTGGCCGAACCGTCGGAATAGATAGTAAGGCTGTATTCATATTTATCTTCCTCGTTGCCGGTTTTGAAATCAATCTGGGTTTTTCCTTTTTTGAGGCTTTCTTTCCTGTATCCGGTTATCGGGCATTAAATATCAATCCTTTCCCGCCGCCGTAAGGTACATTGTATGCCACTCCGAAGTAGGGCAGGTAAGAAAAGACGGAGTCATTCCTGATTTCGATGGAGTAGTCGGATGTCAGGGCGCGGCTGCGACCTTTCATGGGTTGCATTATAGTCTACGTTGATTTTGTAGTGATCGGCATTTATCGCTTCCCTGACGTTACGTTCGGTCTGTGCTTTCTTTTCACTCCGGCTTTGTGCTGTTGCGGACTGCATGGCAAGCATTCCCGACAAACATAATAGAATTAATTTAGCTGTTTTCATCGTTGTTTGGTTTTAGGTATTAACAAAGATAAAGATAATGTTTTTGAGAAGTAAAACGGATTCAGTATTTTTGTATGAGAATAAAGATTATTAAGTATGGTATATATTGAAACTCCCCGTTTGATATTGCGCGATTGGAAAGAAGAAGACTTCGTTCCTTTTGCAGAGATGAACGGGAATCCGTCTGTCATGGAGTTCTTTCTGCATCCTTTGTCCGGAGAAGAGTCGCGCAATCTTTTTGATACTGTCAGGAATGAGTTTCTTCAGTACGGATATGGCGGATATGCCATCGAGCAGAAGTCCGATGGAGCCTTTGTGGGGTTTACGGGCTTTCATAACTTTATGTTTGATGTGGACTTTGCTCCGGGTATTGAGATACTGTGGCGATTGAAGCAGGAATATTGGGGCCGGGGATATGCTACCGAAGCAGCGAAGTCATGTCTGGCTTATGCCAAGGAGAATCTTCCGTTTTCTATGGTCCGGGCTTTTACTTCGCTGACCAATAAACGTTCGCAACGGGTGATGCAGAAGATAGGGATGGAATTTGAAAAGAATTTTATGCACCCTGCAGTGCCCGACGGGCATCTGCTGAAAGAGCACGTACTCTATAAGATACAATTGTTAAACTAGGCTTTTAAAACCCCTGTACAGGAAGACAGTGATAAAAGTAAAGCGGCGGTATTCTCATTGGAAAATACCGCGCTTTAATAAGTTTACCGCAAGTAAATTACTTACGCAAGCCGAGTTCCTGAACAATGGCACGATATCTGTTGATGTCGCGGTCTTTCAGGTAGTTCAACAGCGCGCGGCGCTTACCTACCAACATTGTCAAGGCTCTTTCTGTACTATAATCCTTTCTGTTGAGCTTCATATGCTCAGTCAGATGAGCAATACGGTATGAAAACAAAGCTATCTGGGCCTCTGCTGAGCCAGTATCAGTGTTAGACTTCCCGTATTTGCCGAAGATTTCTTGCTTTTAGCAGCGTCTAAATACATAGTGTTTAATTAAAAAGTTGATAATTCTTTTCTCTTTCGAGCGTGCAAAGATAGATATTATCTTTTATATTGCAATGATATTCAGCAAAAATCTTTTCTCTGTGATGTATATACTGTAAAATTCGTACCTTTGCGGTCAAATAATAGGTATTATATGCAAAATATTAGAAACATTGCAATTATTGCCCATGTCGATCATGGGAAAACGACGCTTGTAGATAAGATGCTTCTGGCAGGAAACCTTTTCCGCAGCAACCAGAGCACAGGTGAATTAATGTTGGATAACAATGATTTGGAGCGTGAGCGAGGGATAACAATCCTTTCCAAAAACGTTTCTATCAGCTATAAAGACACGAAAATTAATATTATCGATACTCCGGGACACAGCGACTTCGGTGGCGAAGTGGAACGTGTATTGAATATGGCCGACGGATGTATCCTGTTGGTGGATGCTTTTGAAGGCCCGATGCCGCAGACCCGTTTTGTATTGCAGAAAGCTTTGCAGATCGGTTTGAAACCTATTGTTGTAGTCAACAAGGTGGACAAGCCCAACTGTCGCCCCGAAGAAGTCTATGAAATGGTGTTCGACCTGATGTTCAGTCTGGAAGCTACGGAAGAGCAGTTGGACTTCCCCGTTATCTACGGTTCGGCAAAGAACAATTGGATGAGTACGGACTGGCAGAAGCCGACAGATAATATCTATCCGCTGCTGGACTGCATTCTGGAGAACATTCCCGCTCCTACACAGTTGGAAGGTACGCCGCAGATGCTGGTGACCTCATTGGACTACTCCTCTTATACCGGCCGTATCGCCGTAGGCGTGTACATCGCGGTACTTTGCGGGAAGGCATGAACGTGTCTTTGGCAAAGCGCGACGGTACAATCGTCAAGTCGAAGATTAAAGAACTGCATACGTTTGAAGGTATGGGCCGTGTGAAGGTATCGGAGGTATCTTCCGGTGATATCTGCGCCTTAGTGGGTATCGAAGGGTTTGAAATCGGAGATACGATTTGCGACTACGAGAACCCCGAAGCATTGCCGCCCATCGCCATTGACGAGCCTACCATGAGTATGCTGTTTACTATCAACGATTCTCCGTTCTTCGGCAAAGAAGGTAAGTTTGTAACTTCCCGCCATATACATGACCGTCTGATGAAGGAGTTGGACAAGAACCTTGCGCTTCGCGTACGCAAGAGCGAGGAAGACGGAAAGTGGGTGGTGTCCGGCCGTGGCGTGCTTCACCTTTCCGTGTTGATTGAGACGATGCGCCGCGAGGGATATGAGTTGCAGGTAGGCCAGCCGCAGGTTATCTTCAAGGAGATAGACGGCGTGAAGAACGAGCCTATCGAGGAGCTCACGGTCAACGTTCCCGAAGAGTATGCCAGCAAGATTATCGATATGGTAACCCGCCGTAAAGGTGAAATGGTGAAAATGGAAAGCGCCGGCGAGCGTGTGAACCTTGAGTTCAATATGCCGTCGCGCGGTATTATCGGTTTGCGTACCAATGTGCTGACTGCCTCTGCCGGTGAAGCTATCATGGCGCACCGCTTTAAGGAATACCAACCCTATAAGGGTGAAATCGAACGCCGTACCAACGGTTCCATCATTGCCATGGAGTCGGGTACAGCCTTTGCCTATGCCATCGATAAATTGCAGGATCGCGGTAAGTTCTTCATCTTCCCGCAGGAAGAAGTGTATGCCGGACAGGTTGTAGGCGAGCACTCTCACGATAACGACCTTGTGGTGAACGTTACCAAATCAAAGAAGCTGACCAACATGCGTGCTTCCGGTTCCGACGAGAAAGCGCGTCTGATTCCGCCGGTGCAGTTCTCTCTGGAGGAAGCGTTGGAATATATCAAGGGAGACGAGTATGTAGAGGTTACTCCCAAGTCCATGCGTATGCGTAAGGTTATCTTGGATGAGACAGAGCGCAAGCGTGCCAATAAGAACTGATTTTACTTTTTAGTTGTTATATATAAGAAGGAGTGCTTCGCTGTAAGGTGGAGCACTCCTTCTTTTATTGCAATGGGGTATCCTGAAGCTTTTATTTTATCGGTCAGTCTACGTATTTCACTTTGGCGGCATCTCTCGGCTTGGCGGCAGGCGTTTCATCCGGATATCCGAAAGCAATGCAGTAAAGCAGCCGGTATCCTTCGGGAAGTTCCAGTCTTTTGAGGTATTCGGCAGCTTCGGGCGTATCGGTCATAAAGCGTGTGGGGCTTGCCAGACAGCAGGAGCCTATGCCCATAGACCAGGCGGCAAGTACCATATTCTCACCCAGCAGTCCGCAGTCTATCTGCGAGCAGTCGTACGAAGTATCATTTCCGATGAACACTACCGTGGGCGCATTGCGGAACATATTCTTGAAATTGGGGTCTTCCGCTGCTTTCGGGTTCTTCTGCTTGAAGATTTCACTTACTCCGTTCAGGATTCCGGATTGTCTACTACGCGTACCGCCCAGGACTGTTTGTTCTGACCGTTGGGGGCGTTGATACCGCACTCCAAGATTACCTTCATCGTGTCCCGGTTCACTGCTTCCGGTTTGTACTTGCGGACGCTGCGGCGCGATAGGATTGTCTCGATTACCGCTTCCGAATTGCTTTTCTCCGTAACTGTGGCTTCACTCTCTTTCTGTATCTGCGGCCCGCAAGCGGACAGCATCAATAGGCTTGCGCCTAACAGCATACCTTTACACTCTTCATTCTCTGTTGTCTATTAAATTGTTTCTTCGCAAATCTAACAAAAAAAGCGGCTTCCGAGAACGAAAGCCGCCTTAAAATATATAATCTGGTTCTATTAGAGTTTCGGACCAGCAGCAACCAAAGCCTTACCGGCTTCGTTACCTGTGAACTTAGCGAAGTTCTTAATGAAACGTCCTGCCAGGTCTTTTGCTTTTTCTTCCCATTGGCAAGCACATTCGTAAGTGTCGCGAGGATCAAGAATCTTCGGATCAACACCCGGCAATTCTGTCGGAACAACAAAGTCGAAGTAAGGAATAACCTTTGTCGGAGCCTTGTCGATAGAACCGTCGAGGATAGCGTCGATGATACCACGTGTATCTTTGATAGAGATACGCTTGCCGCTACCGTTCCAACCGGTGTTAACCAAGTATGCCTTAGCGCCGACCTTGTTCATCTTCTTAACCAGTTCTTCTGCATATTTAGTAGGATGCAAGCTCAGGAAAGCAGCACCGAAGCAAGCAGAGAATGTCGGAGTCGGTTCAGTGATACCGCGTTCCGTACCGGCCAACTTAGCGGTGAAACCGGACAGGAAGTAGTACTGAGCCTGTTCGGGGTTCAGGATAGATACCGGAGGCAATACACCGAAGGCATCAGCCGACAGGAAGATTACCTGATGAGCGTGAGGACCTTTAGATACCGGCTTAACGATGTTGTTGATGTGATAGATAGGATAAGAAACACGAGTGTTTTCAGTTGTGCTCTTATCAGCGAAGTCAATCTTGCCGTCAGCGTCAACAGTTACGTTCTCCAGCAGAGCGTCACGTTTGATAGCGTTGTAGATATCGGGTTCGCTTTCTTTGTCGAGGTTGATAACCTTAGCGTAGCAACCACCTTCGTAGTTGAATACACCTTCGTCATCCCATCCGTGTTCGTCGTCACCGATCAACTTACGTTTCGGTCAGTAGACAAAGTAGTCTTACCTGTACCTGACAGACCGAAGAAGATAGCAGAGTCCGTACCTTCATGTTGGTGTTGGCAGAACAGTGCATGGAAGCGATACCGCGAAGCGGGTTCTTGTAGTTCATGATAGAGAACATACCCTTCTTCATTTCACCGCCGTACCAAGTGTTCAGGATAACCTGTTCGTTGGTCTTCAAGTTGAATACAGTAGCTGTTTCAGAGTTCAGACCCAGTTCCTTGTAGTTGTCAACTTTTGCTTTGGAAGCGTTGAATGATACGAAATCAGGTTCGCCGTAGTTAGCAAGTTCCTCAGCAGTCGGGCGGATGAACATGTTAGTTACGAAGTGAGCCTGCCAAGCTACTTCCATGATGAAACGCACTTTCATGCGGGTAGCTTCGTTAGCACCGCAGAAGTATCGACAACGAACAGACGCTTGCCGCTCAGCTGGTTTACAGCTTTAGCTTTCAGGTCGGCCCATGCTTCTTCAGAGCAGGGTTTGTTGTCGTTTTTGTATTCTTCTGAAGTCCACCATACAGAATCCTTGCTGGCTTCGTTCATTACAAAGAATTTATCTTTAGGAGAACGTCCGGTATAGATACCAGTCATTACGTTCACAGCACCAAGTTCAGTTACTTGACCTTTTTCGAAGCCTTCCAGACCCGGTTTGGTCTCTTCAGCGAACAATACATCATAAGACGGGTTGTGGATGATTTCCTTCACGTCTTTGATACCGTACTTGCTTAAATCTAAATTTGCCATTTCTTTTTAAGATTTTAAAATTGGTATTTGGTTTATAATCTCTCTTCGCATTCGTATGCTTCATTGCAAGGGGGCGAGTTTGTGGAAAACCGCGTTGTTCAGTAAGGCCCTTGTTTTTGCGACTACAAAAGTAATACTTTATTTTTAAAGAAACATCCTATTAGAGAAATTTTTCTGTAATAGGAAATCTTTTATAGAACCGTAACAATATCTGCAAACTGAATGTTGCAAATTGAGTGGAATTCGTTTACTTTGCACTTCTGTTCTATCAATATACGGAATAACCAATACATATTTTAATCTGATAATATAATGAAAGTTATCAACTTTGCCGAGACTAACTCAGTCTTGAACCAATACATGGCGGAGATACGCGATGTGCAAGTACAGTCCGACCGTATGCGTTTCCGCCGGAACATCGAACGCATCGGCGAAATCATGGCGTACGAAATGAGTAAGGAACTCACCTATTCCGAAAAGCAGGTACAAACGCCGTTGGGGATAGCCCCCGTCAGCACTTTCGATGATGATGTGGTGATTGCCACCGTCTTCCGTGCCGGGCTTCCCTTGCATGCCGGTTTCCTGAATGTGTTCGACCGTGCGGGCAATGCTTTCGTTTCCGCTTACCGTTATTATAAGGATAAAGAGTGCCGTACGGTGGATGTGCACATCGAGTATATCGCCACTCCCGACCTTTCCGGCAAGACTCTGTTACTGGTTGACCCGATGCTTGCTACGGGCGAAAGCATGGAACTTGCTGGAAGGCTTTCCTTACCAAGGGCACGCCTGCCAAACTGCAGATTGCCTGCGTCATTGCCAGCCGGCAGGGAGTAGAGCATTTGCAGAAACTCTTCCCCGGCGACGAGGTTTCCTTGTGGTGCGGTGCTATCGACCGGATATGAACGAGCATTCGTATATAGTACCGGGGCTGGGCGATGCCGGAGACTTGGCATTCGGCGACAAGCTGTAATCCGCAGGGCGGTTGCGGCCGTCCAATCCGAACCCCGGCACTGTTCATTGAACTATAAAGAGAGCCGTATCAACTCCGTTTGTGAGTAATGATACGGCTCTTTTATGTTTGCAAGCTACTGCATCAGAATATCCATTCCCGCTTCGCTCTCATTGTTCACTTGGCCCAGAACAGCTTTTCCGTATACGTGTCTGTGCCGGCTACATCCTTATAGTACGGATTGTAGTTCACTTCCGTGCTGGGGTATCTCCAGCGGTTCGGCACATTGGGATAGTACCCGACACTTCCGGGAACACCAGTCCCGAAGGATAGCCTGTGCGGCGGATGTCACTCCATGCCTCGCGGCTGACGAGGAAACCGAAGTGCAGCCATTTCTGCGTGATGATGGCATCCAGTTTGTCCACGTATGCCGTACTGTTCCATCTGTCATTGGCAAAGTCTGCAATCTCTTCATCGGTAGGAGCATCGTAACGGCGGCAATTCTCTCCCGAGCCTATCGAATCGTAATAGTAATACAGGGCGATGGATTGGCTGACAGCCGTCTTGAATTCCTCTTCCGCCTTCGCCATATCCTGCGCCACACCATACCCCATGGCATAGGCTTCCGCTTTCAGGAAATGTATCTCTGGCGAAGCCATTATCCAGCATATCGAATTTATCGTTTTCCCAGAAAAAGCCTCTTTGGGTAATCTGCGAGAAACCTTTGTTGGCGGTGTTCACTTCGTCTTGTGCCTGAGCGCTGTAATACTCCGTCAGCTCGTCTGCTACCGTGAGGTCCGTACCCAGGTAACGGTGTTCGTCCATCTGTCCGGTTTCGCGGTTGGTGATGCTCACGGGATTGTAGTTCAGCAAGATGCGGGGGTCGTCTTCGCCTTTGACGTAGACGCCGCTTAGCGGATCGTTGCTGGTCATGTCATAGTTGCCGTGGCCCAGCATACGGTCTATGATGGCGCCCGAAGCAAGACGGTTCGTAACCCAGTCGCCCAATCCGTGGCCGGCGGTGAAGTTCAGTTGCCCGGACTTCTGGTTGACGATGAAGATGTTGTTTCCCTGCTCCTCTACGAGCGGATAGTCGGCGGGGTTTTCCAATATCTCCTTGATAACCGCACGTCCTTCCGCCTGCAAAGCTCCCTGCGTGGCTACACGCATGGCAAGGCGCAGGCGCAGGGAGTTTGCATAGCTTCCCATTTCTCCATATCTCCCAGGTTGATGAAGTCCTGGTACTGAAGTTTTTCGGTACGGCTGCCGAACGGAACGCGGGGCGATGTCTTTCAGTTCGTCAAGGATTGTCTTATAAATATCTTCCGCCTTGTCGTAGGGAGCGTAAGAACCGTTTACGTCGTTGGTCAGCGGCAGGTGCATGCTTTGAAGAAAGGCATGTCGCCGAAAATATCCACCGTTGCGGCAAAGAAGTCGTACAGTTGCACTTTGGCTGCCAGCATAAAGGCTTCGTCCTGTGCCTTCTGCGTATCGTTCTCTTCATTGTACAGCGATTCCATCTTGCGGTATTGCATCAGTGCCGAATACAGGTTGTCCCATTGCCCGTCTATGGCAGGCGCATATCCGGGGCTGTACATACCGCCCGAATAGCTGTAGCCGAAGTCTGCGCGTACTTGCCCACAAACTGCGAGTCGAAGCCGAAGAAACGTCCGTACTCATATATGTCATAATCTTTCACTTTCTGGAAAACTCCCACCATGAGGTTGCTGATGGTAACCTGGTTGACCTTTGAGGGGTCTTCGTATTTGCTGTCGAAGTCGGAATCCGTACAGCCGGAAGCTGTCATCAGCATGGCTCCCGCTACAACGAACGCTCCTATATTTATCTTTTTCATATCCATTGTCATTCACTCTAAAGTCTTATTTTTCAATTCTCTATTTCCTAAAAGCTTGCCCGCAGCGACACACCGAAATTACGTGTTGCCGTAGTGGAGCCGCCCACTACCGCCTGGCTTGCCCAGGATGTTCCTACGGAAGATTCCGCATCGTAATTCTTCAGTGCCTTGTAGAAGTAGAACAAGTTGCGTCCGAACACCGAAACGCTCAGCCGCGTCATGCCCAGTTTGGAAATCAGCTTTTCCGGAAACTGGTAGCCGATGGTCAGCTCGCGCAGCTTCACATAGCTGTTGTCGAATACCGAGTGGCGGTACGTAAGCTGTTCGGGCTGGGTACCCCAGTTGTAGGTCTGGTTGTAATAGTAGCCGGCAGGGATGATGCGCGTGTTCTTCTCTCCGGTGGAGGCCACTACGCCCGGCAGGATAACGCCGTCGTGATAAACGGTTTCTCCGTTAGGCCCTGTACCCAATGACGGGTCTACCTGCACGGGCACGCCGCTGGCGTTGTTGTTGCCCGGATAGTAGTAGGACAGGCCGCCGTGTTCCGTATCGCGGAATTGCAGCGACTCCGGTGTCAGACCCGATGCGGTGGAATACTGGTACATCTCGTTGATGACGTCGCCGCCTATGCGGAAGTCGATACTGAAATCCAGGAAGATGTTCTTGTAGGAGAACGAGCTGAACAGACCGCCTACGCCGTCGGGGTTGATGTTTCCTACTCTTTGCAGTTCGGTCTGGTTCATGTAAAGTCCCTTGTCCGATACGAGATACTCTCCGTTTTCGTTCATCTGGGGCACTTGCACGTAGATGTCACCCATCGGGCGTCCCTCTACGGCCTGTATCTTGGCTCCGCCACCGCCTATGTTGGATATTTCGAGGTACGGTACGCCGTCGGCGAGCTTCACGACCTTGTTGCGGTAGATGCCGTAGTTGGCCGTCAGGTCCCAGCGGAAATTCTTGGTCAGTACCGGAGTGGCGCTTACGGAGATGTCCCAGCCTTCGTTGGCCACCTCTCCCACGTTCATCAGCACGTACTTCACACCCGATGTGGAGGGTTGCGGCGTGGAGAGTATCTGGTCTTTCACGCGGTTGTTGTAGTAGGATACGTCGAAGCCCAGCCGGTTGTTGAGGAACTTGCTTTCAAAACCTATTTCGTATTCGTACTTCTTTTCGGGGCGGATATTGGCATTTCCCCACGAAGAAGGAACGTAGTTCCATGTGAAGCCGTTGTCCGAACCCTGCTCGTAGATGATGTTGGCGGCATACGTTTCCGGCGCGTTACCTACGACGCCGTAGGAGAGGCGGAGTTTGCGTGATTCCACCATGCAGGCATGCGGAAGGCGTTCGAGAACAGGAAACTGAGGTTGGCGGAGGGTAGAAGAAACTTTGGTCTTTCAGTGTGGACGAACGTTCCTGACGCCCGGTGAGTTCGAGGAACAGGTAGTTGTCCCAACCCAGGCTCAGCGTACCCATGTATCCCGTTTTCAGCAGTTCCATACGTTGCAGCGTGCTGCTGGCGGTGTAGCGGCTGGCGTTGAGGTCGAACCAGTTTCCGTAACCAGACCGCCGTTGGTGGAGACGCGCATGTTGTTCATGTTTTCGTAACGTCCCGTCCAGCCTAGTGTGGCGGCAATGTCGAAACGGCGGATGTTGTAGTTGAAGTTCAGCATCACATCGCCGTACACGATGTCATAGCGTCGGTTGATGTTCTGGAAACTGCCGCTGGGGTCGTACAGGGAGTTGGGGCGTTCCGTCTCGTACTCCAGCGTCTGCTTGGTATCCGTGATGTCGGTAGAGAGCTGGGCGCGCAGACTCAGCCAGTTGGTTATCTGCCAGGTGGGGCGTATCATACCGATGAGGCGGTTCTCTGTCTCCTTGCTGTGGTGGTGATACATGTTCCAGAGCATATTCGATACGCCGTTCAGGTATCCCGGGTCGTATGCCCAGGCTTCGTCCGGTGTCAGTGTGGCATCGCCGCCTGCGTATGTGTTGCGGTAGCCCAGGCTGGTGACGTAGCTCTGTTTCAGATAGGGAATATCCATGAAGGAGGAGAACATGTTGCTGAAACTGCCGTACAGGTTCAGCGATGTTTGCGGACGGTCCTTTACGTCCTGCACGATGTAGTTCAGCGAGTATTCTATGTTCAGCGTCCTTGCCGGTTTGTAAGAACCCGTCAGCTTGAAGTTATGTTTGGTGAAGCTGCCTGTCAGCGAGTTGGGCGTTTCACCCATGAAGGTGTAGGAGAAGCGGTTGCTGCTGGTCTCCGTACCCTGCGAGATGGCGAGGTTGTAGGTCTGGTTCCAGCCCGTGCGGAACAGCTCTTTCCACGGATTGTCCGTAGCCGGCAGGTAGGGGCGCATCTTGCCGTCCCAGTACAGCACGTCGCTGCCGTCGTACTTCGGACCGAAAGACATGGTCGTATTATACAGACTTCTGTAGCTTTCGCCGTTCATGGTGCGCTGGTAGAAACCGCCCGTCTGTTTTTCGTAATCGCTGTATTCCGTGTTGTACGTCCGGCCGTATACAGTCTGCACTTTCGGCAGATAGGCGGGCAGGTTGGCGGTGACCTGCGCGGTGAAGTCCACCGTCAGTTTGCCGCTTTTGGCACGTTTGCTGGTGATAACCACCGCGCCGTTTGCCGCTTCCGAACCATAAAGTGCCGTAGCCGAAGCACCTTTCAGCACACTTACGCTTTCAATATCTTCGGGGTTGATGTCCACCAGACCGTTGGAACGTATCTGCCCGTCGTTGCCGAATTCGGCAAGTCGGTACTCTTGCCCGTTCCGCCGTTACGGATGGGCACGCCGTCCAGGATAATGAGCGGCTGGTTGTTTCCGGTGATGGACGTGAGTCGCGTACATTGATAGACACGGCTCCGGCGGAACCGCCCTGCGTCTGCGTGATGCGGATGCCCGGCGCCTTACCGTACATGGCGGATGCAAAGTTGGTTGCTCCCGCCTTCACTATCTCGTCCGATTCGATAGTGCTCACCGCGTAACCCAGCCGTTTGGTATCCTTCTTGATACCCATGGCCGTGACGACCACCTCTTTCAACTGTTGCGAGTCCTCTCTCAGCGTTACCCTCAGGTCGCCCTGCTTCTTGCGTTTGCCAGATGTATTTCGCGGGTGGCATAGCCCATATAGGCTATGGACAGCGTTGCATCGGCAGGCACGGTCAGTGTAAAGTTTCCGTCCACATCGGTAATGACACCGTTGTTGGTTTCTTTCTCTATGACGCTGGCGCCGATAAGCGGCTCTCCCGTCACATCCCTTACCATACCTTTGATTGTTTTGGTTTCCTGCGCACCGGCACTTCCTGCAAACAGAAGCGCCAATGCCACAATCATACTACCTAATACCTTTTGAAAATGCAGCTTCCTGTGCGAAGCCATACTCCGTTTTTTCTTGATAGACTTCATATTTCCACAATGATTATTTCCTTGTACAATTAAATCTGTTGGAATTTATTTGTATTTGTTATAAGCAAGCAGTATGCCAAAAAAGATACGTAGACTATGCGAAGTATTTATACCTATGATATTCAGTTCATTGTTTTTTTATAAATACTTATAATATGTGTATGCAGGTTGTGGAATGTTGTGGAAAAAATCCACACTTGCAGGTTGCCATTCCACACTTGTGGCGTTTGCATCTTATTCCGGCGGTTTTCCGGCGGATTATACTTTGTGCCTGCATCCGGAAGACCGTGTGGAAAATAGGATTATACCGCGTGTGAGCGGGGCAATCTCCCGGGTATAATGTGCCAATGCCTGGTGGAAAACTTCCCGATGCACCTTGTAAAATGTGCTTGCCCCTTATGTATTTCTTCGTTTTCCGGTTGCGGGCTGTCCGGCCCGCAGCTGGCAACCGTACAGCCCGCAATTGGCAACCGCACGGCCCGCAGTTGGAAAACGGGGTTTTAGTAGATGCACAACGGGGTTTTATACAGTGTATTGTCACCTTTATGCTGAGGCATATCGGTATTTTGCCTCTGCCTTTGGAGAGCTGATGCCGCTTGTTTCTTTGCTGCCAACCGGGATATAAAAAGCCCCCTTCACCCGCTGTCCCTTATGGATAAAGGGATGTGGAGGGTGAAGGGGGAATGTGTGTAAACTGAATTCCTGTTCCGTGGAGGTTATTTCACTTCCCAGGTATCATTGGTCATCAGCAGTTCCTCAAAGTTGTGGTACTTTTTCTTGGCGGATACCTCTTCGATTTGTGCATGTACGGCATCATCGTAGGTGGGAGCTTCCACATCGCGGATTACGCCGAGGGCAATCGGGAAGTCAGGGCCTTCCATCAGGGCGAGTTTCAGTTGCAGGGTGTTGTCCTCGCAATGGGCATCGTGGATAAGAATATCCTTTTCCGTAATGCCGTTCTCGCCGAGCTTCACCACTTTCAGCCCGAAGCCTTCCTGCATCAGTCCGTATTCGTTGTTCTCGCCGAAGAGCATGGGCTTGCCATGTTCCAGATAGATGGCGTGTTTGGCGCGGTCTTCTTTCTTGGCAACGGCATCGTGCGTGCCGTTATTGAAGATGACGCAGTTCTGGAGAATCTCGCAGACGCTGGCTCCTTTGTGGTTGTAGGCGGCTTTCAGGATTTCCACCGTTCCGGCTGCATCCGTGGCAACGGCGCGTGCAAAGAAGTGGCCGCGTGCACCGAAGCAGAGTTCTGCCGGATGGAACGGGTCTTCTACCGTACCGTAAGGAGATGATTTGCTGACGAAACCGCGGGGAGACGTCGGGGAGTATTGTCCTTTCGTCAGACCGTAGATACGGTTGTTCAGCAGAATCATGTTCAGGTTGATGTTGCGGCGGTTGGCATGGATGAAGTGGTTGCCGCCGATGGCGAGTCCGTCGCCGTCGCCGCTCACCTGCCATACGGTGAGTTCTGGATTGGCAACCTTGCAACCGGTGGCAATGGCAGCGGCACGTCCGTGAATGGTGTTCATGCCGTAGGTATTCATATAGTGGGGCAGACGGCTGGAAACAGCCGATACCTGAGATTACTGCTGTTTTGTGAGGCGGAACGCCGATTTCGGCCATAGCCTTATGCAGGGACGCGAGGAAAAAATGGTCCACCGCAACCCGGACACCAGCGGGGTTGCCCTTTCTTTGAAGTCTTTTGCTGTATATTCGCACATAGTTCTTTTCTTTTTTAGTTCTTGATAATCTCCTCAAATGCTTGTACTAACTCGTTCACCAGGAAGGGCTGGCCTTTCACCTGATTGAACTGGTAGGGAACGAAACCGTCTACTTTCATACGCAGGTATCCGGCAAACTGTCCCATGTTCTGCTCGGCCACCACTACTTTCTTGTAGCGCTTCATCACCTCTGCCGTATTCTTGGGCAGCGGATTGATGAACTTGAAGTGGGCGAGGGCCGCTTTCTTGCCTGTGGCGCGGAGTTCGTCCATAGCGGCGTGCAGATGGCCGTAAGTGCCGCCGAAGCGACAATCAGCAGTTCGGCATCGTCCTTGTCGCCTTCCACTTCTACATCGGGCACTTCGATTTTGGCAATCTTTTCGGCACGCAGGCGGGTCATCAGGTCGTGGTTCTCAGGGTCGGTAGAGATGGCGCCTGTCTTGTTGTCTTTCTCCAATCCGCCGAGGATGTGGGTGAAGCCCTCTGTTCCGGGGATGGCCCAATAGCGGCTGCCGGTCTTTTCATCGCGCTGGTAGGGTGTCCATGAACCTTGCATTTCGGGGCGTACATAAGGCGGAACGATAGCGGGATAATCGGCAAGCTTGGGCAGTTTCCACGCTGCCGAGCCGTTGGCAACGAAAGCATCGGTAAGCAGTACGACGGGGGTCATGTGCTCCAGTGCTATCTTGGATGCCATATAGGCGCATTCAAAGCAGTCTGTCGGTGAGGTGGCGGCAAGTACGGGCATGGGCTTTCGCCGTTGCGGCCGAAGAGTTACTGCAGCAAGTCGGTCTGCTCGGACTTGGTGGGCAGGCCTGTTGCAGGGCCACCGCGCTGTACATCGAGTACCACCAGCGGCAGTTCCATAATGACAGCCAGGTTCATGGCTTCCGATTTCAGGCAGATACCCGGTCCGGAGGTGGAGGTAACCGCCAATGCTCCGGCAAAGGATGCTCCGACAGCGGAGGCGCAACCGGAAATCTCATCTTCGCACTGTACGGTCATTACGCCCAGTGACTTGTGTTTGGAAAGTTCGTGCAGCACATCGGTTGCGGGGGTGATGGGGTAAGAACCCAGGTAAAGCTTCAGGCCTGCTTTCTCGGCAGCGGCTATGAAGCCGTAGGCCGTGGCCTTGTTGCCCGTAATGTCCATATAGCGTCCGGGAGTCTTTACTTTGCTTTCAATCTTGTAAGTGTGAGAGGCGGATGCGTGGGTGTTGTGCCCGTAGTCGTATCCGGCGCGGATAACCTTGATATTGGCTTCTGCAATTTCGGGTTTCTTGGCGAATTTCTCGCGGATAAACTCTTCGGCTATCGTCAGGTCGCGGCTGAACAGCCAGCATACCAGTCCCACTGCAAACATGTTGCGGCACTTCAGCATGGATTTGTTGTCCATACCCGTGTCGGCAAGGCAGTCTTTCACCATTTGGGAGATAGGAGCGGCAATGACATCCTGTTTGATGCCCATTTCTTCAATGGGATTGTCCGTCTTGAAAGCGGCCTTCTCCAAATCCGATTTCTGGAATGCGTCCGTATCGATGATAATACATGCGGTAGATTTGGCAAACTTATACTGTGTTTTTAACGCAGCGGCATTCATCGCTACCAGTACATCGCATTTATCACCGGGGGTATAGACTTTGTTTGCACCGATATGTACCTGAAAACCGGATACGCCCGTCAGTGAGCCTTGCGGGGCGCGGATGTCTGCCGGATAATCGGGGAATGTACTGATGTCATTACCTACCGTAGCCGAAACTGTTGAAAAGATGTTGCCGGCGAGCTGCATACCGTCGCCGGAGTCTCCGGAGAAGCGGACTACCACTTGCTCCAGTTCTTTGACCATCATGTCGTTTGCCATAACTTACGAATTATTATATGTATTATATAAGGAAACTTATACTTATTTTGTTCAAAGACAAATTTCGTAAAGTTAATCGGATTAACAAAACTTTTTTCGGAAAATCAGCAGAATACATTATCTTTGTACCCGCATTCCATTGCTATATGCAGAATGTATGCAAAAAGGCTCTGTAGTTCAACGGATAGAATAGAAGTTTCCTAAACTTTAGATAGGGGTTCGATTCCCCTCGGAGCTACGAAAAGGATGTCTGTTATGATACGGACGTCCTTTTTTTTGTGCGGAACTTCCTGTTGCTGTAAGGGAGTATCCGTAAAATTCTGTAGAAAAGAGAAAGAGGAAACCCCGTCACACCGGGATTTCCTCTTTCTCTTATTTTTATCCTATTTATATAATAGGAATTATTTTGTCTTCTTCAACAGCTACTGCCTGTTCTGTATCTTTTTGTTCTTCATCAGCATGTAAGCGATAGGAGATGCAACGAACAGAGAAGACAGTGTACCGAATACAACACCCA